>JADMIO011124182.1_pt1 | contig 26268 bp, 21 predicted proteins | sample 8958161 | NCBI WGS metagenome assembly JADMIO01 (sample SAMN16585339, study PRJNA669376) | soil metagenome | isolation source: Crop rotation soil | place: USA: Cullars Rotation, Alabama | collected 2011 | reverse complement strand
GGCGTCGATCGCCGCCGACACCGGGGGCGAGCGCATCGCGCCCGATGTGCTCGCATCCTGGCAGCAGTTCCACGAGGGGCTGCTCAACGACCCGCAGATGCTCGAGATCGCCGCCGACCGCATGAACCGGCGCGGCATCGCGTCTCTGGCCAACCCCGGCGCGCTCACGCAGCGCCTGAACGCCGACATGCTCCACCAGTCCGCCGAGCCCGGCAGGCTCGTCATCGAGCTGCGCGGCCCCGGACAGGGCAAGACCGTCCGCGAGCTCGACACCTACGTCACTTCGCTCGTGAGCCAGGCCAACTCGATCAAGGACCGCCGCCCCGACGGCCTGGCGACGACGATCACCGAGCAGGCCGCGGCGCCGGGCGGCCCGGTCGAGGATCAGCGTCCCGTGTACGCCCTGGGCGTCTTTGCGATCGGGTTCGGGCTGGTCAGCACGCTCGGCGTAGCGCTGTGGCGGAAGCTCGCCTCGAGCAAGATCCGCTTCGAGGAGGGCGAGATGGCCGACGCCGTCCTCGATGCTCAGGTCTGGAACAAGCCCCCCGAGGCGTTCATCAAGCAACTCCCGCAGTAGGTGTTCACGGGTTTCCGGCCGCCGCGCCGTATACTCGCGCCGAGGCTCCGCCTCGGAGGCGATGCATGAAACTTCTGCTTGCGTGTCCCGCGCTGGCCGCCGCCGTGCTGGCGTCGTCGGCGCTCGCCCAGCAGCCGGCCGCGGCCCGGGCCCAGACGCCCCTGAAGCACAAGTGGTTCTACTCGCAGCACAATCTGCTGGTGAGCGCGAACATCACGGCGCTCCAGGGTCTGATGCAGCGCGCCCACGCGGCGGGGTATAACGGCGTGGTTCTGGCCGACTACAAGCTCCAGATCCTCGACCAAGTGCCGTCCAATTACGCGGCCAACGTCGCGACGCTGAAGGCTTCCGCGCAGCAGCTGGGGATGGACCTGTATCCAAGCGTTTTCCCCGTCGGGTACGCCAACGGCATGCTCGCGCACGATGTGAACCTGATCGAGGGCCAGCCGGTCCAGAACGCGCTCTTTGTCGCCCAGGGCGGGCAGGCCACGCTGACGCCGGAGCCCGCCGTCCAGATTAGCGATGGGAACTTCGAGACGGCGAACGGGAACACGTTCCCCGGCTTCTTCTTGCAGGACTCACCGGGGCAATCGACCTTTGCGGACACGACGACGGTGCACGGCGGGACGCGATCTCTCCGCATGGCCAACATCGGGCAGGTCAACCCGCAGTTCGGCAACTGCCGGATCGCCCAGACGGTCGCGGTGTCGCCGCACCGGCAGTACCACGTTTCGGCGTGGCTGAAATCAAGCGGCTTTGACCGGCCCGGCAACGTGCGGATCCAGGCCCTCTCGCCGCAGACCGGGCAGCCGCTGTGCTCGTACGAGCTCGGCGTTCAATCCACCCAGGACTGGACGCAGTACCACATCGTGTTCAACAGCCAGTCGCTGACGAGCGCGAACGTCTACTTCGGCGTTTGGGGCGGCAACGTCGGCACGCTCTGGTGGGACGATTGCCAGATCGAGGAGGTCGGTCTTCTCAACGTGATCCGCCGGCCGGGCGCGCCCCTCACGGTCCAGGCCGACGGGGGCGCGACCACGTACGTCGAGGGCCAGGATTTCCAGCCTGTGAGCGACCCGCGCCTCGGGAATGTGCCCTTCGCCGGGAACTACGAGGTCTACCACACGCCGCCCGCGATCACGCTCACCCCCAGCTCGCGGATCACGCCCGGCCAGCGGCTGCGGGTTTCGTTCACGCACGCGATCACCACCGACCAGGGCAAGCCCGCGATCTGTCTCTCCGAGCCCGCAACATACGACCTGATGCGCGATGAGGCCCGCCGGGTCTACGCAGTCTTCCAGCCCAAAGGCTTTTTCTTGGCCCACGACGAGATCCGCGTCATGAACTGGTGCCCGGCGTGCGCCGCCCGCGCGCTCTCTCCCGGGCAGATCCTGGCCGACAACATCGGGCGCTGCGTCACGATCGGCCAGGGCGCGCCCGGCCGCATGGAGCGCGACCTCGAGCTCTATGTCTGGAGCGATATGTTCGACCCGTTCCACAACGCGGTCGCGAACTACTACCTCTGCAACGGCAGCGTGGCCAACGCCGCGGCGGGCCTGGACCGGAGCGTGATCGTGGTCAACTGGAACTACGACCAGCGGGCCCAGAGCCTCCCGTATTTCGCGGGGCGCGGGAACAAGCAGATCCTGGCCGGGTACTACGACGGCCCGGTGGGCACGATCCGGACATGGTTGACCGATGCCCGGAGCGTGAACGCACCGATCGACGGCGTGATGTACACGACGTGGGGCGGGAACTATGCGGATTTGGAGGCGTTTGCGCAGGCCGCGTGGGGGCCGTGAGAAGCGGCGATACTGACCAGGACGCAGCGTCCCTGCGCCACGCTCGGATGCATCCTTCGCGATCGCCGAGTTGCCCGATCGCCCTTACTTCGGCCCGCCGCCCGGTTGCGTCGTCCGGGGAGCCTTCGAGCCGCCGCCGCCGGGAGGCCCGCCGCCGCTGCGGATGATCTTGCCGCCGACGACGGCGGAAACTTCGGACTGGCCGAAGCCCGCGATCCGCGAGAGCCCCGCATCGCTGGTGAGCGACACGTAGCGGCGCCCGTTAATCGTTGAGGCCGAGGTCGAGCCCGCGGGCCAGTAGGGGTATCCGTCGATGCCGCGGTGCATGTAGTCCGGGGCGTTGACGATCAAGGTGCCGTTGTAGTAGCGGATCGTGCCGCCGCTGCCGCCGTTGTCGACCCACTGGTCGGGTTCGACGAGCTGCGTGATGAGCTGGAGCACCTCGTCCGCCCGCTCTTTCTTCTCGCGCGTCTTCGAGCTGCGGTCGTTCCCTTGCTCACGGAACGGGCTCTGCCCGCCGCCGCCGCCGCCCTGGCTGGACTGGAGCGCCTGCTGCAAGTCGATCCGCGGCACATCGCTGTAGATCGGGAGCTCCATCAACAGGTCGTTGATGTCGTAGAGCTGCACGCGCTTGATCAGGTTCAGGCGGTTCTTCGGGCCGATCTGGAGCGCTCCGGTTTCCGACATCTGCCAGGTGTTCTCGCCCGCATCGCCGCGCGCCTTGTCCAGCACCTTCTCGATCAGGGCCAGGTATGTCGCGCCGTCAACCTTGACCGAAACGACCTTCTCCTTGTCGAGCCCCTCGGGGTGCTGGTCGTCGATCCACAGCGGCTCGATATCCGCGCCGCTGGAGGTCTGGATGAAGGTGAGCACGTCCTCGAGCCGCTTATCCTGGAAATCGACCGACACGTTCCGGGTCAGCCGCACCAACGTGTCGCGTCGGGCGTCGCCCGTCGTGTGGTACATCGGCGTGGACGACTCGGCCGCCCGGGGAGCCTCCTGCCCGAACACCGAAACCGGCGCTCCGGCGAAAGCGGCGACGGCCATGACGCTGGCGAAGGCACGGACGCGGCGATGCGACATATCAGGCTCCTGGGTCTGTCCCGGGCTGGAGAACGATAGGTAGGACACCCGGCCCCCATCCGGGGTTCCCGGTCTGGGGCAGATCCTTATTCAGGGATCGGCGTTCGGCCCGCCCGGCCCACGCCCGTTCCGGGGTGAACCGCCCCGCCCGCTCGCAATTTCCGTCCCGCGGTGCACGAGATCGAAAGTCGGCGCTTCCGGTAACCGATCCCTTGGTCCCCGGGCCCGTAACGCCCGGCTTTCGCCCCGACAGGGCCCCAGAACCGGCCGCCAAAGCCGTCGCACGCCCGCAGGGTGGGAGGGCCGGGGATGGGTCTCAGTCGCGGCGAACCGCACGCATCGCATTCGATGAGGAAAGGAACATGATGACGACCCCGACCGGCCTCTTCGGCTTCACAAACCCCTTCACCGGCACCTTCGGCGGCCCGACCGGCTCGAACACCCCCTGGAACTGGTCGCCCTCGACCTCGGGCTGGAACAGCTCGTTCGGCGCCTTCCCGAGCAACGGCACCGGCTTCTTCAACCCCACCGTCTTTGGCGGCTTCAACACGACCGGCAACGGATTCAATACGACCGGGTCGACCAACTCGGCCGTCTCTGCCGCGTTCAACGCCGGCGCGACGATTGGCTTCAACACCGGGTTCACGACCGGCTTCTCGGCCGTCACCGGCACGACCGGCACTCCCGGTTTCGGGAACACTGGCACCACGAGCTGGGCCGGCAGCAACCCGGTCCTGGCCGCGGCCTTCAACGCTGGCGTCAGCTTCGGGTTCACCACCGGCTTCAACACGGGCGTGGGCGCGGCGACGGGCACATCCAGCACGTTCAACACGACCGGCTCGAGCAACTCGACCAACTCGTTCTACGCCGCGGCGTTCAACGCCGGCGCGAACTGCGGCTACACCACCGGTTTCAACACGGGCTTTGGCTCGGGGTTCAGCGCGGCCACCAACACGCTTGGTTCCGCGGCCGGGTCGTTCTCGAACACCAATCCCTTCTCGAGCACCAACCCGTTCACCGGTGTGACCAGCAACCCGTTCACCAACGGCCGGACCAACTGGACCAACGGCACGCCGGGCAGCGGGTTCAACCCGTTCACCGGCCCGATCCCGTTCACCGGCTCGGGCTCCAACAGCACGACGCCCTTCACGCAGAACTCGAACCCGACCCCGTGGGGCTACCCCGTTGCCGGAATGCAGTCGAACGGACAGGTCACCCCCGTCCGCGACGCCGCGTGAGCCTTGACCACGCTTGACACCACGCGACTACGGCCGCGCCAAGGATGGCGCGGCCGTTGTCCTTGTGGTCACTCACGAGTCGGATACAAGCGCACCGGTGGTGCCCGGGGATTCGCGGTCCGCTCAGCCCATAGAGCCACCTCAGGGATTTGAACCCTGGACCTATGCTTTACGAAAGCATCGCTCTACCGCTGAGCTAAGGTGGCGCGGCCCGGCGGTGGTCGAAGCGGGCCTCCCTGCGGGGGACAAAGGCTCGGACGACCGGCGGGACGGGGGGAAGTATCAGCCGCGGCACCCTCAATGTCCACTGGCCGGTTGCGAGCGTTCCGTTTGGGCTCGGGCGCGCCCGCGGGATTTCGGCGTGGCGATAACTCGCGGGGGCGGGCGAAGTTCGGCCGCCCGGGGTCATCCCGGGCCGATCCGCTCAAAAAACCGTTGCGGCTTTCATCACCCCGGGTTCCAATGGGTCACGCGACGTGTCGCCGCATCCGCGCTGCGCCCGTCGCATTGGAGGAATGTCCATGAACGCCGCCCGTTCGGTCCGTGCTCTCTTCGTGTCCATCGCCACGCTCGCCGGCGCCGCCGCGGCCCACGCCGACGGCTGGGCGACCGAGACGCCGCTTACGGTGGGGCGCTACAACGCCGTGGCCGTCGCGCTCAACGGGCGGATCTACATCTTCGGCGGCTTTACATCGCTCGGCGCCAGCTCCGACTGCTACTCGTACTGCGAGGAAGACTTCACCTGGCGGGTGCTCGCGGCGATGCTCGCGCCCCGGTACAACGGCATCGGCCTCGAAACCGAGGGCACGATCTACCAGATCGGCGGCTTCTCGGCGCCGAACACCGCGACCTCGACGCTTTACAAGTTCGATCCGCGCGCCGGGACCAATGGTGTCTGGACCCCGCTCCTCAGCCACCCGATCCCCACGGCCAGCGGCGTGGGGGCATCGATCTACGGCAAGCTGTACCTGACGACCTACAACGACGGCACCGGCACGCCGCGGAACTACCTGTCCGAGTACGACATCCTGAACAACACGTGGACGCAGAAGAGCAACAGCATGTTCCTGCACGGCCGGGCGGCGGGCGGCGACCTCATGGGCAACTTCGTCGTCGCCGGCGGCGCCGGCGCCAACGGCGTCGCGACCAACGTCGTCGAGAAGTTCGTCCCCCACACCAATACCTGGTCGCTCCTGAGCCCTATGCCCGTCGCGCTCAAGAACGCGGCCTACGCGGTCCGCAACGACCGCCTCTGGGTCATGGGCGGGATCGATGCGACCGGCGCCGAGAGCGCCGGCGTCTACTGCTACGACCTCATGACCGACCACTGGAGCACCCGCACGCCGCTCCCCTCGGCCCGCTTCAACGGCTTCGGCTCGTTCCTCGACGACGGCGTCTTTACGTTCGGCGGCCAGCACGGCACATCCATCCTGAACAACGTCAACGCCTGGGGCCTCCCGTGCTACGGCAACTGCGACGGCAGCACCGCGGCGCCGGTCCTCAACGTCAACGACTTTGTGTGCTTCATCGCCAAGTTCGCGGACGGGTGCAAATAGCGCCGCCCGATTCGTTCCCAACGAGCCCTCAACCCCCCAGCAGCGACATCACCCGCCGGTACTCATCTTCCTCCGACGCCTCATCCCCGCAGCTCTCCGCGGCGACTTCCCGCACCAGCGCCAGCAGCCGCTTCTTCACCGTCTGCACCGCCGCCGCAGCGTCCGCCGGCGTCGCGAATCCGAGTTCCGCAGCGAGTTCGCCGAGCGGGCGTGCCTGCCCGGCGCTGAGCTGGGGCGCCATCACGCGCGAGAAGAACACGGTCCAGTTCCGTTCCTTTCCGCTCGCGCGGTAGTGACGCTCGCAGCGGCGCAGCGCCTCCTCCAGCACCGCCAGCCCGAAGCGCCGGTCGAACAGCGACTCGTCGCTGGTCTCGGGCGCTGCCGCCAGGAATCGCTCCTCCCGGTCCACATCCCCCAGCGGCACCACCCGGCCCTGTCCCCGCGCCGCCGCTCTCCGGTGCTGATCGGTGTCGTAGTTCCGGATCGCCGCGTGCAGCAGCGTCCGCAGCCGTCCGCGCGAGGGGTCCGCGCGGGTCAGCAGGCAGCGCCCGAGCACCACATCCGCGAAAAACGCCTGCGTCGCCTCTTCCGCGCTCTCGCGCCCGCGCCCCAGCCGCCGGAACGCCGCGTACACCGCCGGCCAGTACACCGTCGCGATCGCCTCCATCGCCCGCGCCCGTACGGCGGGGTCGTCGCTAGCCATGTCCCCCACGAGCGTCCAGCGCGTCGTCTGAAAAGGGGTGCGGATCTGGTCCACGCCTGCTCCTGGCCCTTGCGGTTCAAAGGCTTGTGATCGATCATACCAGACGGGCCCCGAGTCCCTATACCCGCGATCCTCCCGCGTACCCGTCCGTAGCCCCGCACCCTCCCTCGCCATGCCCACACCCGACGATGCCGCGCCCGCCCCGTCCCTTGTCCTGGGACCCGACGACATCGCCCGCGCGCTCTCGGCCGCTCTCTTTGAGACGGACCAGCAGGACGACGACCTGCCCCGGCTCGATGGGTACCGGCTCGTCCGCCAGCTCGGCCGGGGCGGGGGCGGCTCGGTCTATCTCGGCTTCCACCACGGCTCGGACCGCCCGGTCGCCATCAAACTGCTCGCGCGCCGCATCCATGGCGATCCCGGCGGACGCCGCGCGTGGCGCGAACTCGACCTGCTCGCCAATCTCCGCCTCCCATGTCTCACGCGCCTGCTCGATTACGGCGTCCAGGGCGCCCGTCTCTTCATCGTCACCGAGTACGTTGAGGGCCAGCCCCTTGACGAGCACTGCGCCCCCCTCGGCCGGCGCGAGCGCGTCGAAACGCTCGCGCGCGTCGCCGACGCCGTCCAGTCCCTCCACGAGCACGGCGTGATCCACCGCGACCTCAAGCCCTCCAACATCCTCGTCGGCGCCGCCGGACATCCCACCATCATCGACCTCGGCATCGCCACGCTCCTCACCCACGACCCCGCCGAGACCTTCACGACCGAGGGCTCCCCGCTCGGGAGCCCCGCCTTCATGGCCCCCGAGCAGGCCCGCGGAGACCGCGAGCAGATCTCGACGAGAACCGACGTCTACGGCCTGGGCGCCACCGCCTGCCTTGTTCTGACCGGCCAGACGCCCTTCGACTGCTCCGGCTCCATCCACCAGACCCTCCGGACGATCAGCACCGACGAGCCGCGCCCGGCCCGCGCGCTGGCGCCCGCGCTGCCGCGTCCGCTCACCGATGTTCTCGACAAGGCGCTGGCCCGCGACCCCGCTCATCGCTACGGCTCCGCCGGTGAGTTCGCCGCCGACCTCCGACGCTGGCTCGACGGTGACTCCGTGCTTGCGGGCCGGCGCACCCCCTGGCGCCGCGCGTGGCAGTGGCTCGGCCGGCACCCGGTCGTGACCACCGTGGCCGCGGCGTGCCTGGTCATCAGCTGCGTGCTCGCCACCATGGCCGTGGTGGTGTGGTGGGCGGGCCTCACGCCGTCCCTGATCCGCGTCGGCACAAATAAGGACGGCGACCACTGGGCCGAGGTGCGCTCCGCCGCCGGGATGACGCTGCGACGGTGGGAGGGCCCGGCCGGCAGCATCCGCGCAGCCCTGCGCCTGCAGCCCGATCCTGCGCTCGGCGGTGCCACCCTGTTCATCGTGGCGGCCCCGGACCCGGATCGCGGCGACCCCGGCGGGTCTGAGCTGTGCGCCTACGCCGCCAGCAATCTGCGTCAGCCCGCCTGGACAATCGGTCACGAGACCACCGACTTTCCGATGCCCCCGCTCGACGGCTTCACCGCGCCGCTCGTTTTCAGTTGCGAGTCAGCTTCGATCACCGACGTCTTTCCCGAGTCGCCCGGCGATGAGATCGTCGCGGTGTTCAGGCACACATCCTGGTCCCCGTCGCTCATCGAAGTCCTCGATGCGCGGGGCCGGCCGCTGTACCAGGCGTGGCACAACGGCTGGATCTCGGGGGTCGCCTGGCTCTCGGGGCCGCGCCTGCTCGTGCTCTCGGGCGTCAACAGCGAGGCCACCTGGCTGGGGCGTGTGCAGCCCCCGCCGCGCAGATCCTTCCCGTCGATTGTGTGCGCGATCCGCCCGGTGTTCGGCGGTCACGCCGGTTGGATCAGCACGCCCTCCGCACCCGGCGGCACGGTGCCGGACTGGTACAAGTGCGTCCTGCCGCCGGAGGCGATGGACCGCCTCTTCACCGCGCCGGGAGGCAATCTCGGCGTCGCCGCCGTCTCGCCCGACACCTTCCGGGTTCAGCTCGACCTCATCGGCCTCTTCCTCGACGCCCAGGGGCGAGAGGTCCGCCCCCGCCACATCGACGCCCGGTACAACCTGGCCGGCGACCGACCCGACGCCAACACCTCGTTCTGGCTGGGGGAGCTGCCCCCCATCGATCCCGCCCGCGCCGCCGTTGCGCGGCCCGCCAACAACTGACTACCGCGCCTGTCCCGGAGACGGCTCCCTCCCCTCGACCTTCATCCTCGCCCCCATGCTGCGGAGTTGCTCGAGCTGTCTCCGCCCGATCCGCGCGCGCAGCGTCACTTCCGTGCCGTTGTAGTCCCGCCCCAGGACCTCGGAGCGGTTCTCGATCGTGTGGATCGTCTTGGCGTCCTTCAGCGCCACCGTGATATGCAGCTCCTCGATCTGCCCCTGGGCCGCGGCCCGGACCCGCTCGCGCAGCTCCCGGTGCCCGGGGTGCTCCGCGTTGCGCCCCGAGATCGGGATCGCCCCGGGCACCCGCTGTTGCCAGATCAGCACCTCGCGGTTGTCCTTCAGCCGGTCGATCTTGTTCAGGAGCACGATCCGCTCCGGCGCTTCCCACGCGCGCCCCTCCCGGGCCTCGTGCGTTGCGACTTCCTTGAACAGGTTGTCGAGCGTCGTGTTCACGGTCTCGTACTGCAACGCCGCGGCCCCGTCGGCCACATCGAGCACGATCAGCAGCAGGTCCGCGTGCGTCGCCTCTTCGAGCGTGGCGCGGAACGAGGCGATGAGGTTGTGCGGCAGGTCGCGCACGAACCCGACCGTGTCGGAGAGCATGACATTGAGCCCGCCGCCGAGGTCCCACTGGCGCGTGCGCGAGATCAGGGTCGCGAAGGGGCGGTCGTCGGCGTACGCCCCGCCCGCGGTCAGCGTGTTGAAGAGCGTGCTCTTGCCCGCGTTGGTGTAGCCGACGAGCCCGACGGTGAAAAAGTCCACCTTCCGCTCGCGGACCTCGCGCTCCTTGCGCTCCTGGATCTCACGCAGCTGAGACTCCAGCCGCAGCCGCTTCTCCTGCGCCAGCCGCCGGTCGATCTCGAGCTGCTGCTCGCCCGGGCCGCGCGTGCCGATCCCGCCGATGCCGCCCCGCCCGACGATGCGCTCCAGGTGGTCCCACATCGCGCGCAGGCGCGGGTAGGTGTACTCGAGCTGGGCCAGCTCCACTTGGAGCTTGGCCTCGTGCGTGGTGGCCCGGCTCGCGAAGATGTCGAGGATCAGCTCGGAGCGGTCCAGCACCTTGCGCCCGGTGATCTCCTCGATCTTGGCGATCTGCTTGGGCGACAGGTCGTGGTCGAAGATCACCGTCGTCGCGTCCAGCGCCTCGCACAGGTTCTTGAGCTCCTGCACCTTGCCCGTGCCCATGTACGTGCCGGCCACCGGGCGCTCCATCGCCTGCGACAGCTCGCCGACGATCACCGCCCCGGCCTGCTCGGCTAGGCTCTTGAGCTCGCTGAACGGGTCCACCCGGTCGTAGTTGGAGTCCGGCAGGCGGACCGCGGCGAGGACGGTGCGCTCGGACTGGACGTTGATATCGGTTCGTTCTTTGCGGATCGGCATGTGGCGGTATTGTTGCCGCCCCGGCTCGGGACAAATCGGGAATACGCCCCGATGTGATCCGATCGCATGCGACGCGGTCGGAAGCGCTTCACCCCGCCGCACCCCCGCCGCCCCAATCCGTACTATCCCCGGTGCCGCCTCTCCGCGTCTATCTGTCGCCGCTGCTGTTCGAGCCCGAGGAGCTCGCGGGCGTCACTGCCGTGGTCATCGACCAGCTCCGCGCCTCGACCACGATCTGCTACGCGCTCAGCGCCGGCGCCAGCTCCATCATCCCCTGCGAGGACATCGCCGAGGCCTGGGCCGCGAGCGCTGAGACTCCCAACTCGCTGCTCGGCGGCGAGCGGGGCGGCGTGAAGATCGCCGGCTTTGACCTGGGCAACTCGCCGGCGGAATACACCCGCGCCCGCATCGGCGGAAAGACGCTCATCTTCACGACGACCAACGGCACGGCCGCCCTCCGGCGCTCCGGCGCCGCCGCACGAGTGGTGGTGGGGGCCCTGGCCAATCGCAGCGCCGTCGCGGCCCTCCTCCGTTCTTCGTCCGAGCCCGTCGCGCTCGTCTGCGCTGGGGTCCGCAACCAGGTTTGCGCTGAGGATGTCCTCGCCGCGGGCGCTATCGCCCGCGCCATCGCCGGCTCGGGCGACGACCACCTCCAGGACGACGCCGCCCGCCTCGCCGCCCACGCCTGGGACCGGGTCGCCTCCGATCCCGGCGCGCTCCTGGCCGCGATGCACGCCAGCCGCGGCGGCCGAAACCTGGCTCGCGTCGGGCTCTCCGCCGATGTTGAGCTCTGCTCGCGCATCGACGCCGTCGACCTGGTCGCCATGCTCAACGCCGAAGGCCGGCTCACCGCGTGACTGACCGCCGCAACCCCTCCCCATCCTCGGCACTACCATTCGCCGCGGCTAGCAACCGCTCTCCGGAGCCTGTCTGTGAGCAAACTCCCATCCTGGTACCGCGGCGGTCTGATCGCGACGCTCGGCCTGGCCGTCGTCGGTTCGACGCTCGCCCTGACGCGCCCCGACTACGCCTTCTTCGATCCGCTGGTGAGCATCAAGTCGCTCATCTCGCAGAAGTACGTCACCCCGCCCGACGAGAAGACGATGCAGCTCGCCGCGATCAACGGCATGATCGAGTCGCTCAACGATCCCTACACCGTCTACGTCCCGCCGGCAGACACCAAGGAGTTCGCCAAGGAGCTCACCGGCGACTTCGTCGGCATCGGCGTGACCGTGCAGATGCGCAACGGCTTCCTCACGGTCGTCACGCCCCTCGAGGACACGCCCGCGTTCAAGGCGGGCATCATGGCCGAGGACAAGATCGTCGAGGTCGACGGGAAAACGACGATCGGGCTCACCAGCGACCAGTGCATCGCAATGCTAACCGGCGAGCCCGGCACGCAGGTCAACGTCGTCGTCGACCGCGACGGCAAGCGGCTGCCCTTCACGCTCACCCGCGAGCGTGTCGTCGCCCGCACCGTCAAGGGCTTCCACTGGGAGGCCGGCGACAAGGGCGGCTGGCAGTTCAACATCGACCCGCAGCGTCACATCGCCTATTTGCGGCTCACACAGTTCACCCCGACGAGCGCGCAGGAAGTCGAGGATGCGCTCAAGGCCATCGGCGCCGATCGCGGCGAGATCAAGGGCCTCATCTTCGACCTCCGCTGGAACCCGGGCGGCGTCCTCCAGGACGCCATCGAGATCGCCGACCTCTTCCTTGAAGACGGCGTGATCGTCTCCACCCGCGGCCGCGCCCACCCCGAGGAGGTCACCAAGGCCAACAAGGACGGCACGCTGCCGAACTTTCCCATGGCCGTCCTCCTCAATGGCGGGTCGGCCTCCGCGAGCGAGGTGCTCTCGGGCGCTCTTACCGAGAACCACCGCGCCATCGCCGTCGGCACCCGTTCTTTCGGCAAGGGCCTCGTTCAGACCGTCCACACCATCCAGCCCGGCGGCGGCGAGCTCAAGATCACCGAGCAGCGCTACTACCTCCCCTCGGGCCGCTGCATCCAGCGCAGCGACGATTCCCCGGAGTGGGGCGTGGACCCGACGCCCGGCTTCTACGTCCCCATGACCGACGAAGAGGCAACGGCCATGATCAAGATCCGGCGCGAGGAGGATGTCATCGGCGATCGCCACGCCGGGGCTGCGTCCAAGTGGTCGGACCCGAGCTGGATCCTCGACCATCTCAAGGACCCGCAGCTGGCCGCGGCCCTCAAGGCGGTGCAACTCAAGATCGACAGCGGCACCGACACGGGCGAGTGGACGGCCACGGGCAAGCCCCTCCCCGATGCACGCTCGCTCGCCGGGTCGGACCTCGACAAGGCGAGCAAGCTGCGCGACCGGCTCGAGAAGGAGCTGGAGAAGCTCGACAAGCGCATCGAGGCGATGGAGACAGCCGCGCCCAAGGACCACGAGGCCAAGAAGGACCTGTGGCCCGACACCGTCGATGTGACCGGCGGCCACCTCGATGTCTACGACAAGGACGGCAAACTGATCGCGCGACTCAAGGTGAGCGGCAACGACCTGGAGCGGTGGCTGATCGATGCCGATGTGAAGAAGGAAGACGAGAGCGACAAGAAGTAGGTCGTGCTGATCCTCGCGATCGAATCCTCCTGCGACGAATCCGCCGCGGCCGTTGTTGAGGACGGCCGGCTCGTCCGCTCCAGCGTCATCGCCTCGCAGCACGACGTCCATGCCGAGTACGGCGGCGTAGTCCCCGAACTCGCCAGCCGCGCCCACGCCGAGAAGATCCTGCCCATCGTCCGCGCCGCCCTAGCCGAGGCCGACGTCTCGCTGCCGCAAATTGACGCCGTCGCCGTCGGCCACCGGCCCGGCCTGATCGGCTCGCTCCTCGTCGGCGTCGCCGCGGCCAAGGCCCTCGCCTGGTCCCTGGGCAAGCCGCTGATCGGCGTCGATCACATCCACGCGCACCTGTATGCGGGGTTGTTGGAAGATGCGGACGGAGCGACGCAGCGACGCAGCGACACAGCGACGCAGCCCGTAACCCGTCCATCCGGCGAGCATCGCAGTCAGCCGGCCTCGCCGTCTTCATCGCCTGTTCTGGCTGCGTCGCTCCGTCACTCCGTCGCTGCGTCGCTGTTTCCCGCCCTGGGCGTGGTCGTCTCCGGCGGCCACACCGCGCTGTATCGCTGCGATTCGCCCATCGACCTCGTCCGCCTCGGCTCCACGATCGACGACGCCATCGGTGAGGCCTTTGACAAGGCCGCGACGATTCTCGGCCTGCCCTACCCCGGCGGCCCCAACCTCGACCGGTTGGCCCAGACCCCCGGCGCCGACGACCGCGCCCACGACTTCCCCATCTCCCGCCTCGCGCCCGACTCCCTCGACTTCTCCTTCTCGGGCCTCAAGACGTCGCTCCTTTACGCTGTCCGCGGCAAGCCCCTCCCCGGCGGCCACTTCGAGCGCGACCACACGTGGCTCTCGGAGTCGAGCCGCGCCGACTTCGCCGCCTCGTTCCAGCGCGCCGCCGTCAAGGCCGTCGTCCTCAAGCTCACCCGTGCACTGGAGTTTCTGCGCGGGGCGGGCGTCCCGCCCGTCGCGCTCCTCACCGGCGGCGGCGTCACCGCCAACTCCCGACTCCGCGCTGAGCTCCAGGCCTTCGCGGCCAAGCACAACCTTGCGCTCCGTCTTCCGGCCCTTGAGTACTGCGTCGACAACGCCGCGATGATCGGCGGCCTTGCCTATCACCTCCTCATCGCCGGCCGCACCAGCGGCCTCGATCTCCAGGCCGTCCCGACCACGTCATGCTGACCCCGGACGGACGCACTCGCTCACCCATGCACCCCGCCGCCCTCCCCGAAGCTGAGCTGCTCAAGCACTGCCAGATGGGCAAGGGCCGCTCCTCCGGCCCCGGCGGTCAGCACCGCAACAAGGTCGAGACGCTCGTTACTTACACCCATCTGCCGACCGGCATCATCGCCAAGGCCGGCGAGCGGCGCAGCGCGGAGGAGAACCGGCGCGTCGCCCTCCGCAGACTGCGCCTGGCACTCGCGGTCGAGGTCCGTGACCCCGTTCCGTTGGGCGATGCCCGGTCCGATCTCTGGCGCTCGCGCACCACCCCCGACGGAAAGATCTCCTGCAACCCCCGACACCCCGATTTCCCAGCGCTCCTCGCCGAAGCCCTCGACATGCTCCTGGAGTGCGGCGCTGAGCCGCGCAAGGCCGCGATCCGCCTGTCGTGCTCCCCCACACAGCTCGTCCGGCTCCTGAAGGAGCACCCGCCCGCCCTCGAGCTTCTCAACGACGCCCGCCGAGCCCGCCGCAAGCACCCGCTCCGTTAGCCGCCTCTACTCCTTCTTTTGACCGCTTCTCTATCGCTTCTCACGGGGGCCGACTGGCACTCCCGCCCCATCCCCGCCACAATACCCCCGTGGCCGCCTCTCCCGAACCCAAGCCCCTCTACGAGCCGATCCCGATCGGCAAGACAGGCCTCTCCGTCGCCAAGCCCATCCTCCCCGGCACCGTCGTCGTCCGCGAGTCCGTCGATGAGCTGATCGACGCCGTCGCCGCCGACTTCCTCTTCCACGCCAAGTCCTGCGTCCGCACCTTCGGCGACTTCCACCTGGCCCTCTCCGGCGGCTCGACGCCCGAGCCCTTCTACCGCCGCCTCATGTACGACCCCAACTACCGCGACCTCCCCTGGAAGCGCACCCACCTCTGGATCGTCGATGAACGCCGCGTCCCCTTCGACGACGACCGCTCCAACTTCAAGATGATCAACGAGACGCTCGTGGTCCACTCCGACATCCCCACCGAGCAGGTCCACCCGATTGCGGCCACGCACGGCGACGCCGACACCGCCTACGAGACCGAACTCAAAGAGGTCCTGGCCTGGCGCGAGAAGGGCCACGACCGCCTCGACTACGTCCTGCTCGGTATGGGCCCCGACGGCCACACCGCCAGCCTCTTCCCGCGCTCCCCGGCGCTCAAGGCCAACGGCCGCCTGGTCCTCATCAACGCCGGACCCGCCGTCACGCCTCCCGACCGCGTCACGATGACCTTCGACCTCCTCAACGCCTCCCGCTTCATCGCGGTCATGGTCACGGGCGAAAAAAAGCGTGAGATGGTCGCGCGCATCCGCGACGCCGCCCGCAACTCGGCCTCCTCCTCCGTTCAGGATCTCCCGATCCTCGGTATCCGCCCACTCGGCGGCGAGCTGCGCTGGTATCTCGACGCCGCGGCGTGCCCGTGATCTCTTTCAGAGCCCTGAGCGCAAGCGAGGCTGGAATTCACCAGCCGCAATCGCGCAACAGTTTCCGGACGTTCAACCTAACGTAGCTCCTTGCTCTCCATCCCCCCCAACCCAAACATCGTCCCCAAGCTCCGCTACCAGGACGACGATGTCCTCGTCGTCGACAAGCCCCCGCGTCTCGTCACCCAGCCGGGCAAGGGCCACGAGGAAGACACGCTCCTCAACGGCCTTTTCGCCCAGTTCGGCGACAAGCTGCAGAACCTGGGCAAAGGCCGCGACTTCGGCCTCCTCCACCGTCTCGACCGCCAGACCAGCGGCCTCCTGATCGTCGGCCTGCGCACCCGCGCCTACGACGCGTTGCGCGAGCAGTTCGAGAAGCGAGCGATCAAGAAGTTCTACTGGGCCATCGCCGCCCACACGCCCAAGAAGCCCTCCGGCGTCATCCGCCGCCCCATCCTCGAAGAGACGGACGAGAAAAAAACCGGCCGCATCTCCTCGGCCGGCAAGCCCGCCCTCACCGCCTACCGCGTCCTCGACACCGGCACGGTCGGCTCGCGCCCGGCCGCGCTCATCGAGTGCCGCCCGGTCACCGGCCGCCTCCACCAGGTCCGCATCCACCTCGACTCGATCGGGTGCCCCATCCTCGGCGACGACATCTACGGGCCCAAGTCCCTGATGTCCGCCTCCTCGCGCCTGGCCCTCCACGCCCACCGCATCATCTTCACGCACCCCGTCTCCGGCGACACCGTCGACGTCCGCTCCCCCTGGCCCAAGGACCTCAACCCGGTCCTCCGCCGCATGGGCCTGAAGCGACCCGATCAGATCTCAGCCGATCGCGCGCATGAACTCCGCGGCGATGCCATCGGCGATCAGGATCCCGGCATCGTCGAGGACCCAGCGCTCGCCGACGACGCCGAGATGGCCTGAGGCACTCCACTTCGCCGCGATCCTCTCGAGCCGCGCTGCATCGCACCCCAGCCGCGCCGCCTCGCGCAGCACCGCCGCCCCATCCACGCCCTCGCGCAGCCGCAGCCCCGTCATCAATCGTTCCCGCAGCGCCCGCTTCTCATCCGGCGGCTCCACATCCGTAGCGGGCGCAAAGCCGTTCTCCTCGATCTCCAGGTAGTCATCGACCCGCGGCACGTTCTTCCACCGCCACCCGCCGTAGTGCCCCGCCGCGGCCGGCCCCGCCGCGAGCCACGGCTCCTGCCGCCAGTACGCCAGATTGTGCCGCGCCTCTTCGCCGCGTCGCGCGTAGTTGCTGACCTCGTAGCGCTCCATCCCCCGGGCCCGCACCATCTCCAGCGTGGCGCTGTACATCTCCAGCTCCACATCCTCTTCCGCCGGCGCAAACTCGCCGCGTTTGAGCCGCGCCGTCATCGCCGTATTCGGCTCGTACGTCAGGTTGTAGCAGGAGATGTGCATCGTCCCGAGCGCCAGCGCGGTCCGCAGGTCGGCCCGCCACTCGTCGACCGTCTGCCCCGGGATCCCGAAGATCAGGTCCACCGACTGCCGCCCGATCCCCGCCCCCCGCGCCAAGTTCACAGCGCGGGCCACGTTCTCCGGGTTGTGCCAGCGTTCGAGCGTCTTGAGGTGCCGCGACTCGAAACTCTGGGCCCCGATGCTCACCCGGTTCACGCCGCCCGCGGCGAGCACGCCCATCAAATCCGGCGTCACCGTTTCGGGGTTGCACTCGACGGTGAACTCGCCGCGCGCGTTGGGGGAACTACCCCTCATCAGGGACAGATCAAAGTCCCTCCGTAGAACCCCCAGCAGCCGCTCCCACAGCTCCACCCGCAGCAGGCTGGGCGTTCCCCCGCCAACAAAGATGGTCTTGAGCGGCTGGCCGCCCGCAAACGGCGCCAGCGCCGCCAGCTCCCGTTCCAGCCGGTCCACAAACGCCTCCTGCCGGTCTCGCGTGTCCACCACGCTGTAGAAATCGCAGTAGTGGCACTTGTGAAAGCAAAAAGGAACGTGGATGTACAGCGACCGAGCCGCCGCCGGGCCGCCGTCCCGCGGCAGGCCCGCGCCGAGCAGGGGCCGCGCTGCGGTCTCGGCCGACCGTTGCCGGATCATTGAAAGGGGGGTATTGTGCTGCACATCGCTCTCGGCCGGCCGGGCGGTGTGCACCGGCCGGCGGGGGTTGGGGCGTGGAAAGGATACGCGTCGCGTGGTTGTCACCCTTGTTGCCGTGTTGGCGGACGGCGCCCAGCGTGAAGTGCCCATGAAGCGGGCCCGGCTGGTCATCGGCCGCAAGAAAGAGGCCGACCTCCGCATCCCCGTCCCCAGCGTCTCGCGCGAGCACTGCGAGGTCCGCGTCGAATCGGGCAAGGTCCTGGTCCGCGACCTGGGCTCGAGCAACGGCACCTACGTCAACGGCGAGCGCGTGCAGGAGGTCGAGCTGCCCGCCGGCGCCGCCCTCGGCGTCGGCCCCGGCGTTTTCGTCGTCCGCATCGACGGCAAGCCAGACGCGATCGACGCCAAGAAAATCTTTCTCGCCGGCAAGGCCCCGGAGCCCGTCGCCGCGGCCACGGCCCCCAAGGCTCGCCCCTCAGCCCCGGCCGGCGCCAAGCCCGCGGGCAAACCCGGTGGCAAGCCCGTCGCCAAGCCCGCCGACGACGACCTCGATACCAGCAGCCTCGACGACAGCTCCATCGCCGACTTCGACTTCGACCTCGACGACGACGATGAGAAAAAGCAGCCCCGGCTCTAGCCGCGGCCGCTTGTCTCTCGCTCGCCGTTCGCAACCGCCGCGCATCCGGACCGGCGCAGCCGCGTCGCTCATCTCTTGCGAGAGGTCCCGGTCAGCTCTTCGCCGCCTCATCGGCCTTCGCCGGCGCCGCCGGGGCCGTCGTCGCCGGAACACGGATGTTGGTCCCGCAGCCGCGGCACCGCACCGTCTTCCCCCGCGCCGACTGCGGCACGGCCAGGATCTTCCGGCAGGTCAGGTTCGGGCACATGATGCGCAGCGGGTCTTGTTGAGTCATCGGTTACTGCTCCCAGCGACACTGTTTTCGGCACCTTCGCGGCTCCGCTTGACCCGATATCCCGCCATTTCGCGCCCGCCTGCATCGGTCCGAGAACCGCCGTCCCGAGGCGGACCGCTCCTACCCTCATCCCTTCATGACCCCGAATCCCCACGCCCCATCACCGCCCCGCTCCACCGCCGTCGTCGGCTTGCAGTGGGGCGATGAGGGCAAGGGCAAGGCCGTCGACCTGCTCGCCGCGACCCACGACGCCGTCGTGCGCTACAACGGCGGCGCCAACGCGGGCCACTCCGTCGTCGTCGCCGGCCAGCGCTTCAGCCTCCACCTCGTGCCCTCCGGCATCCTCTACCCCGGCAAGGCGGCCGTCATCGGCAACGGCGTCGTGGTCGATCCCGAGAAGCTCATCGAGGAGCTCGACGGCCTCGCCAAGCGGAGCGTCGACACCTCGGGCCTGGTCATTTCCGACCGCGCCCACGTCGTCGCCCCGTACCACAAGAATGAGGACGAGGCCCGCGAGGAAATCCTCAAGAACTCCGGCGACGTCGCCCACGAGCTGGGCACCACCCGGCGGGGCATCGGCCCCTGCTACGCCGACAAGGTCCACCGCTCCGCCGCGATCCGCATGGGCGACCTGCTCCGCCCCGACATCCTCCGCTTCAAGCTCGGTCTCGCCCGCGCCTTTCGCAGGGGCGGCGGCCTGGAGGATTTCGACCCCGCCACCCTCGCCGCGCAGTTCGAGCGCTGGGGCCGCCGCCTGGCGCCCGCGATCAAGGACACGGCCTACTTCCTCCACGGCCTGCTCGACCAGGGCAAGTCGCTCCTCTTCGAGGGCGCCAACGCGACACTCCTCGACGTCGACCACGGCACCTACCCGTTCGTGACCGCTTCTTCCTGCGCCGTTCTGGGCGTCGGCCCCGGCACCGGCGTCTCCGAGCGCCGACTCTCCCGCGTGCTGGGCGTCATGAAGGCCTACTCGACGCGCGTCGGCAAGGGCCCGATGCCCACCGAGCTCCACGACGCCACCGCCGACGGCATCCGCCAGCGCGGCAACGAATACGGCACCACCACCCGCCGCCCGCGCCGCGTCGGCTGGCTCGACCTCGTCGCCGTCCGCTATTCCGCCATGCTCAACGAGCCCACGGGCCTGGTCGTCACGCTCCTCGACGTCCTCGCCGGCATCCCCGAACTCCAGGTCTGCACGTCGTACCGCATCCACGACACCTCCACCGACCGGTTCCTGCCCGAGAGCACCGATCTCGCTCAGGTCCAGCCCGTCTACACCGCGTTCCCCGGGTTCTCCGGCGATGTCTCGGCCGTCCGCCGCCGCGCCGATCTCCCCGATGCCGCCCGCCGCTACCTCGACTTCATCGAAGAGTTCGTCCGCGTCCCGATCTCGCTCATCGGCGTCGGCGCCGGGCGCGAGCAGACGATTCAGTGCTGAGCCTCGTGTTCCTGCGCCTCATGCCTTGATGCCTGCTGCCTCGATGCCTTTCTTCCACTCGCCCTTCTGAACCCGCCACCCACCGCCACGTACAGATTCCGCCGATGACCCCGCCCACCGTTCCCGCCACCTCTCCCTTCTCCGCCGACCCCTCAGCCCGCGCCGCCCTTGAGCGCATGCGCCGCCGCTCGCCGCAGGCCGACCCGCTCGCGCTCCTCCCCGACGTCCACCCCGCCCGCATCCCACGCCACATCGCGATCATCATGGACGGCAACGGCCGCTGGGCCGCGGCCCGCGGCTTCCCGCGCATCTTCGGCCACCGCAACGGCGCCCGCACCGTCCGCGAGGTCGTCGAGGCGTGCGGCGACCTGGGCGTCGAGGCCCTCACGCTCTACTCGTTCTCGATGGAGAACTGGAAGCGCCCCAGGGAAGAGATCGACGCCCTCATGCTCCTCTGCCAGACCTACCTCGAGGGCGAGCGCGAGGCGATGATGCGCGAGCGCATCCGCTTCAAGGTCATCGGCCGGCGCGGCGGCCTCCCGCCCGAGGTGGTTGCCAAGATCGACGAGGTCGAATCCGCGACCCGCGGCAACACCGGTCCAATCCTGTGCCTCGCGATCAACTACTCCGGCCGCGCCGAGCTGGTCGATGCCGCCCGCGCCCTGGCCACCGACGCCGCCTCCGGCAACCTCGAACTCGCCGCCATCGACGAGTCCGCCCTTGCCTCTCGCCTGTACACCGCCGACATGGGAGACCTGGCCGACCCCGATCTCCTCATCCGCACCGCCGGCGAGATGCGCATCAGCAACTTCCTCCTCTGGCAGATCTCCTACGCCGAGCTCTACGTCACCCAGACGCTCTGGCCGGACTTCACGCGGAACGACCTGTACGCTGCCATTCGCGATTACGCCGGCCGCAACCGCCGGTTCGGCGGGCTGGACGCGAACCACGCGACGTAATCGCCCTCTTGTCAGAACGGCCGCGCGCACGCGTTCGCGCGACAGCCCACGTCGGTAGCCGCGCACACGCCCGGTGTCGCACTGCTTCCCACACGCGGCCACCAGCCGCTCACCAGTCCAACAACTCAAACCACGTCCCAAGGAGATCACGATGCCTCTCTCACGCCCATCCCTCGCCGCCGCTTTCCTCGCCGCGGCCGCCGGTCACGCCCTCGCCCAGTGCGACGGACCCGACCGTCTCAACGCCTTGGACCCCGCCGTCGACGCCTACCTCGGCTCTTCCGTTGCCATCGACGGCCAGTTCATCCTCACCGGCGCCAACAACCGCGCCACGCCCGCGGGCGTCGGCGCCGGCGTGATGTACGGCTACACGCCCGTCAACGGTGTCTGGACCGAGGTCTCACGGTTCACGCCCCTCGATTCCGCACCCAACGGCAAGTTTGGCGGCGCGGTCGGCCTTGGCGGCCAGGCTCAGTGGGCCGTCGTCGGCGCCTGGGGCGTCAACGGCGGCGCCGGCGAGGGCTACATCTTCCAGCGCAACACCGCGACCAACGCCTGGAACCAGGTCGCGTTCTACACGCCGGGTTACGGCCCCGACGCCCGCTTCGGCCAGGCCGTCGCGATGAACAAGGCCGGCACCATCGCCGCCATCGCCGCGCCCTACGCCCCGGTCACCGACCTCTTCGGCACCAACACCTCCGGCCGCGTTCTCGTCTACGCCCGCACCGGCAACACGTGGACGTACCAGTTCGACCTCCACCAGTATGACGCCAGCCTCCGCCACGACAGCGACTTCTACGGCCTCGACGTCTCCGCCGACAACAACACCATCGTCGTCGGCGCACCCGGCGGCGACTCCCCCGCCCATCACGAGTGCGGCTACATCCACATCTGGTCGCGCGATCAGTTCAACAACTGGACCGGCATCGGCGAGATCTACGCCCCCGATGCCGAGGACGGCGCCTACTTCGGCCAGTCCGTCTCCATCAGCGGGAGCACCCTCGCCGTCGGCGCCCCCTACGCAACCGCCCACGGCGTGCAGGAAGCGGGCAAGGTCTACATGTACCGCAGCATCAACGGGACCTGGGCGCCCGACGGCGTGGTCGCGCTCCCCAACCCCGTCTTCCTCAACGCTTTCGGATCCACGGTCCGCGTGAGCGGCGACTCCCTGGTCGTAAGCGCCGGCCTCGGCGTCGGTCAGGTCTACCAGTATCGCCGCATCGGCGCCGGCCAGTGGGTCCGCAGCGCCGTCTACTCCAACCCCGGCGCGCCCGACCTCGAGTACGCAGCCACGATGGCGATCGACGGCTCGCGCATCGTCATCGGCGACGGCAGCGCCACCACCGCCGCCAACACCTGGGCCGGCTGCGCCTACCACTACGACACCCCGTACTGGGGCAACGACGCCTGCGAGGCGGCGGTCAACGTCGGCGCCGGCGGCTACGGCGGCTGCACCACCAACGCTTCGCCCGACGGCTCCTCATCCTGCGGCCAAGCGGTGACGCCCGGCAACGATGTCTGGTTCTCCTACACCGCGCCCGCCACCGGCACGGTCACCTTCAAGACTCAGGGCTCCGACTTCGACACCATCCTCTCCGTCCACGCCGGATGCCCGGGCACGGCCGCCAACTCCATCGCCTGCAACGACGACTTCGCCGCTCCCCAGCGCTGGTCGCAGGTCACGCTCACCGTCGCCGCGGGCTCGACCTACCTCATCCGCATCGCCGGCTACGGCGGCGCCTCGGGTCAGTTCTACCTCGATATCGGCGGCGTCCACGGCTGCTACGCCAACTGCGACAGCTCCACCTCCGCCCCCATCCTCAACGTCAACGACTTCATCTGCTTCCAGTCGCGCTTCGCCGCCAACGACCCTTGGGCCAACTGCGACGCGAGCACCTCGGCCCCCATCCTCAACGTCAACGACTTCATCTGCTTCCAGTCGCGCTTCGCCGCGGGCTGCCCGTAACAACAGGACAAGCGCAACCAACGCTCAGGGCGGTGCGGACCCTGCGATCCGCACCGCCCTGTTGCACGGGCTTCCCAGCGCATCTGCTACCATCCGCACCGCTGTGGAGTTCCCCGTGCCGACCCGCGCTACGACAGCGCCGCAGACGGTGCCCTGTGTCCCGGGCGACGACGCGGCCCGCAGGCCCGCGGTCTCCATCGGCCTCGCATCCATCGCGGCCGTGCTCGCCGTCCTCGCCGCCTACTCCAACAGCACCCGCGGTGTCTTCGTCTTCGACGACTGGCACACGATCACGCAGAATCCCAGCATCCGGTCGCTCTCCAACATCCCTACGTTCTTCACCGACGCCTCGTCATTCAGCCTCGTCCCCGGCAACGTCGACTACCGCCCCGTCCTCCAAACCTCTTACGCGCTGAACCACGCGCTGGCCCACGCGGCGACCGGCGATGGGCTCGATCCGCGCCCGTGGCACATCGTGCAACTCGCGCTCCATTGGGTCTGCGTCGTGAGTCTCTTCGCCATCGGCCGTCGCCTGATCGGCTCGGGCGGCCTGGCCGGGTTCCCCGGGCTACCAAGGCGCGACGGCGACTGGATCTCGCTCTTCTCCGCCATGCTCTTCGCGGTCCACCCAATCACGAGCGGCTGCGCGAACTACATCTCTTCCCGATCGACGCTGCTCGTCGGCGCGTTCGCCCTTCCCGCGATCGCCCTCTACCTGCACGTGCTCGCCCGCCCGACCCGCCGCATCCTCCTGATCCCGGCCCTGGTCCTCCTGATCCTCGCGCTCCTGACCAAGATCGAGGCGGTGAGCCTGCTCGCCGTGCTCGCCGCGGCGGAGGTTCTGCTCGCGCCCGCCGCCCGCGCCCTGCCGCTGTGGCGCCGGCCGCTGCGCCGCGAGGCCTGGGTCCGGCTCGGGCCCGCCACGCTCGCGACCGCGCTGGTCCTCATCGTCTGGAAGGTCGCCTCGCCCCTCACCGGCTCGGCGACGCGCGCCGATGCGTCGGTAACTCCGTATGTGTACCTCTGCACCCAGTTCAGCGCCTGGTGGCACTACATCGGGCAGCTCTTCGCGCCCATCAACCTCGTCTTCGATGAGCAGGACTTTCCCATCTCACGATCGATCGCCGACCCGCGGGCTGCGCTCGCGCTCGCGGGCTGGGTCGTCATCGCCGCGGCCGCCTTCCGCGCACGGCGCACGGCGCCCGCAGCGACCTTCCTCATCGCCTGGTTCTTCCTCTGGCTGCTCCCCCATTCCAGCATCGTGCCGCTCGCCGAAATGGTCAACGAGCACCGGCCCTACGTCGCCTGCGCGGGCCTCTTCCCGCTCGTTCTCAGCGGCGTGTACCTTCTGGCCGCGCGCCCGCTCCGCGCTCCCGGCCCCCGGCCGCTCCTGATCACGGCCTTTGGCGCCGCTCTCGCCGCCGCGCCGCTCGTGGCTATCACCCGAGCCCGCAACACCGTCTGGCAAGACGACGCCACGCTCTGGGCCGACACCGCCGCCAAGTCGCCGCGCTCCCCGCGCGCCCGCACCAACTACGGCCTGGCCCTCATGCGCCGCGGCTCCCTTACCCAGGCCGAGGCCGAGCTCCGCCACGCCGCCGACCTCGACCCCAACTCGGTCCAGGTTCTGGTCAACCTCGCCACGCTCTTGGAGGCCCGCGGCGACTTGCCCGGGGCCTTCGCCGCCATCGACCGCGCGATCGCCCTCGCGCCCGATCAGCCCGGCCCGCTCTACCGGCGCGGCTGCTTCCGCGCCCGCCACGGCGCCCTCGACGGCGCGATCTCCGACTTCGCGATGGCCGCGGACCGCAACCCCCGCTCTCTGCCCGAGCTCGCCGCACTCGCCGAGTGCCTCCTGCTCGCCGGCAAGGACGACCAGGCCCGCGCGGTGGTCTCCGAGGGCAACGGCCTGGATGCGGTGCGCTTCGACCGTCTGCGGACCCAGTTCCGCTCCAGCACGCTCGCCATCCAGGGCCCGCCACCCGGGCGGTAGACCGCCCGGTTCATGCTTCGCCGAGCGCGATTCCTACCATGCGCCCGCCAAGGAGAGACCCATGCCCACCAAGACCCCCGCCTTCGCCGCCCAGTCGCCCACCACCCCCCTCGCCATCGCCTCCATCGACCGCCGCGACCCCGGCCCGCGCGACGTCGCCATCGACATCCTCTTCTGCGGCGTCTGCCACTCCGACCTCCACGCCGCCCGCGGCGAGTGGCCGGGCATGGTCTTCCCGCTCGTGCCCGGCCACGAGATCATCGGCCGCGTCACCAAGGTCGGCGCCGCCGTCAAGAACTTCAAGCCCGGCGACACGGCCGCCGTCGGCTGCATGGTCGACTCGTGCAAGTCCTGCCCCTCCTGCGCCCGCGGCCTCGAGCAGTATTGTGAGAAGGGCATGATCCTCACTTACAACAGCCCCGACGCTCACATGCCCGGCAAGATGACCTACGGCGGCTACTCCAAGGGCATCGTCGTCGATGAGCGCTTTACTCTTCGCGTCCCCGAACGGCTCAATCCCGCGGCCGCGGCGCCCCTCCTCTGCGCCGGCATCACCACCTACTCGCCCCTGAAGCAGTGGGGGGCCGCCAAGGGCAAGAAGGTCGGCATCGCGGGCCTGGGGGGCCTGGGCCACATGGGCGTCAAGTTCGCCCACGCCCTGGGGGCCCACACCGTCCTCTTCACCACGTCGCCGTCGAAGATCGAGGACGGCAAGCGCCTCGGCGCCGATGAGGTCGTGATCTCGCGCGACGATGCCCAGATGGCCAGGCACGCCGGCAGCTTCGACTTCATCCTCGACACCATCGCCGCCGCGCACAACCTCGACGCCATGACCAACCTCCTGCGTCTCGACGGCACGCTCTGCCTCGTCGGCGCCCCCTCGACGCCCCACCCCTCCCCCAACGTCTGGCCCCTCATCATGAAGCGGGCCCGCATCGCCGGCTCGGCCATCGGCGGCATACCCGAGACCCAGCAGATGCTCGACTTCTGCGCCCAGCACAACATCGTCTGCGACATCGAGCAGATCGCCATCCAGGACATCAACCACGCCTTCGACCGCATGCTCAAGAGCGATGTGAAGTACCGGTTCGTGATCGATATGGCGACGCTGAAATAGCCGCGCGGGGCCGGGTGGGGGCGGGTGGCGCGGGCGGGTCAGAGGGGCA
>JADMIO010830223.1_pt1 | contig 26273 bp, 13 predicted proteins | sample 8958161 | NCBI WGS metagenome assembly JADMIO01 (sample SAMN16585339, study PRJNA669376) | soil metagenome | isolation source: Crop rotation soil | place: USA: Cullars Rotation, Alabama | collected 2011 | reverse complement strand
CTTTCCCCTCTCAACCCGACTGGGGCCTGCCCGGCTCGGTATGGGTGGAAGGTATCTATGGAAGGAAGAACCGCAAGTATGGCAATTTTATGGCGCAGTTATACTCGCCATATCATACCGCAACACCGGTAATACGCAAGCCCTTTGTCCCGCAAGCCAGAGTTTACCCAAACCCCGCCCTGGACTATATCAGTTTTGAATTCACTGTCGCGAAGGAACAGGTGTTCAGCTTCTTCATTTACGATATGCAGGGCAAGATGGTAGACAAGCTGTTGGACAAAAACTGCCCCGATGGAAAGAACACCATACAATTCAATATGGCGAGTCTTGCACCTGGAACATATGTGCTGAAAGCAAAAGGAAATAAAGGCGAGGAGATAGCCATACAGACTTTTGTGCGGAAGTGAGCAGATTGAATTGTCGTCAGAAAACAACATACTTCCGCAAGTGAACCCATGCATTTCATCAGTTGTTTTTTGCGCTTTCGTCAAAACTCACTGTTGCGTTTGATTGTTATATAAAAATAAAATGCTAATTTGGTATTGCTGATAACAATTTATTAAAACCGACTATGAAGAGTACTTTGCCCTGTTTCTTGCCAGCCTGTAAGTTGTTGAAGTTTCTATCCGGCCTGATCATTGCTGTGGCTATTTCTTTTTGCAGCCATGCACAGCATATAATTACTATTGCCGGAACAGGCACTGCAGGCATGACCGGAGATGGCGGCCCTGCTACTGCAGCCACTATTAGGGGGAGTGGTATAGCCTATAGCAGCGGCAATCTGTATATAGCCGCAGCGAATAACTACAAGATCAGAAAGATCGACAGCTTTGGGATTATCTCAACTTTTGCGGGTACGGGAATCTCGGGGTATAGCGGAGATGGCGGGCCTGCAACTGCTGCCCATATAGGCGGCCTCGGTTACACCGTCGGCGCTGATGCCAGTGGTAATGTATATATACCCGACGACTACAGGATAAGAAAGGTGAGCCCATCCGGGATCATAACAACTATTGCAGGCACAGGCATAAATGGATTTACGGGAGATGGTGGGCCTGCAACTGCAGCAAGGATCGGTATGAGCCAGGGCATCGCACTCGACCGGATCGGCAATATATATATCACCATGTATCTTCAAAATATCGTAAGAAAAATTGATACCGCCGGTATCATTACCACTATCGCCGGCAACCTGACATCTGGCTTCTCGGGTGATGGAGGGCAGGCGACCGCAGCACAACTGAAGGGGCCTTCAGGCGTGGGCGTTGACAGTGCGGGCAATATATACATCAATGATCAATTGAACTACCGTTTCCGCAAGGTCAACACATCGGGTATTATCAGCACTGTAGGTGGGGTAGGCACGGTAGGATACAGTGGAGACGGCGGACTTGCCACAGCGGCGCAGATAAACCAGGTGTTCTCTACGATTGTAGACACGACTGGTAATGTGTTTGTACCAGACATGTTGAACAACCGGTTAAGGATCATTAACCCTGCCGGCGTTATCAGTACGTTTTGCGGCAATGGCACCCCGGGATTTGCCGGGGATGGAGGCCCCTTAAGCGGCGCCGTAATACATAGTCCTAATGCTATAACCAAAGACCCGGCCGGTAATATTTACTTTGTCGACGGTGGCAACGCCCGTATAAGAATGATCGTAATGAACAATCGGCTGGTGTCTTTCACCAGCGGGCTCAGCACTTCTCTCTCCGTTTGCGCAAATACAAGCTATGATTCATTGAATTCACTGCTTGCCGCCACAGACCCGGATACTTGGGATACGTTAACGTGGAGTATGGTATCGGGACCGGTGCATGGCACGGCTTCAGTATCATATAGTGTACCTAACACGGGTGACACTGTTACTCCGCACGGCCTATGGTACACACCAACATCTGGCTATAGTGGTGCAGACTCGCTAAGAGTGCGGGTTACCGATGGCCAGTTGTCAGATACTATCACTGTCTACATTACGGTCAATACGTCACCGGCTGCCATATCCGGCAGTTCAGCGGTTTGCATCGGATATACTACACTGTATTCGGATGCAACGCCCGGAGGTACCTGGAGCTCAGGCTCCCCGGGTATAGCAACCGTGGGTTCTTCCAGTGGCGTAGTTGCCGGTGTTGCAGCCGGAACAGCAGTGATCACTTATACCGTGCCCGGCGGGTGCTTCGCGACCAAAACTGTGACAGTAGATGCAACTGCTCCACCTATTACCGGTATTGCTGCAACCTGCATAGGATTTACCACAACTTTGTTTGACGCAGGCAGCGGCACCTGGACATCCGGCTCCACGGGAGTTGCAACGGTCGGGTCTTCTTCGGGCGTAGTAATGGGTGTGTCATCGGGTACGTCCATCATCACTTACACACTTTTTTCGGGCTGCACGGCCACATTCGCAGTTACCGTGTTCCCGGTACCTGCAGCCATTACCGGCACCACCGGCTTGTGCGTTGGCGCAGTTTCTACACTGAGTGATGGCGTGCCTGGTGGCTACTGGTATTCTTCGGCCACAGGCATAGCGGGTATCGGATCGGTGAGCGGTGTGGTTTCGGGCTTGTCGGCCGGAATGGCTACAATAACTTATTCTGTTGCCCCCAATCCGGGCTGCATGGCTACGACTACGGTAACTGTCAGTCCTGTTCCCTCCATCGGCGGATCGCTGTTAGTGTGCTCCGGGGCGACCACAACACTCACGGCAGGTGGCTCCGGCACCTGGACATCGGGTGCGACCGGTGTTGCAAGCATAGGGTCTTCTTCCGGTATCGTGTCCGGTATTTCTGTCGGAACAGCTCCTGTAACTTATACAACATCGGGTTGTGCTGCAAGCGCTGTTGTTACGGTAAGTCCGGGCCCATCAGCTATTTCGGGCGTAAGCCATTTATGTGTGGGCGCGACAACCACGCTTACCGATACAGTAACCGGCGGCACCTGGAGCAGCGGTGCAACCGGCATCGCAACTATTGGCTCCGCGTCCGGCGTTGTGACCGGCGGATCGGCGGGTGCTGTGATGATGACATATACGACAAGCGGGTGCTATGCCACCTATGCAATGACCATTGACCCGCTGCCTGCAGCAATCACTGGGCTGACACACGTTTGTCCTGGCACCAGCACGCCGCTCACCTCGGCAAGCCCTGGCGGCACATGGACTTCAAGCGCCATGGGTATAGCAGATGTGGGATCGTCATCGGGTATTTTGAGTGGTGTGTCAACCGGCACTGCAATCATTACTTACGCATTGCCCACGGGCTGTTTGACAACAACGCCGGTTACGGTAAATCCGTTGCCGGCGCCTATTTCGGGTGTCAGCGCTATATGCGTGAGCGGGAGCATAACATTCACAGACGCCACTCCCGGCGGAAGCTGGAGCCGGAGCAATACAAACGTAAATGTGGGCGTGGCAACAGGTATTGTTACCGGTGTCACAGTGGGCACATCGGTAGTAACTTATATGCTTCCTACCGGCTGTTATGCAACATTGCCGGTGACCGTGAATGCAGCGCCCGGGCCTGTTACCGGTACACTCGGCGTTTGCATAGGCGCAGCAACAACATTGAGTGACGTTACTCCGGGCGGAGTATGGACCAGCACTTCACCAGGCATTGCGGCTATAGGGTCGTCTACGGGTGTGGTGAATGGCGTACTGGCCGGCGTATCAGGCATTACTTATTCTACTGGTGTGGGTTGTTCTGTTACTGCTGTGGTAACGGTCAATCCTCTGCCTGCAGCATTTACGGTGAGCGGCGGCGGTGGCTTTTGCCCGGGCGGCGCAGGATTGCATATCGGTCTTACAGGATCCACATCCGGTGTTTCTTACCAGCTATATATTGGTGGTGTGGCTACAGGTTCACCCGTCACCGGTACCGGCTCGCCGCTTGATTTTGGCTTGCAGACGAGCCCGGGCTCGTATACAGTAATTGCTACCAATCCCGTAACCGGTTGCACGCGCACCATGGCGGGCGCCGCTACAATAGTCGTTAATCCTTTTCCTGCGCCCATCAGCGGCCCGGCTGCGGTTTGTGTAGGTGCTACTGCTGTGCTTACAGATACAGGGGGCGGCACGTGGACAAGCGGATCACCTTCCGTCGCAACTATTGGTTCGGCATCAGGAATAGTGACCGGGGTAGCGATTGGCACGACAGCCATTACTTACACATTGCCTACGGGCTGCTTTATTACAGGCAGTATAAGTGTGAGCGTAGCTCCTGTGCCTATATCGGGCGCATCGAATGTATGCAGCGGCAGTTCAACGCTGATGACCGATGCAGTAGGTGGCGGCATATGGACCACCAGCAACACTGCAATAGCTACAGCGGGATCGCTGACCGGGATGATAACCGGGGTGGCCGCCGGCACTGTAACTATAAGCTACTCGCTGGGCAGCGGATGTACTGTCACAAAGGCAATGACCGTGAATACCGGACCATCGGCTATTGGTGGTACTATGACATTGTGTGTGGGCAGCACCAGTACGCTGAGCAGCAGCCCTGCCGGCGGTACATGGACCTCGGGGGCAACAGGTATAGCCACGGTGGGTTCTGCATCGGGTATAGTGAGCGGTGCAGGCGCGGGGTCGGCAGTTATTACTTATACAGGCATCGGCGGCTGCAGTGTAACAGCTACGGTGACGGTGAACCTGCCACCACCTGCCATAACGGGCCTGGCACGTGTTTGTCCCGGCACATCAAGCTTACTTAGTGTTGCATCTACAGGTGGGGTATGGACCAGCAGCAATACGGCGGTGGCAACCATTGGCTCGGCATCCGGGCTGCTCGCCGGTGTTACCACGGGCACAGTAACTGTAACCTATTCTATCGGCAGCGGATGTATGACCACAACCACGGCTACCGTGAATCCCCTGCCCGGTGCTATAACCGGCAGCACACAGGTGTGCATGGGGTCTACAATAACATTGAGCGATGCAGTGGGCGGTGGCTCATGGAGCTCATCGTCTACCGGCATAGCAATAGTGGGGTCGGTTTCAGGTGTGGTCACTGGTGTATCAACCGGTATAGTTACCATCAGTTATACGCTGCCAACGGGCTGCTTTACAATTAAAACAGTGACCGTAGGTTCACTCCCTGCAAGTATAACCGGATCGAACCGGGTATGCGTGGGCCTCACCACCACACTTTCGGATGCGACCACAGGCGGCACATGGAGTTCCGCGTCAACAGGCATAGCCACTATAGGCTCGTCCAGTGGCATTATGTCTGGTGTGGCGGTGGGCAGTACTATTATAACTTATTCTGTAGGTGGCGGCGGATGCGTGGCCACCCTGCCGGTTACAGTGAGTGCAGTGCCCGCACCTATCAGCGGGGCGGGATCCGTTTGCGCGGGCATGACCACCACCCTCACCGATGCGGTACCGGGTGGTGTATGGACCAGCAGCAATTCTTTGGTAGCATCTGTAGGTACCGCATCAGGTATCGTCTCAGGTATTGCGGCAGGTGTAGTTACTATCACTTACAATCCCGGCGGCGGATGTTTTGTAACAAAGAGTCTTACGGTTAATAGCCTCCCGGCAGGTATTACCGGCACGGCCACTCTATGCGTGGGCAGCACTACAACACTAAGCACCATTACAACCGGTGGTGTGTGGACATCGGGCTCACCCGGCATTGCATCTGTGGGATCGGCGAGCGGGCTGGTTTCCGGCGTGGCTGTGGGAACGGCAACCATCACCTATACTGTAGGTGTAGGATGCGCGGCGACAAAGACCGTAACAGTAAACCCTGCACCGCCGGGAATTACAGGGCCGGGAAGCCTTTGCGCCGGCACGACCATTGCGCTTGCTGATGCAACGCCGGGCGGCACATGGAGCAGTGGCGCGACCAGTATAGCAACAGTAGGCTCTGCAAGTGGTATAGTGAGTGGTGTATCGGGTGGGGTAGTGGTTATCAGCTATTCTGTCGGCACAGCGTGTTTTGTGACACGTGCCATAACTATCAATGCAGTGCCCCCGATCACCGGGCTCCACAGCCTGTGTGCCTGGGGTGATACGCTGACCATACACAATGCCAATCCGACCGGGGCATATAGCAGCACCGTAGCAACCGTTACTAACCTGGGCAGCGGCAACGGCCGGTTAACAACCTTCGCCCCGGGTACGTCAACAGTTACTTATACCATTCCCGGCGGCTGTTCGCTCACCGTTGCTTTCACCGTTAATCCGTTACCCGGGCCGATAACGGGGTCAAACAACGTGTGCGTTAGTGATGCTACAACATTATTCAATTCCTCCGGAGGCGGTGTCTGGACGTCGGCCACCCCTGCCATAGCTACCGTAGGCTCGTCTTCGGGACTGGTGAGTGGCATAGTCCCGGGAACGGCTGTTATCAGGTACACATTACCTACAGGCTGCAAAGTTGATACCCTGATGCATGTCAATCCACCCCCGTCTATGATCATTGGCGTGCCCTCCATAGTCGTCGGTATGTACACCAGCTATTCCTGCGCCACGCCAGGCGGCGTATGGAGCAGCACCTTGCCATCGGTAGCCACTATTGGGGCTACTACGGGCCTGGTGCACGGACTAACGACCGGTACAGCTATCATCCGGTACACACTGCCCACGGGTTGCTCAGCCCTGAAAGCGCTTGCTGTTAACCCGCTCATAGGACTATCTGTGAATGAGCTGAATGGAGCCGCACCCCATAGCCTGGACATCATTGTATCGCCCAACCCTGCTAGGGGTGCTTTTGCAATAAAGGGAACGATCGAAGGAGCGAAAGAAGAAGAAGAGGTTTGGATAGAACTTACCGATATGCTTGGGCAGACTGTATACAGCAATAAGACTCATTGCCGCAATGGCAACATTGATGAGCAGGTGCAAGTGGGTGAACAAATAGCCAATGGCATGTACCTGCTGCATGTGCACACGTCCGGAGACAAGAAAGTAGTTCACATTGTGATCAGCCGATGAAACGAGATCATGAGGCAGAGACGGCCGCAACAATCGTACCAAAAACGGTTGTTGCGGCCGTTTCTATTCAGAATATCATTTTAAAAGCGTTAACGATATGTGAATCAAAAATATTTTTAAAAAAAAGAATACAAAAGTTAAAAAAAGAAGTAATTTAGAGAATCTGACCGAATAAATCCCTCCGCCACGAATTCGTTTTTTGCTTTTTCTGTGTTAAGAAATTATTAGATAGTAGTACTATTTACAATTTTTTTATGCGGGGAGAACTGTTTTGTTATCTGCGGGATTATTGTTTTTTATGGGTGCAGATAAGGCAGATGCAAGAGAAAGCGAAAGAAGCAGGAGTATTTATTTTGTCAGATCCACCGCTAAAAAAATATACCTGTGAAAGGACCTTTACGCCTTTTACTGTTTTGCTTCCTTACATTTGCGATCGTCCGTTCCGGACATGGGCAGATCATAAATACTATTGCGGGAACGGGAACTGCAGGCCTTTCGGGTGATGGCGGAGCGGCTACCGCAGCCATGATACACAATAGTTACTATGGCGGTGTAACCCTTGATACTTCCGGAAATATTTACATAGGCGACTACGGCAACAGCCTCATCAGGAAATTAACCCCGGCAGGGATAATTACAACTATAGCAGGTATACCAGGGTTGGCGGGTACCACAGGTGATGGTGGTCCGGCAACGGCGGCCAGGGTGGCATGCCCTATAGGCCTGGCCATAGACAAAACCGGCAGTCTTTACCTGTGTGGTTACAATGTTCATCTCATTCGCAAGATCAATGCTTCGGGAATCATCTCTACCATCGTGGGGAATGGGTCGCCGGGATTCAGTGGTGACGGTGGACCAGCCACTGCCGCGCAGATAAACCAGGCATGGGGAATAGCGGCTGATACAGCAGGCAACCTCTATATCGCGGACCAGTACAATCACCGCATCCGCAAGATAAATACATCGGGTATTATCTCTACCATTGCAGGTACGGGTATCGCTGGTTTCAGCGGCGACGGGGGACAGGCAACGGCCGCGCAGCTACGGTATCCTGTGGGTATAACTGTAGATCGTGCCGGCAATGTTTATGTTACCGACCTTAACGACTGCCGGGTACGGAAGATAAGTACTTCAGGCATCATCAGTACCTATGCCGGGATGGGCAGCGGCAGTTTCGCCGGCGATGGCGGCCCTGCCACAGCAGCTTACTTCTACAATCCGTCGGGTATTACGGTGGATACGTCAGGAAATGTATTCATAGCAGATACATACAATAACCGCATCAGGCGTATCAACGCAGCAGGCACCATTACCACGATAGCCGGAAGCGGGTCCACAGGAGCCGGCACGGGTGGCTTTGGCGGAGATGGGGGAGCAGCTGTCGGCGCCCGCCTGGATAATCCCTACAGCGTCGTCACTGATCCCTATGGAAGAGTAATTATCGCGGATAACTTTAACGAGCGGGTAAGGATGGTGAGCGGCAACGACCGGGTTCCTTATTTTACAGGCGGCGCTTCGCAGTCGTTCCATGTCTGCCAGAATTCATTTGCCGGTATCAATTCTATATTGGCGGTAGTTGACTCTGACGCCGGGCAGTTGGTGTCCTGGGCGTTGCTCAGCGCACCCGCTCATGGCACTGCGGCAGTGAGCTGGACCATGCCGGCAACTGGGTTTGCAGTGACGCCCAGCGGCATAACCTATACCCCAACTACAGGGTACTCTGGCGCAGACAGCTTCCGGGTAACAGCCAGTGATGGGCTCCTGTATGACACCATAACTATCTATGCAACCGTAGATCCGCTGCCACCAGCGATTACCGGAACGATGATCGTATGCACGGGCGGCACGACGCTGCTTAGCGATACCACTACCGGGGGCAGCTGGAGCAGCGGCAGTACGCTGGTGGCTACCATCAGCCCCACCGGGCTTGTTTCGGGTGTAACCGGAGGCACCTCCGTGATAACCTATACATTGCCGACGGGATGCGCTACAACAGCTACCGTCACTGTATATGCATACCCGGCGGGTATTACAGGCGTTCCATCTGTTTGCCCCGGCTCTTATACTACGCTGTTCAATACTACTTCCGGCGGGTTATGGACTTCCACTACACCCGGCATCGCAACAATAGGATCAACCTCGGGAACAGTGATGGGTGTCACTACAGGAATTTCTGTTGTGTCATATACGGTAGGCGGTATATGCTCCGTTACTAAGCCGGTTACCGTGAATCCGGCGCCATCGGTCATTTCCGGCACGAGGATGGTTTGTTCGGGCAACGTAACATCGTTGACAGATATCCCGACCGGAGGCACATGGACAACCAGCAGCACGGCGCTTGCTGTCGGCTCTTCCAGTGGCCTGGTATACGGGGTCTCTGCCGGCACAGGAACGGTGACCTATTCCATAGGCATAGGCTGTGTAGCTACTGCTACTGTCACTGTCTTTACCACGCCGGTATCTATAAGCGGCGCTAACTCGCTGTGCAGAGGTACAACCATAACACTGACCAACAGTACTTCGGGGGGAGCGTGGAGCAGTTCGGCGCCGGCCATTGGGACTATATCGACCACCGGTGTTTTTGCGGGTCTGTCGCCCGGTGTTGATACCGTGAGCTATACCACGGGTGGTATTTGCGTGACTAACAAAGTGGCGACAGTCTTTGCAACGCCATCGGTGATCACCGGCAGTACCTACCTCATTTGTGTAGGTTCGTACACTACGCTTTCTGATTCCGTGTCGGGCGGCAACTGGACCAGCAGCAGTACCGGCATAGCCAGTGTCGGGTCCGCTTCAGGGATTGTGTCAGGCCTTTCTGTCGGCACGGCAAATATCACCTATACACTACCGGGTACGTGCCGGGCAGTGCGACAAGTGACTGTTACCGGTGCACCCGGAGCCATTACGGGAACAGCGACTATATGTGGTACATCCTCCTCATGGCTTGCGGCAGGCCCCGGGGGAGGGACCTGGACCAGCAGCAGTCCCGGCGTTGCATCGGTCGGCTCATCCAGTGGTATCGTCACGGGAGTCTTGCCCGGAACATCACTTATCACCTACGGATTTTCATCAGGGTGTTCATCGTCGCTGACAGTAACTGTTAATGCGGCACCCGGACCAGTTACTGGTCCGCCATCGGTATGCCAGGGCAATACTATAACACTTTCGGATACCACATTGGGGGGCACATGGAGCTGCGCCGGCTATACCACCATAGTATCAGTTGGCTCATCGTCAGGCATTGTAACAGGCCTTTCGGCTGGCACAGCTGTTGTGTCTTACATATTGCCGTCGGGTTGTTATTCTGTCGCAACAGTGGTTGTATATGCACCGCCGGGGCCTGTAACAGGTGTTGCTGTAACCTGTGTTGGTTCCACGACGACGCTCTATGAGCCAGGCGCAGGCGTATGGATATCTTCTGCACCCGGCGTGGCAACGATAGGTTCCTCCTCAGGTGTCGTCACAGGTGTTACAACGGGATCAGCGCTCATTACTTATTCTGTTGCGCCCGCCTGCTTTGCTACGTTCCCTGTTACAGTGACGGCCGTACCTGTGCCCATAACAGGAACGGTGAATATATGTCCGGGCGCTACGTACACGCTCACTGATGCAGTGCCGGGGGGCTACTGGACATCAGGATCGCCGGGCATTGCAACGGTTGGCTCTGCTTCAGGAGTTGTAACCGGGGTAAGCGGCGGAACTGCATTGATCAGCTATGCTACTGCGCCAGGTGCGGGTTGTGTGGTCAGCACCGCTGTAAGTATTAGTCCGCCACCCGGTCCCATTGGGGGAGTTGCCAGTATTTGTGCCGGCCAGACCACCCTGCTCACCGATGGTGGCGGCGGCACATGGAGTTCGGGCGCTACGGGAGTGGCCACAATAGGATCTGCAAGCGGAATAGCGACAGGGGTTGCAGCCGGCACTGCCGTCATTACATATACACTGCCGGCGGGCTGCAGCATAACCACTGTGTTGACTGTAAACTCGCTGCCGCTGCCCATAACAGGCTCTGCGCACATTTGCATTGGTTCCAGTGTGCTGTATACTGATGCAACGCCCGGCGGTTACTGGACGAGCAGCGACATAGCGGTATCGGACATAGACGCCGGTACCGGTGTGGCGCTGGGTTTCACAACCGGCGTTACGACCATAAGTTATTCGCTGATGACCGGCTGTTTTGCCACGCTGACGGTGACCGTAGATTCACTTCCGGTACCTATTGCCGGCCCGTCCACTGTTTGTGTCGGATCATTGATAACGCTGACTGATGGCCTTGGTGGCGGGCTATGGACATCAGGTACACCTTCAGTGGCTACCATTGGGTCCACAACCGGTGTAGTATCCGGATTGACTGGCGGTACCACTACAATAACTTATTCGCCCGGCGCAAGCTGCAGGGTAACGAAAGTGATAACGGTCAATCCACTGCCAACGATAATTCTGGGTCCTGTGAGTGTGTGTATTGGCGCTACCATCACCCTCATCAATGGCACACCGGGTGGCGCATGGAGTAAGAGCAATGCAAATGTAAACATCGGATCTGTCTCAGGTATTGTCACGGGTGTATCCGGCGGAACGACAGTAATTACGTATACGCTGCCCACCGGGTGCTACATGACCAAGACCATTACAGTCAATTCATCTACCGGTGCAATAACAGGAAGCCTGGGCATCTGCCTGGGCACGACTTCGCCGCTCAGCAGCACCAGTACGGGCGGGGTGTGGAGCTCTTCATCGCCGGCTATCGCAGCCATTGGATCGTCAAGCGGCATAGCGTCCGGTATTGCGCTGGGTACTGCCACCATCAGTTACTCCGTAGGGACGGGATGCCTCGCGACCGCTGTTGTTACCGTAAGTGCCTTCCCGTCAAATATCACCGGACTATCTGCAGTATGTGCCGGGTCTTCTATTCCTTTATTCGATACCATTGGTGGCGGTACATGGAGTACGGCCGGAGGTATTGCGACGGTTGGTTCATCGTCGGGTGTAGTGACCGGAGTAGCGGCAGGGATAGCGGTGATCACCTATGCTCTTCCATCGGGATGTTATAAGACCAAAACAATTACGGTGAATGCCTCGCCGGCCCCTATTACCGGAACAACCCGCGTATGCTCGGGTGCGACCACATTGTTGAGCGACGCTGTTGCAGGCGGCACATGGTCGTCGTCGACGCCGACAATAGCGATGGTAGGATCGGCATCGGGTCTTGTTATAGGAGTAGGTACTGGTCTTGCTACGATCACTTACGCGTTCAGCACCGGCTGCATGTCTACGATAACGGTAACGGTAAATGCGATGCCGTTGCCCATTACCGGGCTGTCGGCAGTATGTGCGGGTGGCGCCACTATCGGATTGGGAGATCCGACACCCGGCGGCACCTGGAGCACTACCGGCAGTGCTGCTACAGTAGGCTCTTCAAGCGGAATAGTGACGGGTGTTTCTGCGGGTATAGCGGTCATCACCTATGCTATGAGCACTGGCTGCCTGAGAACAATGACGGTAAATGTTAACCCGGTACCAGCACCCATCGGCGGCCCATCGGCTGTATGTGTGGGCGCCACCATAATGCTTACGGAAAGCACGCCTGCCGGGTTCTGGACCAGCGGCACTACGTCTGTAGCGACCATTGGATCCACATCGGGCATAGTAACCGGGTTCAGCATAGGCACGACCAATATCAGCTACACACTTTCCTCGGGCTGCAGGTCGGTGAAAACAGTAACCGTGAGCACGACCCCCGGTAGCATCACCGGCGTGTCTACAGTATGCACCGGTGCTACTACAACCCTCTTCAATGCGGTTCCGGGAGGCCTGTGGATATCGGCCGGCACAGGTGTGGCGACCATAGGATCGCTGACGGGAGTTGTAACCGGCGTAACGGCAGGTACAACTCTGGTAACTTATTCGCTGGGCACAGGGTGTATCGTGACCAAAACCATGAGCGTAACACCGTCTCCGGCGGCGATAGCAGGCAGCAACTCGCTGTGCCAGCTCTCCACCACCACATTGACCGATGCCACCCCCGGTGGCGCGTGGACCAGCGGCACTACATCCGTGGCAACAGTAGGCGCAACATCAGGTCTCGTGACTGCATTGTCTCCCGGTACGGCGGCTATAACATACACCATCAGTTCCACAGGATGTACTGCAAGTATGGTGGTTACAGTCAGTTCCGTACCCACGGCCATTACAGGTCCGGGCTCTGTCTGTACCGGGGCATCGGTAACAGAGGTGGATGGCGTGGCTGGTGGTACCTGGAGCACCTCAGGCACGGCTATAACTATTGGAACATCTTCAGGAGTAGTGACAGGAGTTGCCAGCGGCACTGCTGTTGTAACTTATGCCATAGGCACCACAAGCTCCTTCCCGGGATGCATGGTGACCAGGACGGTTACTGTAAATACCGTATCGCCTATTTCAGGTGCCACGGGCGTTTGCGTAGGAGGTACGACCATGCTTACCGACCTCATGACCGGCGGCACATGGGCGTCAGCCACACCCGGCGTTGCGACCATTGGTTCGTCAACAGGTATCACAACCGGTGTAACGCCCGGCTCAACGCTTATCACGTATACGGCTGCCTCGGGTTGTACGGCCACTATCACGGTTACGGTAAGTTCAGGTCCTGCGCCTATAGCCGGGGCCACGCAGGTATGTATTGCCGGCAGTACTATACTGACCGATGCCGCAGGCGGTGGCCTTTGGTTCTCCTCTTCAACAGGTATAGCTACCGTAGGGTCGTTGTCGGGCCTGGTTACGGGCGTTACCGCAGGTGTAGTGAATATTACTTACTCCCTGGGCACAGGCTGCACTACCACACGGCCTATGACGGTGAATCCGTTGCCGGCAGCGATAACGGGTGCCGCAAGTGTTTGCGTGGGCAGCAGTACGCTGCTTGGCTGCATCACGCCGGGAGGTACCTGGAGCTCAGCGGCACCGGGCACTGCCGGTATAGGCTCGCTGACAGGTATGGTAAGCGGCCTGGCGGCAGGCACAGCAGTTATTAGCTACACCTTATCCACCGGTTGCGCAGCAACCAGGATAGAGACGGTGAACACTATACCTACCGGCATCACCGGCACTGCAACCGTGTGCGTTGGACAAACAACACTATTAAGTGAGGCAACGGTGGGTGGCTTCTGGTCGAGTAGTGCGGCGGGTATCGCTGATGTTGGCTCCCTTACAGGCATTGTGAGCGGCATCACAGCGGGCACCGCAGTGATCACCTACACAGTGCCGGACGGCGGTGGCTGCTTTACCACAAGGATAGTAACAGTGAACCCCATACCGCCGGCAATAGTTGGAGCCAGCAGTCTTTGTGCCGGGGCTACTACCACACTCACAGACGGGTTGACCGGTGGCATGTGGAGTTCGTCGCCTACCGGCATTGCAGACATTGGTTCATCTACAGGCATAGTGTCCGGTACCGCGGCCGGTACCGCCGTTATCTCTTACACCTCTCCCGCGGGATGCGCTATCACAAGGCTGATCACGGTAAATCCGATCCCCCTTGCTATTACAGGTGTTGCTTCTGTGTGCATAGGCACTTCAACCGCGTTGGCTGATGTTACTCCCGGCGGTGTATGGACCAGCAGTAACCTGGTGATAGCTACGGTGGGCACAGGCACCGGGTTGGTAAGCGGTGTGAACACGGGTACGGCAAACATCACTTATGCTACCGGCCTCGGCTGCATGACCGTAAGAACCGTAACCGTATATCCCTCGCCACCTGTGATAACCGGTCCCAACCACCTCTGCGTCGGCCAAACTATAACATTAAGCGATTCCGCTACCGGCGGCAGCTGGATGTCAGGATCGACAGGTATAGCAACTGTAGGTGCTACCTCCGGTGCCGTTACAGGCGCTGCCGGTGGTGTGACAACCATAAGCTACACCGTGCCGGTGACCGGCTGCGTAGTTACTTACCCGGTGACTGTTAACTCGGTACCGCCCATTACGGGGCTCACTAACCTCTGTGCCTGGGGCGATACGCTGACCGTACATGACGCGAACCCTGCCGGTTCATACAGTTGTACCTCTGTTACGATAGTCAATCTGGGTGGAGGGAACGGGAGAATAACCGCTAATGCGCCGGGTACCTGCACGGTTACGTACACACTCACTTCCGGCTGTTCTATTACTTCAACATTCACCGTCAACCCATTGCCGGGACTGATCACCGGCAACCTGAACTTGTGTCCGGGCACAACAAGCACACTCGGCAATGCCGTAGGTGGCGGCGCCTGGACCAGCAGCATCCTGGCTATTGCCACAATCGGCTCAGCATCGGGAATAGCTGCAGGTATCGCGCCGGGGACAAGTCATATTACCTACACTTTACCTACCGGTTGCAGGGCCGATACCGTATTGCACGTCAACACACCACCTTCTATGATCATCGGTTATCCAACGCTCGTAGTTGGTACCACGGCCTCGTACACAGACATGACACCCGGCGGACTGTGGAGCAGCAGTAATGTTTCTGTGGCAACTATAGGTGCCGGTACGGGTCTCGTCCATGGTGTTACGGTGGGGTCGGTTACCATTACCTACACTATGGGCAGCGGCTGCTTTGCCACCAAGCTGCTGGCGGTACATCCGTTTGTGGGTGTAAACCCGGACGATGTGACAAATACCACTACCGCTGCCACTACCCCTGACATAGCCGTATCGCCCAATCCGAATACCGGCACTTTTGCGTTAAGAGGATCGGTTGGCGTGGCAGACGGCGATGAAGACGTGTGGCTGGAAATTGCAGATATGCCGGGACGCACGGTCTTCAGAAAGAAAATAAGGGCGGTTGGCGGACTAATAAACGAACAGGTGACATTGAGTGACGATATGGCCAACGGCATGTACCTGCTGCGTATACAGCACGGTGGCGCCGGCAAGGTGCTGCACCTCGTCCTGAAACGTTAATAGTACCAGTTCGGCAATGTAAATTGCAAATAGCCCACGGTTTTAACCGTGGGTGATATATACAAAACATAGACCCTAACCGTTTTAACGGTTTATTTCAATCAGAGTATTTTAAAATCCAATTGGCACAACACGTCATTTTCCTCAAAGGCATTCATAAAGTGCGATAATGCATAATGTAAGTTTTTATTGGCCTAAATTGAATAATTTTGCTGAAAATCCGTTGTACCTGAAGGAACCGGCCAGTTCCTGAATAAAATCATGCGTTATACCATTTTCATAGCTTCGCTGCTTGCCCTCACTACCGGAATATTCCTGTCGTGCGCCAAGTATGTAGACAAGAAGGCTGACCCCGATCCGCGCCTGAGCAAACACTACTGCAACGACCCCGATGCCGTGAACTACAACTGGGATTTTCCGGGTGTACCTGATAACACCACCTGCTTCTATCCGACTGACATTTTTAAAGGTGTTTACGAATTTCACGATTCGGTATTCCTCAAGACCGAAGGATTCTTTATCTCTTCCGATACTTTTGATCTTACGATCACCAAAATAAACAACACCCAGTTCACCATAGGCGGATTTTGCACACAGGGTGCCGTGCTGAGCCTTACCGCCGGACCAAATTTCACCGCATCATTGGATACTACGTTAGGGGATTCAGTGACTCGTGTATACGGACAGGCGTTCTGTACCGTAGCCGATACTGTGAGTGGGTCGCTGAGTAAAGATCGCCTTAATGACTCGCTGCTGTTCGTCACGTTCCAGGTGGCCAGCGATACCGGCGTCACTACTACCCATGTAGGTACGGCACGTTTAAAATACAGATAATTCCACCACATGTTTACGGGTATTATAGAGTGCATGGCAACGGTTACTGATATTGTTCAGGAAGGATCGAACGTGCACTTGTGGCTGTCAGGCCCCGTTACCCGTGAGTTGCGCGTAGACCAGAGCGTAGCACATAACGGCGTATGCCTCACCGTAGTGGCAATAAACGATGAGGAGTACCGCGTAACAGCCGTTGCGGAAACTATCGCTAAAACCAACCTGGGTCAGTGGCGCACCGGGGATACAATAAATTTAGAACGTTCCCTGCGGGTAGGAGATCGCCTTGATGGTCATTTTGTACAGGGGCATGTAGATGCTACAGCGGTGTGCATTGAAAAGCAAACCCTCGAAGGCAGTTGGTTGTTCCGCTTCCGTTTCCCAAATGAGTTTGCAGCATTGGTTATTGAAAAAGGTTCGGCGTGTATAAACGGTGTGAGCCTCACTGTATTCAATGTGGGCGATGATGAGCTGACCGTGACCATCATCCCGTACACTTACCACAACACCAACTTTCATGCAATAGGTGAAGGCAGTGTGGTAAACATGGAGTTTGATGTATTAGGCAAATACCTGCTCAGAAATGCCAGCCTGAAACATAACGCATAGCAGCTTTTCCGGCGATCTAGCGCGCCTTCACGATTTCAGCCATCAGTCTTATCTCACTTTCATCGGCAATAAAGCTGCCGTCTTTACGCAACAGCCCTGAACTGTGATATTCTGTGGCGCGTGTTGTATTTATCAGCCCGGCAATATTCTCAGATCGCACACCACCACCGGGCATAATAATGATCCTGCCTGCTGCCCGTGCAATGAGTTCCGCAAGCAGGGCAGCGCCCTCTGTAGCTGTACTGCGCAGGCCGGAAGTGAGTATGCGGGCACAACCAGCATTTATCAGCGCTTCCATAGAACTGAACGCATCAGTTGTGCGGTCAAAAGCTTTGTGACAAGTGACCACCATAGGGTAGGCCCACTCTACGATGCGCTTCATCACGTCCTCGTCTACCTGCCCCGTGGGTAGCAGCACACCTGTAGCTATACCGGTGCAGCCAAGTGTGCGGCAGGTAAGAATGTCTTTCTTCATGATAGCCACTTCGTGCGCATCGTACGCAAAATTACCGCCGCGCGGACGAATCATCGGAAACACCGGAATAGAAAGTTGCTCCAGCGCGTATTGTATGGTGCCATAGCTGGGCGTAGTGCCGCCATAGGTAGGGTCGGCGCAAAGCTCAATTCTGCCGGCGCCGGCCTTCTCAGCTACCAGGCACGACTGTATGTTAAATGCGCAGATCTCGAGCACGGTAAAAATATAAACAGTGAAAAATGAGCGGTTGTGTCAGGGGTAAATGTGCTTTGATTCAAATATTTTTTCCACATCGCCGCTTTTTACTGCATAAGAGAATCCTTTCTGCAGCGAATAAGCCCCGTATTCCCCTTTTTTGTTCAGCGCCAGGAAGCCCACCTGCACTTCCTTTGCCGCTGCAGGATTGCGGGATACAATACGCTCAACAGCGGCTTTACACGCTGTTTCCGGGCTCATACCCTGGCGCATCAGTTCCACCACCAGGTGCGATCCCACTATGCGTATCACTTCCTCACCCACACCTGTACTTGTGGCCGCACCTACTTCGTTGTCTACATAAAGCCCTGCACCGATGATAGGCGAATCGCCCACACGGCCATGCATTTTGTACGACAGCCCGCTGGTGGTGCAGGCGCCGCTCAGGTTGCCGTTCTTATCCATGGCCACCATGCCTATAGTGTCGTGATTCTTTTCGCCGCCGGGCAGCACATTCTCAATATTGTTGACCGGTTTATACTTGTGTTCTTTCAGCCAGTCTTTCCATTCCGCCTCACTCTTGGGGGTAAGTAGTTTTTCCTTTTTAAATCCGTTGGCCAGTGCAAACTGCAGTGCTCCGTCGCCCACCAGCATCACATGCGGCGTTTTCTCCATCACAGCCCGCGCCACCGATATGGCGTGTACTATATGCTCCAGGCAGGCCACTGATCCGCACTTCGCATTCTCATCCATGATGCAGGCATCCAGTGTCACGCGGCCGTCGCGGTCGGGCCTGCCGCCAAGGCCTACTGATTGGTTGTGCGGATCAGCTTCGGGCACCATTACCCCTGCCTCTACCGCATCAAGCGCCCTGCCGCCTTTCCCCAATATTTGCCATGCGGCCGCATTGGCCGCTTTCCCGAAATCCCATGTGGAGATAACTACCGGGTGGTCTGTGACCGTAGTGGGCGTAAACCCTGTAGCCGTCGCGGCAAACAGATTTTTGCCGGCAAGCAACCCTGCAGACGCTAATAATGAGCGCTTTACAAATTTTCTCCGGTCAGACATATGCGGCCATATTTGGAGTAACAAGATAGAAAAGAAAACATAAAAATAATACAAAATCACCCTCGTTCCGGAGTTTGCCGGTTTTAACTCTGTTGACGTTGCGGCGGCATCGTTTTTGTGCCCGTTAAAGGTTACACACCATCCTTTGAATTTGATCCGCTAAAAACTTGTTTTATGGCACACGATAATCATCCGCAAAAGGACTCCAGGCAGGTGCTGACCATGGAGGAAATAGAATTTATAAACGGCGATCTGCAGCAGAAATACGAAGACCTCCTCAATTCCCCTTCGCTCGACGAATCGGACAAAAGTAAGTGGAAGGCGGCATTCGATGAATTTTCTGACTTCTATAACAATGCCCCGTGCGGCTACCACACCATTGACGACACGGGCCTCATCATAAATATGAACCAGACCGAGCTGAACTGGCTGGGGTATAAACGCAACGAAGTAGTGAATAAAAAGAATATCATGGACATACTCTCTGACAAGAGCGGTATGCTGTACTACAGCGAAATGCCCCGCCTTCGTGACAAGGGACACGTAGACCAGCTGGAGGTGGAATACATGAGAAAAGACAAGACAATACTGCATGCCCTGGTGAGCGCACGCGCCATTTACGATGAAAACGGTATTTTCAAATGCGGCAGAAGTACCCTGTGGGACATCACCGACCGTAAAAAGATGGAGGATGAGATGTACAAGGTGAACAGGCACCTGCGCGCCATAAAAGAGCGCTTCACAGAAAAGAATACGCTGGTGCAAAAGCTGAACGAAGAACTGCAGCTGGTAAAAAAGATGCAGGATGACTTTTACAGTTCGCTGAATATAAACCTTACCCAGCCGCTGTCTAAGATTGCAAATCTTTGTTACAAGGCACTCAACACTACAACACCCGGAATTGACAGCAGAAGCCTTAAAGACATACAGGATATAGTGAAAGAGGTAAGTACGTTTGTGGGCAACACAAGGCTGCAGCGACGCCTGTCTTCAGACAACACCATTCTTCAGGTAACAGCGCTCAATCTTTCTACCCTGCTGGTGACGGTTGTGAACAGGCTGGAGGAACAGGCCGGGAAGAAAAAAATAAACATCAATTGCGAGATATTTGAAGAGCTGTGGATAGAGTCGGATAAAGAGATACTGGGCCAGGTGATTGATACTTTACTGGCTACAGTGATCAAGCTGTCGCTGCCCGGTAAGGAAATTCCACTGCGCCTTATACACAAGGTAAATGAATGCCTGGTGGAACTGGAGATTAACGGACTGAGCATAAGCAGCAAGGAGTTTGCAGAAATGTTTGATAAAGATGCGCAGGTGTCGGCCGATGCCGGAAAGGGCGCCGATATGGTGCTCAATTCGCACCTCATCAATTCACTCCTGGCAGACCTGGGCTTTGTGTTAACAGTAAACCCGGTTAATCATAAGGGTACGTTGATACGGATTTCCATACCGATGGGGTATGGCGGAACAGCTACTATGGGATAATGTGTGAAAATTAATCGGTAGTAATGCGGTCAGCATCGCTTTTTAGCGGTATGGTGGAACAGCGGCTATGGGATAATGTGTGAAAATTTATCGGTAGTAATGCGGTCAGAATCGCTTTTTAGCGGTATGGTGGAACAGCGGCTATGGGATAATGTGTGAAAAATTAATCGGTAGTAATGCGGTCAGTACCGCTTTTTAGCGGTCAGACCGCATTACGTTTAGGGCTTTGTTCAAATTTCAGCGGGAAATAAAGGCGATGTCAGTAAGGTCTTTATTTGTAAAGGTCAGGTAGCGGCGCTGGTTTTTTGATGTATGCCTTTTGTATCTCGTGAAGAACCTCGATGGTATACCCTGTTTCGTGATCGTAATGTGGGTCAATCGTACAGTATTTATGCAGCGTATCGGCCTGCCCGTATTTTATCAGATCCACCCTTCCTGCGTGTAGTCCTCTTATTTCCGGTTCACCGATCATGTGCTGGTCAGGAAATACAATATACGGTACGTCGTTTTTCAGGTTCCTGTGCTGCCATTTTACACAGTTGTTGCCAATGGTGGCAAATAACAGTTGGATACCCCCCACGTTGAAATGAACAGAAAGGATGAGCAGGCTGTCGGCCAGCAATACGCTTGAGAACCACTGCTGCTTCCCGCACTGAATAACCATCCGGTCGTCCCGCGATGTATCATCCCAGCCGTAGTAAATAGTGCGGACGGAGTCATAGCAGTCATTGACGCCTACGTACAGCAGGAAACTGTCGACCTCCTTACTCGTGCTCACCGGGAGAAAAGAGACCGTGATATGTTTATCGCCAATTGTGGTGTCTATGAAGATTACTTTAGAAACTACTGGTGGTTTTGTTATCGTGTTTTTTTTAACGGAATAGTTCTTTGGAGTTTTTTGAGTGGACGACCGGCATGAGGCGAGACAAAGGCACGTGAGCAATATTATTGTGAAGCGGTTCATCTGTAGATGGTTAAGTCCTGAAAAAACGGCATTGTTGGCTAAATTATTGCAACAATATATCTTTGTTTCACGAGATTGGTGGAAGTCGCAGTCAAAATTCACGATCAAAAGTTATGAAAAGAGAAATGCCACCCGTTCATCCGGGAGAAGTATTAAAAGAGATGTATCTCGAACCATTAGGAATAACAATTTCAGACTTTGGAAATGTGATAATGGTGGCGCGGAGAACTTTATCATTGATAATAAACGGGCATTCTGGGATTAGCCCCGAAATGTCGCTTCGTTTGTCAAAAGCGCTGAATACTACACCGCAACTTTGGCTGAATTTGCAGCAGGATTACGACCTATGGCAGGCGGGAAAGAAAGTTAGCTTAAGCGGTATTCCGCGGGTGGTAAAAGCAGCATGACACTCACACCTCCACCAGCTCCCGCGCATTGGTTATCGCCGCCTCGCTGGGTTGCTCTCCACCTATCATACGGGCTATGGCCAGCACACGCTCATCGGGCTCTAGCACCTTTACTTTGGTGGACAAGCGCTGGTTCTTATCAGCTTCTTTGAATACATAAAAATGCCGTGCCCCACGTGCCGCCACCTGCGGCTGGTGCGTGATACAGATGACCTGGTGGTACTGCGACAGATCGCGCAGCAATATACCCACCTGCCTCGCTGCCTCGCCCGATATCCCCGTGTCTACTTCATCAAATATAAGTGTAGGCATATGCAGCGCCTTGGCCGTAAGCGATTTTATGCACAGCATGATGCGGCTCATTTCACCACCGGATGCCGCTTTCTGGAGTAGCTGGAATTGCCCGCTCTTGTTGGCATCGAGCAGGAACTGTATCCGGTCTGTGCCATGAGCTGAAGGGGGCACCTGCTCTGTCCTCGCGTCAAACCGGGCATTGGGCATACCTACCAGCGAGAGTAGCTCATTTATTTTCTTTGCAAAAGGTGGTATCACTTTTTTACGCTGCACCGACAGTTTTTCCGCTTCTGCAACAAGTTCTTTATACAGTATCCCTTCTTCCTTGGCCAGGCGCTCTATGGCTTCATTGATGTCCAGTGTCGCCTTGAGCTCGTCCTCCAGCTTGTGCTGCCACTCCAGCAGCCCCGCTGTGTCGTTAACGCCGTGCTTTTTGAACAGCTTGTAACCCAGGTCCAGCCGCTGCTGCAGCTCGCTCATCACCTCAGGGTCCAGCATCACTTTTCCTTCTTCGTTTTCCAGTTCCCCGGCTATGTCTTTCAATTCAGCCCACGCCGATGAGATGCGCTCCTGCAGTGGTTTCAGTTCGGGCATCACATCTGTTATACCCTGTAGTTGCTGGCTCATGCGCTTCAGCTCATTCACCAGCGGCTGCTCGCCCTCGTCCAGTATGTTCCGCGATGCCTGCAGCACACTCAGTATGCGCTCTGCGTGGCTCATTTGTTTTAGCTGCTGGTCAGCTTGTTCTACTTCTCCTTCTTTGAATGCTGCCTGGGTCAGCTCATCCAGCAGGTATTGTTTGTAGTCGGCTTCCTTTTGCCATAGTGCCTGTCGCTCCCTGTTATCTGCCAGTTTTTGTTTTACCGATTTGTGTTTGTAATACAGTATTCTGTAGTTAGCCGCAGCTTCGGCTATACCGCCTATGGCGTCTATTGCTTCCATCTGGAAGTTATCGTCTTCCAGCGCAAGGTGGTCAAACTGCTGATGCAGGTCAACCAGCAGCGACGTAAGTTTATTTAGTACCGTAAGGGTTACAGGAGTATCGTTAACGAACGCGCGCGACTTTCCACTGGTCGCTATTTCGCGGCGAATGATGCATTGCGGTTCATAATCCAGTTCTGCTGTGGCGAGCGCTTTTTTGAACACCTCGTTTTCGCGCACATCAAAATACCCTTCCACCACCGACTTCTCTTCCTTGTTAATGAGCACCGAAGAATCGGCACGCTCACCCAGTATCAGCGACAGCGCACCCAAAATGATGCTCTTGCCCGCTCCAGTTTCACCCGTCACCGTATTCAGTGTAGGTGCTGGTTCTATCACCAGGTGATCAATGATCGCGTAATTCTTTATTACTAACTTTTGTAGCATAACTTTATCAAGGGTGCTCTTTACAAAGCTATAACTCCTTTATCAAAAAATAGGATATGTCTTCTGTTCGTCTGTCCGCCGCGGCGGTGCTATCCACTTCCGCGAAGATGTGAAAGGATACATTCTAACCTTCGCATATCATTTGACCGCAATTCTCCATTTTTCACAACGCGTATCGGACTCGGCACCTCCCTTTAGGGTCGGGGTTTATTTATCTCGATTTGTCGATGGCATATGGCTGGGTCCTGTAGCTTATCCTTTGTATTCTTTCAGCGCTGCCTCCAGGCAATCCATAGCAGCATTGATGTCTTCTTTGTTCAGCACGTAGGCAAGGCGCACTTCATTTTTCCCCTTTCCAGGCGTGGCATAAAATCCTGCCGCCGGCGCCATCATCACTGTTGCTCCGTTGTGCGAAAAACCTTCCAGCAGCCACTGGCAGAATTTCTCGGCATCATCCACCGGCAGTTGCGCTATAGCATAAAATGCACCGCCTGGCAGTGGGCACTTTACGCCCTTCATTGCCTGCAGCCTGTTTACCAGTATATCCCTGCGTGATGTGTATTCCGCATGCACTTCATTAAAATAATCAGCCGGCAGGTCTACCGCGGCCTCACCCAGTATCTGCGCAAATGATGGCGGGCTCAGTCTTGCCTGTGCCAGCTTCATAGCGGCATCCAGCACCGACTGGTTACGTGTCACAAATGCGCCTATGCGGCCCCCGCATGCGCTGTATCTTTTCGAAATAGTATCCAGCAATATCGCATTGTCCTCAAGGCCTTCCATTGCCAGCACAGAAGTGTGTTTCGCACCATCGTAGCAGAACTCACGGTAAGCCTCGTCGCTGAACAGGAACAGGTCATGCTTCAGGCATATTTCTTTCAGTATATTCAGTTCCTCTATGCTATACAAATAACCCGTAGGATTATTTGGGTTGCAGATCATTATCGCCTTGGTGCGGGTAGTGACTGCTTTTTCAAAAACTTCAATTGACGGCAGTGCGAACCCGTTTTCTATAGTTGAAGGGATGGGTACTACCTTAACTCCTGAACTGACTGCGTAGCCGTTATAGTTGGCATAAAAAGGTTCCGGTATGATGATCTCATCACCCGGGTCCATGCAACTCATAATGGCAAAGAGAATGGCCTCAGAGCCACCAGTGGTCACAATGATCTGGCCCGACGTAACATCTACGTTGTACCTTTTGTAGTATTCCACCAGCTTTTTCCGGTAGCTTTCAAACCCCGGACTTGGACTGTATTCCAGCACGGTCATATTCGTATGACGAACCGCATCCAAAATGGAAGGAGGTGTAACAATGTCGGGCTGACCAATATTGAGGTGATAAACCTTTGTACCTCTTTTCTTAGCTGCGTCAGCGTAAGGAACCAATTTACGTATGGGTGATGGCGGCATCAGCGCGCCACGATGTGATATTACCGGCATGGGCGCAAAGGTAATTTAATTGCTTAATTGCTCAATGGTTCAATTGGGTAGTGACTCAGTTTGAATTTTAGGGAGATTTCTTTTTTATACTAATACCAACTATAAATGATACAATGCAAATTGACAAAACAATATTTTCAATTCGATTAAAAAAATAAAATGTTTCATTATCCACACCAACAAAACCGAAAACAAGAGAAATAAAAGAAACAATTATAATTAGTAGAATAAACGAAACTAAACTAATGATTAAAGCAGGTCGCCTGAATTTTTCATAATTATTCACGCGCCAAATATACACATATGTCACATGAAAAAGACTGCGATTGCAGCCCCATATCTCGTACCCACAACAATACATAAGCATTCACGCTAATAGCTCCATTTTTCCATAACAAAAAACCATCATCCCGGCACTTGAATGTGGGACACTCAACCTCTAAACTATAACACCAATAATATCATCTACTTAGCCTCAAAAAAAATTCTATGACAGACAGCAATGCGTACCGTCATAGACCGAAAAACGCACCGTCATAGAACCTCAATTTTATTAATTCAAAAATCCACCACACCTTTGCAAGTTGGCAGTCTGCTCCTAAGAGGAAGGCTAAAAAAACAGAAACAAAAATCACCTTGTCCCCGGCCAATGCACCGGTTTTCTCGTTGATTTAGACAAGTTTTTGATTTTGTTTCCGTGGATTAGACAAACAGGTTTTGAGTCTGTTCTCGTTGATTTAGACAAGTTTTGATTCAGGTCCCGTTGCTTTAGCCGAACAGGTTTTGAGTCTGTTCTCGTTGATTTAGACAAGTTTTTGATTCGGGTCCCGTTTCTTTAGCCAAAAAGTTTTGGGTCTGTTCTCGTTGATTTAGACAAATTTTTGATTCGGGTCCGGTTGATTAGCCAAAAAGTTTTGGGTCTGTTCTCGTTGATTTAGACAAACTTTTGATTCGGGTCCGTTGCTTTATCCAAACAGGTTTTGAGTCTGTTCTCGTTGATTTAGACAAATTTTTGATTTTGTTTGCGTTGATTAGACAAAAGGGTTTGATTAGGTTCTCGTTGATTTAGACAAATGGCAGTAAATAAAAATCAGGATTAACTTACCAACGTGTAACGTGATTTCAGTACGAGGCAGCAAGCCCCCTCCGATATCAAAGTGCAAAGAATGCGCAAAACTGTGCAGGAAGTGTGCAAAAAGTGAGCATGAAATGTGCAAGAAATAGGTTCTACGGGATTTCCTGTGAGCGATGAAGGTCCAATTTGCCATAGTGGAACAA
>JADMIO011298056.1_pt1 | contig 26276 bp, 21 predicted proteins | sample 8958161 | NCBI WGS metagenome assembly JADMIO01 (sample SAMN16585339, study PRJNA669376) | soil metagenome | isolation source: Crop rotation soil | place: USA: Cullars Rotation, Alabama | collected 2011 | reverse complement strand
CCCGCCGCTGGTTGCGATCACGCCACCGGTGGCGTAGGCGAGCGTGGCGGTCAGGCCGTCAGAGAACTGGCGCTGCGCGACGAGGCGCACCCCGTTCGTGTTCAGCTCGCCGCCGTTCCAGGTGAACGTGCTCGAGTAAACGTCGGGCAGGAAGTCGCCGCTCTCGGTGGTCACGTCGCCCACGCCGAGCAGCGCCGCATTGGCCACGCTATCCATGTACGCGGCCGCCTGCAGGCGCGTTTTGCCGAAGCGGTGGGAGAGCGAAAGCTCCTGGTGCCGCGCGCGCTCGAGCAGCGGCGCGCCTTCCACCAGCGACATCCTCGGCCCCGATTCGCTCAGGTCCGCGGGCGCGGTGTCAAAGCCTTTTGCCGCGCGCATGGTCGGCTGCGAGCTGGCGTAGCGGTACTCGACCACCATGTCGGGCGTGAGGTGCACGTCCACCGTGCCGAAGGGACGCACCGCGCTGACGTGCCGGGCGAACTGCACCGTCTGGAACTCGCTGCCGGCGGTGAGCTCGATCCGCTCGGTCACCGCAACGGTGTTGCTGGCGGTGAGCGAAAAGGCTTCGAGGGCGCCGTATCGCGGCGCTTCCGTCAAGCCGGCAAAGCGGCGCGCCGTAAGCGAGACCTCCGGACGCGAGCTGCCCATCTGGTGCGCGTAGCTCGCGCGAACCACGCCGCCGGGCTCGCCGTTGGCGTAGCCCACATCACCGCGGAGAGCGAGCGTGCCGTTCGAGAACAGCGATTGCTCGAGCGAGAAGGCGGTGCTGGCGTCTGCGGCGGAACCGAAGCCCGCCGCCTGCGAGCCGGCAACGAACGTCACGTGCGCCTTCAGATGGCGGTCATCGCCGCGCTCGCTGCTCGAAACGACGACCGACTGGCCGTCATCGAGCACGCGCAGGATCGGCCGGTTGCCCACCGCGCGCAGCGTCCACTTCCACTCTTCGTCGTCTTGTTTGCTGTTGCGCTGCTGCGGCAGTAACTGGATGGCTTCGAACAGGGTGTTGAGCGTGAGGTTTACCAGCTGATGCGCCCCGGCGGCGAGCTGCACGTTCTCGCGCAGCGAGGGGAGGAAGGCAGAGGCACTGGCGCGGACGAGGTACTTCCCTGCCGGCAGGTCGCGAGCGGAGTATTGGCCGTGGTCATCGGCATAGACGCGCTTGGCCGGCGCGCCATTCGTGGGGATGATCTCCACCAGCGCGCCCATCTGCCCCACGCCCGCCGAGTCGCGGACCGCGCCAGAGATGCTCGCGGAGCGCGGCGCGGCCCACGCCGGCAGCGCCAGCGCGACCACCACCACCGCGAACCACGGAAGCCTTCCGGTCAACTTCAACCTCACCCGTCGAGGATCGAGCCCGGGCTGCTTACTCCACCGAGAACTTCGCAGTCGGGCTCACCGTCTGCTTCGAGATCTTGTCATCCACCTTGATCGTGATCTGGTAAGTCCCCGGCTCCAGGCTGTCGAGACTGAGAGACTTCTCCAGCGTCATCTGGTCTCCGAGGTTCCCCATCTGCTCGGTCGATTCGCTCGCGTGCAGCACCGCCTTATTGGTCGCGGTGTTCACCACGTCGTACTCCACCGTGGCGGCGGGCTTGTTCGTTTTCTGGTCGATGCCCAGGTTATAGACCTGCATCCAGAAGTTGAGGCGCTGGCTGCGCTTGAAGGTTGCCGGCTTGCCGTCGGCGGCTTCCAGCCGCGGGCGCACCTTGGTGTTCCCGATCACGAAGTTGCCGGTGTTCACCGTCTTGGCCGCTACCTTCTCCATCTGGTCGGCGAGGATCAGGCTCGAGTACGCCAGCCGGTCCTCGTCGTAAGTCGGCACCTGGATGCCCTTGTTCCACGTTCCCATGCGGTCGCCGTTCACGTCTTTCACCACCACGTCCACACGATAACGGCCGGGATGCAGCGGGATCGCCTTCCAGTAGAGCGAGGCGTTCTCCTGCGTCTTGGCGAGCAGGTCGTTGGGCACGTCAACCTGCACGGTGTCTTCGAAGGTCTGCGCGATGCGCCCCGTCATGGTCGTGATGCGCCCGAAGATGTTCACCACGCCGCGCTGAATGCCATCTTTCGACGCGAACGTGATGTCCTTGTTCTTCACCTGGATGGTCACCGGCACCAGCACCGTGTCCGATGTGACCTTCACGAAGTCGGTGCGGACGTCGAACGGCATCATGTTGTAGCGGATCTTGTGGCTGACCACCTCGTCCAGGTCCTTGAACTTGATCGCCGGCGGCTTCTGCAGGCGATAGAACTGGTCGAGCCGGTCGAACTGCTTGCTTTGCATGTCGCGGTTGAACGGGCCGCGGCCGAGCCGCTCCAGGCCGCCGCTGAAGCGGTCGGCCTTGCTCGCCAGGCCCATGGCCTCGTACTGCGTCAGGCCGCCGTTCGGCGTGTTGAGCAGCGCGTCCTTCTCGGAACGGTCCACCGTCATGTGGTAGTCGCCGCACATGCAGGTGTCCACGAACTCGATCATGACCTCCTGGCCGATGTCTTCGATGTAGCGATAGCGCCACGTCTCGAACGGATAGGTGGACGTGCTGCCTCCGCCCTCGTCCTGCGGACGCTCGTAGTGGCCGCCGCTGGGGTGCGAATCGATCTCGTCGGGGGGGCCGAACACGATGTACATGCGCCCGCGGTCGGTGCGCCAGCCTTGCTTGCCCGCCTGGAAGTGCTCGTTCGCGTAAGCGATGCGGCGGTAGTGCTCTTCCTTGAACTCGTTCTCGATGGTGTCAGGAGTGGGATCGCGGCGGAGCCAGAACTGCTCGATGAATTGGTCGCGCTCTTCGTCGTTCGAGAGCTGCTTGAATGCCGCCAGCTCCTCGCCTGAGATGATGTACTTCACGTCCTCATCGAGCCAGCGCTTGTAGGTCTTGCTCAACTCCTGCTTGAGCGACTTGGCGTTCTCTTTCTTCTGCTTGTCGCTGAGCTCGCGCTTGAGCGGGTCCTGCTCCTGCCCGGCGGCCTGCGGGTCGGCGGGTTTGGTGTCCTGCGCGCGCAGCCATCCGCCGCCAACACACAGGAAAAGGGCCAGCAGGAATGCGGCATAAGGACGATTTCTACGAGGACTCATACGGAAACACCACTCCTTCAGATGCGCGGCTCGAGGTGCATACATTGTAGGTCGCATCGCATCCCCCCGCAAGGCGGCCGCCTCTGGGAAATACTCTTAATCCATAGGATTAGACCGGCCCCAGGGCTCCAGGTTGCACGAAAACAAGACGCCATATCGTCCCCTTGGGAACCCATTTTCGGCAGCCTTTCCCTTCGCCCCTGACGGTATAATCTTTCCGGGCACCCCAACATCTCCCAGCAGGCGCGAAGGCCGCCGCAAGCAGGCTTGCGCATCCGCCAGACTGTGAACCGGCGTGTTGGTGTGCACGTACTGCGGGAGAGCGGCGCTGCGCGCCCTATCCTTCGAACGAATAGAGTCCAATGAACAAGAAGCTACTCTTCATCATCCTCGGCGCGGTGGTCGCAGCGCTTGCGGTCTGGGCCTCGATCAGCTTCTCTGGCCAGAGCTTGCCCGAGGTGCAGACCGGCAAGGTAGGCCGCGAAGATCTTGCCACCATCGTGAGCGCCTCGGGCGAGATCAAGCCGAAGACCTACGTGAACATCGGCGCCAACGCCTTCGGCAAGATCACGCGCCTCTACGTGAAGGAAGGCGACCACGTGAAGCGCGGCCAACTGCTCGCGCAGCTCGAGAACGTGCAGTCCTCCGCCGACGTGAACGCGATGAAGGCCGGGCTCGATGTTTCCCATGCCGACGCCGTCGCCGCGCAGGCCGGGCTCGAACGCGCCAAGGCCGACGAAGAGCGCACCCGCCTCGACTGGCAGCGCGCGCAGGGCCTCTACCAATCCGGGCTGATCCCCAAGTCCGACTACGACGCGAAGAAGAGCGCCTTCGATTCTGCCGCCGCCGCGCTCGCGCAGGCCAAAGCGCAGAACGAGTCGGCCTCGAAGCGCATCGCGCAGAACGCCGCCACGCTCACCCGCGCCTCCGACGTGCTGAGCAAGACGCAATATCTCGCGCCCTATGACGGCGTTGTCACCAGCCTGCCCGTGCGCGAGGGTGAGACGGTGGTCGTCGGCATCCAGAACTCACCCGGCTCCACGCTCATGACGCTCGCCGACATGTCCGTCATTACCGCCGAGGTCCGCGTGGATGAGACCGACATCGTCAACGTGAAGCTCGGCCAGCCTGCTGAGGTCTCGATCGACGCCATCCCGAACAAGAAATTCCCCGGCACCGTGAGCGAGATCGGGAACATCGCCATCCTGCGCTCCACCGGCCTCGCCACCTCGCAGACCACCGCGGGCTCGCAAGAGGCCAAGGACTTCAAGGTCGTCGTCACCCTCACCAACCCGCCGGAGAACCTGCGTCCCGGTCTCTCGACGACGGCGAAGATCACCACTGCCGCGAAGCAGAACACGCTCGCCATCCCGCTCCAGGCGTTGACCGTCCGCACCAAGGCCGACCTCGAAGAGAAGAAGCCCGGCAAGGGCTCGGTCGAGGCTGCCACGCCCGCCAAGGCGGATAAAGACGCCAAGCAGGAGATCCAGGGCGTCTTCGTGCTCACCGGCAAGGCCAACCCGCGCAAGGTGCAGTTCAAGCCGGTGGAGACGGGCATCACCGGCACCACCGACGTGGAGGTGGTCTCGGGGCTGGCCGAAGGCGACGAGATCGTCACCGGCAGCTACAAGGTGCTGCGTAGCCTCAAGAACGGCACCAGCGTCAAGGTAAACAACGCCGCACCGAAAAAAGAGGAGAAGTAGTAAACCTTGGAACCGTTTGGCCGTCTATTACGTTTACACGCCTAGGGAACACTCTGGGTGGGCGCCTGCGACCCGCCGGCGCCGCAGGGAAACGGAAGGACGACCAGAATGGCAACGGGACTACTCACGATGGCTGACAGCGTAAGCGCACTCAATGAGGTCGCACTCAACGCCCCGCCCCGCGAGGGCATGATCGTCACCGACGAGCTCTGGAAGACCTACGACATGGGCTCCGAGCAGGTGCACGCCCTCCGCGGCGTGGACATCACCATCCGCAAGAACGAATACGTCGCCATCATGGGCCCCTCCGGCTCCGGCAAGTCCACCCTGATGAACCTGATCGGCTGCCTCGATACCCCGTCCAAGGGCAAATACTGGCTCAACGGCAACCTGGTGAGCGAGATGGATGACGACGAACTGGCGCGCATCCGCAACAAGGAGATCGGCTTCGTCTTCCAGACCTTCAACCTGCTCGCCCGCGCCACCGCGCTGCACAACGTGGAACTGCCGCTCATCTACAACGGCACGCCCGCGGAAGAGCGCATCGAGCGCGCGAAGGGCGCGCTGCGCAAGGTGGACCTCGAGTCGCGCATGATGCACAAGCCGAACGAGCTCTCCGGCGGCCAGCGCCAGCGCGTCGCCATTGCGCGCGCCCTGGTCAACGATCCCTCCATCATCCTGGCCGACGAGCCCACCGGCAACCTGGACTCGAAGACCGGCAACGAGATCATGGCGCTGTTCGACGCGCTGCACGCCCAGGGCAACACCATCATCCTGGTCACGCACGAGCCCGATATCGCCGCCTACGCGCACCGCATCATCCACATCAAAGACGGCAAGGTCGAACTCGACGAGCAGAACCCCAACCGCCGCATGTAATAGGAACAGGCTTGGGAGAGACGGCCGACAGGCCGTCTCTTTTGTTGCCCCCCGATCGTTAAGCGGGAAGCCGCGGGTGAAGCACTGGGAGCGGGTCATTCTCACTCCTGCCTACGGGACCGCGCGGGTGTAGTAAAACGGTAGGCATGCGCCGGTTTCTCGCCACAATCCTGGTCTTCGCAGCGGCGCTGGCACTGGCTGCGGCCAAAGAGAACCCGAAAGAAGCGCGCGCCCGCGCCGAAGCGCGGGCGGTGCTGCAGAAGTACCTCGACGGTCGCTTTCGCGGCGCCGGCTGGAAGGACTACCGCGACGTTGTCATGTGGTCCGAGGAGGACGAGCCGCCCTGCACCGCCATCGTGCGCTCCTACAACTTGGAAAGCGTGCGCCTACCGGAGGGCGATCGCGCTCTCGGCACGGTGATCTTCTACCAGCTTGGCAGTTATTGTCCCGAGCAAGAGGAGTTCAGGCCGGCGCCGCAGCTCGATACCGCCGTCTTCCAGTTGCGCAAGCGCAGCATCCTCTGGCTGGTGGAGAAGTCGAACCGCCCCGGCGGGCACCTCGACTGGAAGGTCCTGCGCCAGCGCTTGCAGCAGCGTCTCGCCGACCCGGCACTGCCCGTCGCCGAAACCGCGAGGCTCTCGGACGCGCTCTCCACCCTCGAGCGCACCGCCAACGCGATTGGGGCGACAGGAGGAAGCAGTCAGCAATAGGCAATTAGCAATTAGTAGGACCCTCGCCAAAGAAAATCGGCGTCCGCGCAGCGGACGCCGAAGCAAATTGCTAACTGCCAACTGCTACTTGCAGGTCTTCAGCTTCTCTAGTGGGCTGCGCCGGCGCCGCTGTCTTTTTCCCTCTCAAGAACCGGCGTCGCGGCGAAGAAGCTGTGGTCGTAGAGGTTGCGATACATCCGCCCGGCGATCTCGGCCGCCTTCGGCCCGAAGGTCGGGCGGCCACCCTGCAGGAAGACGACGGTCACGATGCGCCCGTATTGCGTGTTCGCATACGAGGCGAACCAGCCGAAGCGCGTGCCGTCTTTCGAGCATGTGCCGGTCTTGCCCAGCACCTGCTCCTCGCTGAAGTTGTAGCGGACGCTGCGGCCGGTGCCGTATTCCACCGTGCCGGCGAGCCCGTCAGTGAGCTGCGGGATGAGCTGCGTGATCTCGAGCTGCCGCTTGATGCGCGGGCGGAAGTTCGCGACCTCTTCCGGCGAGCGCGGGTGCTGCATGTAATACAGCGTGCCGCCGTTGGCGATGGCGGAGACGAGCGCACCGAGTTGCAGCGGCGTCATCGAGACGCCCTCGCCGTAGGAGCACATCTTGCCGACGCCGCCTTCTTTCACGGGGATGGCGGCATCGGGATAGGTGCCGAGGTGCTCACCTTCGATGTCGTAGCCGGCAAGCTCGCCCAGGCCGAACTGGCGCGCGTAGTAGGCCACCTTCTGGAAGCCGAGCCGCCGCCCGAGCACTTCGAAGTAGGTGTTGTTGCTCACCGCGAGCGCGTGCGTGAGCGTCATCTTGGTGCGGCGCGAGAGCGGCACTTCGGTGTCTTTGTCGACGATGCCCTCGTTCAGCGCCGCCAGCGACGTCACCAGCTTGATGGTGGAGCACGGCATCGCGCCCTCGGAGAGTGCCAGCTTCTGGTTTACCATCGCAAGGATGCGTCCGCTGGTCGGGTCGATCGCGACCACGGTGCCGTTCATGTTCCCCAGCGCTTCCACCGCCGCCGCGCGCACCACCGGATCTTCGCCGTTCGCCTCGTCGAGCGCGGCGACGTTGTCGGCGTACGAGCTCATGTAGAAGCGCTCGTAATAGCGCCGGTGCCGGCGTCCGTTGGCCGAGCGTCGCGTCCGCCGGCTGTGGCGCTTCGCCGCGATCTTCTTCTGCGCCGTCGAGCTTTCGGTCACCTTTGAAGGCGCGCTCTTCGGCGTGGTCGGCTTCGAGGCGGACGAGCGCGCGAAGCTGGCGCTGGCCAATGCAGAGATCGCGAGGAAGAGGAGAGCGGCGCGGACTGCCCAGGTTCGATTCATGAAGGTGAGTTGCTGCCCGATATTAGGTGCAGGTCGCCGGATTTGCAACGGTGAATAAGCTGTGGAAATCACGTCTAACACGACCACCCACAGCTACTTGCTCCCTCGATTGGATGAGCAGCTCTGGATGCGAGTTGGGCCGGTCTAGGAGACGTCGCCGCGCTTGCGGATGAAGGCGGGCACGTCCAGATCGTCGTGCTCGGCGTTCTTGACCGCGTCTTTCACGTTTTGCAGGTTCGGCACTTCGCGGCCGGGCGCCGGCATGGGGCGAGTCCCGACCGGGATCGAAGGACGCGCCGGCGACTGCGGGCTGGTGGGTGTATAGGCAGACGCCGTTCGCTGCTGCTGGATCGCATTCGCCGCCGCGCCGACCGCCTTCTCCTTCTTCTGCAGCTTGTCGGTGTGGAAGCCGGTGGCGATCACGGTGATCTTCACCTCGTCCTTCATCTTCTCGTCCATCACCGCGCCGAAGATGATGTTCGCGTCTTCGTGCGCGGCGCTCTGGATGATGGTGGAAGCCTCGTGCACTTCGCTCAGCTTCAGCGAGCTCGAACCGGTGATATTGATGAGGATGCCGCGCGCGCCGTCGATGGCGCCGGCCTCGAGCAGCGGCGAAGCGATGGCGGCCTGCGCCGCGAGCGTGGCACGCCCGTCGCCCTTCGCCGTCGCGGTGCCCATGACCGCGGCGCCCATGCCGGCCATGATGGCCTTCACGTCTGCAAAGTCGCGGTTGATGATGCCGGGGATGGTGATGATGTCGGAAATGCCCTGCACGGCCTGCCGCAGAATGTCGTCGGCGACGCGGAACGACTCGAAGAAGCCGGCGTTCTGCGCCACCGCGAGAAGCTTTTCGTTCGGGATGGTGATGAGGGTATCGACCGAATCGATCAGCTCCTGCATGCCGCGCTCGGCCTGCTGCAGCCGCCGCTTGCCTTCGAAAGCGAACGGCTTGGTCACGACCGCGACCGTCAGGGCGCCCATCTCACTCGCCAGTGACGCAATGATCGGCGCGGCGCCGGTACCGGTGCCGCCGCCCAGGCCGGCGGTCACGAAGATCATGTCCGCGCCTTCGAGCGCCTCGATGATCTGGTCGGAATCCTCTAAAGCAGCGCGGCGGCCCACTTCGGGGTTCGCGCCGGCGCCGAGCCCGTTCGTGAGCTTCACCCCGAGCTGGATCTTGTGCGCCGCCTTGGCCATCTGCAGCGCCTGCAGGTCAGTGTTGGCGACCACGAACTCCACGCCCTCGACCTTGGCGTCGATCATGCGGTTCACGGCGTTCGAGCCGCCGCCGCCCACGCCGATCACCTTGATGCGAGCGTTGTTACGGGGCTCCTCGTTGAACTGGATGCGGACTTCGCTCTTCTTCTCGTCTGCCATATGCGCTCGCGAATGTCGGCCCGGAGGTTTGTACGGACTGTAACCCGAAAGCCGTATCTCCGTGCCGGTAAAGTTTTCCTCAGCTGCTCTTACCCGGACCTGCGTGCGAACAGCGACTTCAACTTTGCGCCCAAGCCCGGTTCCTGCGGACCACGCGCCAGCCGCGTGCGGTGGCCGTAAAAGACAAGGCCGACCACGGTCGCGAACTCCATCTCCGCCAGCGCTGCCGGCATCTTCGAGATGGGTGAAGGCGCGCCGAGCCGCGAAGGTTTGCGCACGACATTCTCCGCGACCTCCGCCATCGAAGGCAGCCGCGCCGCCCCGCCGGTGAGCACCGTGCCGGCACCGCAGAGCTCGTAGACTCCGGCCTGGCGCAGGTGGTCGCGCAGCATCTCGAACAGCTCGTAGGCGCGCGGCTCGAGGATCTCCGCCAGCAAGCGCTGCGGCATTAACCGCGAGGGCCGATCGCCCACGGCCGGCACTTCGATCTCGTTGCCCTCGGGAACGCGCGTGACCATGGCGTTGCCGAACAGCTTCTTGATCTTCTCTGCTTCCGCGAGCGGAGTGCGCAGGCCGACGGCAACGTCGTTGGTGAAGTGGTCGCCGCCGATCGGCACCACGCCGGTGTGCGCCACCGCGCCCTCGAAAAACACGATCAGGTCGGTGGAGCCCGCGCCGATGTCGCAGAGGCAGATGCCGAGCTCGCGCTCGTCGCTCTTGAGCACCGCGTCGGCGGCGGCGAGCGGTTCGAACACCGTGTCCACCACCTCGACCCCGGCGCGGTTCACCGCCGTGACCACGTTCTGTGTGGCCGTGGATGCCGCGGTGGCGAGGTGCACCTGCACCTCGAGCTTCGCGCCTACCATGCCGGCGGGATCGCGGATGCCGTTGTGGTCGTCGAGGATGAACTCCTGCGGCAGCAGGTGTAGCACTTCCCGGTCGGGCGGCAGCGAGATGGCGCGGGCGCGCTCCACTGCGGCGCGCACGTCTTCACGCGCGATCTCCCGCGGGCGCGCCCCGATGGCGATGCCGCCGCGGCTGTTCACGCCGCGCACGTGCGGACCGGCGACCCCGACGAGCGCGCTCTCTACCGCAGCCTGCGCCACGTTCTCCGCTTGCTCGACCGCGCGTTGCACGGAGCTCGCGGCTTTTTCCAGGTCGACGATCACGCCTTTGCGCGTGCCGCGCGACTCGGCGGCCCCGTGCCCACGATAGCGCAGGCCGGCATCGGTGATCTCCGCCACGATGGCGGAGATCTTTGCGCTGCCAACATCAATCGCGGTGAGGAGGTTGGACTGCTCTTTTCCCATGGGTCTTTGTCTTGGTACTGGCCTTGGATCGAGTGGTTGCGTTGCTGGGCTGGAGGGTGGGGCTGGAAGCCGAAGCGGCCGGGCTTCTGAAAGGAAGCGGCGCGGCCAGCCGCGGATCGGGATTGACGATGACCTGCCGGTCGAAGCGCAGGTCCACGGACTCGAGTCTCTGATACTGCGCGCGCCATTCGGCGGCGTGCGCGATGTAGGTCTTGTAGCGCTCGAGGAAATTCGACGAGCCGAGATGAAGCAGCACGGCGCCGGCCGGATCGCCGACCGTGACCTTTACGTCGTCGGGATCGGAGAGATCGACCTCGCTCAGGTCTTTCGAATAGTTGGAGCCGTCGGCATCGAGATCGCGAATGAGCGAGTTGTAGATCTTCATCCGCGCCGCGCGGGTGGAGAGCGGCTCGGCGTCGGTCGTCCCGACGATCACGGGGAAGGAATACTTGGTCTGCGATCTTGCCGGCAGGTCCATCAGCACCCCGGAAGCGTCGATGAGCGCGACCTTTGGGCCGAGCTGCACAAAGGCGACCGGCGTGCGCTCTTTCACGTCCACGCGCAGGTGGTCGGGCAGCAGGCGCATCACGGTCGCCGACTCGACCCAGGGGATCTGCTCGAGCTGCTTCTTGCGCTCCTCGAGCGGGACAAAGAAGACGTTGCGGCCGATGTCGGCGCCCATCACCTCCATCACCTGCGCCCGCGTGACGTTCTGGTTCCCGCCGATCTCGATGTCTTCGCCCGCTTCCACGCGGAAGCGCCACGAGTGCGCGCCATAGCGGTAGAGCGAGAAGCCCACGGTGCAGAGCACGCCGCCGGCCAGCACCGCGAGCGCCACGTACTTCAGGCGGATGGCCGTCTTTTTCGGGAGAGGCCCGCGGCGCACGGGGACGCGCTTCTGGCCACGCAGGAACTGTGGCTCGTCTTCCGCTTCCAGGTCGAGGGCGCGCGGGTCGTCTTCACTCGCCACGGGCTCGCCCACGCTCGCGCGCGTGCCGCGCCGCGTCAGCTCCTCATCCCCGCGGGTGAACCTGCCGTTGCCTGCCATCTCCCTTTCGCGTCGAGCAGAGACTCGCCTTGCCGCAACTATAACGTGGAGCGTGAGTTTTTCAGAGAAGGAAATCGAGGAAAACTTCGGTTTTCATCCGCGTTCTCTGCCGGTTTCTTACCCGCGTTCGCGCGCAGCGGCTTACTTCTTTGCCGCGGCGCTGCCCGACTGGGGCGCGCCGAGCCGCTCGAGGAGCTGCGGGCCAAGCTGTGAGACGTTGCCGGCGCCCAGGGTCAGGACCGTGTCGCCGGCGACAGCCTCGCGCGCGACCGCATCGATGGCGTCGGCGAAAGACGCGCGGTAGGCGACGGCGTGACCACGCTGGCTGATGTGCTCCGCTAGCGCCTGACCGGTCACGCCCGCGATGGGTGGTTCGCTGGCGGCGTAGATATCGAGCACGTGGACGGAATCGGCGTCGCCGAAGGCGCCGGCAAAATCATCCATCAGGAGCTCGGTGCGGGTGTAGCGGTGCGGCTGAAAGACGACGTGGATGCGACGGTAGCCGCACTGCCGCGCCGCGGCGAGCGTCGCGCGGATCTCGGTCGGGTGGTGCCCGTAGTCATCGATTACGGTCACGCCGCCGGCGGTCCCTTTGAGCTGGAAGCGGCGGTCCACGCCGCGGAAATTCCCAAGCGCTTCACGCATCGACTCGACCGGAACATCCAACCCCACACCGACCGCGATCGCGGCGGTCGCGTTCAACACGTTGTGGGCTCCGGGTACGTGAAGGTGGAAGTCGCCCAGCGGCCTGCCGCCAAAGGTCACGCGGAAGCTCGACATCGGCTTTCCTCCGCCGCTCGAACTCTCGCCCATGATGAGGTGGAAGTCGGAGCCGGCGCGCGTGCCGTAGCTCACCACCCGCCGATCGACGCGGGGCAGCAGGCTGCGAAGCGCCTCGTTGTCATTGCAGGCGACCACCATGCCGTAGAACGGCACGCGATCCATGAAGTCGATGAACGTACGCTCCACGTCGGCCATGTCGTGGTAGCAATCCATGTGCTCGCGATCGACATTGGTGACGACGCTAAGGATGGGAGAGAGTTTCAGGAACGATCGATCGCTTTCGTCGGCCTCGGCGACCAGGTATTGCGACTTCCCCAGGCGCGCGTTCGAGCCCATGGCCTCGACGCGTCCACCGACGATCACGGTCGGATCGAGCCCGCCCGCGGCGAGCACCTGCGCGACCATTGAGGTGGTGGTCGTCTTGCCGTGCATGCCGGCGATGGCGATGCCGTACTTCAGCCGCATCAACTCGGCCAGCATCTCAGCGCGCTGGATCACGGGCAGCTTGCGCCGGCGCGCCTCGGCGACCTCGGGATTGTCGCGCGCGATGGCGGAGCTGGTCACCAGGACCTCCGGGTTGGCGCTCGCGATGTTCTCGGCGCGATGCCCTTCGAAGACCGTCGCGCCCAGCCGTGCGAGGCGGTCGGTGATAGGCGAGTGCTTCAGGTCGGAGCCGGAGACCTTCCACCCGAGGTTCAACAGCACCTCGGCGATGCCGCTCATGCCAATGCCGCCGATGCCGACGAAGTGTATCCGCTGGATACGCGCGAACATCAGTGCGCCGCCACGGAGCGGGAGTTGCCGCCGGCCTCGGCCGCGCCCGCGAGGCGCGCGGCAATGTGCGCGATCGTGCCGGCCGCGTCGGTATGCGCCATGGTGCGCGCGGCGGCAGCCATGCGCTGCCGCGCCGCGGCGTCGTTCATGAGTCCCGTGACGGCCTCGACCAGGCGCTCACGCGTGAGCTCGCTCTCCGGTATCAACAGTGCCGCACCCTTGGCGGTGAGCGCCTCCGCGTTCCGGCGCTGGTGGTCATCCGCGGCGCGCGGGAAGGGGACGAAGATCGCGGGCTTGCCCGCCGCCGTGATCTCGGCGACGGTGCTCGCGCCCGAGCGGCAGATGATGAGGTCAGCGCGCGCGAAAGCAGAGGGCATGTCGTCGATGAAAGCGGAGACCTCGGCGGCGAGCGGCGCGCGCAGATAAGCAGCTTGCGCCGGATTATAGTCGCGCTCACCGGTCTGGTGGATCACGTGCAGACCAGACACGCGCTCCGCCAGCTCACTCAACGATTCGATCACCACCTTGTTGATGGCCGCCGCGCCCTGGCTGCCACCGAACACCAGCAGTGTGGGCGGCCCGCCGGTCCGCGGCGGCAGCCTGAAGAACGCGTGCCGCACCGGAACACCAGTCACGATGAAGCGCCGGAAGTATTCGCCTGTCTCTTCGAAGTGCACCACCGCGGTCGTGACCAGCGGCGCGACCGCGCGATTGGCAAAACCCGGGACCACGTTCGGCTCGAACGCGACCGTGGGAATGGAGCTGAGCGAGGCCGCCAGCATGGCCGGCCCGCTGGCGTATCCGCCAACCCCGATCACGACTTGCGGCTTGAACTCCTGCAAGAGCTGCCACGAGCGCACGACGGCGCGCGGGAGGGCGAGCAGGGTCTTCATCCGGGTGGCGAGCGAAACGTTCTTCAGCGCGCCTACCTGAATGAGCTTGAGCGGGAACCCGGCCTGGGGAACCAGGCGCGTCTCGATGCCGCGTTCCGTGCCGATAAACGCGACCTCGGCCGCGTAGCGCGCGCGCAGCTCTTGCGCGATGGCAAGCGCAGGGATGACGTGGCCGCCGGTGCCTCCACCGGCCAGGATGGCTCGCATGGTTCGCTCAGTCCGTCTGTTGCGTGATGTTCAGCAGGACGCCGACACATCCCAGTGTAACGAACAGCGACGTTCCCCCGTAGGAGATGAAGGGCAGCGGAATGCCCTTGGTCGGCAGCAACCCCAGCACCACGCTGATGTTGAAGAACGCCTGCATCACCACCATCGCGGTAATGCCCGTCGCGAGATAGCGGGCGAACACGTCGCTGGTCGCGAGCGCCGTGCGCATCCCCCGATATAGAAAGACAGCGAACAGGGCGACGACGACGAGCGCGCCCAGTAGCCCGAACTCTTCCGCCGTAACGGCGTAGATGAAGTCGGTGTGCGGCTCGGGCAGGTAGAACAGCTTCTGCTTCCCTTCCATCAGGCCTACGCCGGTCACGCCGCCCGTGCCCACCGCGATCAGCGACTGGATCATGTGGAAGCCCTTGCCCTGCGGATCGGCGTACGGATCGAGAAAGGCGAGGATGCGGTCGTACCGCCACTGCACGCGGAAGATGAGCATGTAAAGCACCGGCAGGCAGGCGGCGAACCCGGCGGTGAACCAGCGCAGCCGCATGCCGGCGACGAAGAGCACGGCGCCGGTGATCAGCAGGCACACGATGGCGGTGCCGAGGTCGGGCTCCTTCACGATCAACCCGCAGAAGACCACCGACGGGATGATGGCTGGGATGAGCGTGTTGCGCCAGTCGTCCATCTGGCGTGTGCGCGATTCGAGGAAGTAAGCGAGGAAGAGGATGATCGCCGGCTTCGCCAGCTCCGACGGTTGCAGGCTGATGAAGCCCATGCGGATCCACCGGTGAGTGTTGTGGGCTACGTCGAGGAAGAAGACCGCCACCAGCAGCAGGGACGCGATGCCGATGAGCGAGAAGACGAATGCCGGGTGCTTGTAGCGGCGATAGTCCACGTTCATGGTGACGAGCATGGCGATGAACCCGAGCACCGCCATGGAACCTTGCCGCAGGAGGAAGGCGTAAGCCGAGCCGAAGCGTTCGCGCGCCATCACGGCGGACGCGCTGAACACCATGATCAGCCCAATGAACACGAGTAGCAGGGTGACGATGAAGAGCGTTTTGTCGACGCTGACGCGCTTTGCCATTAGGCCGCGCCTCCCTGCACGTCACGCGATCTGCGGGCGGCGAGCGCCGCAACGAGTTCCTTGAAGACGCGGCCACGGTGCTCGTAGCTCGAGAACTGGTCGAAGCTGGCGCAGGCGGGCGCGAGCAGGACCACGTCGCCGGGTTGCGCGGCCTCGCTCGCCTTGCGGACGGCGGTCTCGAGCGTCTCCGCGTGCACGGTGGGCGCGGCGCCTGCCGTTTGCGCCTCGATCTTTGCCGCCGCTGCGCCGATGGTGTAAACGCGCTTCACCCGCTGCTTGAGCAGCGGGTTCAACACGGAGTAGTCGCTGCCCTTGTCCTTGCCACCCAAGAGCAAGTGGATGCCGCCGGCGAATGACTCCAGGGCCTTGATGGTCGCGTCCACGTTCGTGGCTTTCGAATCGTTGTAGTAGTCCACGCCGTTGATCGCGGCGACGAACTCCAGCCGATGCTCGACGGCACGAAAGTCGCGCACCGCGCTCGCGATCTGCTGCGGCTTCGCCCCCGCCAACATCCCGATGCAGACGGCGGCGAGCACATTCTCCTGGTTGTGGGCGCCCTTGAGCGGGATCCCGGAGAGCGGCATCACTTCGTGTTCGCGCGCGTCGCGATAGAAGATGCGGCCATCCTTTATGTAAGCGCCCGACTCCACGGCATCGCGCCGGCTGAAGCCGCGCACCTGGGCCGCGACACGCTGCGCGAGCGAGACGCAGGTCGCGTCGTCCATGTTGAGCACAGCGAAGTCTGCCCCTGTCTGGTTCTCGAACACGCGCGCTTTCGCGGACACGTAGCCCTCGAAGGTGCGGTGGCGGTCGAGATGGTCCGGGGTGATGTTCAGGATGACCGCGATCTTCGGATGGAAGGTCTCGATCGTCTCGAGCTGGAAACTGGAGATCTCGAGCACGTTCCACGTCTCCGGCGTAGAGCCGGCGACCATTTCGATGACTGGCTTGCCGATGTTCCCGCCGACCTGCGTCTTGAGGCCGCTCTTCGCCAGGATCTCGCCGGCGAGCGTCGTGGTCGTGGTCTTGCCGTTCGAGCCGGTGATGGCCACGATGTGCCCCTTCAGGAAGCGGGCCGCAAGCTCCACTTCGCCGATGACGGGAACCCCCAGCGCGCGCGCCTGTTGCAGGTGCGGCTCGTCGTAGGGAACACCAGGGGAGACCACGATCAGGTCCTGGTCGCGGAAGGTACGCTCGCCGTGGCGCCCGGCCTCGACCACGATGCCGCGATCGAGCAGCGCGGGGATGAGCTCGCGGAGCTGGTCTTCCGTCTTCGCGTCGGAGACGGTGACGCGCGCGCCCTTTTCCTCGAGAAAGAACGCCGCGGCCACGCCGGATTTGCCTAATCCGACGACCAGCACGCGCTGCCCGGCTAATTCCATCTCTGGGGCCATTGTGACACGCTTCCTCGTGGGCGCTAGCGCAACTTCAGCGTGGTGAGAGCAAAGAGTGCAAACACCAGCGAGGCGATCCAGAAGCGCACGATGATCTTCGACTCCGACCAGCCCATCAGCTCGAAGTGGTGGTGCAGCGGCGCCATCTTGAAGATGCGTTTCTTGCGCAGCTTGTAGGAGCCGACCTGCAGGATCACCGAGAGCGCCTCGATCACGAAGATGCCGCCGATGAACGGCAGCAGCAGCTCCTGCTTGATGATCACGGCGACGGTGCCGATGGCGCCGCCCAGGGCGAGCGAGCCCACGTCGCCCATGAAGATCTCTGCCGGGTGCGCGTTGTACCAGAGGAAGCCGATCGCGGCGCCGACCATGGCGCCGCAGAAGATGCTCAGCTCGCCGACCTGCGGCATGCGCTGGAGCTCGAGGTAATCGGCGAACTGGGCGTGTCCGCTCACATAGGTGAGCATGGTGAGCGCGCCGGCGGCGATCACGGTGCAGCCGATCGCGAGGCCGTCAAGACCGTCGGTCAGGTTCACTGCGTTCGAGGAGCCCACGATCACGATGGCGACGAACACGATGAACGGCAGGAACGCCAGCGGCATGAGATACGGGTTCTGCTCCATCCCGGAGATGGCGAGGTCGGGACGGAAGTTCTTGAAGAACGGCACGATCAGGTGCGTGGAGTATTCGCCCTTGGCCTGGAGCAACACCAGGATGACCGCGATCACCACGCTGGTGAGCGCCTGCAGCGCCAGCTTGGTGCGGCCGGTGAGGCCGAGGTTGCGATGATGGATGATCTTCAGGTAGTCGTCGGCGAAGCCGATCGCCCCGAAGGCGAGCGTTGACATCACCGCCAGCCACACGAATTTGTTGGAGAGGTCGGCCCACAGGATCGTGGGCACCACGATGGAGATGGTGATGAGCACGCCGCCCATCGTCGGCGTGCCGGCCTTCTTCTGGTGGGCCTTCGGGCCTTCTTCGCGGATGTACTGCCCGATCTGGAACTCGCGCAGTTGGCGGATCACCGCCGGGCCGACGATCAGCCCCATGAAGAGCGCGGTCAACGAGGCGAAGGCCGTGCGGAAGGTCAGGAAACGAAAGATGCGGAACGGAGAGAAGAACGGGTCGAGATGGAAGATCTTTTCGTAGAGCAGCCAAAAAAGCAATCGTTCCCCGTTCCTTCGTCCGGGTTGTCGTCGTCGCCTTACCTACTTCTTTGCTGCACTGCTGAGGCTCTGCCACTTTTCCAGCGCGCGTTCGAGGCGCACGCCGCGCGAGGCCTTGAGCAGCACGGCGTCGCCCGCGCGTGCCGTGGCGGCGAGCCACTCGCCTGCCTCTTCCGGCGTTTCCACGTAGTCGGCCGAGATCAGGCCGCCGGCGTGGGCGCCTTCCACGATCTTTCTGGCTGCGCCCCGGACCCCGAGGAGCATGTCGATCCGCTTCTTTGCCGCGTGCGCGCCGCAATCGAAGTGGAGCGCCTCGGCGGCCGAGCCAAGCTCGAGCATTTCGCCGGCGACCACAATGCGGCGCTTCGCCGGCAGCGAAACGAGAGCGTCGATCATCGCTTCGAGCGCTTTCGGGTTCGAATTGTAGCAGTCGTTGATAACGGTGGCGCCCGCGACGTGAAGGACCTGTCCGCGTTTTTCCGCCGGCTGCAGCGTGGCGAGCGCCGCCGCCATCTCGCTCGGCGCGATGCCGCGCTGCGAACCGACTGCGGCCGCCGCCAGCGCGTTGTAAATGTTGTGGCGCCCAAGCAGCGGCAAGCGGACGCGCTCGCGCACGCCGCCGATGGCCAGGTCGAACTCCGAGCCGGCCTCGCCGCGCTCGGCGATGTTCTCCGCGCAGACGTCGGCCGAGTGCTCGATGCCGAACATCACCACTTTGCCGTGGAAGTCGCGGCCGAACTGCGAGACGTACTCATCGTCGGTGTTGAGCACCGCCGTGCCGCCCCTCGGCAGCGACTGGATGAGCTCGTACTTGGCATGCGCGATCTCGCGGACAGACTCGAAGAACCCGAGGTGCACCGGCGCAACGTTGGTGACCACGCCCACGTTCGGTTCGGCGATCTTGCACAGAGCGGCGATCTCGCCGGCGTGGTTCATTCCCATCTCGATCACCGCGACCTCGTGTTCCGGCTCGAGGCGCAGCAGTTGCAGCGGCAGGCCGTACTGGTTGTTGAGATTGCCCTCCGATTTGAGCACGCGCGACTTGGCCGCGAGCACGTGCGCGATGGCTTCCTTCGTCGTCGTCTTGCCGGCCGACCCCGTCACGCCTACCAGGCACCTGCCCCAAAGCTTGCGGACCGCGAGGGCAAGGCGCTGCAGCGCGGCAAGCGGATCCTCGACCGCGATGAGTCCCTGCCGGAACTCGGCGGCGTTGAAGTAGTCGCGGCGGACGACGGCGGCGATCGCGCCGCTCTTCAGCGCGGCGCCAGCGAACTCGTGCCCATCGAAGCGCTCGCCCTTGATCGCGAAAAACAGGTCGCCCTGCTTGAGCGTCCGCGAGTCGATGGAATAGCCGGTCGCGAGCGCGCTCGGTTCGAACTCGCCCGCGCCATTCATGTACTCCGCGGCTTTGCCGAGCGGCAGCTTCACTTCGCGCCCGCCTTCGCCAGTCCGTAGCCCAGCGTGCGCAACGCGGCACGTGCTTCCTCCGCGTCAGAGAACGGCTGCGTACCCTCGCGCGTGATCTGGTAGTCTTCGTGGCCCTTGCCGGCGACGAGCACAATGTCGCCCGGCTTTGCCTCAGTAAGCGCGAGCGCGATGGCTTTTCGCCGGTCGGGTTCGACCGCATGGCGCGTACCGGTCGCCTTCAATCCGGGCAGCGCGTCGTTGATGATCGCCTGCGGGTCCTCGCTGCGCGGGTTATCGGAGGTCAGCACGACGAAGTCGCTGCCCTTCCCCGCCGCTTCGCCCATCAGCGGACGCTTCTTCTTATCGCGATCGCCGCCGCAGCCGAACAGCGTGATCACGCGACCGTGCGCTTCGTTGCGACTGACAAAATCGCGCGCGACCGCAGTCAGGTTGCGCAGCGCGTCATCGGTATGCGCGTAGTCCACGACCACCGCGAATGGCTGGCCTTCGTCCACCCGCTGGAAGCGGCCGGGAACGTGGCTCAGGCCGGAGATGCCATCTTCGATCGCCTTCGCCGGGAAGCCGCGCGCGGCGCCGGTGGCGATGGCGGCGAGCGCGTTGTACACGTTCACGCGGCCGATGAGCGGCGTCCAGATGGCGAGCTTCCCGGCGGACGTCTCGACATCAAAGCGGCTGCCGTGATCGGTGAGCTCGAGTCTCTGCGGGCGCAGCTCCCCGGCCTCCATGCCGTAGCTGAACACCTGCGAGCGCGAGCTCGCAAACTTCAGCAGCTCGCGGCCGTGCTCATGGTCCGCGTTGATGACGGCGAACTGTGGCGGCTCGGTGCCGCAACCTTCGAACAGGATGCGCTTGGCCGCGAAGTACTCATTGAGATCCTTGTGGTAGTCGAGGTGGTCGCGCGTCAGGTTCGTAAAAACAGCGACCTCGAAGGGAATGCCAAAGACGCGCTGCTGCGCCAGCGCGTGGGAAGAGACTTCCATCACCCCGTCCGTCGCGCCGTTGGCTAGCGCCCGGGCGAATAGTTGCTCGAGCTCGAGAGCTTCGGGGGTGGTGTGTGGTGCTGCGACCCTCTTGCCGGCGACGTGATACTCGATGGTGCCGACGAGCACGCTGTTGTGGCCGGCGGCTTGGAAGATCGACTCGACCAGATACGCCGTGGTGGTCTTGCCATTCGTGCCGGTGATTCCGACCAGCTTCAGGCGGTTTGCCGGATGCTTGTAGAAGTTCGCGCTCAGCCGCGCGAGCGCCCGCCGGCCGTGCGGCACCACCGCCCACGCCACGCCTTCGCGCGGAACCTCGGCGGCAGAGTCGGTCACGACCGCCACGGCGCCGGCCTTGATGGCAGCGTCGATGTAGCGGTTCCCATCCGTGGTCTCACCACGCATGGCGACGAACAGCCAGCCCGGCTGGATGCGACGCGAGTCGTAGTCCAACCCCTTCACGAACGCGCTGCCGCTCTGGCTTAGGACCTCGGCCCCATCGAGGAGTGAGGAAAAAGTCATGGTTGGCGATTATAGATTCGTCGCGGACTGCCCTTTAGCCTGCAATCATCTGGCCAAACGCACGGCGACGTGCGCGCCGGCCGGGATCCTGGTGCCCGGCGCCGGCGCCTGCTGCCGCGCGACCCCCGAGCCACTCACGTCTACCTCGATGCCCGACTCCTGCGCCAACTCGATCACCTGCCGCAGCGGCTTGCCGACGAATGACGGCACCACCGCGCCGCCCTCCATGTCCACCACCACGGTCCCACCAGTGACCGGGGGCTCGGCCAACGGCGGTGCGGCTAGCGGCGGCGGCGTGGGCTGCCGTGCCGGAGCGGTGCGCTGTGTGAAGCTCGCGGGGCGAACGGATGCGACCGGCGCGGGCGCGGCCGCGACCGGCGCCGTGGGCGGATTCTCCTCTTCCGGAGCAAGCGTGCCGCCGAAGCGGTCGGGAGAACTTTCTGCGATCTCGTCATCTTTCACCTGTGCCGCGGCGCGCAACAGTTGCCGCTGCGGGCTGCGGAGCTCCACATCGTGCGGAACATTCAGATACGCGAGCACCTGCTGCGTGACGCGCGCGAACACCGGCGCCGCGACCTGGCCGCCTTCGTGCGGCCCGACCGGCGAATCCAGGATCACCGCCACGGTGACGGCGGGATTGTTGACCGGCGCGAAGCCGGCGAAGCTGGCGACGTGCGCCCAGCGCGAGTAAGTGCCGGTGCGCCGATCGATCTTCTGCGCCGTGCCGGTCTTCCCTCCGGCGGTGTAGCCCTCGAGCATCGCCCGGCGGCCGGTGCCGTGCAGCACCACGCCTTCCATCATGCGGCGCATCTCGACGGCGGTCAGCGGCGAGACCACGCGGCGCTGCTCCGGAACTTTATACGCGACGGTCTGTAATTTCTGATTGGGGCCGGAAGTCGCAGCCAGCACGCGCGGCGGGGTGTACACACCGTCGTTGGCGATGGTGGAGATCATCGCCGCGAGCTGTACCGGCGAGACGCCGATCTCCTGCCCCATCGAGATCGCGCCGATCGAGACCTTCGACCAGCGCGCCACCGGCTTGGTGATGCCGCGCGTTTCTCCCGGCAGCTCCACGCCCGTCTGCGCACCGAAGCCAAAGCCACGGATGTAACGGTCGAAGCGCTCTTCACCCAGGCGCAGCGCAAGCTTGATAGCGCCCACGTCGGAGGAATTCTCGAGCACCTGGGTGACGGTCAGGTTGCCGAAGGGCTTGTGGTCGCGGATGCGGACGCCGGCAATATAGATCGCGCCGTTCTGGCAGTCGATGACCTCGTTCGGGTCGGTGATCTTCTCTTCCAGCGCGGCGGCCAGCGTGACGACCTTGAAGGTGGAACCGGGCTCGTAGATATCGCTTACCGCGCGGTTCTTCATCTGCTCGGGAGCGACGTTGCGGAACGCGTTCGGGTTGAACGTAGGCCGGCTCGCCAGCGCGAGCACCTCGCCGGTGTGGGGATTTTGCACGATGATGGTGCCGGCGGCGGCGCGCGTCTGCTTCATCGCCGTCTCGAGCTCGCGCTCGGCGATGTATTGCACCTTCTCGTCGAGCGTCAGCACCAGGTTCTCGCCGGGCACGGGCTGGCGCTCCACCGAGCCGAACCAGCGGCGCCGCGCGTCCATGGTGATGAGCATGCGCCCCGGCTTGCCGCGCAACTCATCGTCGAACTCGCGCTCTACGCCGCCCAGCCCGCCGTCATCGAGCCCCACGTAGCCCAGCACCTGCGCGGCGAGGTCGTTCTTGGGATAGAAGCGCTTTGATTCCTTCTGAAAGTAGACGCCGCGCAGGTTGAGCGCGCGGACGCGGTCGCTGGTGTCGTTGTCCACCTTGCGCGCTACCCAGGCGAAGGCGCGCGAGCCGCGCAGGCGCGCGAGGATCTCGCCGCGGTCCGCTCCCAGGATCTTGGCGAGAACACCGGCGGTGGATTCCTGGTCGGGAATCTCCGAGGGAACGGCGAAGATGGAGTCCACGCTGACCGACATCGCCAGTTCCTTGCCGTTGCGATCGTAGATGACACCGCGGGAGGGGGCGACGTCGATCGAGCGCTGCTGCTGCCGCTGGGCCTGCTTGGTGAAGTCGCCATAATGCAGCACCTGGAGGTAAACGAGGCGCAGGCCGATGGCGACCATCCAGAAACAAAGCACCCCCGCCAGGATGTAGAGCCGCTGCCGCGCGTCGGTGCGAAGCTTTGCTTGTGCCATCCGAGACTGTCTAAAGAACCACATGGCGGTCCCGCCAGGCGAGACCGCCATGCTTTTACCGGCTGTGAACTTTGGTTGAAGTCGACAAACCGGAACCCTTAAGCCCAACCAACATTCACAAACTTATTGCGTCGTCGGCACCACCACGGCCTGCGAAACCTGCGCGAGCACCGCGGCGCCCGTCTCCGGGTTCGGCGCGTCGAGCTGGATCATCTGCCCGGGCTGCGGCGCGACCATGCCCATCTGCCGCGCGAGGCCGTCGATCCGCTCCGGATCGCGCAGCGAAGCCTCTTCGAGCCGCAGCGTGCGGTTCACTTCGACCAGGCGGTCGCGCTCGCTGCGCTGCGCCTGGATCTGGTAGCCGTACTCGATGGCGGAATAGTGCTGCCACATGTAGCCGAGCGCCATCACGAACAGCAGCACGCAGGCGCAGGTGAACTGCATCATCTCGCGGTTACGCTCGGTGTCTGCCACCTTGACCAGGCGCGAGTTGTCGATCGCCTTCACGAAGTGGATCTCGGGCGTGGCGCCGCGCCAGGCGGCCGTCTGCGCCACAATCCGTCCGTGACCGTGTGCCATCGCTACTGTCGCCATTACGCCACTCCGAGCAGATAGTCGAGGATGCTGCGTTGGGTGAAGCTGTAGGCCGGCGGGGTGTACACATCGGCCGCGGTCGGCTCGGGGCTTGCCAGACCCGGGGCGGCGTGCGCTTCCGCTTTCTGCACGCTGCCGATCAGGTCTTCGATCAGTGTTCCTTTGTACATCTGCTCACCTGCGACCCGGGGGAGAGTGGGTCTCTGCTGCTGAAGTCTTTCCGGAGCGGCGCCGTAAGGAAGGTAGGATTTGGTTTTCGTTTCGCCCTAGTAGAGGTTGGCAGCGCCGCCCCGGAACCTTCGCTGCGCCGGCGCCTCTACCCGCCTGCAGCTTTAAACTTTTTCTGCGGCCCGCAGCTTCGCGCTGCGGCTCCGCGGATTGCGATCGACCTCCTCGTCACTCGCCGTGACCACTTTCTTGGTCAGCAGCTTGAACGCTCCTCGTTGTGCGCCCGACCGGAACGCGTCTTTCACCATCCGGTCCTCGAGCGAGTGGAAGCTGATCACCACCAGCCTTCCACCCGGCCGCAACGCCCTGGGCGCACCGTCGTCACCGAGCAGCGCCCGTAAGTCCTCCAGCTCCCGATTCACGAAGATCCGGATCGCTTGGAAAGTGCGTGTCGCGGGATGAATGCGCTCCGATTTCATTGCCCCACCCGCGGCCGATATAACTTGTGCTAGATGAGCGGTAGTTCGTATCGGCCGCGAGCGGACAATGGCTCTGGCGATTCTCCGCGACCTCCTTTCCTCACCGAATTCGTAAATCAGATCGGCGAGATCGCTCTCGTCGAGCTGGTTTACCACTTGTTCGGCAGTGAGCTCGCTGTCGCGGTCCATCCGCATGTCCAACGGCCCTTCCGCCTGAAAGCTGAATCCGCGCGCTGCCTCGCCGAGCTGCAACGAGCTGAGCCCCAGGTCCGCCAGGATGCCGTCCACGCTGTTCGGCGGGACGGTCCGTGCCACCTCGGCAAAGCTGCGATGCAGCAAGGTCACCTCCGGCCAGTCCGCGGCGAGTTCCGCCGGCGGATCGGTCAGGCGCTTGCGCGCCAGCTCCAGCGCCCGCGTGTCCTTATCGAAGCCAATCAAACGACCCTGTGCGCCCAGGCGTCTTGCGATTTCGAAGCTGTGCCCGCCTAAGCCCAAGGTCGCGTCGATATAGGTGCCGCCGCGCCGGACTGCCAAAAAGTCGATCGCTTCTTGTGAAAGAACTGCAACGTGGCCAACTTCCCCACCGCCACGCTTGCCCCCAGGGGCAATACTCTTGTCTTCCTCGGACTCGTCCGCCACTAGATGCCCAGTTCGTCGAGAGTCTTTTCATCCTCAGCCGTGAACGGGTTCTCTGCCAGCTCCTTGCGATACGCTTCCATGTTCCGCGCTGCCAGGTGCGTCAGGTTCCCCAGTACCGCCACTTCCCCCTTCAGTGCCGCGCTCTCGCGCAGCAGTGAAGGCAGAAGCACGCGGCCCTGGTTGTCCATCTCCACCGCCTGGCCGTAGTAGTTGGTGCGGTCCAAAAACTTTTTCTTCGTCGGATTGAAGCTGGAGAGGCGCGCCAGTTTCTCCTCCAGGCGCTGCCATTCCTCCATCGGGTAGATCAACGCCCGGTCGCCATCCACGCTGGTGATGTAGAACGCGTTGGCGTACTTCTCGTCGATCAGGCGCTTGAAGTCCGCCGGCAGCTTGAGCCGCCCCTTTTCGTCGACGCGGGTTGGATGGTTGCCGCGAAACATACTTGTTTCCCCGCCGTCTCGGGGTGTTCAATCCGATATGCCGGGCAGCGAGGGTGATCAGTCCGGCAAGCGCGGTCAGCAGTTCGGTGTTACTGGGGTCATTGGCCGAGTTTTTCGGGTCGTCTGGATGCATTGCGTCCCGGTTCGTCTGCCTTACCACCTCGGCCCTGTGCCAACTCTGCTTACCACTTTCTACCACTTTCGACCACATCCTACGCCTAAAGGGTTGAGTGTCAACAAGTTTTTTGAAGGTCTTGATTGTGGAAAAGGTACTTGCACCGAGAGCGGTGCAGGCCGCCAGGAAAAGCGCGAGGGGTTGCGCTTCCCTACCCGGGGAGCTACTAGGGATTGCGTTTATTGGGGTGGTGCGGCGCCCTAGGCTGGGGAGGCCGCGAACGGGTCCTCGAGACTGGGGCTCTGCGGGGTGAACAACTCGGCGCCGTCCGCGGTGATGTGCATGTCGTCCTCGAGACGCACGCCGAACTCACCGCGCAGGTAGATCCCTGGCTCATCGCTGAAGCACATCCCCGGCGCAAGCGGCTGCTTGTTTCCACGCACCAGATACGGCCACTCGTGGCCGTCCATGCCAATGCCGTGGCCCACGCGGTGGGTGAAGTGTTTGTAGTCGGGCCCGAAGCCGGCAGCGTCGATCACCCTGCGCGCCGCGGCATCCACGTCCCCGCACGGCACGCCGGGCTTCGCCGCCGCAAGCGCGGCCGATTGCGCGCGGTGCACCGTGTCGAACACACGGCGCATCTTCTCCGTCGGTTTGCCGAGCACGAACGTCCGGCTGATGTCGGAGTCATAGCCTTCAACGCTGCAGCCGCCATCCACCAGCAGGATCTCGCCCTCTTTCACCACCTGCGGTTTTACCGAGCCGTGCGGCAGCGCGGAGTATTCGCCCACTTGGACGCTGGCGCCGCCCTCGAAACCGAGCTGCGCGTGCGCGGCCTCCACGAACCCGGCAAAATCCTTCTGCGTCATGCCCGGCTTGAGCGAGCGGTATGCGGCCTCGTACGCAGCCAGCGTGACTTCGTTCGCCAGCTTCTTTCCAGCACAGTGGGATCCGAAGCTTGGAATTCACGTGACTTGAAGTCGCGG
>JADMIO010871509.1_pt1 | contig 26290 bp, 21 predicted proteins | sample 8958161 | NCBI WGS metagenome assembly JADMIO01 (sample SAMN16585339, study PRJNA669376) | soil metagenome | isolation source: Crop rotation soil | place: USA: Cullars Rotation, Alabama | collected 2011 | reverse complement strand
CACCCGCCTCGATGGCGCGGCCGAGAAGGTTCTCGTCGAACGAGAACGGCGACGACTGCGTCGCAACGACGGGGATCCCCTTGGCGATCGCGTACTCGATCTCCTCGTCGCGCGTCCAGATCCGGTCGCGAAGAGGTGCGATCACCCGCACGCCGGGGTAGTTGGCCTTGAAGGCGAGCTCGAAGCGCAGCTGGTCGTTGCCCTTGCCCGTGCAGCCGTGCACGGTGGCCTCGGCTCCGACCTCGACCGCGATCTCGGCCACCGCCTGTGCGATCACCGGCCGCGAGAGCGCAGACACGAGCGGGTACTTGCCCTCGTAGAGCGCGTTCGTCTTGATCGCGCGCGCACACTGCTCGTCGGCGAACGCGTCCTTGCGGTCGACGAGGATGACGTCGTCGGCGCCCGCGGCCCTGCCGCGGACGATCGACTCCTCGAGGTCGAACTCCTGCCCGACGTCGACGAGCACGGCGACGACCTCGTCGAAGCCGTACCAGTCCTCCTTGAGCCAGGCGACGATGCAACTGGTGTCCAGGCCGCCGCTGTAGGCGACCACTGCGGTCCGTGCCACTTACGCTGCTCCTTCTACGAGGTGACCCGCGAGCTCGTCGCGGAGGGCCGCGGCCGTCGTACCTTCACGGGCCGCGATGAAGATCGTGTTGTCGCCCGCGAGCGTGCCGGCGATGCCGGGGTGCGGGTTCTCGTCGAACGACTGGGCGAGCGCGTTCGCGTAGCCGGACGGCGTCGTCACGACGAGGATGTTCCCGGTCGCCTCGACACCGAGCGCATAGCGCCGCATCGCGGAGGAGATCGCGCGGACACGGTCGAGATCGCTCGCGCCGCTCGCTGCATAGACGAGCCGCCCCGACGGAGCCCTGACCTTGGTCAGACCGAGCTCGTGGACGTCCCGCGAGACCGTCGTCTGGACGACGTCGTGCCCTGCGCGCCGCAGCGCCTCGACCAGCTCGCCCTGCGTCGAGATCGCCTGCTCGCGGATGATCTCGACGATCGCTCCCTGTCGCTCGCGTCGATTCATACTATGCGAAATTATAGCTAATTATGCGTGGTCGTCGCGAGCACGCCCGCGATCGTCTCTACCGCCTCCTCGACCTCCGCAGGCCCGACGACGAGCGGCGGTGTCAGCCGCAGGACATCGGGGCCGGCGGAGAGCACGAGAAGCCCCCGTTCCCGGCAGGAGTCCACGACCGGGGAGACGGGGCGGTCGAGCGTGATCCCCAGGAGCAGACCGCGGCCGCGGACCTCCCGGACGCCCGGCAGCGAGGCGAGCGCGGCTGCCAGCTCGTCGCCTCGGGTGCGCACGTTTTGCAGGAGCTCGTCGTCGACTGCCTCCACCACGGCGGCGGCAGCCGCGCAGGCGACGGGGTTGCCGCCGAAGGTCGAGCCGTGGTCGCCCGCGACGAGCGCGCCCGCCGCGGCGTCACGGACGACGAGCGCCCCCACCGGCAGACCGTTGCCGAGACCCTTGGCGAGGGTGACGAGGTCGGGCTGGATGCCGAGCTGCTCGTGGGCGAAGAAGGTGCCCGTACGTCCCATCCCCGCCTGGATCTCGTCCACGCACAGGAGAGCTCCGGTCTCGGCCGCGATCTCGGCCGCCGCCTGGACGAACGCCGGCTCGAGCGGGATCACGCCACCCTCGCCGAGCACCGGCTCGATCAGGATCGCGGCGACGTCGCCGCCGGGCGTCACCGCGGCCTCGAGCGACTCGACGTCGTTGGGCGACGCGAAGCGGACACCCGGGACGAGCGGGCCGAATCCCTCCCACTTCGACGGCTGCCCGGTCGCCGAGAGCGCGCCGAACGTCCTGCCGTGGAACCCTCCGTCGAGCGCGACGATGCCCGGCCGGCCGGTCGCCTTGCGCGCGTACTTGATCGCCGCCTCGTTCGCCTCCGCGCCGGAATTGCAGAAGAACGACTGCGCTCCACCGAGACGGTCGGACAACAGGACAGCCAGCCGGATCATCGGCTCGGTGTAGTAGAGGTTGGAGGCGTGCCACAGGCGCTCGAGCTGCGCCTGCGCCGCGGCGAGCACCGCCGGGTGGCCGTGGCCGAGACCGACGACGGCGATGCCGGCGACGAAGTCGAGGTACTCGCGGCCGGCGTCGTCCCACACGCGGCAGCCGTCACCGCGGACGATCGTGACGTCGGCCCGCGCGTACGTCGGCAGGACGGCGTTGCGCAGATCCTCGGCGGAGCTGCTCAGCCGAGCACCTTCGTCTTGCCGATCTCCGCCCTGACACCGCGACGAGCGGCCAGGACGGCGGCGCTGAGCTTGGGCACGATGCCGCCCTCGAAGGCACCCGCGCCGAGCATCCGGTCGACGTCGTCGACGGGGAGGTCGGTGACGAGGTCGCCGTCGACGAGCACCCCGGGGACGTCGGTGACGAAGAGGATCCGCTCCGCCGCGAGACCGACCGCGAGCGCCGCCGCCGCCTCGTCGGCATTGACGTTGAGGAGCCCGAGCTCAGGATGGGTCGCAAGCGGTGCGACGACCGGGATGAAGCCTGCGTCGAGCGCCCGGACGACGGCGTCCGGCACCACGGGCAGCGGATCGCCCACCAGTCCGAGGCTGCGGACGGGCTCGGCCCGGAGACCGATCTCGTCGCCGATCAGACCGACCGCGTCGGGTCCGATCGCCGCGCATACCTCGGCGTTGACCGACACGAAGGACTCGCGCACCACCTCGAGCACCTCGGGCGACGTGACGCGGCGCCCGCCGACGAACTCGACCGTGATGCCGCGGCGCTCGAGCTCGCTCGAGATCTGCGGGCCCGCGCCGTGGACGACGACGACGTCGAGACCGCCTTCGCGGAGCGCACGCGCGTCGGCGGCGGCCTCCGCGGCGACCCGGCCGCCGAGCTTGAGGACGATGCGGGTCACGTCGTGTACTCCGCGTTGATCCGCACGTAGTCGTACGAGAGGTCGCTCGTCAGGTAGCTGGCCTGCCCGGTGCCGAGCGAGAGGTCGAGCTCGATCGTGCACGTGGGGCCGCTGACGTCCGGCTCGACGTCCTGCACCGCACCGGCGCGGAGGACGACCGCGCCGTTGTAGGAGAGCGTGACGCGATCGGGGTCGATGTCGGCGTAGCCGCCGTTGTACGGCGCCGACCCCGCCGCCATCAGCACCCGCCCCCAGTTGGCGTCGTGACCGAAGAGCGCGGTCTTGACGAGCGGAGAGGTGGCGATCCGGCGCGCGATCGCGCGCGCCTGGCCGTCGTCGACGGCACCGGCGACGTCGATCTGCGCGAGCACCGTCACCCCCTCGCCGTCCGCGACGACCTGGCGGGAGAGGTCCCGGCAGACCTCGAGCAGGGCGGCGGCGAACATCGCGTCGGTCTCGGCGGTGCGGGCGACGCGGCTCTGGCCGTTCGCGAGCAGCACGACCGTGTCGTTCGTCGAGCAGTCGCCGTCGATCGAGATCGAGTTGAACGTCTGGTCGATGGCGGGCCGCAGGAATGCGACCGGCTCGCGCGCCGCGAGCGGGTAGTCGGTGGTGAGGACGACGAGCAGCGTCGCCAGATCCGGGTGGATCATCCCCGCGCCCTTCGCCATGCCGCCGACGGTGAACCCGTCGACTCGGACCGCACTCGTCTTCGCGCGGGTGTCGGTGGTCATGATCGCGTGCGCGGCGCGATCGCCTCCGTCGGCCGCGAGCGCAGGGACGGCCGCCGCGAGACCGGCGTGGATCTTGCCCATCGGCAGGCGGACGCCGATGACGCCGGTCGAGAGCACGAGCACCTGCTCCGCCGCGAGGCCGAGCAGCTCGCTCGCAGCCCGGGCGGTCTCCTCGGCATCGGCGAGACCCGCCGCCCCCGTGGCGGAGTTGGCAACACCGGAGTTGATCACGACCGCCTGCGGCTCGGCCTGCTCGAGATGCCTGCGGTTGAGCTGCAGGCACGCCGCCTGGACCCGGTTGCGGCTGAACATCACGCCCCCGACCGCGGGCGCGACCGAGCGCACGATCGCGAGATCGTCCTTGCCCGACGGCCGGATGCCCGCCGCCACACCGACCGCCTCGAATCCCCGGGCGGACGTGCAGCTCATACGAGGACTCCCGACAGGCGCAGACCCGAGGTCTCGTCGAAGCCGAAGAGGAGGTTCGCGTTCTGGACCGCCTGGCCGGCCGCGCCCTTGCCCAGGTTGTCGATCACGCAGACCACGATCGTCCGGTCCGTGAAGCTGTCCTCGAACACCGCGATCTCGGCCGCGTCCGTGCCCTGGACGCGCGCGAGCTGCGGCTGGACGCCCTCGGGCAGGACGGTGACGACGTGGCTCGCCGCGTAGTGCTCCTCGAGCAGCGCACGGAGATCGGGGCCGGTCGACCTGACGTAGCAGGTGGCGATCAGACCGCGGCGCACGGGCAGGAGGTGCGGCGTCATCGCGACGGGGAACCCGAGTGCCTGGGCGATCTCGGGAACGTGCTGATGCTCGCCGACCTTGTACGGGGTGACGTTCTCGAGCACGAAGCCCGCGTGCGAGCTCTCCTTGAGCGAGCGGCCCGCACCCGTCATCCCGGACTTGGCATCGACGACGACGCTCGCGGGGTCGACCGCCTCGCGGATCGGATGCAGCGCGAGCAGCGCGGCCGTCGCGTAGCACCCCGGGTTCGCGACCAGACGGCCGGTCGGCGACGCGACCTCCGGCAGCCCGTAGCTCCACCCGGAGAGCTCGCCGGGGCGGGGGTGCGCAAAGCCGTACCAGCGGTCGTAGAGCGACGCGTCGCGGAGGCGGTGCGCACCCGAGAGGTCGATCACGACACCTTTCGCGGGTGGCTCGAGCGCCGCCGCCTCCTCGTGCGAGAGACAGAGGAACGTGACGTCGGCCTCGCTCGCGAGGGCGGCCTCGTTGGTGATGAAGTGCGGCACACGGCGGCCGCCGTTGCGGTTCAGACGCGGATCGAGCGCCACGGCCTCCCGGCCGGCAAGGCTGTCGGAGCCGACGGCGTGGAGCTCGAGCTCGGGATGCGCGAGCACACGGTCGAGCGTCTCCTGCCCCGCGTACCCGGAGGCGCCGATGATCGAGGCGTAGGCCATCGTAGGCATATTATGCAGATACCTTGCGTTCTATGCTTCGCTCGACGAGCTCCGTCCGCGGTGCGACGCGCCGGAACCGGGTCAGCGCCGCCTCGAGGTCGGAGAGCAGCGCGGTCGCACGGATCGACCCGGTCGCGCGCGCATGCCGCTCGAGCAGCCGGATCAACCGCTCCTCGTCCTCCGGCTCGAGCTCGACCAGGTCGACGAGGTCGTCGTTCAGGAGCCGTGTGTCGGCGTCGAGGAGGAAGCACTCGCCGCCCGTCATGCCCGCACCGAGGTTCCGGCCGTGCGGCCCGAGGACGACGACGGTGCCTCGTGTCATGTACTCGCACGCGTGGTCGCCCACACCCTCGATCACCGCGACCGCACCGGAGTTGCGGACGGCAAAACGCTCGCCCGCCGACCCGGCCACGAAGAGCTCGCCGCCCGTCGCGCCGTAGAGCACGGTGTTGCCCACCAGGCAGGGATCGCCGGCGTCGCCGTCGGGTGGCGAGATCGAGATCCTGCCGCCGCTCATCGACTTGCCGACGTAGTCGTTCGCATCACCGGCGAGGGAGAGCTCGACGCCCGCGGCGAGGAACGCGCCGAAGCTCTGTCCGGCCGAGCCCTCGAACCGCGCGCGCACCCGTCCCGCCGGCGCGCCGTGCTCCCTGGCGATCTCGCCGGAGAGACGCGCACCGACCGCACGATCGGCGTTCGTGATCGCATAACCGGGCTCGACGAGCCGTGTGTCGTCGATCACCACGCGGCCGGTGGCGTGGAGGAGCGCCCCGAGCCGGTCGCGGGAGTCGGGGACCGGGTCGCCGACGTAGCGGCTCGATCCCTCGCCGCCCCGGGTGAGCAGCGGCCGCAGGTCGAGCGAGTCGGTCGAGCTGTCGCCCACGCGGCGCTGACGCAGGCACTCGACACGGCCGATCGCCTCGTCGAGCGACCGCAGACCGAGGCTCGCGAGCAGCTCACGCACCTCGCCGGCGACGAAGCGAAGGTAGGCCTCGACCATCTCGGGGGTGCCGCCGAACTTCTCGCGCAGCTCGGGCCGCTGGCTCGCGATGCCGACGGGGCAGGTGTCGAGGTGGCACGAGCGGACGTAGAGACAGCCCTCGGCGATCAGGAGCGCCGTCCCGAACGAGAACTCGTCGGCGCCGAGGAGCGCGGCCACGAGGACGTCCCGTCCGGTCTTGAACCCACCGTCGGCGCGGAGCCGCACGCGACCTCGCAGACCGGAGTGGACGAGCGCCTGCTGGGTCTCGGCCAGGCCCAGCTCCCACGGTGACCCCGCGTGCTTGATCGACGGAAGCGGGCTCGCCCCCGTCCCTCCGTCCGAGCCCGCGACGTGGATGACGTGGGCATGGGCCTTCGCGACGCCGACGGCGACCAGCCCCACACCGGTCTCGGCCACGAGCTTTACCGACACGTCGGCGGCCGGGTTGACCTCGCGGAGGTCGAAGATCAGCTGCGCGAGGTCCTCGATCGAGTAGATGTCGTGGTGCGGCGGCGGTGAGATCAGCGACACGCCGGGCTGCGTGTTGCGAAGCCGCGCGATCTCCTCGGTCACCTTGTGGGCCGGGATCTGCCCACCCTCACCGGGCTTCGAGCCCTGGGAGATCTTGATCTGGAGCTCGTCGGCGGAGACCGCATAGGCGGCCGTGACGCCGAACCGCGCCGAGGCCACCTGCTTGATCCGCGAGGCGCGCTCGGTGCCGTAGCGCGAGGGATCCTCGCCGCCCTCGCCGCTGTTCGACTTGCCACCCAGCCGGTTGAGCGCGATCGCGATCGTCTCGTGCGCCTCCGCGGAAAGTGAGCCGTGCGACATCGCCCCGCCCGAGAAGCGAGTCACGATCGCACCCACGGGCTCGACCTCGTCGAGCGGCACGGGCGGCCCCGCGGGGACGAGCTCGAGCAGGTCGCGCGGCTCGACCGGCGCCCGCGCGTTCACGAGCTCGCTGAACGTGGCGTAGAGGTCGGAGCGGCCGTGACGCGTCGCGGTGCGGAGCGCGTGGGCCTCCGTGACGGCGGCCTGCAGCGCCTCGACCACCTCGGGGCTGGTCGTGTGCGGCTCACCACCCTTCCGGAACTTGTAGAAGCCGGGGTTCTCGAGCTCGGGCTTCGCCGCACGGGCCGCGTCGAGGCGGCCGAGAGCGTCCTGCTCCAACCGGTCGAGCCCGACGCCTCCCACCGGAGAGGGCGTGCCCCCGAAGAACCTGTCGCAGAGCACGTGGTCGAGCCCGACGGCCTCGAAGAGCCGCGCGCCGCGGTAGCTCGCGACGTCGGAGATGCCCATCTTCGACATCACCTTGAGAACGCCGTCCTCGAGCGCCGCGAGGAGGCGGTTCTGCGCCTCGTCGGGTGCCGGGCGGTCGCCGCCGACCTTGTCGATCGCCGCCAGATGCCCAACGGACTCGAGTGCGAGCCGTGGGCAGATCGCGTCGGCCCCGTAGCCGATCAGCGCCGCGATCATGTGCGTGTCGCGGGGCTCGTCGGACTCGACGACGAGCGAGCAGGAGGTACGGACACCCGACTCGACGAGCTGCTGGTGGACGGCCGCGAGACCGAGGAGCGAGGGGACGGCGGCGCGACCGCTCTCCGGGCCGGCCTCCGCATCGGTCAGGCAGACGAGCCGCTCCCCGGACGCGGCGAGCATCGCCGCCGCGGTGGTGATGCGCTCGAGCGCCGCCGCCAGTCCTTCGTCCGGCGCAAAGGAGAGATCGACACGCGCGACCTCGAGCGCAGCGAGACCGTCGGGGTGCAGAAGGAAGCCCGGGAGGACCGTGAGAGTCGGGGTCGGGCCTTCGTGGTCGAGCGGCGCGCGCGCCCCGAGCAGCGTGGCGACGGACATCACGGCGCGCTCGCGCAGGTGGTCGATCGCCGGGTTCGTGACCTGCGCAAACCGCTGCCGGAAGTAGGACGCCAGCGGGCGTGAGCGCCCCGCGAGGGGTGCGATCGGAGCGTCGTCGCCCATCGAGTACACGGGGTCGCGCCCCGACTGGGCGATCGGCCTGAGCATCACGTTCAGCTCCTCGCGCGTGTAGCCGTGAAGCGCCTGCCTCGCGGTGAGGTCCTCCTCCGGCGCGGCGGCGGCGCGCCCCGCGCCGCTCCGCTCGATGCTGGCGTCCACCCACTCCCCGTACGGACGGCGGCGGGAGAGATCCCGCTTCAGCTCGGCGTCGAGCCGCAGGCCGTGCACCGGGTCGACCGAGAGCAGCTGGCCGGGGCCGAGCCGCCCGCGCTTGACACCGGCGCCGTCGGGAAGCGGAACGGCACCGGCCTCCGAGGCGACGGCCACGAGACCGTCGTCCGTGACCGCGACCCGGAGCGGCCGCAGGCCGTTGCGGTCGAGCGCGGCTCCGCTCGTGACGCCGTCGGTGAAGACGAGACCGGCCGGACCGTCCCACGGCTCGACGAGGAGCGCGTGGTAGCGGTGCATCGCCCGCTCCTCGTCCGCGATCAGCGGGTCGTTCTGCCAGGCCGGGGGTACGAGCATGGTCACGGCCTCGCACACGTCCTTGCCGGAGCGGACGAGCAGCTCGAGCGCGTTGTCGAGGATCGCCGAGTCCGACCCCGTTGCGTCGAGCGCCGGGGCCAGATCGCCGTCGAGCCCGCGGGCGCGCTCACGCGCCTCCATCCAGGCGACGTTGCCCTCGATCGTGTTGATCTCGCCGTTGTGGCAGAGCATGCGGAACGGCTGCGCACGCTCCCAGCTCGGCGCCGTGTTGGTCGAGAAGCGCTGGTGGAAGATCGCGAACGGGACGGCGAGCGAGAGGTCGTTCAGGTCGGGATAGAACGCCGCCAGCTGCGTTGCGGCGCAGAGGGCCTTGTACGTGACCGTGCGATAGGAGAGCGACGCGACGTAGAGGGCGTCGCGATAGCGCTCGGCGCGGCGCCGCGCCCGGTGAGCGCGAAGCTCGGCGTCGGGATGCCCGGACGGTGCGAGCAGGAGCTGCGCGATCCGCGGCATGCTCGCGACCGAGGTCGACCCGAGCGCAGCCACGTTCGTGGGCACATCGCGCCACCCGGCGGGCTCGAGCCCCTCCGCCCGGCAGGCGTCCTCGACGAGCGCGCGTGCCCCCGGCTCACGGAGGAAGACCATCGCGAGACCGGCGTCCGGCGTGCCCGTGAGCGATGCGGTCAGGGGTAGGAGCAGCCCTGCGCCGTCGCCCGAGACGCCGTCCGCGGCCCACGCGCCGCGGTGACCGACCGCCGAGAGGCCCGCGAGCGCCCGGTCGAGCAGCTCACGCGAGGCGCGCCCGTGCACGTCCGCCACCAATCCGATGCCGCACGCATCGCGTTCGCGGGTGGTGTCGTGCAGGAGTCGCTGTCGTTCGGTCGTCGGCACGCGTGGCCTTTCGGTCGGCGCCTCCACGCAGGTGGAAGCGGGGACATCTCGGAAGGTGTTGCTTCCCGCCTGTGTTTCTTCAGCTAGACCGGCGGGGCGGGTGCGACGAACGCCGGCTAGCGCGCGGACGGCGGCGCGAACGGGGCGATGATCGCCGGGGTGAATTTCCCGTTGCCACGTACGCCGTCCATCAGTCCGCAGAGGGTACCCGAAGCGGCGTTCTCGACGCAACCGCAGGACACCGAATTCGAGCGCCGATTTCGGACAGCAATTGTCAGTTGGTTTTCCAATTCCTCTGCTTGACACCCGTGCAGACCGGCGGCACACTGCAAAAGCCGATGCTCTGCCAGGCCGTATCCGCGACAGCACACGCCGTACCGGCGTCGCCCGTTTGCGGCCTCGGCATCGAGCTGATCGGGATTCTCCCCCTCTAGGGGGAGACGTCGCTCACGCGCCACCCGGCGCACACGCCGACCGAGACCACACCAGAGGTACGCCTCCGGTGGCGACGCGACGAAGGAGCGACACACCAGCAGATGAATCCGACACCCGACCCCCACACCGAGACCGACGAGAGACGAGTGACCCGATCATGAGAGGACGACCTCGCTACGTCGTCGCCTGCCTCGCGGGCAACGGCATCGGACCGGAGGTGATGGCAGAGGCCAGCCGCGCCCTCGCCGAGGTCTCGGCCCTGCACGGCTTCTGCGTCGACGAGGTACACCCGCCCTTCGGCGGCGAGGCGCTCACGCAAGCGGGGCACCCCCTGCCGGCCGCGACGCGCCGCGCGACGCTCGGCGCCGAGGCGGTGCTCGTCGCAGGCTCCAGCCAGCCCGCGCTCGAGGGGGTCAAGGCGGAGCTCGACCTCGCCGCCTCCGTCGTGCGCACCCAGCTCGCAGACGGCGCCGAGGTGACCGTGTTCGCACCGCTCGAGGAGACCTCGGCCGAGTGGGCGGTGGGTCGTGCCTTCGCGTCGGCGAAGGTCCGCGACGGCCGCCTGACCTCCGTCGGCACGGACGCCGCGTGGTCTGCACGCGTCGAGCGGATCGCGGAGTCCCATCCCGGCGTGAGCATCGGCCATCTCACGCTCGCCCAGGCGTTGTCGGAGCTCTCGGAAACGCCGGAGCGCCTGCGCGTCGTGGTCACCGAGCGCGTGCTCGCCGAGGCGCTCGCCGACGCGCCGCGCCTGCGCGGGAGCCGCAACCGGACGGCGACGGGATTCCTCTCGCCGAGCGGGCCCAGCCTCTTCGGGCCCACACACGGGTCGGCATCGGACATCGCGGGCCAGGGTGTCGCCAATCCGACCGAGATGCTGCTCGCCGTCGCGCTCCTGCTCGGCGAGGGTCTCGGCCGCCACGCCGCCGCCGAGACGCTCGAGGGGAGCGTCGCGGCCGCGCTGCGCCGCCCCGAGCGGACACCCGACCTCGCCGACGGCGGCCGCCTCGCGGCCGGGACGCGCGAGTTCGTTGACGTCGTCCTCGGTCTTCTGCCGAGCGCGCGTCGCGACACCGAGTTCGCGCTGGAAGGTGCAAGATGAGCCGCATGCGCGGCGCCGACGCGATCCTCCGTTCGCTCGAGGAAGAGGGCGTGGACGTGATGTTCGGGATCCCCGGCGGCGCGATCATGCCCACCTACGACGCGATCGCGCGCGGCACGTCGGTGCGCCATGTGCTCGCCCGGCACGAGCAGGGCGCCGGACACATGGCCGAGGGCTACGCCCGCGCGTCGGGACGGCCGGGTGTGGCGATCGCCACGTCCGGACCGGGCGCCACGAACCTCGTCACCCCCATCGCCGACGCCTGGATGGACTCGACGCCGCTCGTCTGCATCACGGGCCAGGTGCGCACGCACCTGATCGGCACCGACGCGTTCCAGGAGTGCGACATCACCGGTGTGACGATGCCGATCGTCAAGCACTCCTGGCTCGTCCAGGACGCCAACGACATCGCACACGTCATCAAGGAGGCCTTCCACGTCGCGACGAGCGGGCGCTCCGGCCCCGTGCTGGTCGACGTCCCCCGGGACGTCCAGGAGGCGGAGATCGACTTCCGCTATCCCGACCGCGTCGATCTGCCCGGGTGGCGCCCGCCGACGAAGGTCCACGCGCTGCAGCTGCGCGAGGCCGCGCGGGTGATCGCGCAGGCGGAGAAACCCGTCCTCTACGTCGGCGGCGGCACGCTCAACGGCAATGCAACCGCGGAGCTGCTCGAGCTCGCGGAGATCGGCCGGCTGCCCGTGATCACGACGCTGATGGGCAAGAGCGCGTTCCCCGAGACGCACGAGCTCCACTTCGGCTGGCCCGGCATGCACGGGCCGAAGTGGTCGAACCTGGCGATGAACACCTGCGACGTCCTCGTCGCCGTCGGCGCGCGCTTCGACGACCGGGTCACCGGCAAGCTCTCCGCGTTCGCACCGGGGGCGACGGTGATCCATCTGGACATCGACGCCGCCGAGATCTCGAAGCTCCGCGACGCGGAGATCCCCGTCGTCGGACCGCTCAAGCAGGCGCTCGCCGAGCTCGCGCGCGAGGTCGCCAGGCACCGCCACGACGGGGCTCCGGCACCCGAGGCGTGGCTGCAGAAGATCGCCGAGTGGCGGGACGAGTTCCCGCTCCGCTACGGCGCCCGACGCGACTTCATGAAGCCGCAGTGGGTGATCCAGCAGCTGCAGTCGCTGATCGCCGGCGACGACGTGATCGTCACGACGGGCGTGGGACAGCACCAGATGTGGGCCATGCAGTACGTCGTCTCCGAGCGCCCGCGCTCGTTCATCACCTCGGGCGGGCTCGGCACGATGGGGTACGGGATCCCGGCGGCGATCGGCGCCAAGGCCGCGCGACCGGACGCGACGGTCGTCTGCGTCGACGGCGACGGGTGCTTCCAGATGACCGCCCAGGAGCTCGTCACGGCCGTGCTCGAGGACTTGCCGATCGTCGTCGTCCTCGTCAACAACGGCTATCTCGGCATGGTGCAGCAGTGGCAGGACATGTTCTTCGACGGCCGCCGCTCGCACGTCCACCTGACGCATCAGGTGCCCGACTACGCCCGGCTCGCCGAGGCCTACGGCGCGCTCGGCCTCACCGTGGACGGGGAGGACGAGCTCGTGCCGGCGCTGCAGGAGGCGATCGCCTCGGGCCGGACCGCCGTGGTCGACTGCCGCGTCGACCAGTCGGAGCAGTGCTTCCCGATGATCCCCGCCGGCGCCGCCGCCCTCGAGATGGTCGAGTACGAGGAGCCCGAAGAGGAACGGACGCCGCGGTGAAGAGGACGCTCTCGGTTCTCGTGGAGGACAAGCCCGGGGCGCTGGCACGGATCTCCACCATGTTCGCGCGCCGCGGGTTCAACATCGACTCGCTCGCCGTGGGCCCGACCGAGCGGCCGGGCGTGTCGTGCATCACGCTCCGGGTGGACTGCGAGCAGCACTCGCTCGAGCAGGTCGAGAAGCAGATCCACAAGCTCGTCAACGTGCTGCGGGTCACCGATCTCGCCCCGGGCGAGGCGGTCGAGCGCGAGCTCCTCCTGCTCAAGGTCACGGCTACCCCCGACCGCCGCGCCGAGCTGATCGCGACCGCGACGGCGTTCGGCGGCCGCGTCGTCGACCTCGGTCCGGACGCGGTCGTCTTCGAGGTGACGGGGAGCCCCGAGGAGCTCGACTCGTTCCAGGAGCTCTGCCGGCCGCACGGGATCCAGGAGTTGATCCGCACGGGCCGCATCGGCATGTCACGATCGTCCACGCGCAAGGCCGCGAAGCGGCTGTCGGCGATCAACTGAGTTTTCAGCGCAAGCGCAAAACCCCTGAAGGGCGCCGCCCGCGGCGCGTGCGCGACCGCGCAAAGAGCACCGCTCGCCTAGGCTGCACCCATCCGACAGGCAGGAAAACGGAAAGGACGAACCGCATGGCAACCATCCTCCGCGACGGCGATCTGAGTCTGCTCTCCGGCAAGGTGGCCGTGATCGGCTACGGCGCCCAGGGGCACGCACACGCCCTCAACCTCCGCGACTCGGGCGTCCAGGTGGCCGTCGGCCTGCGCGAAGCCGGCGTCTCGTGGCCGAAGGCGGAGGCAGCGGGGCTCCAGGTGCAGAGCGTCGAGGATGCGGTACGCGGCGCGCAGCTCGTGGCGATGCTGATCCCCGACCAGGTGCAGCCGTCCGTCTTCTCCGGCCAGGTCGAGGCGAACCTCGAGCCGGGCGCGGCAGTGCTGTTCGCCCACGGCTTCAACGTCCTCTACGAGCGCGTCCGCCCGGCGGCGGCCCACGACGTGATCATGGTCGCACCGAAGGGGCCGGGGGACGTGGTGCGCCGGCTGTTCACCGAGGGCTACGGGACGCCCGCGCTGATCGCGGTCGAGCAGGACGCTTCCGGCAAGGCACGCGACCTCGCGCTCGCCTATGCCGTCGGCATCGGCGCGGGACGCGCGGGGATCCTGGAGACGACCTTCCGCGAGGAGACGGAGACCGACCTCTTCGGCGAGCAGGCCGTCCTCTGCGGCGGAACCGCCGAGCTGATCCGCGCCGGCTTCGAGACGCTCGTGGAGGCCGGCTACCAGCCTGAGTGCGCCTACTACGAGTGCCTGCACGAGATGAAGCTGATCGTCGACCTGATCTACGAAGGCGGTCTCGAGCACATGCGCGCGGTCGTCTCGGACACCGCCGAGTTCGGCGACTACACGAGGGGCCGGCGCGTGATCGACGAGCACGTCCGCGACGAGATGCGGGCCATCCTCGGCGACATCCAGTCGGGTGCCTTCGCGCGCGAGTGGGTCGAGGACATGGACGCCAGCGAGAGCCGGCTTCGCTCGATGCGCTCCGACGCGGCGAAGACGTCGCTCGCCACGGTGGGAGCGGAGCTCCGCGGTCTCATGCACCGCGCCGGCGACGCGTAGTGGCGTCCGTCGATGTGCCGGTAGGGCTCCTGGGCTACGGGACGGTCGGCGCGGCCGTCCATCGCCTGCTCGAGGAGTCGGCCGACGAGATCGAGCGCTCGACGGGGCACCGTCTGCGCGTCACGCGGGCACTCGTGCGCGACGTGGCGAAGGAGCGCGGGTTCTCACCCGAGGCGGGCGTCCTCACCGACGACTTCGCCGAGCTCCGCGACGACCCGGACATCGCCGTCGTCGCGGAGGTGATGGGCGGCGTCGAGCCTGCCGGCGCCTACGTGGTCGAGCTCCTGCACAGCGGCCGCCCGGTCGTCACCGCCAACAAGCAGCTCGTGGCGCGCAGGGGGCCCGACCTCTTCGAGGCGGCCGCAGCTGGAGGCGTGCAGCTTCGGTTCGAGGCGTCCGTGTGTGCTGCGATCCCGGTGATCAAGGTGCTGCGCGAGGCGCTCGTGGTGACGAACGTCCACCGCGTGCTCGGGATCGTCAACGGCACGACCAATTTCATCCTCAGCGAGATGGAGGGCGGCCGCAGCTACGGCGAGGCCCTCGCCGAGGCGCAGCGGCTCGGCTACGCAGAGGCCGATCCGACGGACGACGTGGAAGGCCTCGACGCCGCCGCGAAGATGGCGATCCTGGCAACCGTCGCCTTCGGCACGAGGGTCGAGCTGGACGCGGTCGGCGCCGTCGGGATCACCGAGATCGACGCCGACCTGGTGCGGGCCGCGCGGGCGCTCGAGATGCGCGTCAAGCTGATCGGCCGCGCCACCCTCGCCGGCGGGGCAGTCGACGTCCGGGTGGGTCCGGCGTTCGTGGATGCACACCACCCGCTCGCCGCGGTCGACGGCGCGTTCAACGCCGTGATGCTGCAGGGGGACGCGATCCGGGAGATCACGCTCGAAGGCCCCGGCGCCGGCGGTCTCGAGACGGCGTCCGCCGTCGTCGCGGACATGGTCTCGGTGGTCGGCACGACCGGCACGGGCTTCCTCCAGAACGACCCTGTCTGGCGGTCGCTGCCGCCGCTGCCCGCCGGTGAGCTCGCCTCGCCGCACTACCTGCGGCTCGAGGTCGAGGACCGTTCGGGCGTCCTCGCGCGGATCGCGCAGGCCCTCGCCGCGGAGGAGGTGTCGGTCGCCCGCCTCGTCCAGCAGCCGGGTGACGGCCGCGCGATCCTGCACGTGATCACCCACGAGGCGTCGGCCGGACGGGTCGACGGCGCGCTCGCGGCGATCCGGGCGCTGCCGGAGTCGCGCGGCGATGCGATCGCGCTCCCGGTCGTCTCGGAACGTGGAGTGGAGGAGCTCGGCTGGACCTGACCGGCCGTTCCCCTGCGCGGAATGGCTAAATAGGGCTGTCTCCAGTGGCACTTCCCCTCATCGAGCGGTTCCGCGACCGCCTGCCGGTCACCGAGGCGACGCCGGTGATCTCCCTCGGCGAGGGTTCGACACCCCTGCTGCGCGCCCCCCGGCTGTCCGAGCGCTACGGCGCGGAGGTCTGGCTCAAGTGGGAGGCGGCGAACCCGACCGGGAGCTACAAGGACCGCGGCATGACGGTCGCCGTCTCGAAGGCGGTCGAGGAAGGCGCCGAGGCGGTCGTGGTGGCCTCGACCGGCAACACGGCTTCGGCGGCGGCCGCGTACGCCGCGAAAGCAGGGATCGGGGCGCTCGTCCTCCAGCCCGCGGGTGCGGTCGCCTCGGGGAAGGTGGCGCAGTCGCGGATGTACGGCGCAACCGTGCTCGACGTCCGCGGGACGTTCGACGAGGCTCTCGCCGCCGCCCGCGCTCTGGCCGCGCGCGGCACCCACTCGCTGGTCAACTCCGTCAACCCGTACCGGCGCGAGGGTCAGAAGACAGCGGTCTTCGAGATCGTCGAGGAGCTCGGCGGCGTCCCCGACGCCATCTACCTACCCTACGGCGGCGGCGGCAACACGACCTCGTACGGGCAGGCCTTCGCCGAGCTCGGAGGGATGCCCTCGCGGCTGATCGCCGCCGAGGCCCGCAACCGCCCGCACACCGTCGCCTCGGCGATCAGGATCGCGGAGCCGGCACACCGTGGGACGGCCGAGCGCGCGATCCGGACGACGGAGGGGGCGCTCGTCACGCTCGAGGACGACGCGATCCTGGCCGCGTGGTCCGATCTCGCCCGCGGCGAGGGTCTCTTCTGCGAACCGTCGTCGGCCGCGGGAATCGCGGCGCTCCGGGTCGAGCTTCCACCGCCCGGCTCGACAGTGGTCTGCATCGTGACCGGTCACGGGCTCAAGGACCCGGCGGCCGCCGAGGCGCATGCGCCGGAGCCGATCGAGGTGGACGCCGATCCCGACGCGATCGCCGAGGCAGCACGGTGAAGGTCCGTGCGCCGGCGACCTCGGCCAACCTCGGACCGGGGTTCGACTGCGCGGCGGTGGCACTCGACCTCTGGAACGAGCTCGAGCTCACGGAGGGCTCGGGTGTCGTCGTCGAGGGAGAGGGCGCCGGTGAGCTTCCCGACGACGAGACCAACCTCGCCGTCAGGGCGTACGCGCTGATCGCCTCACCCGCCGGCAAGCGGTTCCGCTTCGTCAACCGCGTGCCGCTCGAGCGCGGTCTCGGCTCCTCAGCCGCGGCGATCGCGCTGGGGCTGGCTGCGGCCTCGAGGGGCGGCCACTCGACCGCAGAGCTGCTCTCGCTCGGCGCCCAGCTCGAGAGCCACCAGGACAACCTGGGCGCCGCGCTCACCGGCGGCGCCTGCGTGACGTGGCGCGGCCGGGTCGCGAAGATCGCACGGACGCTGCCGCTGCAGCCCGTCGCCGTGATCCCGGCGGATCGCATCGTCACGACCCAGGCGCGCAGCGCACTGCCCGAGCAGATCTCGCGCTCGGATGGTGCGTTCACGGCGGCGCACGCGATGCTGCTGGGCGCCGGTCTCGCCGCCGGGAGCGCGGAGTGGCTCGCCGCAGGTCTCGAGGACCGCCTGCACGAGCCGTACCGGCCCTCTGCGGTGCTTGCGGAGGTCCGGGCCGATCTCCCACCCGGCGCGGCGGGCGCGACGCTCTCGGGATCCGGCCCGACGGTGCTCGTCTGGGCGCGCGACCCGGCGCGCTGCAACGCGGCGCTCACGGACCGCTATCCCGACCACCTCGTCCTGAGCCTCTCGGTCGCCGAGCGGGGTGCGTTGTGACGCTCGCGCTCGTCGACTGCCGCCTGCACGAGGACTACCTGCGGGGGCACCTGCCCGGGGCCGTCCATCTCGACCGCGAGGACGACCTCACGGGCGAGATCGGCGACGCGGGCCGCGGACGCCATCCGCTGCCGGAGACGGCGTCGTTCGCGGACGCCGCGTCGCGCGCCGGCATCGGCGAGGGCACGTTCGTCCTCGCGTACGACGCCGGCGAGGGCTGGGCCGCACGCCTGTGGTGGCTGCTGCGCCACTTCGGGCACGACGCAGCCGGGACGTTCGACGTCCGCTCGTACGCGGGCGCGCTCGAGCAGGGTGAGGCGAGGGTCTCCGCCGCCCGCTTCGTCCCGCACGAGCGGAGCGGAGACACGATCGACGCAGAGGAGATCCATGCGCGTCTGGGCGATCACGAGCTCGTCCTCGTCGACGCGAGAAGCACGGAGCGCTGGCGCGGCGACGCCGAGCCGCTCGACCCCGTCGCCGGCCGCATTCCCGGCGCGCGAAACGCGTTCTTCGAGGACGGGCTCCCGGCGGGTCTCCTCGATGCGCCCGAGCTCGCCGTCTACTGCGGCTCGGGGGTGAGCGCCTGCGTCCCCCTGCAGCGGCTGATCCTGGCCGGCAGGGACGACGCCCGCCTCTACCCTGGTTCGTTCAGCGAATGGTGCCGCCGCGACGGCTACCCGATCGAGAAAGGTGACTGACCCGTGACGACACCGTACGACCAGCCGACCGATCCGGCCAAGCGCATCAGCGCCGAGCTGACCGACGGCCCCGACCGCGCCGGCGCGCGCTCGATGTTGAAGGGTGCCGGCTTCACCGACGAGGACCTGGCCAAGCCCATCATCGGCGTCGCGACGACCTGGATCGAGACGATGCCGTGCAACCTCAACCAGCGCGAGCTGGCACAGGACGTGAAACGGGGCATCCGCGACGCTGGCGGGACGCCGATGGAGTTCAACACGATCGCCGTCTCGGACGGGACGTCGATGGGCACGTCGGGGATGCGGGCCTCACTCGTCTCGCGCGAGGTGATCGCCGACTCGATCGAGACGGTCGCACGGGGGCACCTGTTCGACGGTCTCGTCTGCCTGGTCGCGTGCGACAAGACCAACCCGGCCGCCGTGATGGCGCTCGGGCGGCTCGACATCCCCGCACTCGTGCTCTATACGGGCTCGATCGCCCCCGGGCTCTTCCGCGGCCGCGAGGTCTCAGTCGCGGACGTCTACGAGGGCATCGGCGCCTACGCCGCCGGGAAGATCGACGCGGCCGACCTGCTCGAGCTCGAGTCGGTCGCGTGCCCCGGCGCGGGTGCGTGCGGCGGCCAGTTCACCGCCAACACGATGTCGACCATCCTCGAGTTCGTCGGGCTCAGCCCGGCCGGCGCCAACGGCGTCCCGGCGCTGTCGCCGAAGAAGGCGGACGCCGCCTACGAGTGCGGCCGGCTCGTCCTCGACCTCGTCCGGAACGACGTGAGGCCGTCTCAGATCGTCACGCGCGAGGCGCTCGAGAACGCCGCTGCGTCCGTCGTCGCGACGGGCGGGTCGACGAACGGCGTGCTCCACCTGATCGCGATCGCGTACGAGTTCGGGATCCCGTTCACGATCGACGACTTCGACGAGATCGCGGAGCGAACGCCGGTGCTCGCGGACATGAAGCCCTGGGGCCGCTACCACGCGACGGACGTCTACCGGGCCGGGGGCGTCGGGCTCGTCGCGCGCGAGCTGGGCAAGCGGGAGCTGGTGCACGCGGGCGCACCGACCGTGAGCGGGAGGACGCTCGGCGAGATCGGCGCCGACGCGGTCGAGACCGAGGGCCAGGACGTCATCGCACGCATCGACGCCCCGCTGAAGACGTCGGGGACGCTGCGGATCCTGCGCGGCAACGTCGCCCCGGAAGGCTGCGTGATCAAGCTGTCCGGCCAGGATCGCCGCAGCCACCGCGGGCCCGCGCGCGTCTTCGACAGCGAGGAGGAGTGCTTCGCCGCGGTCAAGGCGAAGCGCATCGCCGCGGGTGACGTCGTCGTCATCCGCTACGAGGGCCCGCACGGCGGACCCGGGATGCGCGAGATGCTCCACGTCACGGCCGCGATCATCGGCGAGGGCCTGGGTGACGAGGTGGCGCTCGTCACCGACGGCCGCTTCTCCGGCGCCACCCACGGCTTCATGGTCGGTCACGTGTCGCCCGAGGCGTCCAAGGGCGGACCGATCGCGGCGCTGCACGAGGGCGACATGATCGTGATCGACGTCGACGCGAAGGAGCTCCGCGTGGAGCTCTCCGACGACGAGCTCGAGCAGCGGCTCGCGGACACCGTGCATCCGCGGCCGCGCTACGAGAAGGGCGTCTTCGCGAAGTACGCCGCGATGGTCTCGTCGGCCTCCGAGGGAGCCGTGACGCGACCGCTCGCGTGAGGACGTTGCCAAGACCCCGCGGGTCGGGATAGGATTGGTCATGGAAGCGGGCAACGTCCCGTTCCACATCGAGAGAGGCTGAGGGACCGGCCCTGTGACGCCTCGGCAACCGGCTCGAAGGGAGAGCGCGGTGCCAAACCCGGATGGATGTCGAGCGAGACGAAGGAGGATCGACGCAATGCCCGCCCACACCTACTGTCTCTCCCTCAGCTGCCGCGTCTGCGCGACCGAGCATCCGCTCGAGGCGAACGGCACCTGTAGCCGCTGCTTCGGCCCGCTCGACCCGGTCTACGACTGGGACGCGCTACGCAGGCTGGTCACGCGCGAGCGGATCGCCCAGGGGCCGCCGTCGCTCTGGCGCTACGCAGACCTGCTGCCGGTCTCCGCCCCCGCCGAACCGCGGCTGAGCCCCGGGTTCACGCCGTTGGTGCCCTCCCCCCGTCTCGCAGAGGAGCTCGGCGTCGGCGAGCTCTGGCTCAAGCTCGACACGGCAAACCCCACCCACTCCTTCAAGGACCGGGTGGTCGCGGTCGCCGCCCGCAAGGCGCAGGAGCTCGGTCTGGAGACGCTCTCGTGCTCGTCCACCGGCAACCTCGCGGGTGCGGTCGCGGCGCGCGCGGCCGCCGAGGGCCTCGGTGCAGCCGTGTTCGTCCCCGCCGACCTCGAGCCCGAGAAGCTCGCCGCGGCGGCCGTCTACGGGCCGACGATCTATGCCGTGGCCGGCAACTACGACCACTGCTCACGGCTCTCCGTCGAGCTCTCGTTCGAGCTCCCCTGGGGCTTCGTCAACGTCAACCTGCGCTCGTACTACGCGGAGGGCTCGAAGACGCTCGCGTTCGAGATCGCCGAGCAGCTCGGCTGGCGCACCCCTGACCTCGTCGCGATCCCGATCGCCTCCGGCGCGCTGTTCCACAAGGTCGGCCAGGGCTTCGGCGAGCTGCGGGCGCTGGGTCTCGTGGACGGGCCCGGACCGCTGCTCGTCGGCGGCCAGGCCGAGGGCTGCAGCCCGGTCGCGACCGCGTTCCGGGAGGGCGGGCGCGTCACACCGGTGCGACCCGACACGGTGGCCCGATCGCTCGCGATCGGCAATCCGGCCGACGGCGACTTCGCCGTCGCGACCGCACGGGAGACGGGCGGCGCGATCCACACGGTGGCGGAGGAGGAGATCGGCGAGAACATGGCGCTGCTCGCCGAGACAACGGGTGTCTTCGGCGAGACGGCGACCGGTGTCACGCTGGGGGCGCTGCGGGAAGCCGTCGCGGACGGCCTCGCCGGCCGGGCGTCCCGTGTCGTCCTGCTCGTCACCGGTGACGGCCTCAAGACACCGCAGCCGGTGGCCCACACGTACGACCCGGTGCACATCGAGGCGGATGCGGATGCGTTCGTCGACGCCCTGCTGACGGCATAGCGCGCGGCGCGTACCATCGAGGGCGATGGCGAAGACGCTGTTCGAGAAGATCTGGGACGCACACCTCGTGCGCGAGGAGGAGGGCGAGCCGGCCCTCCTCTACGTCGACCTCCATCTCGTCCACGAGGTGACGTCGCCGCAGGCGTTCGACGGTCTGCGGCTCGCCGGCCGCACGGTGCGCCGGCCCGGGCTCACGGTAGCGACGATGGATCACAACGTGCCGACCACCGACGGTCCCGTGGAGGACGAGATGGCACGCGCCCAGCTCGACGCCTTGCGGAGGAACTGTGCGGAGTTCGGGGTCGAGCTGCACGCGACCGGTTCGGGCAGCGAGGGCATCGTCCACGTGATCGGGCCCGAGCTCGGGATCACGCAGCCGGGGATGACGATCGTCTGCGGGGACTCGCACACCTCGACCCACGGCGCGTTCGGCGCGCTCGCCTTCGGCATCGGGACGTCCGAGGTGGAGCACGTGCTCGCGACCCAGACGCTGCCGCAGCGGCGGCCGCGCACGATGCTGGTCGAGTTCACCGGGTCGCTCCCGGCCGGTCTCACCCCGAAGGACGTCATCCTCGGCGCGATCGGCGAGCTAGGTGTGTCCGGCGGTGTCGGTCACGTCGTCGAGTACGCGGGCGACGCGATCCGCGCCTTCTCGATGGAAGGCCGGATGACGGTCTGCAACATGACGATCGAGTGGGGCGCGCGCGCGGGTCTGGTGGCACCCGACGACACGACCTTCGCCTACCTCGAGGGGAGGCCGCGGGCACCGCAGGGCGCCGACTGGGAGTCGGCGCTCGACCGCTGGCGGTCGCTGCCGACGGACGAGGGCGCGACCTACGACGAGCATGTGGAGATCGACGTCGCCACGCTGGCTCCGCAGGTCACCTGGGGGACGAACCCCGGCATGGTCGTCCCCGTCACCGGCACGGTTCCGGACCCGTCCGACTTCGACGACCCCGACGACCAGGCCGCGGTCGAGCGCGCGCTCGCGTACATGGGTCTGCGACCCGGCGTCGCGATCGAGGACATCCGGATCGACCGCGTCTTTCTCGGCTCGTGCACGAACTCGCGGATCGAGGACCTCCGCGCGGCCGCGGCCGTGGTGGCGGGCAGGCACGTCGCCGACGGTGTCGTCGCCCTCGCCGTTCCCGGCTCCGCCAAGGTGCGCCTGCAGGCGGAGGCGGAAGGTCTCGACCGCATCTTCGTCGACGCCGGCTTCGAGTGGCGCCGTGCCGGCTGCTCGATGTGCCTGGGCATGAACCCGGACGTCCTGGCGCCGGGCGAGCGCTGCGCCTCGACCTCGAACCGCAACTTCGAGGGTCGCCAGGGACGAAACGGGCGCACGCACCTCGTCTCGCCCGCGATGGCCGCCGCAGCGGCGCTGCACGGTCACTTCGTGGACGTGCGGTCGCTCGATGCGGCGGGAGCGCCGGCATGAAGGCGTTCCGCCGGGAGACCGGGCGGGTGCTCGTGCTCGACCGGCCGGACGTCGACACCGACCAGATCATCCCCAAGCAGTTCCTCAAGCGCATCGAGAGCACCGGCTACGGCGACGTCCTGTTCTTCGACTGGCGCTACCACGAGGACGGCAGCCCGCGAGAGGGTTTCGAGCTCAACCGGCCGGAGTTCGCGGGCGCACGTGTCCTCGTCGCGGGCCGGAACTTCGGCTGCGGCTCCTCGCGCGAGCACGCGGCCTGGGCGCTCCGGGACTACGGCATCGACGTCGTCATCGCACCGTCCTTCGGCGACATCTTCCGCACAAACGCCGGCAAGAACGGCCTCGTCGTGATCGCCCTCCCGGAGTCCGAGGTCAAGCGGCTGATGGAAGGGGTCGACCTCGACACGGGCTCCGAGCTGACGGTCGACCTCGAGCGCCGGGTGATCGAGGTTGCGGGCCGCGAGGTGCCCTTCGAGATCGACGAGGCGACGAGATACCGCCTCCTGAACGGTCTCGACGACATCGGGCTGACCCTCAGGCACGAGAGCGACATCGCCGCCTACGAGCAGGCGCACGCGATCGTATGAGCCGTAGGCTCGACGGAGGCTCACAGGAAGGGATGAGCGGCGGAATAGCCGTCCTCCCCGGGGACGGGATCGGGCCGGAGGTGGCGGCGGAGGCGATCCGCGTGCTCGACGTGCTCGGCGTCGCTCACACGGAGCACCCGTTCGGCGGCAACGCGATCCTCGCGCAGGGGACACCCCTCCCCGGCGAGACGCTCGCCGCCTGCCGGGAGGCGGCGGCGGTGCTCCTCGCCGCGGTGGGGCTGCCGGAGCTCGAAGGGAAGCCCGTCCGCCCCGAGCAGGGCCTGCTCGCGCTGCGAAAGGAGCTCGGCCTCTACGCAAACCTGCGACCGGCGCTGCAAGGCGAGATCGACATGCTGATCGTACGCGAGCTCACCGGCGGGCTCTACTTCGGCGCCAAGGGGACGCGCGACGACGGGACCTGGTTCGACACGTGCGAGTACACTCGCCCTGAGGTCGAGCGGATCGCGCACCGCGGCTTCGCGCTCGCGCGCGAGCGGTCAGGCCGGCTGACATCGGTCGACAAGGTCAACGTCATGCACACGTCGCGCCTCTGGCGGGACGTCGTGACCGAGCTCGGCCGGACGACGTACCCGGACGTCCAGCTCGACCATGCGCTCGTCGACTCCTTCGCAATGACGATCGTGAACGCCCCCGAGTCGATCGACGTGGTCGTGACCGAGAACACCTTCGGCGACATCCTCTCGGACGTCGCGGCAGCCGTGACCGGCGGCCTCGGGCTCGCGGCGTCCGCCTCGCTCGGCGACGACGGGCCCGGCCTGTTCGAGCCGGTGCACGGCTCGGCGCCGCAGATCGCGGGCCGCGGCGTGGCCAATCCGGCTGCGATGCTGCGCTCGACCGCGCTCCTGCTTCGACACGCCCTCGAGCGGCCGCAGGACGCCGAGGCCCTCGAGCGGGCCGTGGAGCACGCGATCGAGACGGCGCCGACACCGGATCTCGGCGGTGCGTCCACGACGCGCGGGTTCGGCGACGCCGTCTTGCAGGCGCTCGACCGTTCCCCTACCCTCTGACGACGATGTCCGGCGCGACCGCACCCATCTGCTTCCGGTTCGCGCTCGGCGGCTTCGCCTTTATGGGCTAGTCGGCGCTCTCGCTTCCCGCCTGCGCCGGCTAGCTGACACCCTCGGCGGACGCTCCGACGAAAGGCACGCATGACCTCGAACGAATTGCTCGTCGCATACCCCGGACGCGAAGGCGCGCACAGCGCCGCCGCCTGTGACCGTCTCTTCCCTGCCGCGCGGCTCTCGGCTCTCGCCTCGTGGACCGAGGTCGTCGACGCCGTTGCGGAGGGCCGCTGCGCCTACGGCGTCCTGCCGATCGAGAGCTCCCTCGCGGGGCCCGTCAACGAGACGCACGACCTGCTCTTCGACTCGCCGCTCTCGATCGTGGCGGAGGCGATCCTCCCCATCCGCCACTGCGTGGTGGGCGTCGCCGCGATCCCGCTCGAGGAGATCCGCGAGATCCTCTCCCACCCGATGGCGCTCGACCAGTGCCGCAACCTCCTCGCCTCGCTCCCCGATGCGCACGCCACCGTCGCGAGCACGACGGGCGACGCAGCGGCCGCAGTGGCAGAGCGGGGCGACCCCGGGGTCGTGGCGATCGCGAGCGAGCGGGCGGCACGCCTGAACGGGCTCACGGTCGTCGCCGCCAACGTCGGCGACCATCCCGAGGCGTACACGCGCTTTGCGGCGCTCGCGCCGTACACGCGTCTCGACCGCCGCGACGGGGCCTGGCGGACGGCGCTCACCTTCGTCACCGACCACCGACCGGGCGCGCTCGTGCGGGCGATCGAGCCGCTCTCGCGCCGGAGCATCGACATGGTGCAGCTCGTCTCGCGACCCATTCCCGCAACACCGTGGAAGTACCGCTTCGACTGCGTCCTCGGTGGCCATCCGCTCGACGAGAGCGTCTCCGGCGCACTGGCCGAGATGCGCACGCAGACGGCGCGCCTGCGCGTCTTCGGGTCTTACCGCGCCGATCTCGAGGACGAGGGCGCGGCAACCGTCGCCGCGTAGTCCTGTCCTACGCCGCTTCGACCGCGGGCTCGAGGTGGTCGAGCCCGGGCAGGTACTGACGCCAGACCTCGGGCACGCGCTGTGCCGCCAGCCTGATGAACAGGACGGGCGCCGGTGTGTGCGGCTGGCGCGGCAGCGTCATCGAGGCCTCCTCGAGGGTGCGGTCGCCCTTGCGGAGATTGCACGGGGCGCAGGCCGTGACGACGTTCTCCCAGACGGAGTCGCCGCCCCGCGAGCGGGGAACGACGTGATCGAGCGTCAGCCGCCCGCCGGACGTGCCGCAGTAGACGCAGCGCCACCCGTCACGCGCGAACAGGGCGCGGCGCGAGATCCGCCGCTTCACCGCCTGAGGCACGCGTACGTACTGCAGGAGCCGGATCACGTGCGGCCAGACGAAGGCCCCGGTGGCCGACCGGAGCTCCCTGTCGTGGCTCTCGATCACCTCCGCCTTGCCCTTCCACACGAGCACGTGCGCGCGTCGCACCGAGCACACGTTCAGCGGCTCGTAGCTCGCGTTCAGGACGAGGACTTGACCCACCTCGCGGCAAGCCTAGCAGCGCGATCGTGCCCGAAATGCAGGCGAATTCGTCAGCGCGACATCGCTCTGTCCACCGCCTGCTGCTCTTCCGGCGACAGAGCGACGGCGGCCTTGCCGTGGTCGACGTCCTTGACGTAGATCCGCGCGTAGTCACGGCCCTGGATCGCGGTCACGACGGTGCCCGTGCGAGTGGAGTCCAGAAACGCGAACGACGCCGACTGCTGGCCGCCCGTGTCCTCGTAGGCGTCGTAGCGGACAACCGCCGTGTTGGTGATCGCACCGTCGACGCGGCGGTCGACACGGGACAGGCCCGCTGCGATCTCGTCGACGGCGCGGTGGAGGTCGTCGATCCGCGTCTGCAGGGAGACGGCGAAGTCGACGAGGTCACGGCGGGCGCCGCCGAGCAGGACGGCCTGCGCGCTCCGGAGGGCGCGCAGGCGGCGTGACACGAGCAGGAGGCCGAGCAGCGCGAG
>JADMIO011054786.1_pt1 | contig 26296 bp, 33 predicted proteins | sample 8958161 | NCBI WGS metagenome assembly JADMIO01 (sample SAMN16585339, study PRJNA669376) | soil metagenome | isolation source: Crop rotation soil | place: USA: Cullars Rotation, Alabama | collected 2011 | reverse complement strand
ACGCGCGGACGGCGGTCTCGCGGCCGGAACCCGGGCCCCGAAGATAAACCGTGACCTGGCGAACGCCCGCTTCTTTCGCCTTGTTGGCGGCACGCTCCGCCGTGACCTGCGCGGCGAAAGGCGTCCCTTTCTTGGTTCCCTTGAATCCAACGCTTCCCGCCGAGGCCCAGGAAATGACTCCCCCGTGATCATCGGTGATTGAAACGATCGTGTTGTTGAACGTGCACTGAACATAAGCTCGAGCGAAATTGACGTCGCGTACGATCTTCTTCTTTTTGACGGGGCGGTCAGCCGGCTTTTTCGCGGCGGTTTCCGCCTTGGCGTCACCAGCGGCGGCTTCCGGAGCTTTCTTTTTCTTGTTCTCTTCAGACATATTGATAACTCCGTTTACTCAGCCTTGTTCGACGAGCCGACCGTCTTACGACGGCCACGGCGCGTGCGGGCGTTCGATTTTGTTCGCTGTCCATTCACCGGCATATTGCGGCGATGACGGAACCCTCGATAAGAATTGATTTCAATCAGACGGCGAATATTGCCCTGAATCTCACGTCGAAGATCTCCTTCGACACGGTAGCTTCGGGAAATCTCCGTGTTGATTTTGGATACATCGGATTCGGTCAGGTCCTTGACGCGCGTGGCGCCACTCACACCCACCGCTTCCAAAATCGCCAGCGCGTTCGTGGGACCAATTCCATAGATATAGCGAAGCGCGATATCTACTCGCTTCGCCTTGGGCAGATCAACGCCTGCAACTCGAGCCATAACGAGAACTCCTTAACCTTGACGCTGCTTGTGACGCGCGTTCGTGCAGACGATGTAAACCTTGCCGTGGCGCTTGATCACTTTGCACTTGTCACACAATTTCTTTACCGACGCTCGTACTTTCAAATCCGACTCCTTGCCTCATCGCGATCCAAACCGACAACGAACTGATCGAGATGGAGAACGATCTCATTAACCAAACTGAATTTTGGAAGATGGTTCATCATCGCATTCCTCGCGATGACTTCCCACGCTACTTCTCGCGGTACGTAATGCGACCGCGGGTCAAATCGTACGGAGACAACTCCACCTTCACCTTGTCCCCGGGAAGAATCTTGATGTAATGCATGCGCATTTTTCCAGAAATGTGAGCGAGAATCTTGTGGCCCCCTTCCATCTCGACGCGGAACATCGCGTTTGGAAGCGCCTCAAGAATCGTGCCTTCAACTTCAATTTTTTCTTCTTTCGCCATAAAATTTCCGAATCAATCGGGGAGAGTCATAACAATCGGCCCATTTTCGGTTATCGCAATGGTGTGCTCGAAGTGAGCCGCCAAAGAACCGTCCGCCGTCACGACCGTCCATCCATCCGAAAGAACCTTCACGTTCCAGTCACCGGCAGTCACCATCGGTTCAATCGCCAAAACCATGCCGGGTTCCAGCCTCATCCCTGTTCCCGAGGCGCCGTAGTTGGGCACGGCCGGTTCTTCATGCATCTGCCGACCGATTCCATGGCCGACAAAATCCCGGACAACACCAAAATTGTTTGCCTCGGCCAACTGCTGGACGGCGAAGCCAATATCCCCGAGACGATTCCCAGGCTTCATGTTTTGAATTGCGGCCGCCAAACACCGCCGAGTGACATCCACCAACAGTTGCGCTTTCGGCGCCGCCGGCGGAACAATAACTGTAACCGCCGTGTCTCCAACAAATCCGTCCACCGTCGCCGCGATGTCGATCCCGATAACATCGCCAGGTTTTAACCTTCGCGGGCCCGGGATTCCGTGCACCACCTCTTCATTGATGGACGCGCAAATCGTCGCGGGATAACCCCGGTAGCCGATGAAAGTCGGAATGCCTCCCGCCTTTCGAATCGCATTTTCAGCGATTTTATCGAGCTCCCGGGTTGAAATTCCGGCCTTGACCGCATTGGCCGCTTCCCGAAGCGCTCGTCCCGCCACCAAGCCGGCCCGACGCATTGCCGCCAGTTCCGACTTTGATTTCAATTCAACCGCAGACCGCTTTGAGCCCAGTGCCATTAAATCTTCCGCGCACTTTCCGGCATGAGATCTTTCATGACAGCGCTCATGTCCGAATAAACTTTTGAAATCGGCTGCGCTCCGTCAATTCGCCGAAATACCGAATGGGCTCTGAAGAACTCGATTACCGGCTCGGTCTGGCGGCGATAAACTTCGAGCCGCTGGTGAACCACCTCCGGATGATCATCCATCCGATAAACCAACTCCGAGCCGCAGACGTCGCAGACGCCATCCTTTTTCGGTGGCCGATCAACAAGATTGTAGACGTGTTTGCATTTGGCGCATGTTCGCCGAGCAGCAAGTCGCCGGAGAATCTCTGCCTCATCGACGTCAAAAAAAACGAGCGCGCTGATGACGATTCCCGTTCGGGCAGCAAACCGATCCAGCGCCACGGCCTGGTCAAGGGTTCGGGGATAACCATCCAGCAGAAAGCCCTTTCCATCCTTGAACTCCGCCAACTTGTCAAACACCACGCGAGACACAAGCTCGTCCGGTACGAGCTTCCCGCCATCAACAAAATTCTTTATCTCTTCTCCAAGGGGCGTCTTGTGCGCAATTGCGTCCCGGAATATGTCTCCGGTGGAGAGATGCTCAAGATGGTAATCGTCCGCGAGATGCTTGGCTTGGGTGCCTTTTCCGGAGCCGGGAGGTCCAAGGAAGACAACGTTCATCCAAGCGCCTTAAGCCGAGTACCAGCGTCCGCGTCCCCGGCCCTCAACTCGCCCGGCCTTCGAAAATCCCTCGTAATGGCGCATGATCAGGTGCGATTCCAGCTGCGACATGGTATCGAGTGCCACTCCCACCACAATGAGAATTGACGTCCCACCAAAAAAGAAAGGCGCGTTGAACCGAGCCTGGAGAAGTGTCGGCAATACCGCCAACAACGCCACGGAGAGAGAGCCACCCAACGTAATTCGTTCCATAACGCGCTCGAGATAGGCCGCAGTCTGTTCGCCTGGGCGAATCCCAAGAACAAAGCCACCCCACTTCTTTAGGTTTTCGGCAATGTCCTTCGGGTTAAAGGAAACTGAATTGTAGAAGTAACAAAAGAAAATGATCAAAGCCGCATAGACGGCATTGTAATACCAGCTGCTGTGGTCAAAAACTCTCATCGTTCGCTGTGCCCAAGGCGCCTGCGGGGAAAACGAAGCAATCGTTACGGGAAATGACAAAAGTGACACGGCAAAGATAACGGCGATAACGCCAGACTGATCCACTTTCAGTGGAAGAAAGGTGCTTTGACCGCCCATCATTTTTCGGCCGACCACCCGCTTGGCGTACTGCACCGGAATCTTTCGTTGGCCTGTTTCCAACCACACGACGAGGCCCGTGACGGCCACAACAAGCGCGAACAAAAACACCGCTCCAAACAGCGACCGCTGCTGCAGTTCAAAAACTTCCCGAAGGACATTCATGATCGAGCGTGGCAGCTGCTCGACGATTCCTGAAAAAATAATAAGCGAGATTCCGTTTCCGACTCCAAACTCGGTGATCTGCTCGCCCAGCCACATCACGAACACCGTTCCCGTCACAAGCGTGACCATGGTCGTGAGCGTGAATGCGAGTCCGGGATCCTGCACGACCGGAATGTCTCCAGGAAGGGGCAGACGCGCGATCAACTGGGTGAGGCCGAACGACTGAATGAGGGCCAATACGACTGTGGCGTATCGGGTAATCTGATTGAGGCGCTTCCGACCGGCCTCCCCTTCCTTGGCCAGACTATCGAGATAAGGAATAACATGAGCCCCCTGGAGCAGGCTCATGATAATGGACGCGTTGATGTAGGGCATGATGCCCATCGAAAAAATGGACATTCTGGAGAAAGCGCCGCCCGAAAAGACATTGATGAAATCAACCAGCGTGTTCGCCTGACCTTTGAAGAGGACCGCCAGTGCCTCGGCATTAACGCCAGGGACGGGGATGATCGCGCCAAGGCGGTAAAGCGCAATAACGCCGAGCGTAATCAAAATGCGCCGCCGCAAATCCTTAATCTTAAAAAGGTCGAACGCTGACTGAAGCATCGAGTCAGGCGGCCGTGAAACTGCCGCCGGCCTCCGTCACGGCCTTCTGGGCCGACTTTGAGATTTTTGCTGCCGTGATCTTCAGCTTCTTCGTGAGCTTTCCCACGCCGAGGATCTTAACCGGAACGTCGGCATTTCGGATAACGCCTTTTTCGAAAAGCGTCTTATTGTTCACATCGGATCCGTTTTCAAATCGTCCCTCAAGCGCAATCAGGTTGATCGGCTCGTAGTGGATTTTTGACGGGTGATTAAAGCCACGCTTTGGGATCCGACGCACAAGAGGGGTCTGGCCACCCTCGAATCCCACCATGATTGTATCGCCGGTCCGGCTCTTCTGGCCCTTCTGTCCCTTCCCGGCCGTCTGGCCAAGGCCAGAACCTTCACCGCGGCCGACAATATGCTTTCGGGGACGGGAACCCGGGCGAGGTTTAAGTTCATGCAATCGCATTCGGGGTAGCCTCCACGAATTTCCGGTCGAGCTCGATGGTCTTACCGCGCAACCGCGAGACGTCCTCGGCCGTTCTAAGAGCCTGTAATCCAGCCATCGTCGCATACACCACATTGAAATGGTTGCGGCTGCCCAACACCTTGGTCAGCACATCGCGGACGCCAGCTGCTTCGAGAACAGCACGCGCCGCTCCACCGGCGATAACGCCGGTACCGGGAGCAGCGGGCTTCAGAAGGATCGATCCAGAGCCAAAGTTACCGACGGTGTCGTGAGGGATTGTTGTGCCAACGAGAGGAACCTTAACAATATCCTTCGCGGCGCGAGCCGACCCCTTTTTGATCGCAGATTGAACTTCCTTGGCCTTTCCAAGGCCGACACCCACGTGGCCATTTCCGTCGCCAACGACGACAAGCGCATTGAATGAAAAACGCTTGCCGCCCTTTACCACCTTTGCGACGCGTCCGATGCGAATGACCGTCTCATTCAAGGAGAGGTTGCTGCTATCGATCTTGCTCATGTTCTTTCCTTCGGTTCTAGAACTGCAGGCCGGCTTCTCGCGCGCCTTCCGCGAGAGCTTTCACCTGGCCGTGGTAGGGACGCCCGCCGCGGTCGAAAACCACTTCCTTGACGCCCTTCTGAATTGCTCTCTTGGCGAGTGCCGCGCCGACTTCAGATGCGGCTTTCATTCCCGTCGCCTTTGAAAAATCCTTCTCAAGAGACGATGCCGAGACCAACGTACGGCCCTCAGCGTCATCGATGATCTGCGCGTAGATGTTTTTCAAGCTACGAAACACCGACAGGCGCGGACGCGAGGTATGACCGACGATGTTGTTCCGAATCCGGAGCTTGCGAAAAAGATGACGTTCCGAACGACCTTTCATTATTTCTTCCCTGCGCCACCAGCAGCGCCCGCCGCAGCTTTGCCGGCCTTGCGCTTGATGACTTCGTTTTCGTAGCGAATACCGGTACCCTTGTAGGGCTCCGGCTTCTTAATGGCTCGAATTTGAGCGGCCACCTGGCCGACCTTCTGCTTGTCATTGCCTTCAATTTCAAGAATGTTCGGGACTTTTGGATCCATCTTGATCTGAACATCTTTCGGAGACTCAAACACGGCGGGGTGCGAGAAACCAAGACTCATCGTGAGCTTGTTGCCTGCAAGCGCGGCACGAAAACCAACGCCTTCAATGACAAGCTTCTTGCGAAAACCGGCGGTTACACCCTCAATCATGTTCAGGACCAACTTACGCGAAAGCCCGTGAAGTGCTTTCGTTTCAGGCGTGTTGACGACGGGAAGAAGCTTCACTTGGTTTCCGTCTACCTTGGCAGAAATCCGATGATGAAGATCGAGAGAAAGTTTCCCCCGCTTTCCTTCCGCATTGATGGTCTGGCCGTTTACTGAAACCTTCACGCCCGCCGGAATCTCCACCGGCTTGCGGCCAAGGCGAGAAAGCGGCGCTTCATTTTTCTTCTCAACAATTTGAGTGGACATCGTTTTTTCCGTTAATTACCAGATGTAGCAAAGGACTTCGCCGCCGACCTTCTTTTCCTTGGCCTTCTGGCCGGTAAGAATGCCGCGGGACGTCGAAATAATGGCGGTACCGAGACCGTTCTGAACAGTCGGAATCTCGTCCCATTGCCGATAAATCCGAAGGCCCGGACGAGAAACGCGCTTTACGCCCTGAATGACCCGTTCTTTCTGCGGGGTGTACCGCAGCGTCATCTTCAAAGTACCCTGCTTCTTGTCCTGAGCGAGGCGAAAATTAGCGATATATCCCTCTTCCTTCAGAACGCGTGCAACTTCGTTTTTGAGTTTGGACGCCGGCACGTCAACGTTCTCTTTGAATTTGTGGTTGGCGTTCGAAATCGCTGACAGCATGTTTGCGAGCATGTCCGACATTGTCTTCTCCTCGTCCTTACCAGCTGGCCTTCATGACGCCAGGGATTTGCGCCTTATGCGCCAGATTGCGGAAACAGATACGGCAGACGCCGAAATCCCGGTAGAAGGCGCGGGCGCGACCGCACAGGCGGCAGCGGTTACGAAAACGCGTCGCGTATTTCTGAGGCTTTCTCATTTTCGCCATCCAGGCGTGTGTGGCCATCGGTCAATCCTCCGTAAAACTGGCTAGTTCTTCTTATTGTCCTTGGCAAACGGCAGACCAAGAACGGCGAGCAGTTCAAATGCTTCCTTATCGGTCTTCGCAGAGGTCACAAAGGTGATGTTCATACCGCGAGGACCATCGGACTTCTCGACGTTAACTTCCGGAAAAATGTACTGCTCTTTAATGCCGAGGTTGTAGTTCCCGCTGCCATCGAAAGCCGTCGGGCTGAGGCCGCGGAAGTCACGGATTCGGGGAGCGGCGATAGAAATGAAGCGATCCAAAAACTCGAACATACGGGCGCCACGAAGTGTCACTGCGACGCCAATCGGCATCCCTTCGCGAAGCTTGAAAGCCGAAATCGATTTCTTCGACTTGCGAATTGTCGGCTTCTGCCCCGTGATCTGGGCCAGTTCGTCGTGGGCGATGTCGAGCGCCTTGATATTCTCGCGCGCCGCGGACACTCCAATATTAACGACGATCTTCTGCAGACGGGGAACCGCATTGACATTGTCGGTTCCAAGCTTCTGTTTGAGAAGCGAGAGACCTTTCTCATTAAAAGCCGTTTTAAGGCGAGGGGCTGTGCTGGTATTGGCTGACGTCACGAAAGAATTCTCCTTGCTGCGTTAGCGCTTCTTTGGCTCGGCAACGGTTGATCCGCACTTTCGGCAAACGCGGATCGGGGTTCCATCCGAGAGCTTGTCAAACTTTGGCCGCGTCGGTTTCTTGCAATCAGGGCAAATCAACATGACTTTGCCGATCGGAAGATATTGTTCCTTGTCCTTGATACCACCTGGTTCCGCCTGCCCCATCGGCCGCGTGTGCCGTTTGGCGACATTTAACTTGGCCACGAGAACCGTGCCCTTGGCCACGTCCAGGGAAATAATTTCTCCCTGCTTGCCGCGATCCTTTCCCCACAAAACCTGGACTTTGTCGTGCTTGCGAACGGTCAACATGGCGTTTCCTTACAGAACCTCGGGCGCGAGAGAAATGATCTTGAGAAAGTTTTTCTCACGAAGTTCGCGCGCGATCGGCCCGAAAATTCGCGTGCCGCGCGGTTCCCCTTCATCATTGATCACCACGCCAGCGTTGTCATCGAAGCGAATATAGCTCCCGTCCGGCCGCCGAGATTCCCGGCGCTGCCGAACGACCACCGCCTTGACGACGTCGCCTTTTTTCACCGTGGCGCCCGGAAGCGCGGTCTTAACGGCACAAACCACTTTGTCGCCAATCGCGGCGTACCTTCGTCCCGATGAACCCGATACATGGATTACCATCAGCTCTTTGGCGCCGGAATTATCGGCAACGGTCAAATATGTTTGCTGTTGAATCATGTTATTTTCCCAGACCCTTCGTCACAATGTCGGTAACGCGCCAACGTTTCTTTGAGGACATTGGACGGGTTTCGGCAAGGCGGACAAAATCGCCGGCCTTGGTCTCGTTCTTCTCGTCGTGCGCGTAGACCTTGGTCGTCTTCGCGAGAACTTTCTCATAGACGGGATCACGCTTTGACCAGCGAATTTCGATAACGCGAGTCTTGTCCATCTTGTCCGACACGACCCAGCCTTCCAAAGTTTTGCGCTGCGCTCGTGCGACGTCGCTCATGACTTGGCTCCCTTCTGCGTGATGAACGTATTGAGCCGGGCCACTTCGCGGCGCAGCTTGCGGATCTGCATCGTATTTTTGATTGGTGCAGACGCCGCCCGGAAACGGAGCTTGAAGAGTTCCTGCTGCGTCTTGTTCAGGCGCGTGCTCAACTCATCCGATGTCGCCTGCGCGTATTCAAATGCTTTTTCTTTGCTTGCTTTCTTGGCCATGACTCAAAAACTCCAGGATTAAATGGACGGACGTTCGATGAACTGACACGGAATCGGAAGTTTGTCTGACGCCAAGCGGATTGCCTGCTTCGCATCGGCGACCGGGATTCCTTCCATCTCGAACATGATGCGACCGCGTTTCACCACGGCCACCCAGAACGCCGGGTCGCCCTTGCCCTTTCCCATGCGTGTTTCAGCAGGTTTCTTCGAAATTGGTTTGTCCGGGAAAATTCGAACCCAGATCTTGCCACCCTTCTTCGTGTACCGGGACAACGTGACGCGAGCCGCCTCAATCTGCCGCGCCGTGATCCATTTGTTCCCGAGAGCTTGAAGCCCATACTCACCAAAGGCGAGCGTGCAACCCTTGTGCGCATTCCCCTTCAAACGACCGCGGTGCTGTTTGCGAAACTTTACTCGAGCCGGCATCAACACGATTAAATCTCCCCCGTCGCGGCCGGTTCCGGTGCGGCAGGAGCAGCGGCTGGCACGGCCTCGCCATCAGCCGGCGTCGCCGCCAATGGCATCACTTCGGCTTCCTTCATCAGATCTTTCTCGGACTTCAAGAAAAATTCCTTCTTGAATATCCAGCACTTCACTCCGATGCGACCCATCGGGGTAATCGCTTCCGTAAATCCATAATCGATGTCCGCCCGAAACGTATGAAGCGGTACGCGCCCCTCCATCGCCCACTCGGTTCGCGCGATTTCCGCTCCGCCAAGACGACCGGCCACCATCAACTTCACGCCACCGGCACCCGCCTGCATCGTTCGCTCGATGGCGCGCTTCAGAGCACGGCGGAAGGCGACTTGTTTTTCGAGCTGGAACGCCACGCTTTCGGCCACAAGCTGAGCGTCAAGCTCCGGACGTTTAATCTCAACAACGTTGATCGTCGCATCGGACTTCGTCATTTCCTGAATCTGCTTCTTCAATTCTTCGATATCGGCGCCCTTCTTTCCGATAATCACACCAGGGCGGGCGGTATGTAAATTGACGCGGACATATTTGCCGGTTCTCTCAATGGTGATTTTGGAGAGAGCCGCCATACGAAAGCGGTCCTTCAGGAACTGCCGGATTCGAAAATCCTCTTCGATCAGGTCTGGCATTTCCCGCGGGCTGTACCAACGGGATTCCCAATCCTGGATGTACCCTACGCGAAGCGCTTTTGGCGAAATCTTGTGACCCACGTGTCGTCTCCCTTATTTCTTCTTCGGCTGCTGATCCGTCACACGAATGGTGACGTGGCAGGTTTTGCGCTTGTAGATCGAACGAGCGCCCATCGCCATGGGGCGCACGCGCTTCATCGCGGGTCCAAGATCAGCCCATGCTTCCTTAACCCAAACCGCCGCCGGGTTGGTGGCTCCCGAATTGGCGAAGGCGCTCTTCAATGTCTTGAAAACAAGAATTCCAGCCGCCCGCGGGATGTGCGGAAGAATGGCAAACGCTTTTTCAACGGACTTGCCGCGAATCAGCCCACAAACCTGGTTGGTCTTGCGGGACGAAAAACGGGCGTGTTTGGCTTTGGCAATCGCTTCCATGACGGATCCTTTAGGTCAGAGACGTCGCTTCTTTGGTATGGGCCTGGCCATGCCCCTTAAAGAAGCGCGTCGGCGCAAATTCACCGAGTTTGTGGCCGACCATTTGTTCGGTGATCAGAATGGGAAGATGCTTGCGTCCGTTGTGAATTCCGATGGTGAATCCAACGAAGTCAGGCGGCACGGTGCTGGCGCGGGCCCAGGTCTTGATGACTTTCTTGTCGCCCGAAGCACGCATCGCTTCGACTTTGGCGGCAAGCTTCTCATCGATGTACGGTCCTTTTTTTGTTGAACGACTCATCTGAAATACTCCTGATTACTCGGCCGCCGCAACGGATTTCGTCGCGCGTCGATCACGAATGATGAAACGGTTGGTGCTCGTTCTCGTGCGGGTTTTATAACCCTTCGCAGGCTGATTCCACGGCGACCGAGGCTGGTTGTTGCCCTTCGAACGGCCGCGACCGCCACCATGAGGGTGATCGACGGCATTCATGGCCGTCCCGCGAACCGTGGGACGGACGCCGAAATGACGAGACCGCCCAGCGTTTCCCCAAGAAACATTTTCATGCTCAAGGTTACCCACCTGCCCAACCGTCGCCATGCAGGCAGAGGGAACAAGTCTGATTTCCCCAGAAGGCAAGCGGATCTGACAAAACTCCCGTTCCTTCGCCATGAGCTGCGCCGCGGCGCCGGCCGAACGGACAATCTGAGCGCCTCTTTTCGAGACGAGTTCAACATTATGGATAACGGTGCCTTCAGGGATGGCCGAAAGCGGCAAAGCGTTCCCCACTTTGACCTCTGCATTCGGGCCCGACATGATGCCATCGCCAATCTTCATGCCTTCGGCGTGAAGAATGTAACGCTTGTCGCCGTTCGCGAAATGAACGAGCGCGATGCGCGAGGTTCGGTTCGGATCGTATTCGAACGAGACGATCTTGCCCGGAATTCCCCAATTGTCTCGCTTGAAATCGATCACCCGGAAACGCCGCGCGTGGCCGCCGCCGATGTGGCGAACCATGATCATGCCGGTGTTGTTACGTCCACCCGATTTCGTGAGCGGACGGAGAAGAGATTTCTCTGGCTTCTTTTTGGTCAGCCAGGAAAAATCTTCGACCGTCATTGATCGGCGCGAGGGCGTGTATGGTTTAAATTCTTTCAATGGCATTGGAGTGATCCTTAATTTCCTGGGTGATTACGCGACTTCTTCCCAGCTGATCTGTTGTCCCTGCTTGATCCTGACGATCGCCTTCTTTTGGTCGGAACGATAGCCGCCGATTGGACCGAAGCGCCGGCGGTACTTACCGGGTGTCGTAACCGTGTGAACGCTTAGAACGTTGACCTTAAACCGCGACTCAACTGCTTCACGAATCTGCCCTTTCGTCGCAGAAGGGTCCACCTCGATCACGTACCGATTAATTTCGCGCAGGCCCGTCGATTTCTCGGTGATAAGCGGGCGCCGAAGAATTGCGTCAAGAGTTGCCATGGTTATTACTCCGAGACCGTGCCAAGTCGGGTGCTCAGGCTATTTAAGGCTGACTTCGTAACGAAAACGCGACGGGCGCGCATGGCGTCGTATGCATTAAACGTTGCAACATCGACCACCCGAACGTTGGGGATGTTCCGGGAAGCGCGGGCGAAATCCGCCTCGACCTTCTCCACCAAAAGAATCGAATCCGTTGGCGCGTTCCACTTCTTATAAACCGCCGCGACGTTTTTTGTTTTCACTTCGGACAGCTTGATCGGCTCAACAACCTGAAACCGATCATCGTCAAATAAACCTTTCACAGCGAGTCGGAACGCGAGTTGCTTTTTCTTTTTCGGCAGTTCGATGCTGTAGTCACGCGGATTGGGGCCAAAGATGATACCGCCCTTCCGCCACAGGGGAGATCGTGTCGAGCCGGCGCGCGCTCGTCCCGTGTGCTTCTGCTTCCAGGGCTTCAATCCACCGCCGGAAACTTCTGCCCGGGTCTTCGTGGAATGGCTGCCTTCTCTTTTGTTGCTGAGAAACGCAACCGTATACTCATGAAGCACCGACTTTGATCCCTTGGTTTCCAAGACCGCTTCGCCGGCGAACTGAACGGTTCCGCTCGCCTGACCTTTGTTATCAATAACCTTCAATTCCATAAAATGCCTACTCGTTGTGTTTAGAAGTTGTCGCTGACTACTTACTTCTTAGCCTTGGACTTGGCGGGCTGAGCCTTGCTGGCGGTTGAGACCTTGCGGGAGGTGGGCTTAAGAACCACAAAGTTCCCGTCAGGACCGGGAACTGAACCTCTAAGCAAAATCAGATTTCGTTCGGCATCAATGCTGAAGACCTCGATCTTGGGAACAGAATTCCAGACAACACCCATGTGCCCCGCTTTCTTCGTTCCGGGAAGCACATGCTGAGGACCTTGAGCGCCATTCGAACCCGGATGGTTGCGATATTCCCCGTGGCCATGGCTGTGGGGCAAACCACCGAAACCGTGGCGCTTTACAACGCCTGCGTATCCGTGCCCCTTGGTCAAGCCGGAAACCTGCAACCACTCGCCTTTCGAAAAAACGCTAACGGGAACTGGTTGTCCCACCTTAAAGGCAGATGAATCCTGCACCCGAAACTCACGAAGGTGTCGCTTAAGCCCCAACCCCTTCTTGGCAAGATGCTGAACTTCCGACTTCGAAAGCTTTCGTTCCTTGTCCACATCGCCATAGGCCACCTGGACGGCGTCATAACCATCGGCGGCTTTTGTCTTAATGTGGCTAACGATTACACCTTCGGCTGAAATAACGGTTACGGGAATCATTCGCGCATCTTCAGTGAAGACGCGCGTCATTCCAATTTTCGTTCCAACAATTCCCTTCAGGGGCGCGGCTTCAGCGGCTGCGGAATCGCCTGACTGGTTTTCGACTTTCGCTTCTTCGGCCATAAAAAAAAATCCCTATTCCTCGTTTAAAAATCGATGCGAGGAAGTTGAATTGCTACGTCTACTCCTGCCGGCAAATCAAGCTTTCTGAGCTCTTCGACGGTTCGGGGAGTGGGCTCGACGATATCCACAAGCCGTTTATGAATCCGCATCTCGAACTGCTCACGGGACTTCTTGTCGGTGTGTGGGGAGCGCAGCACTGTATATCTTTTGATCGACGTTGGCAAGAGCACCGGCCCAGCGAGGCTTGCTCCAGTACGCTGAACGGTGTCAACGATTTTGGCCAGGCTATCATCCAGCATACGATGATCGTAGGCCCGCAATTTAATGCGGATTTTCTGCATGTCGGGGGCGACGGCTCTCTCTGCCATAGTAATAATCCTCTTTTACGCTTTTGCCGTTGCAACCAGCTCTTCAGCCAAATTGCGCGGCACTTCTTCATAGTGACTCGGCTCCATCGAATACGAAGCGCGGCCCTGACTCAGCGAACGAACGGTGGTGGCGTATCCGAACATTTCGCTGAGTGGCACGAAGCCGTGGATGTATTGGGTGATGCCTTTGTCATCGACAGACTCGATGCGTCCGCGACGGCGGTTGAGATCTCCGATCACGTCCCCCATGTAGTCCTTCGGCGTAACCACATCGATCTTCATGATTGGCTCAAGAAGAATTGGGCTCGCGCGCTTGCAACCTTCTTTGAAGGCCATTGAGGCGGCGATCTGAAATGCCATGTCGTTCGAGTCAACTTCGTGAAAACTTCCGTCGAACAAGGTTACCTTAACATCGACAACCGGATATCCAGCCATTACGCCGGATTCAAGAGCGCCAGCAAGGCCCTTCTGTACGGAAGGAATGTACTCCTTGGGAATACGACCGCCCTTAATCTTGTCGATGAACTCGTAACCCTTGCCGGTTTCGTTCGGTTCGACCGTCAACCAAACGTGGCCGTAGTTACCGCGACCTCCCGACTGCTTAATGTATTTCCCTTCCTGCTCGACGCTCTTGCGAATCGTTTCACGATAGGCAACCTGAGGCTTGCCGATGTTCGCTTCAACTTTGAACTCGCGCTTCATGCGGTCCACAAGTATTTCGAGATGAAGTTCACCCATGCCGGAAATGATGGTCTGGCCTGTTTCCTGGTCCGTTCGGATTCGGAAAGTCGGATCCTCTTCGGCGAGACGGCTTAGGGCGATGCCAAGCTTTTCCTGATCGGCCTGGGACTTTGGTTCGATGGCAAGCGAAATAACCGGGTCCGGGAATTTTGGCGGCTCGATAACGATTGGCTTGGCTTCGTCGGAAAGAGTCTGTCCCGTGGTCACACCTTTGAGCCCGATGACGGCGCCAATGTTGCCGGCCGTGATCTCCTGAACTTCCTCGCGCTTGTCAGCGTGCATGCGCAGAATGCGGCCAATTCGCTCACGCGTCTTTTTGGTCGAGTTATAAACTTCGGTACCCGCCGTAAGTTTGCCGGAATACACGCGAACGAACGTCAGCTTCCCGACGTGAGGATCGGTCTGAATCTTGAAGGCAAGAGCAGTCAACGGTTCGCTATCCTGTTTCTTGCGGCTCACTTCAGCGCCATTGTCTGGGTCCACGCCACGAATTTCCGCATTCTCAACCGGGGACGGCAAAAACATGTTGACCGCATCTAGAAGGAGCTGCACACCTTTGTTCTTGAAAGATGTGCCGCACATGAACGGGAAGAACTTACCTGTGATTGTCGCCTTACGAATCACCGGATACAGCTCTTCCGCCGACACCGGCTGACCTTCGAGATATTTATGAGCAATGGCGTCGTCAAAATCCGACAGCTTTTCGACGAGAGTGTCGCGGTACTTCTTGGCATCCTCGAGGAGCTCTTCCGGGATTTCTTCCTCTCGGAACTTTGCGCCAAGTTCTTCGCCATCCCAGATGTAGGCCTTCATTTTGATGAGGTCGATGACGCCTTTGAAAGTGGATTCCATGCCGATCGGGAGCTGGATGGCGACGGCATTCGCGCCCAGTTTTTCATGGATCGAGTTGAGGCACATGTAAAAATCCGCACCCGTCTTATCCATCTTGTTCGCGAACACAAGACGCGGGACCTTATAATCTGTCGCCTGGCGCCAGACGGTCTCCGACTGAGGCTCGACGCCCTGAGATCCGTCAAGCAGGACCACGGCCCCATCAAGAACGCGAAGTGAACGTTGAACTTCGACAGTGAAGTCGATATGCCCGGGAGTATCGATGATGTTGTAGTTGCAGTCCTTCCACGAACAATGCGTTGCGGCGGACGTGATGGTAATTCCACGTTCGCGCTCCTGCTCCATCCAGTCCATGACGGTCGTCCCCTCATGCACTTCACCGATCTTATAGATCCGGCCCGTGTAATATAGGATCCGCTCTGTGGTGGTGGTCTTTCCGGCATCGATGTGAGCGATGATGCCGATATTCCGAATCTTGCTTTTGTCTTCTTTGGTTGCTGTCGCCATGGTTGGATTCCGCGGAGTGGGTTTTGATTACCAGCGATAATGCGCGAATGCCTTGTTCGCTTCTGCCATTTTATGCGTGTCTTCGCGCTTCTTCACCGACAGTCCTTCTTTCTTGCTGGCGGCGAGAATCTCCTCCGCAAGCCGCTCAAACATTGGCTTACCGGTCTTTTGACGCGAAAAGGTCAAAATCCAACGCATTGCGAGCGCCATGCTCCGTTCGGGGCGAACTTCAGATGGAACCTGATAAGTCGCGCCGCCCACTCGCCGAGCCTTCACTTCCACCAGCGGCCGGACGTTCTCGAGAGCCCGGTTGAACGTCGCCAGAGGCTCTTCGCCGGATTTTTCCTTGATCCGTTCAAGCGCCTTGAAAATAATGCGTTCCGCTGTCGACTTTTTACCGCCAAGTGTCAATTTATTGACAAAAGACGAAACCAGAATCGATTTGTAAATCGGATCCGGCGGAGGAGCCTTGCGGCGTTCTTTCGGCTTTAGTTCCTTGCGAGGCATGATTACTTCGACTCCTTGGCTTTCGGTTTCTTAGCTCCGTATTTTGAACGGCCCTGTCTGCGATCGTTCACACCTGCGGAGTCAAGAACTCCGCGAATAATATGGTATCGAACGCCCGGAAGGTCTTTGACTCGGCCGCCGCGGATCATCACGATCGAGTGCTCCTGAAGATTATGTCCAACCCCGCCGATATAGGCGGTCACTTCGACACCAGTCGTGAGTTTCACGCGAGCGATCTTCCGCAGCGCGGAGTTAGGCTTCTTTGGCGTGGTCGTCTTGACTTGGGTGCACACCCCCCGTCGCTGAGGGCAGCTCTCAAGAGCGGGCGATTTGGTCTTTTGGAACTGAGGCTCGCGGATACCGCGGATGAGTTGACTAATTGTAGGCATGTTATTTCTTCTGCTCCTGCTCCTCGATGAGGCTGCGCTCGTAGAAACCAGTACCGGCCGGGATGAGATGGCCAATGATGACGTTTTCTTTCAAACCGCGGAGATTATCGACCGCGCCAGTGGTCGCCGCTTCGACGAGCACCCGCGTGGTCTCCTGGAATGACGCCGCCGAAATAAATGACTCGGAAGCGAGCGAGGCCTTTGTGATTCCAAGAAGAATTGGCTGCGCTTCCGCCTGTTCTCCCTGCTTCACGCTGGCATTCGCGTTGGCGAATTCATGACGGGTCACAATTTCGCCAACCAAAAGGTCCGTGCCGCCGGACTTCGTGATCACAACATTCGACAACATCCGACGAACGATGATCTCGATATGCTTGTCGTTGATGATAACGCCCTGGAGCCGATAGACTTCCTGGATTTCGTTAACCAGAAATTCCTGAACTTCCTTGGCGCCCTTGACCTTGAGAATGTCGTGCGGATTAATGGCACCGTCGACGAGTGGCTCACCGACACCCACGCGGTCACCCTCGTAGACAACCAGATGCTTACCAGTGGGCACGTTGTAGTCCCGCTGCAAGCCGGTGTCTTCATTGGTGACAATCAGCTTAATGCCGCCTTTGGGCGTGGTACCCAGTTTCACGGTACCTTCAATTTCCGAGATGACGGCCGGGCTTTTCGGCTTGCGCGCCTCGAACAGTTCTGCCACGCGAGGGAGACCGCCCGTAATGTCCTTTGATTTGGAGATCTCCTGAGGAATCTTCGCGAGGATATCGCCCTGCCGCACCTTGTCCCCATCCTGAACCAGGAGGTTGGTGTCAACTGGAAGCGGATAGCTCGCGACCGATTTCCCGGACTTGCCAATAATATGAACCTGAGGGTGCGTCGCCTCGGCACGGTGCTCGATGATCTTGCGTTCAATCAAGCCGGTAATTCGATTTTTTTCCTCGTGGAGCGTCGTACCTTCGATGACGTCCTCAAGTTTAACGGTACCTTCTTCCTCGGTCAGGATTGGAAGCGCGTAGGGATCCCATTCAACGAGAAGAGCGCCCTTGTCGACTTTTTGACCGTCAGTGGTCTTAAGTCGGGCGCCGTACGGAATTTCATAGTGCGAGCGTTCCTTACCGCCTTCTTCACGAATTGAAATGAATCCATTTCGGGAAACGCAGATCAACAGCTCTTCACGATTAACAAGTGTCCGAATTCCGTGAAACTTCACAGTGCCGCTTTCGTGCGCAACAACCTGGGAACGCTGAATTACTCGGCTTGCGGTACCACCGATGTGGAATGTGCGAAGCGTCAACTGAGTACCGGGTTCGCCGATGGATTGAGCGGCAATGATTCCGACCGCTTCGCCAACTTCCACCATTCGTCCACGGGCCAGGTTAAGGCCGTAGCACTTCGCACAGCAGCCAATTTTTGCTTCGCACGTGAGAACGGACCGAATCCGAATTCGATCGAAACCAGCCTTCGTAAGTTTCTTGGCCTGGTCTTCCGTAATCATATCGTCGACCTTGATGATGACCTCATCGGTCAGAGGGTCCACGATATTGTCGAGAGCGACGCGTCCGTAGATGCGCTCCTCGACTGATTCAATGACATCTTCGCCAGATTTAAGCGTTCCGACGGACACGCCGTTGATGGTGCGACAATCCTCTTCCGTCACCACGATGTCATGACCGACATCGATGAGACGGCGCGTCAGGTACCCAGCGTCCGCGGTCTTGAGGGCCGTGTCCGCGAGACCTTTACGACCACCGTGGGTGGATATGAAGTACTCAAGAACCGAGAGCCCCTCACGGAAGTTCGCGATGATGGGGTTCTCGATAATTTCGCCAACAGCGCCGGTAAGCTTTTTCTGCGGTTTCTGCATCAGTCCGCGCATTCCGCCGAGCTGGCGGATCTGCTGCCGACTTCCGCGCGCGCCCGAGTCCGCCATCAGAAACACCGGGTTGAACTTTTTCTGGCCGGGCTTCACGGCAGCGGCGTCGCCCTGCTGCATCTGATTGAACATGTGGTCAGAAATCGCGTCCGTCACATGAGTCCAGAGGTCGATAATCTTGTTGTAGCGCTCCGAGTCGGTGATGATGCCCATCTTCGCCTGCTTGGCGATTTCCTTCACCTGAACCAGCGCCCGATTTACAAGGTCGGTCTTCTGTTGCGGAATATGGAAGTCCTGCACCGAAATCGAAAGCCCTGCCTTCGTCGCGTAGGTGTAGCCCATCTTCTTGATGTCATCAAGGAAGACGGCGGTACGATAAGGACCGAGCTCACGGTAGCAGCGGTCAACGAGCTTTGAAATTTCCTTCTTCGTAATGTTTACGTCGATGTAACCCAGTTCGGTCGGAACAACGTTGTTAAAGAGAATCCGGCCAACAGTGGTAAAGCTCTTCCACTTCTCGGGATCACGGGAATCAGACTCCGAATGGCCTTCCTCCACGAGCTTGTTAATGCCGGCAACCTTAATGCGCGCATGCAGGCTAATCGTTTGATTCTGATAAGCGGAAACGACCTCTTCCCGGCTCGCGAAGAAACGGCCCTCACCTTCCACGCCGCGCTTCATCTTGGTCATATAAGCGATACCAAGGATCATGTCCTGCGAAGGAACGGCAATTGGCTTACCCGATGCCGGCGACAGAATGTTGTTCGTCGACAGCATAAGCAGCTTCGCCTCAAGCTGGGCTTCAAGTGAAAGCGGCACGTGGACGGCCATCTGGTCACCGTCGAAGTCCGCATTGAAGGCCGCGCACGTAAGCGGATGGAGCTGTATGGACTTACCTTCAATAAGCGTCGGCATGAATGCTTGAACGCCAAGACGGTGAAGGGTGGGAGCGCGATTAAGCAGAATCGGGAGATCTTTCGTCACCTGCTCGAGGATGTCCCAGATCTCCGGTTTTACACGTTCCAGCATTCTTTTGGCTGCCTTCAACGTGATGTTCTCGCGCTTCATCAGTTCACGAATAATGAATGGCTTGAAAAGCTCGAGCGCCATTTCCTTCGGAAGCCCGCACTGATGCATCTTCAGATTCGGACCGACCACGATAACCGAACGGCCAGAATAATCGACGCGTTTGCCGAGCAGGTTCTGCCGAAACCGTCCTTGTTTTCCCTTCAAAATATCTGACAAGGACTTGAGTGGGCGTCCGCCTGCGCCAACCACGACTTTGCCGCGAGCGCCATTTTCGATCAACGCGTCACAGGCTTCCTGCAAGAGACGCTTTTCGTTATGAATCATCACCTCGGGAGCCCGAAGACTCTCGATGTGTTTCAGACGATTGTTGCGGTTGATGATGCGCCGGTAAAGATCATTCAGATCCGAGGTCGCGAACCGGCCGCCCTCTAGAGGAACCAGCGGGCGCAAGTCCGGCGGTATTACCGGCATGACAGTGAGAACCATCCATTCGGGACGGCTCTTGGAATTCAGAAAACCCTCGACGATACGAAGGCGCTTGATGAGCTTGTTGCGCTCTGCTTCGGATTCGATTGCCTTGAAGCGCTCTCGGATCCAAACCACCTCTTCGTCCAACTTGATTTTTTCAAGGAGCTGTCGAATGGCATCTGCACCAATCCCGACCTTCACCTTGTCGCCGTATTCTTGGCGCGCCTTATGAACTTCCTCGTCGGATAGAAGCGTGCGAGAAGCGAATTTAACCTTTCCGTCCTCGTTCTTTACGTCTTCCAGAACCACCCACCGGGCGTAATAGATGACTTTCTCGAGGTCGGTAAGACGCATTCCAAGCAGCGTTCCGATCCGAGAAGGCGCCTTGCGTAAATACCAGACGTGCGCAACCGGAACCGCCAGTTCGATGGATCCCATTCGCTCGCGGCGGACTTTGGACTCGGTAACTTCGACTCCGCACCGGTCACAGACGGTCCCCTTGTACTTGATGTATTTGTACTTGCCGCAGGCGCATTCCCAATCCCGCACCGGGCCGAAAATACGTTCGCAGAAAAGGCCGTCGCGTTCGGGCTTGAACGTACGATAATTGATGGTTTCGGGCTTGCGAACTTCACCGTGCGACCAGGATCGAATTTCCTCGGGGCTGGCAACGGAAAGCCGCATGGAGTCGAAGTCGCTGAAATTAACGGTCGGCGCGCCCTTCTTCTTGCCCGCCCTTGGAAGATCGCGCTTCTTGTCGATAATGAGCGTATCCATTATTCGTTCTCCTTCGCGGCGGGCGCAGTGGCGGCGGCCGGAACTTCCTTTTCAGCTTCCGATTCGGTGACATCCAGCGCCTGCGCAGAAACGCCATCTTTCTGGCGAAGAAGTTCAACATTGACGCCAAGTGACTGCAGTTCGCGTACAAGAACTTTGAACGATTCCGGGATGCCCGGCTCGGTCACGGCTTCACCACGAATGATCGCCTCATACATCTTGGTGCGCCCATTCGCGTCGTCCGATTTAACGGTGAGGAATTCCTGAAGGATATGCGCAGCGCCATACCCTTCGATTGCCCAGACTTCCATTTCTCCAAACCTCTGACCGCCGAACTGTGCCTTTCCACCGAGAGGCTGGCGAGTGATCAGCGAATAGGGACCCGTCGAACGTGCATGGATTTTATCTTCGACCATGTGCGCCAGCTTCAGAACGTACATAACGCCAACCGTCACTTTCTCGGAGAAGGCCTCCCCGGTCCGACCATCGTAGAGCGTGTAATCCACGTAGTCGCCGGGAAGATAATCCTCTCGAAAACCCTTCTCGCGCAATTTTTGCTTCGCCTCACGGACGGTTTCAAGAATCTGATCTTCGGATGCACCATCAAACACAGGCGAGACCATCTGGGTATTGAGAACCTTTCCAGCCCATCCCAGCATCACTTCCAGCAACTGACCGACATTCATACGAGACGGAACGCCCAGCGGCGACAGCACAACGTCGACCGGGGTTCCGTCGGGCATATAAGGCATGTCTTCGGGCGCCATAACGCGAGCGACCACGCCCTTGTTTCCGTGACGCCCGGCGAGCTTGTCGCCCACCTGAATTTTTCGCTTGGTTCCTACGAAGACTTTGACGACGCGGTTGACGGTCACCGGAAGTTCATCGCCCTGCTTAAGGTTTTCTTTCAGGCGAGCATTTTCCAGACGCGCATCGGCTTCCAGTTTCTGTGCGACCGATTTCGCCATGTCTTTCAGCTCAGTGGCCTGCTTCGAAGTTACCTTCTTTTCCTCCAGGTCCTGTTCAATGCGTGCCACGCGGTCTTTGCGCTGATTGCGGATCCACTCAAGCTTATCCTCAAGCTCTGAGTCGATTTCCTTAACCTTCTTATTCTCTTCCTTCTTAGAAATTCGCTCTTTGCGAATGAAGGAGCGCGTCGCGATGATCTTTCCGCGGACGCCCGGCGGGACTCGAAGGGAAGCGTCCATGACGTCTTCGGCTTTCTTTCCGAAGATCACCTTCAGCAGGCGCTCTTCAGGCGTAATTTGTTGCTCACCTTTCGGGGCAACCTTTCCAACCAGAATGTCGCCCGGTCCCACTTCGGCGCCAGCTCGGATGATGCCACTCTCGTCAAGATTGACGAGTGCGTCAGCACCCACATTCGGAATGTCACGCGTAATTTCTTCAGCGCCCAACTTGGTGTCGCGCGCTTCAACCTGAAACTCGGCAATGTGGATTGAAGTGAACACGTCCTCGCGAACGAGCTTTTCATTCAAGAGGATGGCATCTTCGAAGTTGTAACCCTCCCATGGCATAAATGCGACAGTCAGATTTTTCCCGAGAGCCAATTCACCCTCTTCGGTCGAAGGGCCGTCGCAGATAACATCACCTTTCTTAACTCGGTCGCCCGATTTAACGTAAGGGATTTGATTCACGCATGTATCCTGGTTCGAACGCGCATACTTACGAAGACGATAAATATCGACTTCTCCGTCATCCGCGAAAACCGCAACTTGATCGGCCCACACTGACGCCACAAGACCAGGACGGCGGGCGACAAGAGCGGCTCCTGAGTCCCTTGCGCAGGCGGCTTCCACGCCGGTCGCGACGAGAGGCATTTCGGCACGAAGCAAGGGGACTGCCTGACGTTGCATGTTCGCGCCCATCAGAGCGCGGTTGGCGTCGTCATGCTCAAGGAACGGGATAAGCGCCGTCGAGATCGAGACGACCTGCGCCGGAGAAATATCCATGAAATTAATGTCGTTGGGGGTCTTTTGCGGAAAGTCACCTCGGAAACGCGAAGCAACCAGATCGGCCTGGAACTTCCCGTTTTTATCGAGAGGAGTGTTGGCCTGCGCGACAATATAGTCGTCTTCCTTGTCGGCCGTAAGATATTCCACCTGATCCGATACCGAACCCTTCGTCACATTCCGATAGGGCGATTCGATCAGGCCGTATTGGTTAATTCGTGCGAAACATGCAAGCGACGTGATAAGACCGATATTCGGGCCTTCCGGCGTCTCGATTGGACAAATGCGCCCATAATGCGTGTGATGCACGTCTCGAACTTCGAAGCCTGCGCGTTTGCGATGAAGGCCGCCCGGGCCAAGCGCGGACATGCGGCGCTTATGCGTCAGCTCGGAAAGAGGGTTCGTCTGGTCCATGAACTGCGAAAGTTGGCTGGAACCAAAAAACTTACGAACCGAGGCCGCCACGGGCGCGGTGTTAAGCACCGATCGTGGCGTTGGATTCGGTTCGTCCTGAAGATTCATTCGCTCGCGTGCCATGCGCGCCATCTGCGCGAGCCCCATGCGGATTTGGTTCTCAAGCAGTTCACCCACTCCGCGAACTCGTCGGTTCCCGAGATGGTCAATGTCGTCCACTTCAACTTTGATCGCGCCCTCTTCGGTCTTGATCGCCGTCACACCGTTGTTCAGAGCGATGAGATATTGAAGCGTAACGATGATGTCTTCAAGGCAAAGCGTACGTCGTCGTTCACTCGGGATCTCAAAGCTGAATCCCTTTTTCTTTAGGAGACCGCTATAGAGAGGAAGTAGTTTGCGGTTGATCTTGAATCGTCCCACCTTCGTGAAGTCATAGTGTCGGATCGATTTGAAGAGTAAGGAGTCGAGATAGTCTTCCGCCTGCTCAGGCACAATAAATTCCTGCGAGCGGACAATGCGATAAATGGTGTGAATCGCTTCCTTTCGGCTGCGAACGGGATCCTTAAGAAGGGTGTTACGAACCGCAATGTCGTTTGCGGCAGGATCGGAAATAATCACCTTCACGGATTTGAGCTTCCGTTCCTGGAAACGGAGCGCCGCTTCCTTGGTAATCTCCTGATTCGCCTCGAGAAGCACTTCCCCGGATTCCGTATCCACCGCGTCTTCCGCCAAAACGCGACCCGCCACCTGGCTGCCTTCAACCGAAATATCTTCGGTTTCATAAAACAGGGAGAGCAGCTGGGAATTGGTCTCTACGCCGGCGGCACGAAGCAGCGTCGTTGCGGGAAATTTCCGCTTCTTATCGATGCGTACAAAAATTCCGTTGTTCAGATCGAATTCAAACTCGACCCAAGCGCCTCGGTACGGAATAATGCGCGCAAAGAACAGGCTCTTTCCGTAGGAAGAAATATTCTTCTCTTCGTCTTCCTCAAAAATTACGCCAGGAGAACGGTGAAGCTGGCTAACAATAACGCGCTCAGCGCCGTTGATTACAAATGACGCGGTTTCAGTCATGAGAGGAAGGTCGCAAAGATAGACTTCCTGCTCGGTGAGGACCTTGGGTTTGCCGGAAGGCTGCTTATGAACAAGCCTGAGGACGGCTTTCAGCGGAGCCGAGAAGCTGGCGTCCTTATCGATCGCTTCCTCGATCGTATATTTGGGCGTTCCGAGATTGTAATTGACAAATTCAAGCGCGAGGCTCTCATCAGAATTGATGATTGGAAAAACGTCCATGAAAGCCGCTTGTAGGCCCTGGATTTTCCGTTCCTTCACCGGAACGTCGGATTGAAGAAAATCGCGGTAAGAGCCACGCTGCATTTCGAGCAACTGAGGCAAGTCGATGACCGGGCTGATCCGAGCAAACGATTTCTTCTTCAAATTTAAACCCTCCAACCAAGCTGAGAGACCTTCATGCCACTGGCCAAGAAACGCAATAAGGACTGGCCAACCGCTTCAGAGCGAGACTCTGAAGCGGCCAGCCAGTCCATAGAAATAATTACTTAATGTCGACGGTCGCGCCTTGCTCTGTGAGTTTCTTCTTCAACTCTTCGGCCGTCTTCTTATCAACATTTTCCTTAACCGGCTTAGGAGCGCCTTCCACGAGATCCTTCGCTTCCTTCAGGCCAAGGCCCGTGAGCTCCCGGACAACCTTAATGACCTGGATCTTATTGGGACCCGCGGACGTCAGCTGAACCGTGAACTCGGTCTTTTCCTCGGCACCGGCGGCAGCGCCAGCGCCGGCCGGCGCAGCAGCAGCCGCGACGGCGACAGGAGCTGCAGAAATTCCAAACTTTTCTTCAATCGACTTCACAGCCTTGTTGATATCGAGAATTGTCCACTTCTCGAGCGACTCGACGAAGTCTTCAACGGTTACCTGTGCCATTTTCTTTCCTCCTAGATCACTAACGCCTCGGTCATCCGGGCAATAGCGCCCTGCGGTGCAGGGCTTTATGAATAAGACTGTTAAGCGGCCACCGACTCTCGCTTCTTCGCTACAGCGGAGAGAGAGCGATGCAGCTTTTGAAGTGGTTCATTCAACGTCGCAGCGAGGCGCTGCAACGGGCTGTTCAACGTGGCCAAAAGCGTCGAAAGAAGAACATCGCGGGACGGAAGATTCGCGATGGCCTTTAAATTGGCCGGATCTATCGTGCTGCCGAACAAAAAGCCCATCTTCACTTTGAAGTTGGGGTGGTCCTCGCTGAACTTAAAAAGCGCCTTGGTCATACCAGCAACATCGCTGGCCTTGTATGCGATGGCTACCGGCCCTTTCATATGATCCCGAAGTGGCCCAAATCCCGTCGCATCGAATGCGATCTTCGCCAGCCGGTTCTTCACAACCTTGTACTTTCCGCCGAACGGCCGAATTACACTCCGAATACCATCAAGCTCTTCGGCCGTTAATCCCTGATAATGAGTTATCACGATCTGCTGAGACCCCTTTAAATCGTCGGTAAGCTCAGCAACTTGCTTCTCTTTAATTACACTGGCCATAATTTCCTCTAACGCTATTTAGAATCGGAAGCCCCAGCCGGCTGCAAATGACTCCTCATCGAAAAATGATGCTTCCAAAAATCCCACTTCACCTGGAATCGGCGACCACTCGATGCCCGCGACAGCACTCGCGCCGTCATTGTGTCCGCGAAGCTTTTCGCCTGTCGCCCCATCTTCCAGACGCGTAATTCGGCGCGCAACCTTGATCCCAAGGTAAGGCGAGATCTCCCAAAAATGTTTCGACGCTACCACTGCGCCTTGAATCTCATCCTCAACTAGGTCCTGGCTGGATGGAACTGTGCCGGCCGCAGAAACGAAACGCTCAAACTGAACTCTACTCTGGCGAAATTGCACATCCCAAGCTATACCTACGCTGGCTATGGATGACGGAAGAAAACTTCCCGACAAGCCAATCCCATAAACAAACCCGCCATCGCTCACATCGAATCGATTCGTTGCGCTACCCGAGGCAAACTCAACTTCAAAGTCGCGAAGTTGACCTAGGAACACGGAGTACCGCAACTGATTTGGCCTATAAACAGCCCGAACACCTGTTAGTTCGCCCTTCTGGGTAAAATTGATTTCGGCGTTCGACTGCGAGAGCAGCGCGGAACTCCCACCAGTAACCGGCACCGAAACAGCCGTCACACCGCTCCTGCGAAATGTCGCCTCAGACTCGAATTGCTCGTATACCGCGACAATTCCACCATGCTCTAAATTGGCTTCATCCGCAGTGGCTAGAAGCGACGCACCGTAAAGCGAAAAACCTCCACTAAAAGCAAGAATTAAGAACAACCCAGAAACCCGGAGTGTTCTTACCCATGACTTGCTTTCAACAGTGGAGAGGCGTTTAACGGAACTTCACCCTTTGAAAACTCAGAGGAACCAGTGCTGGCAGCGATCTACTCTCCCGACTCCTTGCGGAGTAAGTACCATCGACCCTGAAGAGCTTACTTTCCAGCACATTGGGATCCTAAGCTTAGAATTCCACGTGGACAAGTTGTC
>JADMIO010792794.1_pt1 | contig 26297 bp, 20 predicted proteins | sample 8958161 | NCBI WGS metagenome assembly JADMIO01 (sample SAMN16585339, study PRJNA669376) | soil metagenome | isolation source: Crop rotation soil | place: USA: Cullars Rotation, Alabama | collected 2011 | reverse complement strand
CTTTCCCCGGCTTCTCGTCGGTCCGCGGCCGGACCAGGGTGGCGTCCTGGGCCGGTACGAACGGCGGCGGAGGGGCCGCCGGTGCGGCGGCGGTCGGGCGCAGCTCGGCGATCTCCCGGCGCAGCGCGCTGACGCCGGCCGGTCGGTGCGCAGGATCCTTGGCCATCGTCCGGACCAGGACGGTGTTGACCGCGGCGGTCATCGGGTCGGTGCCCGGGAGCTGTGGGATCGGCTGGTTGATGTGCGCGTTCATCACCTGGAAGTCGGTCCCGGACCAGGGAGGGTTGCCGGTCACGATCGCCCAGAGCAGGCAGCCCAGCGAGTACAGGTCGGTCCGCTCGTCGGCGGGACTGCCGAGGTGCCGCTCCGGGGCCATGTAGGTGAAGCTTCCGGCGACCATCCCGGTCCGGGTCGCTCCCGGGTTGGTCTCGTCAGCGGCGATCCCGAAGTCGCACAGGTAGGGGATCACCGTGCCGGCCCGGTCCCAGAGCAGGATGTTGCTGGGCTTGAGATCCCGGTGGATCACCCCGGCGGCGTGCGCGTCGGCCAGGCCCTCGGCGATCTGGTCGATCAGGACGAGCGCCTCGGCGGGGCCGAACGCGCCGTGCGTGCTCAGCCAGCGGTGCAGGTCGCCGTCCGGAAGGAATTGGGTGACCAGGTAGACGGTGCCGTCCTGCTCGCCGTACTCCAGCGGCTCGACGATGTGCCGCGACCGGACCCGGGCCAGCACCGAGGCCTCGCGGGCGAACCTGCGGCCGTACTCCTCCACGTCCGCCAACCCGGGCAGGATGATCTTCAGCGCGACCTGGCGGCCGAGCGAGACGTCGGTGGCCTCGTAGACCACGCCCATCCCGCCGCGGCCGATCTCGCGGACGATCTGGTACTTGCCGTAGCGGTCACCCGGGCGCGGAAAGGTCGACAACGGTGCTCCTGGTTCGTCGTGGCCCGAGCGCCTCGCCGGTTGGTCTGTACCGGACAGGCTAGCCGTGGCGATCGGTCGGCTGAGGACGAATTCCCCCGTGGAAATGGGACATTCGATCCATTCGGTACGGCGATCGCCGGGTCAGCGGCGACGTCGCGCGGATCGGCAGCCGGAGCGTCGGTAGAGTCCAGGCTGCCGTCCCCGAACCAGCGAAGGGCCCCATCCGCCGATGAGCCTGCTCAGCACCCTCAAGTCCGCCGTCCTCAAGCGCCTGGTCGCGCGCACCGGAGGCATCGACTTCACGAAGCTGGACAAGATCCCGGACAGCATCGCCTGGCCGCTCGGCCGGGACGGGATCAACCCGACGGCCCGGCTCACCGAGGCCCGCGAGCACGACCCGGTGCAGAAGCTGACCTCCTTCATGGGTCTCGACCTGTGGCTGATCACCGGGTACGACGAGGCCCGCGAGGTGCTCGGCAACGTCAACCACTCGACCGACATCCGGCCCTACATGGGCAAGAGCGGTGACGTCGAGAAGGGCGACATCGGCGGCCTCGGCTTCACCGACCCGCCGGAGCACACCCGGCAGCGCAAGCTGCTCACGCCGGAGTTCACGATGCGCCGGCTGTCCCGGCTCAAGCCCGGTATCGAGGACATCATCGACAAGCAGCTCGCCGAGACCGAGGCCGGCGCGGCCGACGCCGAGGACGGCGTCGTCGACCTGGTGCAGACGTTCGCGTTCCCGGTGCCGTTCCGGATCATCTGCGACCTGCTCGGCCTGCCCGACGACCAGCGCGAGACCTTCCGCAAGCTCGGCAACGCCCGGTTCGACATGTCCGAGGGCGGGGCCGGCTCGATCGGCTCGATCGGCGCGTCGCGGGAGTTCCTGCTCGCCGAGACCGCCCGCCAGCGCAACGATCCGGGGACCGGCCTGATCGGCCAGATCATCCGGGACAGCGGGGACCAGATCAACGACTTCGACCTCGGCGGCCTCGCGGACGGCGCTTTCAACGGCGGCATGGAGACCTCGGCCTCGATGCTGGCGCTGGGCACGGTGATGCTGCTCCAGGACCGCGAGCTCTGGAAGGCGCTCGCTGAGGACCCGGACAGCGTCGACGACATCGTCGAGGAGCTGCTCCGCCAGCTGGCCGTCGTCCAGATCGCGTTCCCGCGCTTCGCCAAGGAGGACGTCACCGTCGGCGGGCACCTGATCAAGAAGGGGTCGGTGATGCTCGCGCACCTGCCGACCGCCAGCCGCGACCCGCGGTCCACCCCGGGTGAAGCGGTGTGCCCGGTGAAGGAGTCCTCGAACCACCTGGCCTTCGGCCACGGCCTGCACCGCTGCGTCGGCGCCGAGCTGGCCCGGATGGAGCTGCGTGCGGCGTACCCGGCGCTGGCCAAGCGGTTCCCGAACATGGAGCTCGCGGTCGACCCGAGCGAGCTGCACTTCCACGCGAAGTCGATCGTCTACGGCCTGGAAGCCCTGCCGGTCCGACTGGGCTGATCAGCCCAGCGAGCCCGGCCACATCCTCTCGACCGCGTAGCGCTTCCCGATCGAGAAGTCGTACTGCACCAGCCGGGCGTCGTCGATCAGCGCCCGGGCCGCGGGGGAGAGGTCGTCCAGGCTGCGCCGGGTGCCGTCCAGGGTGTGCACCCGACCGGTCTCCAGCGCACTGACCTGGCCCTGGAGCTGCTGCAGCAGCGCGAAGTACGGCGGGACCGGCGCGTTCGCGGCTTCGTAGAGCAGCGGCAGGAAGTAGATCGGGCTGGTCACCGGCAGGGTCCGGACCGGGAAGGTCTGGTTGCTCCACAGGAAGAACGGCGTCTCGTACATGTGCTCGCCGTTGTGGTCCTTGGTGCCCGACCCGTAGATCCCCGGCAGGTGGTCGCCGTAGAAGACCACCACGGTGTTCTCGTCGGAGGCCTTCAGATCGGCCAGGAAGTCGGCGAGCGCGTCGTCGGTGTGCGCCAGGCCGCGGGCGTAGTTGCCGACCCGGTCCTGCTCGCCGCCGTCCAGGCCGTCGACCTCGATCGGATCGTCGTAGCTGTCGTCCATCGGGATGTGGTTCTGCATCGTCACCAGATTGACCAGCAACGGGTCGTCGTTCTCCCGGATCTGCTTCTCCACCTCGTCGAACGCGGACTCGTCGGAGATGAAGTCGCTGTCGTCGATCCTGTCCTGCTCGGACATCGTGGAGTCGTGGATGAACTCGTCGAAGCCGAAGGTGTCGTAGACCGTCTGGCGCTTGTACATCCCGGCCCGGTACGGGTGGATCGCGATCGGCTTGTGGCCGTGCGCGGCGAACCAGCCCACCGCTGACGGGTACTCGTCGTAGTGCGAGACGAGCATCTGGTACGGCGAGTTCATCTGCGGGTTGAACAGCCCGATCGACTCGCCGGTGAGCACCTCGAACTCCATGTTCGCGGTGCCGCCGCCGTACAGCTGCGCCATCATCGTGCCGGACGTCGTCTGCTGCATCAGCGCGCGGGTCTTCGGGATCGGATCCTCGGCGAGGGTGAAGCCCTCCAGCCGGGTCGGGTCGCTGAACGACTCGCTGAGCACGACCACCACGTTGGTGTCGTCCAGCGAGCCGGTCCGGCTCCGGTTGATCTCGTCCGCGGCAGCGCCGTACTTCGCCGCCAGCCGGTCCATCGTCGCCCTGCTGTAGCCGGCGGGCTCGGGCATCGCGACGGTCGGCATGTTGTAGAGGAAGCCGCCGACGAAGCCGTGCACCGCGTAGTTGGTGGCCTGGTTCCACGGCCGCCAGCCGGGGGCGCCGAGCTCGTAGAGCTTCTTCCAGCCGTTCCCGGGGTCGTTGAAGTCACCGGCGGCGACCAGCAGGCTCAGGCAGACCGCGACCACCCCGGCCCGGCTCAGGACGGCCACCGCGCGACCCTTCACGTCCAGCTGCCGCGGCCAGATCGGCAGCAGCCGTCGCTCGTAGCGGCGGGAGAGCAGCACCGCGCCGAGGACCATCGCGACCACCACCAGGGCGACCACGACCAGGAACGTCGGCGAGACCATCGTGGTCAGGAACTCCGGCTCGCTGACGAAGTCCTTGTCGCTGGGGTAGATCGGCTCGTAGCGCAGGTTCAGCTTGATCCGGTTCGCGATCGCGACCACCGCGAACAGCCCGCCGAGCAGGCCGATGCTGACCATCACCCGGTTGGTCAGCGCGATCACCAGCAGCACGATCAACCAGACCACCAGGCAGTCGGCGACGAACGAGACGCTGAAGAAGTACATCCGCCAGAACTTCGGGCTCGATGTGGTCAGCACCGACAGGTCCAGCACCAGGGTCAGCGCCACCGCGGCGAGCAGGGAGCTGCGCAGCGCCCAGCGCAGGTTGGTGGGAGGGCTGGCGTCGGACATGGCCTGCCATCGTACTGGCCGGGCCGCCCGCGGCTCAGGAGGCGAGCAGGTCGGTGGCGTCGATCGCGAGCACCAGGGCGCCGATCATCGAGGCCCGGTCGCCGAGCTCGGCGACCAGCACCGGTGTGGTCGACGTACCGGCCAGGACGTGCCGGCGCAGGCCCAGCCGGGCCGACTCGAGCAGCAGCTCGCCGGCGTGCGCCATGTCGCCGCCGACGATGATCACGTCCGGGTTCAGCAGGTTGGTGACCGTGGCCAGGCCCCAGCCGAGGTGCAGGCCGGCGTCCTCGAAGACCCGGAGCGCGGAGACGTTGCCCTGCTGGGCGGCCTCGATGATCGCGGTCACGCCGGCGCCGGGCATCTGGTCGGCCATCATCGAGAGCGCGGTCCCGGTGGCGGCGTACGCCTCCAGGCAGCCGCGGCTGCCGCACCGGCACAGGGGGCCCTGCTCGTCCAGGGTGAGGTGGCCGATCTCGCCGGAGGTGCCGGCACTGCCGCGGAACAGCTGGTTGTCCAGGATCAGGCCGGCGCCGACACCGGAGGAGACCTTCACGAAGATCACGTTCGCGTGCCCGCGACCGTGACCCTGCCGGTGCTCGGCGAGGGCGCCCAGGTTGGCGTCGTTCTCGATCAGCACGTCGACGCCGAGGGCCGCCGATGCTGCGTCCCGGGCGTTCAACCCGACCCAGCCGGGCAGGATCGCCGAGCTCATCACCACGTTGTTCGACAGCGGTGCCGGCAGCCCCATCCCGATGTTGCGCACGTCGGAGAGGTCGGCGCCCTGCTCGTCGAGAAGGGCGGTGAGCATTTCCTTGGCGACGGCCAGGCCCTCGGTGTGCGGGTGACCGGTGGAGAGCGGCCGGCGGGACTCGGCGAGCACCTCGCCGGACATCTCGCTGATCGCGACCGAGACGTGGCTGTGCCCGAAGTCGACACCGGCCACCAGGCCGGCACCGCGGGCCAGCCGGACGGTGGTGCCGCGGCGCCCGGAGCCGGCAACGGTGTCGACGATCCGCGCGGCCGCCAGCTCGCGCACGATCGTCGAGACCGTGCCGGCCGCGAGGTTGGTCTCCCGGGTGATGTCGGCCTGGGTGGCCGGATCCGTCCCCCGGTCGAGGAGGACGGCGAGCACCCGGCGCTGGTTCGCGACCCGCAGCGACCCGGCAGAGCCGGGGGCAGCGCGAGGGGTGTCGTCGGAAGACATGGGTGAACTGTGCTGCAACTACCGGCTAGCAGTCAAGCATTACGCGCTACGAAGAAAATGAAGAAAAACGAAACAGTTTGTATTCAACCATTGACGACTACGGTGTGACCCAGCACACTCGGAGGAGCCGTACGGGCCTGGCTCACCGCCTTCGCCCTCACCCCCTCCAGGAGGAATCCCGTGACACCTCTCATCCGCCGCGTCGCCCTCAGTGGTGCCGCCCTCGCCCTCGGAGTCGGCGGTCTGGCTGCGTGTGGCAGCCCGAACGATTCCGACTCCGGTTCGGCCTCGAAGGACAAGGTCATCGCGCTCTTGCTCCCGGAGACCAAGACCGCTCGCTACGAGGCGTTCGACAAGCCGCTCTTCGAGGCCAAGGTCGCCGAGCTGTGCGACGACTGCTCGGTGAAGTACTACAACGCCGACCAGGACGCCACCAAGCAGGCGCAGCAGGTCGAGACCGCGATCACCGCCGGTGCCAAGGTCATCGTGCTCGACCCGGTCGACGGCAAGGCTGCCGTCGGGATGGTCCAGTCGGCGCACGACGCCGACGCCAAGGTGATCGCCTACGACCGGTTCATCGAGGGCGCGGACTACTACATGTCCTTCGACAACGAGACCGTCGGCAAGCTCCAGGCCGAGGCGCTGATCGAGGCGATGGGTGGCAAGGGCGGCTACCTGCAGCTCAACGGTGCCCCGACCGACCCGAACGCAGCCCAGTTCAAGGCGGGTGCCGACAAGGCGTTCGCCGCCAGCGACCTGAAGTTGCTCACCTCGACGTCCTACGACAACCCGGACTGGTCGCCGAACAACGCGCAGAAGTACGTCACCGACCAGCTCAGCAAGATCGACCCCGCCGACATCAAGGGCGTCTACGCCGCCAACGACGGCCAGGCAGGCGGCGTCATCGCCGCTCTGACCGGTGCCGGCGTCAAGGCCGACGCGCTTCCGCCGGTCACCGGTCAGGACGCCGAGCTCGCTGCGATTCAGCGGATCGTCGCCGGTGAGCAGTACATGACGATCTTCAAGTCGTACTTCGTCGAGGCCGAGAAGGCCGGCGAGGTCGCGGTCGCGATCGCCAACGGCGAGGACGTCGGCGAGACCACCGACTTCGAGGGCGTCAAGTCGTTCATCTTCGACCCGGTCGTGGTGAAGAAGGACAACGTCAAGGAGATCGTCGGACCTGACGGGCTCTACAAGGTCGACGAGGTCTGCACCGCGGAGTACGCGGACGCCTGCGCGGCGGCCGGCCTGTCCTGATGGTTGCTGCTCCAGCCACGGAGGTGCCGGTCAGGGACGCAGTCCTGTCCCTGACCGGCATCAACAAGCGGTTCGGCGCGGTCCAGGCCCTCACCGACGTCCACCTCCGGGTGGACGCCGGTGAGGTCGTGGCGCTGGTCGGCGACAACGGCGCCGGCAAGTCGACCCTCGTCAAGGTGATCTCCGGTGTCTACACGCCGGACTCGGGGGAGATCACCTTCGACTCCAAGCAGGTCGCTCCGCGCGGCCCTGCCCAGGCCCAGGCACTCGGCATCGCCACCGTGTTCCAGGACCTCGCCCTCTGCGACAACCTCGACGTCGTCGCCAACCTGTTCCTCGGTCAGGAGCACACCTCCGGACCGATCCTCAACGAGGTCTCGATGGAGCAGGAGGCGTGGCGGCTGCTGCGCTCACTGTCGGCGAAGATCCCGTCGGTCAGGATCCCGATCGCCGCCCTCTCTGGGGGGCAGCGGCAGACGGTGGCGATCGCCCGCAGCCTGGTCGGTGCCCCGAAGGTGGTCATGCTCGACGAGCCGACCGCCGCCCTCGGTGTCGCCCAGACGACCGAGGTGCTCAACCTGATCGAGCGGCTCCGGGACAACGGTCTCGGCGTCATCCTGATCAGCCACAACATGGCCGACGTGCAAGCCGTCGCCGACCGGATCGTCGTACTCCGGTTGGGTCGGAACGCCGCCGAGTTCAGGACCGCGGACGTGAGCACCGAGCAGCTGGTGGCAGCGATCACCGGCGCCTCGGACAACGTCGTCTCGCAGCGGGCGCTGCGCAAGACGGAGGTGCACGATGAGTGACCTCCGCGACGAGCCCGGCCCGGCGGTGCCGCTGCCGGCCGACCTGGTCGACGAGCGGCTGGTGACCTCTGCCGGGTTCGCCGGCTGGCTGGGTACCGCCAAGGAACGTCTCCGCGGCGGTGACCTCGGCAACCTGCCGGTGATCCTCGGGCTGATCATCATCTCGATCGTCTTCTACGCCCAGGAGCCGACCTTCCTGTCCTCGCGGCAGCTGGTCACGATCACCCAGTTCGCGGCTCCGGTCGGGATCATCTCGCTGGGCATCGTGTTGGTGCTGCTACTCGGTGAGATCGACCTGTCGGTCGGCTCGATGAGCGGCTTGGCGGCGGCGGTGATGACGGTGCAGATCGTCAACCACGGCCACGGCCTCTGGTTCGGGATGGTCGCCGGTGTGCTCACCGGCGTCGCGGTCGGAGCGCTCTACGCGTTCCTCTACATCCGGGTCGGCGTCCCCAGCTTCGTGATCTCGTTGGCCGGTCTGCTCGGCCTCCAGGGCTTGCTGCTCTACGTGCTCGGCAAGAACGGCACCATCAACCTGCCGAACGACCTCGGGCTGGTGCAGTTCGCCCGGTACAAGTTCGTCAGCGGGACGCCGGCGTACCTGATGGTGGTCGGGATCGTGACGGTCTACGTCGCGGTCAGCCTGTACGGGATCGCCCGGCGCAAGAAGGCCGACCTGAGCGCGCCGTCCCTGGTCGGGCTGGCGGTCCGCTCGGGAGCACTGCTCGCCGGGCTGCTGTACCTGACCTACTACCTGGACATCGACCGCGGCTGGAGCTACCTCTGGCTGACCTTCGTGGGCATGGTCGTGCTGATGGACCTGGCGCTGCGCAAGACCACCTGGGGCCGGCACCTGTTCGCGGTCGGCGGCAACGAGGAGGCCGCGCGCCGATCCGGCATCAAGGTCGGTCGGGTCTACCTGAGCGTCTTCGTGCTCTGCTCGACGCTGGCCTCGATCGGCGGGCTGCTCGCTGCGGCACAGCTGACGTCGGTATCCCAGACCAGCGGGACCACGGACACCAACCTGACTGCCATCGCCGCGGCGGTGATCGGTGGCACGTCGCTGTTCGGTGGTCGCGGGTCGGCGTACTCGGCGCTGCTCGGGATCCTGGTGCTCCAGGCGATCCAGTCCGGTCTGAACCTGCTCGGGGTCGACTCGTCGGTCAAGTTCATGATCACCGGTGCGGTGCTGCTGCTCGCGGTCGCCATCGACTCGGTCGCCCGTCGGGCCCGGTCCTCCTCGGGACGCGGCTAGCCAGAGCCCTGGTCCGCCGAGCCGTTCTACGACGCGGCTCGGCGGGCCAGTCTGCGTCAGCGCGGGAGCGGACGGCCGTACGTGGTGGTCCGCTCGACGACCGGACGGTCGATGCCGGCGCCGATCTCGACCAGCTCCTCGACGGTCTTGGCCGAGCCGTGCTCGGAGCCGGCCATCCGGGAGATGGTCTCCTCCATCAGGGTGCCGCCGACGTCGTTGGCGCCGGCGTTCAGCATCGCCCGGGTGCCGTCGGTGCCGAGCTTGACCCACGACGTCTGGATGTTGTCGATCCGGCCGTGCAGCAGGATCCGGGCCATCGCGTGTACTGCCAGGTTGTCCCGCAGGGACGGGCCCGGGCGGGCGACGCCGGCCAGGTAGATCGGCGCCGAGTGGTGCACGAACGGCAGCGGCACGAACTCGGTGAAGCCGGGGATGCCCTGATCGATGTTGGCCTGCTGCATCCCGCTGAGCACCTTGAGGTGGCTGACCCAGTGCCGTGGGTTGTCGACGTGGCCGTACATCATCGTCGAGCTCGACCGGATCCCGACGCGGTGCGCGGTGGAGACGATCTCGATCCAGGTCTTGGTCGGCAGCTTGCCCTTGGTGAGCACCCAGCGGACCTCGTCGTCGAGGATCTCGGCGGCGGTGCCGGGGATCGTGTCGAGCCCGGACTCGCGGGCCTTGATCAGGAAGTCCTCGAAGCTCAGCCCGGTGCGGGAGGAGCCGTTGACGATCTCCATCGGGCTGAACGCGTGCACGTGCATGCCGGGAACGCGCTGCTTCACCGCGGCGGCGATGTCGAAGTAGGCGGTGCCGGGCAGTTCCGGGTCGATGCCGCCCTGCATGCAGACCTCGGAGGCGCCCAGGTTCCAGGCCTCCTCGGCCCGGTCCGCGACCTGGTCCAGGGACAGCGAATACGCGTCGTCGTCGGTACGCCGCTGCGCGAACGCGCAGAACCGGCAGCCGACGTAGCAGACGTTGGTGAAGTTGATGTTCCGGTTGACCACGTAGGTGACCTCGTCGCCGGAGACCTCCTTGCGCAGGGCGTCGGCCAGCTTGATCACCTGGGCGAGCAGGTCGCCCTCGGCGGTCATCAGGGTCAGCGCGTGCTCGTCGGACAGGTTGCCGGGGTCGTTCTCGGCCGCCTTCAGCGCGGCGATCCCCTCGGCGGTGGTCGCGTGCGTCGCCGTACCGGCCGAGGCCTCGGCGTCGTGCCGGACCTCGTCCCAGTCGCCGTACACGTTGGCGAAGTCGCTGCGCCGGTCCGCGCTGCGGCCCTCGGTGTCGACCGCTTCGTGCAGGTCGGTACGACCGACCGAGGCGAAGCCGCCGTCCGGCTCCTGCCAGGGCAGCCCGACCGGGCGCCGGGTGCCCTCGGTGATCTCGGCGGAGACCAGTCCGTCCTCACCGGCGAGAGCGGCGACGTGGCCGGAGACCCGCGGGTCGATCCACGGCTCACCCGCCCGGACGTACTCCGGGTGCGCGGTCAGCCGGGCCCGCAGCGTGAAGCCGGCCGAGGCGGTCAGGTCGCGCAACCGCTCCAGCGAGGGCCACGGGCGCTCCGGGTTCACGTGGTCCGGGGTCAGCGGGGAGACACCGCCCCAGTCGTCGACCCCGGCGCCGAGCAGCGCCTTGCACTCCTCGAGGTCCACCAGGTTCGGCGGAGCCTGCACCCGGATCTTCGGGCCGAGCAGGATCCGGGAGACCGCGATCGCGGCCAGGTACTCGTCCAGGGCCAGGTCGTCGGTGTGCCGCATCGCGGTGTCCGGCTTGGCGCGGAAGTTCTGGATGATGACTTCCTGGACGTTGCCGTACTGCCGGGCGACCCGACGCAGCGCGAAGATCGACTCGGTGCGCTCCTCGGTGCTCTCGCCGATCCCGATCAGCAGGCCGGTGGTGAACGGCACCGAGAGCCGACCGGCGTCCTCGAGCACCCGGAGCCGGACCGCGGGGTCCTTGTCCGGCGAGCCGTAGTGCGCCTCGCCCTTGGTCTCGAAGATCCGCCGCGAGGTGGTCTCCAGCATCATCCCCATCGAGGGCGAGACCGGCTTGAGCCGGTTCATCTCCTCCCACGACATCACGCCGGGGTTCAGGTGCGGCAGCAGGCCGGTCTCCTCGAGCACCCGGATCGCCATCGCCCGGCAGTACGCGAGGGTGGAGTCGTAGCCCTCCTCGTCGAGCCAGGCCTGTGCCTCGGGCCAGCGGTCCTCGGGCCGGTCGCCGAGGGTGAACAGCGCCTCGGTGCAGCCCATCGCCGCGCCCTGGCGGGCGATCTCGAGGATCTCGTCGGGGGACAGGAACATCCCGTGGCCCTTGCGGCGCAGCTGGCCGGGGGTCTCCACGAACGTGCAGTAGTGGCACTTGTCCCGGCACAGCTTGGTGATCGGGATGAAGACCTTGGGGGAGTAGGTGATCACCCCGGGGCGGCCGGCGTCGTCCAGGCCCTTGTCCCGGATCCGGGCCGCGACGGTGCACAGCCGGTCGAGCTCCTCGCCACGGGCGGTGAGCAGTGCGGTGGCCTCGTCTTGGTCCAGGGCAGCACTGCGCTCGGCGCGGACAAGTGCGCGACGAACCTGCTGGGCGGTAACGGTCATCAGGGTCAGGCTATCCAGCCGGGGGATTCTGCGCAGACCATTGTCATAGAGTAGTCAACGAGAATCCCCCTCGCGGATATTCCGTCAGCCGATGATGTTCTTGAGCTCGCCGATCAGCGCGGCCGGGTCGGCGCCGACCGGGGTCACGTTGAGGCTGGTCACGCCGGTCTCGGCGAACGCGGCGACACGTTCCTTGATGTAGCCCGCCGGGCCGACGAAGTTGGCGGCCTCGAGCCACTCGGTGGGAACCAGCGCCTCGGCCTCCTTTTTCTTGCCGGAGAGGTACAGCTCCTGGATCTCGGTGGCTTCCTTCTCGTACCCGTAGGCGCAGGCGAGGTCGTTGTAGAAGTTCTTGCCCTTGGCGCCCATGCCGCCGATGTACAGCGCGAAGATCGGGCGGGCGAAGTCGAGCAGCGCCTTGGTGTCCGGGCCCTCGCCGATCGCGAGCATGCCGCCGGCGACGATGTTCAGCCCACCGAGGGACGGGTCGCGCTTGGCGGTACCGGCGGCGATCGGGTCACCCATCACCTGGCCGATCTTCTCCGGGTAGTACAGGTGCGGGAGCAGGCCGTCGGCGATCTCGGCGGCGAGCTCGACGTTCTTCGGGCCGAGCGCGGCGATGTAGATCGGGACGTCGGAGCGCTCCGGCTTGGTGAGCAGCTTCAGCGGCTTGCCCATCCCGGTGACGCCGCCCTGCTCCTTGCTCAGCGGCAGCTTGAACTCGCCGTCGGCGGTCAGCGGCTCGCGGCGCATGCCGGCCCGGATGATCTCGACGACCTCGCGGGTCCGGGCGATCGGCTTGGAGTACGGCACGCCGTGGAAGCCCTCGATCACCTGCGGGCCGGAGGCGCCGAGGCCGAGGATCGCGCGGCCGCCGGAGACGTTGTCCAGGCCGGCTGCCGTCTGCAGCAGCGCGCCGGGGGTGCGCGAGTAGATGTTCATGATCGCGGAGCCGATCTCGACGGTCTCCGTCTTCGCGGCCAGGTAGCCCATCAGGGTGGGGGAGTCGAAGCCGTAGGCCTCGGCGACCCAGACGGTGTCCAGGCCGGCCTTCTCCCAGGCGGTCACCTGGTCAGCGGCACTGCGCGGGTTGCCGTCGTACATGAGCATGGTCGAGATCTTCATCTGCAGCCTTGTCTGATCGGGTGGTGAGCAGCTGGTAACTACCGTGACAGTAATGCTGTCACGGTCGTCGCGCCAGGGCCGCGAGTGTGGCGTACGTCCCTAGAACCGGTTCTAGGGACGTACGCCGGGGAACCGGTCAGGCCTCCGGGGAGGTGATCTCCGGCTCCCGGTCGAGCTTGCTGGGCCACCAGATCTTGCCGCCCAGGTCGAGGTTCAGCGCGGTCACCAGCACCGAGCGGACGATCAGGGTGTCCAGCAGGACGCCGAGGGCGACGGTGGTGCCGAGCTCGGCGAGGAACACGAACGGCAGCGTGCCGAGCACCGCGAACGTGGCCGCCAGCACCAGGCCCGCGGAGGTGATCACGCCGCCGGTCGAGGACAGCGCGATCAGCGAGCCCTTCCGGGTGCCGTGCGTCTGGGTCTCCTCCCGTACCCGGGACATCAGGAAGATGTTGTAGTCGATGCCCAGCGCGACCAGGAAGACGAACGCGAACAACGGGAAGCCCGGATCCGCGCCGGCGAAGTCGAAGACGTACTTGAAGATCAGCGCCGAGATGCCGAGCGCGGCGCCGAAGGACAGCACCACGGTGCCCATCAGCAGCAGCGGCGCGAGCAGCGAGCGCAGCAGCAGCATCAGGATCACGAACACCACGATCAGGACCAGCGGCATCACCACCTTGTTGTCCCGCTCGGAGGCGATCTTGGTGTCCAGGTACAGCGCGGCCCCGCCGCCGACCAGCGACTCGCTGTCCACCTCGTGCGCGGCCTCGCGGGCGTCGCGGACGATGTCGAAGGCGGCCGGGGACGAGACGTCCTCGTTGATGCTGGCCTCGAACCAGGACCGACCGCCACCGAGCGGCTTGATGGTCGCGTCCTTGACGTTGGCCAGCGCCTTGTTCGGCGTCAGCGCGGTCCGGATCTCCTTGATGTTCGCCGTGGCCGCGACCACCTGGATGGTGTTCGAGCTGTCCGCCAGGTCGTGCTCGAACAGGGTCTTCTGCGCGGTCACCGAGTCGAACTTCTGGGTGAACGAGTCCTCGGTGGACAGGCCGGTCGCGTCCAGCTTGAACATGCCGATGCAGGCGATCGCCAGGATCGCCGCGGTGGCACCCCAGATCACCCGCGGCCGGACGCTGATCCGCTGCCCGACCCGGGCCCACATGCCGGAGCTGGTCGGCTCCTCGGACTCGAACGTCGGGCGCTTGGGCCAGAAGATCCAGCGCCCGAAGATCACCAGCAGGGCCGGCAGCAGGGTGATCATCACCAGCAGGGTGACGGCGACGCCGACGGCCAGCACCGGACCGAGTCCCGAGGTGGAGTTCAGGTCGGCGAAGTACAGGCAGAGCAAGCCGATCACGACGGTCGCAGCGCTGGCGATGATCGCCGGAGCAGCGCGGTGCAGGGCGAACGCCATCGCCTCGTGCCGGTCCTCGTGGCGGCGGAGCTCTTCCCGGTAGCGGGCGACCAGCAGCAGCGCGTAGTCGGTGCCGGCCCCGATCACCAGGATGCCGAGGATGTACTGGCTCTGGTCGTTGACGGTCAGGTCGGCGTACTTGGCGAGCAGGTACACCACGCCGCCGGCGGCCTGGAAGGCGATCACCGAGCTGATGATCGGCAGCAGCCACAGGATCGGGCTGCGGTAGGTGAACAGCAGGATCAGGATCACCACCAGCAGGGTGATCATGATCAGGCTGGCGTGCGAGCCGTCGAAGGACGACGCGAAGTCGGAGGCCTGGCCGCCGAAACCGCCCAGGTAGGCGTCGACGCCGTCGATCTTGGCAATGTCCCGGATGTCGTCAGCGGGCTCGGGGATCTTGTTCCAGCCGTCCTTGCCGAAGTTGAAGGTGAACGCGGAGTACGCGACCTCACCCTTCGGCGAGACCAGCGGCGGGATGAAGATCCCGGCGGCCTTGCCGGCTTCGCTGATCAGCTTCGCCCGGTTCGGGGTGAGCACCTTCCAGTCCGCGATGTTCTCCAGACCCGGGTACGCCTTGGCGGCCTCGACCAGGGCTGGTGGGTACTTCTTGCTGAGCTTGACGAGACCGGGCACGTCGCGCTCGATGGCCCTGGCCTGGATATCCATCCGGTTCAGCTGGACCTGGCTGAGCGAGCCGGATTTGGCCTTGTAGACGATCAGCGTCGGGATGTCGTTGGGGTTCACGTCCTTCGACAGCGCGTTGGTCACCTTCGTCGACTCCGCCGAGCTCGGCAGCCACGACGAGGCCTCGTTGTTCTTCACGTCGCCGATCTTCGAGCCGAGGATGCTCAGCCCGAACACCGCGCCGAGAGAGATGACGAGAACGATCCACTTGGTCCAGGGGCCGGTGAGCTTGCCGGCGATCTGTCGATGCATGCGGCCCATTCCAGCAGAAACCGCCGACAACGCGCCTCAGGGTTTTCCCTGAGTCGTTGGTTGAGGAGGTTGCGCAGCAACCGTCACGAAACCATCTGACCCATTTGTTGGTTTCGTGACAGGCGCTAGCGCGCCTTCCTCAACCAACGAATCGGTCAGCCGGCCAGGCCGTCGATCACCTCGGCGCCGGGGAGCCCGGCCAGCAGCCGGCCGGGCAGGATCAGCTTGGAGCCGCGGATGCCGGACCCGATCAGCACCGCCGGGATCTCCGGCACCCGGGCGTCGAGCAGCAGCCGCCACGGCTCGGGTGCCCCGATCGGGGTGATCCCGCCGTGCTCCATCCCGGTCTCGGCGACCGCACGGTCGTGGTCGAGGAACGAGCACTTCCGGACGTCGAGCAGCCGCTTGACCCGGTTGTTCACGTCGGCCCGGGTGTCCCCGCGGACGACGCACGCGGCGATCCGTTCGACGCCCTCGCGCTTGCCGGCGATCACGACGCAGTTCGCGCCGGCCTCCCACGGGACGCCGTACACGTCGACCGTGCCGGACGTGTCCGCGTGCTCCGGATCGATCTCGACGACGCCGACCTCGGCGGCGTGCTCCCAGGTCCGCAGCAGGGCGAGGACCGGGACGCCGAGCAGGTCGGGCCGTTCCAGTGCCGGGACGGTGGTCAGCTTGCCGAGGGTGTGGACGCCAGACATGCATGCACCGTACGACCTGGGTTGACGTTGCCGACACTTGCCGTCCACCCGCGCTGAGCACGCTGGAGCCATGGCACAGCGACCCTCCCGACAGCTCGGCGCTCCGCTGGTGATCGCCCACCGCGGCGCCTCCGGGCACCGACCGGAGCACACCCTCGGCGCGTACGAGCTGGCGTTCCGGCTCGGCGCCGACTCGGTGGAGCTCGACGTCGTCGCCACCAAGGACGGTCAGCTGGTCTGCCGGCACGACCTGGAGCTGTCCCGCACCACCGACGTCGCCAACCGCGCCGAGTTCGCCCACCTCAAGCGCACCCTCGAGGTCGAGGGCGAGGTGCAGACCGGCTGGTTCGTGCACGACTTCACCCTTGCTGAGCTGCGCGAGCTGAGCACCCGGGAACGTTGGCCCCGCAAGCGCGCCGCCAGTGCGGCGTACGACGGGCGCTGGTCGATCCCGACCCTGGACGAGGTGATCGCCCTGCGCGACGCCGAGTCGGCACGCACCGGCACCCGGTTGGGGCTGCACGTCGAGCTGAAGTCCCCGGCACACCTGCGCGAGCACGGGCTCTGGCTGCCGGAGCTGATCGCCGAGCCGGAGGCGAACGACCTCACCTGGCTCAGCTTCGACACCGAGGCCCTGGAGGATCTGGAGGCCTCCCGGTCCTACCGGATCTTCGACAAGACGCCGGCGCCCAAGGAGCTGTCCAAGGTGGCCGACCTGGTGGTCGGTGTCGCCGTACGACGCAAGGCAGTCCTGCCCCGTGACGTCGCCGGTCGGGTGACCGAGCCGTCCAAGCTGGTCGAGAAGGCGCACAAGCGCGGCCTCGACGTGTTGGTCTGGACGCACCGGGCGGAGAACCAGCACCTCCCGTCGAACCTGCGGATCGGCGCTGCCGCGCACGGCCACGGCGACGCCGCCGGAGAAGCAGCGCTGCTGTTCGAGGCCGGTATCGACGGCCTGATCACCGACTTCCCGGAGATCGCGGTCGTCGGCCGCAACCGGCTGCCCGGGCTGGCCGAAGCCCGCTAGTCGGACTCGCTGGCCTGCTTCGCAGAACGCCCGGTCAGGGTTCCCGCCACTCCGCTGACGACCCCGCCGGCGATCCCCTTGGCGAGCTTGGCGCCCGGGATCATCTCGAGCTGGCCGACGGTCGCGTTGACCAGTGCCTCGACCCGCTGGACCGCGTCCCGGGCCAGCCGGATGTCCTCCTGGGTGGCCGGCAGGCCCTCGATCACCGGCAGCATCTTCTTCATGCCCTCGGCGGTCCGGTCGACGCTGGGCAGGATCTTCGCGATCTGTGCTGCGGCGCTGTCCAGCCGGGCGCTGACCAGGGCGATCTGGTTCACCGTGGTCTCGGTGATCCGCATGATCCGCCGGACGTCGTCGATCATCCCGGACTCGATCGCGTCGGTCAGCGCGATCACCAGCGGGCGGGCGTCCTGCATGAAGCCGATCGACTCGTCCAGGAAGGTCTCCGCCTTGCCGGTCATCCGGACGGTGTAGTCGAGCCCGTCGGTCCCCAGGGTGACCAGAGCGCCGGTGAAGGTGACGACTGCCCGGGTCAGCGGCGGTTGGGCGTCCCACTCGTTGGCCATGACAGCAAGGTAGACCCGGAAGGGGCGACCTGTCTCAGACGAGCCGCCAGCCGCGCCTGATCCGGAACCGGATCTCGCGCAGCTGCAGCCGGATCGGCAGCACCCGCAGCCAGCGCGGGGTGAGCCGGGTGACGACGCGCATCAGCACGACGATCCGGCGGAACCACAGCTCCTGGGTGGCCGACCAGGGCAGCCCCATCGCGGTACGGAACTCGGCCGGCAGCAGCGCGGTGGTGAAGAACCGGTTCACCGACGCACTGCCGAGGCGCAGGAACCAGGGCAGCATCCGTAGCTCGACGACCTTCATCAGGTGCGCCCGGACGACCGGGTCGTAGCGGACCGCTGCCAGCCCGTTGCGCCAGTACTGCTCGAACGCGGCGCGGTCGGCCGGCCAGTCCTCCTCGCGGACCTGGAGGGTGGTGCCGAGGCGCGCGCAGTGCCGGTAGAAGGCATCGGCGTCGTCGCCCAGCGGGCCGAGGAAGAGCTCGCGCTGGTCGCGCATGCCGACGTACAGGCAGGCCGCGACCCACAGCTGCAGGGCCGGGTCGAAGGCGTTGTAGGCCACCGGGCTGTCCGGGCCGGAGCGCACCCGGGCGTGCACGCCGTTGACCGCTTTCCGGTACGCCGCGCGGTCCTGGTCGGTGCCGACCAGCGCCACCGTGATGTAGCTCGTCGTGGTGCGCAGCCGCTTCCACGGGTGCAGCAGGACGATGCCCGAGTCGACGGTGCTCTCCTCGACGCCGTGACCGACGCCGGGTGCGCCGAGCTGCATCACCACGTTGGCCGAGGCGACCACCATCCCGGCGGCACCGGCCAGGTGGTGGGTGATGTCGAAGGTCTGGTTTCGAGACGGTTGCTGCGCAACCTCCTCAACCAACGGTGATCACCGGACGCGGAGCTTGCGGAGGAGCTTGAGCTGCCCGTTCGTCAGGTTCACGAACTTGTCCAGCGTCATCGACGCCGGCGGCCCGAGCGCCATCCCGCGCTGCTCGGCGACGGTCTGCGCCTCGGTGTACTTCCGGATCCCCTCGGCGCCGTGCCGGCGGCCCAGGCCGCTGTCGCCCATCCCGCCCATCGGTGCCTCGATCGAGCCGGCGGCCGCGGCCGCACCGTCGTTGATGTTCACCGAGCCGGACCGGATCTGGGCGGCCATCAGCCGGGCCTGGTGGGTGTCCTTCGACCAGATGCTCGCGGACAGGCCGTAGCTGCCCCGGTTGGCGATCGCGATCGCCTCGGCGTCGGTGCTGAACGGGTACAGCGAGATCACCGGACCGAAGGTCTCCTCGGCGCAGACCGTCATCTCGTCGGTGACGCCCTCCAGGATGGTCGGCTCGTACATCAGCGGGCCGAGGTCGGGTCGGGCCCGGCCGCCGGTCAGCACGGTGGCGCCGGCAGCGCGTGCCTGCTCGACGTGGTCGGCGACGGTGGCGAGCTGGGCCGGGGAGGCCAGCGAGCCGATGTCCACGGTGTAGTCGAAGGTCTGGCCCAGCCGCAGCGACTGGGTCGCGTGCACGACCGCGTTCCGGAACGCGTCGTACACGTCGGCGTGCACCAGCACCCGCTCGGTGTGGATGCACATCTGGCCGGTGTTGGCGAAGGACGACGCGACGCAGCCCTCGGCCGCCTTGGCGACGTCGGCGTCCTTGCGGACGATCAGCGGGTTCTTGCCACCGAGCTCAAGGGAGGCGCCGATCAGCCGGCGGCCGGCCTGCTCGCCGACGGTGCGTCCGGTGGCGGTGGAGCCGGTGAAGCAGATGTAGTCGACCTCGTCGATCAGCGCGGTGCCGACGACGTTGCCGCGGCCGACCACGATCTGCCACAGGTCGGTGGGGAGTCCGGCGCGGCCCATCAGCTCGCGGGCGAACAGCAGCGTCAGGGCGGTCTGCGAGTCGGCCTTGGAGACGACCGCGTTGCCGGCCAGCAGCGCCGGGACGGCGTCGCCGACGCCGAGGTAGAACGGGTAGTTCCACGGCGAGATGATCCCGACGACGCCCTTGGGCACCCGGGTCTCGGCGACCTTGGTCAGGCCGGGGATGGCGCCGCGGACCGACTTCGGGTTCAGGTACTTGTGCCCGACCCGGGCGTAGTGCCGGGTGATGTTGGCGACCTGGAGGATCTCCTGCCAGGCGGTGAACCGGGCCTTGCCCATCTCCCACTGGATCAGGTCGATCAGCTTGTCCTGCTCGGCCAGGAACAGGTCGTGGAAGGCCAGCATCACCTGGGCGCGCTCGCGGAAGTCCCGGCGGCGCCAGTCGATCTGGCCCAGCCGGGCTGCCTCGACGGCCTGCCGGACGTCCTCGGCGGTGCTCGCCGGGATGGTGGCGATCTGCATCGAGTCGTACGGCGCGTACGCCGTCACGCTCTCGGTCCCGGCCGGGTCGCGGAAGACCCGGCCGGTCAGGTCCGCGATGACCTCGTCGGTCGCCCACGCCGGTCGGGCGGCAGGGATCTCGTTGTGGCGCAGGTGGTGGTCGACGATCGCGGTCATGGTCAGGCTTCCTGGTAGAGGGCGTCGATCTCGGCGGCGTAGTTGGTGTGCACCACGCGGCGCTTCAGCTTCAGGGTCGGGGTGAGCTCGGCGGACTCCGCGGTCCACTCGACCGGGAGCAGCTTCCACTTCTTGACCTGCTCGGGGCGGGAGAGTCGCTCGTTGGCCTTCTCGACGGCCTGGCCGACGATCCCGAGGATGGCCGGGTTCTCGGCCAGGTCGGCCAGCGAGGCGCCCTCGATGCCGAGCTTGCCGGCGATGATCGGGGCGACGTCCGGGTCCAGGGTCAGGATCGCGACCACGTACGGCTTGCCCTCGCCGTAGGCGAGCGCGTGCCCGACCAGCGGGCTCTCCTTGAGGTAGTTCTCGATGTTCGAGGGCGAGATGTTCTTGCCCTGCGAGGTGATGATCAGTTCCTTCTTGCGGTCGACGATCTTCAGGAACCCGTCCTCGTCGAGCACGCCGATGTCACCGGTGTGCACCCAGCCCTCGGCGTCGAGCAGCTCGGCGGTTGCCTCCGGGTTCTCGAAGTAGGACTCGATCGCGACCGGGCCGCGGGCGAGCACCTCGCCGTCCTCGGCGAGCTTCACCTCGATACCGGGCTGCGCCCGGCCGACGGTGCCGAGCCGGAACGCCAGCGGACCGCAGGCGGTGACCGCGCCGCTGGTCTCGCTCATCCCGTAGATGTCGTAGATCGAGAAGCCGAGGCCGGCGAAGAACTTGGCGGTCTCAAGCGGCATCGGCGCCGAGGCGCTACCGGCCCACTCGACCCGGTCCAGGCCCAGGGCTGCCTTCATCGGGGTCAGCACAGCGGCGTTGACGGCGTCGAACTTCGCCTGCAGTTCGGGGCTGGTGGTGTTGCCGTACTGGAGCGACTCGACGTACTCCAGGCCGATCGCCATCGAGTCGGCGACGGCCTGCTTCTTCGCCTCGTCCGGCTCCATCGCGAGCAGGCCGTTGATGCCGGTCTGGATCTTCTCCCAGACCCGCGGGACGCCGAAGAAGCGGGTCGGTCGGACCTGTCCCAGCGCGCCGACCAGCAGCTTCGGGTCGGCGATCAGGTACAGGTGCGCGCCGTTGATCTGCGGCAGGTAGATGCCGAGCACCCGCTCGGCGACGTGCGCGTACGGCAGGTAGGACAGGGCGATGTGCTCGCCCTCGGAGTTCACGGTCTTGTCGGTGCTGGCGGCCTCGAACATGATGTTGCGGTGGGTCAGCACCACGGCCTTCGGGTTACCGGTGGTGCCGGAGGTGTAGACGAAGGTGACCGGGTCGGTCGGGTCGATCGCCTTCCAGCGCCGGTCCACCTCCTCGGCCAGAGCCGCCTTGACGGACTCGCCGCGAGCGACGAACTCGCTCCAGGTCAGGGCGTCGCCGAACTGCGCGCTCTCGTCCATCACGACCACGGCGAGCGGCTTGATCTCGGTCAGCGCCTGCTGCCAGCGCTCGACGTGATCGGCGTTCTCCAGGAACACCACCGTCGGCACCGAGTGGCCGGCAACGTAGGCGACCTGGCTGGGGGAGAGGGTGTTGTAGATCGAGACCGCGACCGCGCCGGCGTGCTGGGCGGCGATGTCGGCGAGCACGTGCTCGTTGCGGTTGCTCGCCATGATCCCGACCCGGTCGCCGGGCTGGACGCCCAGGTCGACCAGCGCAGCGGCCAGGGTCAGGCCGGTCTCGCGCAGCTCGTTCCAGGTCAGCGTCCGCCAGTCGGTCGAGCCCTCGGCGATCCCGACCTTGTCGGAGTACGCCGGGTTGTCTCCCTGAACGGCGACGGTGTCGGCGAACGCCGAGGCGATAGTGCGGCCGGCGATCTGGGCGTCGATCTCTGCGCGCTCGGCGAGTACGTCGGTCATCGGTTCTCCTGGGTTGTGGCGGGGGTCACAGTCTCTTACGGGCGTGAACGTCCCGGGAAGGGCCCGGGTTCCCGGGGCGCCTAGTAGCTCTTCGGCAGGCCGAGCATCGAGGTGCCGATGTGGGCGAGCACGAGCTGCTCGGAGACCGGGATGTTCTTCCCGATCCGGGCGTCCCGGAACATCCGCTCGATCGGGTACTCCTTGGAGTACGCCATCCCGCCGAGGGTCTGGAACGCCTGGTCGGCTGCCTCCCAGGCCACCTGGGCGCCGGTCAGCTTGGCCACGTTCGCCTCGTTGCCGCACATCAGGCCCTGGTCGAAGAGCCAGGCCGCCTTGTAGGTCATCAGCCGGGCCAGCTCGGTCTTGGCCTTGATCTGGGCCAGCGGGAACTGGATCGCCTGGTTCGCACCGATCGGGCGACCGAAGACCTCGCGCTCGCGGGCGTACTGGGCCGCCACGTCGAGGGCAGCGTCCGCGGACCCGACGCCGCCGGCAGCAGCCAGGATCCGCTCCGGGTTGAGCACGTCCCAGAGCACGCCGAAGCCCTTGTCGACCTCACCGAGGACGTTCTCCGCGGGGACGCGGACGTCGTCGAAGAACACCTGGCTGGACTGCAGGATGTTGCTGCCCATCTTCGGGATCGGGGTGTACTGCAGCGTCCCGGCGGCCAGGGCCTCCTTGACGTCGATCAGGAACAGCGTGAAGCCGTGCGTTCGGTTGCCGCCGGCCTCCTTGGCGTCCGCGGCCGGGATCGTGCGGGTGACCGCGACCATCCAGTCGGCGCGTTCCACGTTGGAGATCCAGACCTTCTGGCCCTTGATCAGGAAGTCGTCGCCGTCGCGCCGGGCGTGCGTGGTGATCTCGATGGCGTTGGACCCGGCGTCCGGCTCGGTGAGCGCGAACGAGAACTGCAGCTCGCCGGCCGCCAGGCCGGGCAGGATCCGCTGCTTCTGCTCCTCGGTCCCGTGCCGGACCAGGGTCATCGCACCGAAGCCCGGGGTGGTCACGTAGATGAACGTGCCCTGGGTGCCGCCGGAGGCGCAGAGGGTGTCGTTCGCGACCGCGAGCTCGAGCAGGCCCTGGCCGCCGCCGCCGTACTCCTCGGGGATGGACAGGCCGAGCCAGCCGCCGTCGCCGAGGTCCTTGAAGACCTCGTCGGGGAAGCGGTGCTCCTCCTCGCAGCGCGACCAGTACGCGTTGTCGTACTTGGCGGCCACGGCGGCCACCCCGTCACGGACGGCAAGAGCGGATTCAGGAAGGTTGAAGTCCATCGCGGATCACAGCCCCAGCGATCGGCCGATGATTTCCTTCTGGATCTCCGTGGTGCCGCCGTAGATCGTGGAGATCCGGCTGTCCAGGTAGGCCCGGGCGATCGGGTACTCCAGCATGTAGCCGTAGCCGCCGTGCAGCTGGACGCCCTGGTTGACCAGCTTGTTCTGCAGCTCGGTGGCCCAGTACTTCGCCATCGACGCGTCCACCGAGTTCAGCTCGCCGGCCAGGTGCTTCTTCAGGCAGTCGTCGATGAAGACCTGGGTGATCTTGGCCTCGGTGGCCATCTCGGCGATCTTGAAGCGGGTGTTTTGGAACTTGCCGATCGGCTTGCCGAAGGCCTCGCGGGTCTTCGCGTAGTCCAGGGTGATGTCGACGATGTGCTGGCAGGCGGCGGCCGCCTGGGCGGCGATGATCAGCCGCTCCTGGGGGAGGTTCTGCATCAGGTAGATGAAGCCCTGGCCCTCCTCGCCGAGCAGGTTCGCCTTCGGTACGACGACGTCGGTGAAGGAGAGCTCGGCGGTGTCCTGGGCGTGCAGGCCGATCTTGTCCAGGTTCCGGCCGCGCTCGAAGCCCTCCATCCCCTCCTCGATGACCAGCAGGCTGAAGCCCAGGTGGCCGGCCTCCGGGTTGGTCTTCGCGACCACGATCACCAGGTCGGCGTGGATGCCGTTGGAGATGAACGTCTTCGACCCGTTGACCACGTAGTGGTCGCCCTTGTCGACGGCCGTGGTGCGGACGCCCTGCAGGTCCGAACCGGCGCCGGGCTCGGTCATCGCGATGGCGGTGATGATCTCGCCGGAGACGCAGCCGGGCAGCCAGCGGGCCTTCTGCTCGTCGTTCGCGATCGCGGACAGGTAGGGAACGATGATGTCGCTGTGCACCGAGAAGCCGGGGCCGTTCGCGCCGGCCCGGGTCTGCTCCTCGGACAGGATCACGTTGAACCGGAAGTCGTCGATCCCGGCGCCGCCGAACTCCTCGGCGACGTCGAAGCAGAGCAGCCCGGTCTCGCCGGCCTTGAGCCAGAGCTCGCGGGGGACGATGCCGTCCTTCTCCCACTGGTCGTGGTGCGGGACGACCTCCTTCTCGAAGAAGGTGCGGACGGTCTGGCGGAAGTCCTCGTGCTCTGCGGTGAAGATGTCGCGCATGGGAAGGGGCGTCCTTTGCATTCAATGGGTCCAGCGGTAGATGTTCGAGCGATTCGTGGAGCGAAGCAGCGGGCACCGCAGCCGGCCGGGTGGCGCGAGCAGGCGGTAGCGGAAAACTGTCCTGCGAGAGATGCTGACAACGCAACTGTTACAGCAATACTGTCACGATGCAAGGTGCTGCGGCTGTGATCCACGGAACGTGCCAGTTCTACTGTTACAGTCCGACCGTGCCAGTGTGGATCCGGCGATCGGCCGGACCTGCTGATCGAGCACCGGGAGGTGGGTAGGCATGTCAGCAGCGCGTGAGGCTCAACCCGTGGATCTGGCGTTCGACGACGCCTCCACCGAGGAGCTCTTCACCGTCGACGAGCTCGCCGCGACCACCGGGATGACCGTCCGAACCACGCGGTACTACGCCGGTCTCGGTCTGCTGCCGCCGCCGATGCGGCGCGGCCGGATGGCCTACTACTCCGCCCAGCACCGCGCCCGGCTGGAGCTGATCCGCGCGCTCCAGGACCACGGCTTCACCCTCGCGGCGATCGAGAAGTACCTGGCCCGGATCCCGGTCGACGCCTCGGTCGAGGATCTGGCCGTCCAACGGGCGATGCTGACCTCCTGGAAGTCCGGCGGCCACGAGCTGGTCACCCACCGCCAGCTCGAGGCCCGGATCGGGCGCAAGCTCGACGACGAGATGCTGCAACGGTTGGTCGCCACGATGGCGATCCGCGAGGAGGAGGACGGTCGCTACGAGCTGCTGCCGGCCTTCGACGTCGGGATGAAGTCGCTGGACCTGGACATCCCGCTGGACTCCTTGGTCGCGGCCGGTGTCTCGATCAACAAGCACATGGACGCGCTGGCCGACGAGCTCACCGCGATCCTCAAGGACCGGGTGCTGGCGCCGTACCTGGAGAGCCCGAAGACCGAGGCCGACAAGGCCCAGTTCGAGCAGACCATGGCGCGGCTGCGCCAGCTCACCCTCGAGGCCGTGGTCAGCGGCTTCCAGCGGGCCGCCAACCAGGTGATCACCCGCTCGCTGGGCTGAGCTCAGCCTGCCTGCGGGGTGATCGCCCAGGCGACCGCGTACGCGATCAGCGTGGCGGGGAAGCCGATGACCAGCGCGATCACCAGGGCCACCCGGACCAGGGTCGGGTCCACCCCCAGGTAGCGGGCGATGCCGCCGCAGACACCGGCGACCATCTTGTCGTCGGGGGTGCGGAACAGTCGGCGGGGCTCTTCGGCGGTGCTGTTCGGGAAGCTCATGACTCGTCCTTGTCGGTGTTGAGGACCAGCGTGCTGTCGACGCTGTCGTCCGTGGTGTCGTCGGTGGTGTCGGTCGGCTCGTCGGTGCTGGTCCGGGCGAGCAGCCGGGCCTTGGCACGGCGCTGGCTGACCACGCTCGCGCCCAGGCCGATCAGCCCGGCTCCGATCAGCACCACCGGGAACCCGGCGGCCAGGTCGCCGACCTTGGTGTCGCTGGCCTCGCCGATCAGCCAGATCGCGGCGATCCCGGTGAAGATCAGGCCGAAGATCAGGTGGGCGACCCCGATCGGCCGGTTGGTCGGCGTACTGGGCGTGTTCATCGCTGCTCCACGGTGATCTGGCCGACCCGGACGTCCAGGTCGAGCTCGAGCGGTTCGGACGTGCTGGCCGGGATCCCGACCACGTGCTTCTCGGCGGAGTCCTCGAACCCGCCGCCGTCGTACCCGGGGATGGTGATGCCCCCGGCGAAGCCCATCGCGGCGTCGATGTCGAGGTTCAGGCTGCGCGGCACGATCACCACGATCTCGCCGGCGTTCAGGTGCAGCTCGATCTCCCGGCCGGCCAGGTTCTGCGGGTCGCTCACCTTGGTGAGGTCCAGCTCGATCCGGCCCATGTGGGTCTGGTACTCGGACTCGACGGTGGCGGCGCTGGTCGGCGCTGCCTCCAGGTTGCGTCCGTCGAAGTTGAACGAGCCGAGCACGGTGGCCGCGGTCAGCGTGATCGTGGAGACCACCCCGACCAGGATCAGTCCGCCCGGTCGGCCGTAGAACGAGCCGACCAGCAGCGTCACGCCGGTGATGGCCAGCGCGATCGCCGGGTAGACCCCGACGGGGACCTGGGTCGAGCCGCTGTCGATGATCCCGACGATGCCGAGCGCGATCGCGATCAGGGCGAGGGTCGGCCAGAACCAGAGGATCCCGGTGCGCTTCGGGTGCGGCGGCAGGATCGGCGGGCTCAGCACCGGCGGCTGCCAGGCCGGGGGTGCCGGCGGGGCGTCGAAGCCCTCGGTCGGCGGGTACCCGGTGGCGGCGGCCGGGGTGAGGGACGGGTCCGTCACGGTGTACGCCGGCGGGGGCGGCGGGGGGGAAAG
>JADMIO011280074.1_pt1 | contig 26299 bp, 21 predicted proteins | sample 8958161 | NCBI WGS metagenome assembly JADMIO01 (sample SAMN16585339, study PRJNA669376) | soil metagenome | isolation source: Crop rotation soil | place: USA: Cullars Rotation, Alabama | collected 2011 | reverse complement strand
AAGGTGAGCCAGTGTGATTACATTTGCGGCCTAACTGTGGCCAGTCCAGTTACGCTGGAGTCACTAGTATTTAGGTGACACTATAGAAGCGGCCGCGACAACTTGTCCACGTGGAATTCTAAGCTTAGGATCCCAATGTGCTGGAAAGTGGGCCCCACCGCGAACTGCACCGACAGGACAGTGGACGTGTTGAACACCGCGGCCGTGCCCCACCCCTCCTGCATGAGGCTCGAGAACGGGACGGTGTACTGTGTCCAGCTCTGATTGAGTCCGATGTTCATCCCGTGGCTGTCCCCACAGTTCGCGGCGCAGGTCCCGCCCTGCGCCACCGCCACGGTGGCCGCGACAAGCACCTTGAAGCGGATCATCGGTGATCCCTTGGCCCAGAAGGTGATTCCGGTGAACGCGCTCACGTTGTAGGTCTTCTTCGGGTTCACGCCGTCGTTGTCCAGGTCGAAGCCCATCCCGGCGCCCCAATTCGAAAACCCCGATCCATTGGTGTGCGCCGCGTGCAGGCTCCCGGCGTTGCCGCCCATGCTGGGCACGAAAGCCGCGCCCATGGGGGGCATCTGCGTCCCGCCGGCGCTCATGTCGTTGTAGGTGAACCAGGCGCCGACGCGCCCGCCCTGCATGATGATGGACCCGTCGCCGTCCTCCAGATCGTCAATCAGGTTCCCGTTCCCCATCCCCGAGGACGAGCTGGTCGCTGCGACGCTCGAGCTCGACGACGCGACGCTAGAGCTCGACGACGCGACGCTAGAGCTGCTCGAGCTCGACGACGCGACGCTCGAGCTCGAGCTCGAGCCAACCACCGAAGAGCTCGCCACGGCGATGCTCCCCCCGCCGCTCCCACCGGAGGACCGGTCGGGATCAACCCCCGTCGCACAGCCGAGCGGCTGCGCCCCGATAGACCCAGCCAGCGATAGACCGACAAGCCCGACAAATGCACGAGCTCGCATGAGCGCCTCCAAGCGAAAGGTTCGAACAACGCGTCAATTACCCACTCTGGGCCTCCGCCTCCTCGACCTCGGGCGGATCCGGGAACGGCGCCTTCCAGGCCGCGATGATGCTGGGGATGGAGGCGATCAAGACGAAGACGAAGAAGTGCCTGTAGCCCAACCTGTCCGCCAGCGGCCCGCTCAGCGTCTGCGTGGGCCAAAGGACAAGGTTCATCAGCGCCGTCGCATAGGCATAGTGCGTCATCTTGTGCCTGCCGGGCGCGATCTGTTGCATCATGTACACCATGTTCCCCATGAACCCGAAGCCGTAGCCGAACTTCTCTATGCTCACGAGGATCATCACGGTTTGCAGCGAGAGCGGCGTCTCCGGGGACACGGCGTAGCTCAGGTAAATGTAGCAGATGTGCGGCACGTTCATGCAGAACGCGAGGAAGAGGAGGGAGCGCTTGAGGCTGAACCTGGAAATGAAGGCGCCGCCGAGCAACCCCGCGACGATGCTTACGACAGTGCTCACCGTGCCGTCGATGAAGGCCTTCTCCCCCAGCGAGAGGCCGACGCCGCCATCCTTCAGCGGTGCCTGCAAGAACAGCGGCGCCTCGACGAGCAGGAACCCCTCGCCCGTCCGGTACAAGAAGACGAAGAGGAGCATCCCCCAGATGGATTTCTTCCGGACGAACGATGTGAGCGCGTCGCTCAGGCCAGGATTTTTGGTGGCGGAGCCCGTCGGCAGGAGGAAATAGTGATAGGCGAGGAGCGCCGCCATGACGACCGCGCTGAGCATGAACCCGTACATCCAGGCGGTCTTCGCGTCGCGCCCGTGTTTCATGAGCTGGTCGGCGAGCCAGACGATGCCCGTCGCCGCCAGGATACGCGCCGCGTTCCAGAACGCGCCCTGCACGCCCGACCACGCCGCCTGCCCCTTCTTGTCGAGCGATGTGATGTAGACACCGTCGATACAGATGTCCTGCGTCGCCGACGCGAACGCGATGACCCAGAGCGTCGCGATGATGGTCCGGAAGTAGCTCGGCAGCTGCAGCGAGAACGCGACGCCGGCGAGGAGGAACGTCATGAAGAGCTCCATCACGAGGATGAAGAACTTCTTGGTCTTGTATGCCTCCAGGAACGCGGCCCAGAAGGGCTTGAGCGACCACACGACCGAGATGCTGCCGACGGCGACCGTGATCTCGCCGTCGGAGTGGCCCAGGTTCTTGAACATGGTGCCGGCGACGCCCCCCATCACCATCGCATAGGCGAGCCCCTCCGCGAAGTAGGACGTCGTTACCCACAGGGCTGGATGGGGGATGCGTTTGTTCTCGCTCATTGGCTCAGTACTTGAGCAGCGCTGTCTTGACGACCTGCCCAGGCCCGTTGGGGTTGCCAGACCAATCCGCGATCACCGAGGGGAACCCGCAGCCGCCCACGTACCAGGCCCACGCGGTCCATGACGCCTTGTGGGCGTCGGCGTACTGGATGAGCTGGGTGTAGTAGCTCGTGGAGCAGTTGAACGTGCCGAACTCCGTCACGATCACCGGATCGGTCGCGGTCAAGAAGCCCCACCCCTTGTCCCAGTCGGAGGGCTGCTTGCCGCCCTGATCGTAGGGGTGCGTGACATAGACGATGTTGTAGCCCTGGACGCGGAACATCGGGACCTGGCTGAGATCGTACGCGTAGTCCAGGCCGCCGATGAACACCAGGTTGTCCGCGCCCACCCCGCGCACGGCGTCGTAGAGCTGCTGCATCCCGACCGCGTTCCACCCCGCGCCGGTCGGCCCGCCCGATTTCCACACGCTCCAGGGGACGTCATGGGGCTCGTTGTACAGCTCGAAGATGATCCGGCCGTCACCTTTGTACTTGGCCGCGACGTCCTTCCAGAAGGAGATCGAGTTCTGGTCGGCCATGACCTGCTGGCCAGGCCCGCCGTTGTTCAGATCGCCCTTGTCGGACCAGTGGAGATCGAGGATCACGTCGAGCCCGGCCTGGCGCGCCCACTTGATGGCCTGATCGACGAACCCCTGATAGCCGCCGTCGTGCTTGGCCGCGCCTGGGAGCCAGAAGTCCTGGTTCAGCGCGAGGCGGGTCACCGTCGCCCCCCAGGACTTCATCAGCATGAAGTCGCTGAGGGTCACCTTCTCCCCAATGGGGTTCCACTCGAGGGAGGGGCGCGCCACGCCGTGGAACAGGTGCGGCGTGTTCGTGGCGTCATAGATCGTGTTCCCCTCGACGTAGTAGCCGTTCGGCGCCATGGGGTGGTTGCCGCCGCCGGTGCTGCTGCTCGCGCTGCCGCTGTTCGACGACGAGGGCCCGCCGGGGCCTGTCGACGTGCTCCCGTTGCTCGTCCCGGCGCCGCCGTCGCCGGACGCGCCTCCGCCGCCCCCGACGCCCCCATGAGAGGTCGCCGAGTGGCCGCCCGCGTCGCAGCCGAAGGCCCCGAGCGCGCCTGTGAGCAAGAAGAAAAGGAGATGCTTGACCCTCGTCGTCATATCCACCTACCTCATCACAGGAAGAAGGCGATGTCGTCGATCCAGATGTCGAAGGTGACGCCTGTCCCGGCCTGGAAGTGGACCGAGTAGAGCGTCGTCTTGTCGATGGCGGGGAGCTTCTGCATCGCCCAGCCCACCTGGGTCATGTCGCTGAACTTGATGGTGTACTCGGTCCAGTCCGTGGCGAGGGCGAGGTTCTGGCCGAAGTCATCGCTGCACGTGGGCATCATCCCCCCGCTCATGCATTTCATGCCCTCGGGGGTCGTGTTCCCGTCGCCCACGTTGAAGCGGACGGCGCCAGGGGAGGAGGACTTGGCCCAGAAGTGGATACCCGCGTACTTGGAGGCGTCGTAGGCCAGCTTCTTGGGCATCGCGCCGCCGGTGTTGTTGAGGTCGAAGCCGAAGCCGGCCCCCCACGTCATGAATCCCATCCCCGACGTGTGCGCGCCGTACTTGCTTGAGCCGCGCGCCGGCATGAGCATGCTCATCGGGAAGGGCGCCATGCCCATCGGATCGACGGGCGGCGTCTGCGTCCCGGTCCCGTCGTTGTACACGTACCACGCCCCCTGACGGCCCCCTGCCATCGTGATGGAGCCATCCATGTCTTCCATGTCATCGATGCTCTCGAGGGTCAGGGCCATCCCGGTCGAGCTGCTGGTGCCCGGGCCGCTGTTCGTGGTCGAGCTCGCGGGGCCGTTGCTGGCCCCGGCGCCGCCGGCGCCCCCTGTCCCGCCGGTCGAGCCGTTGTCGCAGCCCGAGGCCGCGAGCGCGGCGAATCCAGAGATCAACAGGCCAAGAGATCCAAGCAGGAGCGTCTTCTTCATGGGTACCACCGAGGCTATGAGGTTGATTCGGAGACCCTGCGCGTCGGGCATCCGAAGGAGCTAGCCGAGGGTACTGCGATCGACCTACTGCCAGCAAGTCAAAACGGCCAGGGGCGGGGCGTTCCTGGCAGGGGTGGCTGCCAGGAAATGGTCGGGCCGGTTCCATTCCTGGCAGAATCGGCTGCCAGGAAATGGTCGCCCCCGCGGCGCCGGCCTGACCCGCGCCGGCGCGCGGGTTCGCGGCCCTTGCTTTCCCCGTTGCGAAACCGTCGCGCCCCGGTGTACGGTCGCGCCATGGATTGTCGTCGGCAGAGGAAGCTGTCCAGCGCGGCGATCATCGGGGCGCTCACGCTCGTCGCCTCGATCGCCGGTGCCGCCCCCAAGGACACGGAGGCGCTCGAGCTCGCCAAGAAGGCCATCTACACAGACTACCTCGCGACCAAGTTCGCGGACGCCGAGAAGAAGCTCAAGCAGGCGCTCTCGCTCTGCAAGGGGAGCGACTGCTCGGACAAGGTGAAGGCGCAGCTCCACCGGGACCTGGGCGTCGTCTACCTCGGCGGGCTGAACCGCGCCGACGACGGAAAGGCGGAGTTCGCCGAGGCGCTCCGGACCGATCCCGCCATCACGCTCGACGCCGATCTGGCCTCTCCAGAGATCGAGGACGCGTTCAAGGCGGTCAAGGGTGGCGCGAAAGTCGGCGCCCCGGCGCCGACGCCTACCCCCGCGGGGCCGGCCACCAAGGGGGACCTCGTCCACACCCCCCCGCCGGAGCAGGTTGTCCTCACCCCGGTGCCCCTGTACGCGGAGCTCCCCAGGGGGGTTTCGGCGGAGAAGGTCCAGCTCAGCTACAAACCCTTTGGGTCGAGCAACTGGAAGACGGTCCCGATGAAGCAGATGGGGGTCGGCTTCGGCATCGAGGTCCCCTGCGCCGAGATCGGGAGCACGACAGGCAACCTCGAATACTTCATCCAGGCGTTCGACGAGACGAACGCGATGGTCTCCTGGAGCGGCACCCGCGCCGATCCGCAGAGGGTGCCGATCCGCAACGAGATCCAGGCGGACCCGCCGCACCTGCCGGGGCAATCGCCGCCGGCGAAGTGCGCGGACAAGGGCGACTGCCCGCCGGAGTTCCCCGGGTGCCACGATCAGAAGCCGCCCGAGAAGCCGCCTTGCGACAAGGACAAAGAAGGAGCGGACTGCGCCGTGGAGCCGCCGAAGGATGAGTCCAGGAAGAACTGGGTGACGGCGGCCTTCCAGCAGGATTTCATGTTCTTCTCGTCGAACAAGGCGACGTGCGCCGGCGACCCGAGCCCTGATGTCATCAACCCCTACTCGTGCTTCGACGACAAGGGCAAATACTACGACGGCATCCCCTATTCCAAGTCAGGGGACGAGGTCAAAGGGGGCATGGGCGTCGGCACGAGCCGCGTGATGCTCGGCTATGATCGCGCCATCGGCAACTTCACCTTGGGCGCGCGCGTCGGCTTCGCCTTCGGCGGCGGGCCCCAGGCGCCGGGGGGAAAGGCCTTCATCCCCGTGCACGGGGAGGCGCGCGTGGCCTATTACTTCGGCAGTGATCCGTTTGGCCGGAAGGGCTTTCGCCCTTACCTCGTCGCGGGCGGCGGCGTGGCGCAGGTGGACGGCAAGCTCAGCGTCATCATCTACAAGAACGCCACCGACTTCACCAACGACACCCGGACCACGCTCACGGCCTGGAGGAAGGGCGGCCTCGGCTTCGCCACGATCGGCGCGGGCACGGTCTTCGCGATCACGCCGCGCACCGGCCCGCTCCTCGAGGTCAAGTACATGCAGCTCTTCGGCGCGACGATGAGCACGCTCAACCTGCATATCGGGTGGGCGGTCGGCTTCTAGGGTGTTTGGGTCACGGCGGGACGCTGCTCGGGGCGGGGCTCGCCGAGATCGGGTGGCAAATGCGGTCCTGTCCACACCGCTCACCGGCGTTGCACAGCGGGTTACACGCGGACACGCAGCTCCCCCGGAGGCAAGTATAACCCGGGCTGCACTCCGGCTCGCAGGCCGCAGGCGAGGGCCGCGGCGAAGCCGAGGACGCGGCCGGCGCTGCGTTCGCGCTCACCGCGCCGCTCGGGCAAGTGAAGAGGCGGCCATGGATGATGAACGCAGGCATGTAGTCCCCGTCCTTGGGCGGGGCCGTGGCGTCGATCACCACGTAATTGCCGCCGCCGTCCACCGCCTTCCTCCGGAGATCGGTGAGCGCGCGCTCATACGTCATCCCGCCCGCGGACCATCGGTCGCTGTCCTTGCCATCGACGAGCCCGAGGGCCCGGCAGCTCGGGGGCGGCGTGGCCTTGTTGACGATCTCGACCGCGGCCATGGCCCGAGGATCGGCCGACGAGCACGCGCTCTGCGACAACAACAGGAGCGTGAACCCAGCGCCGCTTGCCCGAAGACCCATCAACCCGGCGATGCTAGGCTCGAACCCTCGCCGCTGTCCACCGCGTCCCAGGCGTTTTTTGGCTGCCCATGACCTCTGCCCCCAAACCATTGCTCCCTCGGCGCGCCTTCGTCCTCGGCGCGCTCGGGCTCGCCGGCTGCATCCCGCTCGAGGCCGCTCCGTCGCCGCCGAGGAGCGGCCCCGCGGGCGCCACGTCGCTCCGCCGCGGCATCAACGCCGGCAACGCGCTCGACGCGCCGACCGAAGGGGCATGGGGCGTCGTGCTCGACGAGCCGTTCTTCGACGCCGTGGCCGCCGCGGGCTTCGATCATGTCCGCGTCCCGATTCGATTCAACGCCCACGCATCGAAGGCGCCGCCGTTCACGATCGACGAGGACTTCTTTCGCCGCGTCGACTGGGCGCTCGATCAAATCGCGCGCCGAGGGATGGCGGCCGTCATCGATCTTCACCATCACGAAGAGCTGATGAAGGATCCGGACGCCGAGGGCGCGCGGTTCCTCGAGCTATGGCGCCAGATCGCCGTGCGCTACCGCGGCCGCCCAGCGTCGGTGATCTACGAGCTCCTCAACGAGCCGACCGACAAGCTCACTGCCGACAGGTGGAACACGCTCCTCGCGCAGGCGCTCAAGGTGGTGCGCCCCGTGGATCCCGATCGCCGGATCATCGTGGATAGCGCGTTCTGGGCCGCGGCCAAGGAGCTCAAGGGATCGCTCGAGCTCCCGCCCGGGGACACGAGGCTCATCGGCAGCTTTCATATGTACCAGCCGATCCTCTTCACCCATCAGGGCATGCCCTGGATGCCCCCCGAGTTCCAGACCGAAGGCATCACCTTCCCCGGCCCGCCCCAAAGGCCCGTCGAGCCCATCAAGGCCGCGGCGGACGTGGGCTGGGTGGCCGACTGGTTCCGGCAATACAACACCGTCCCCGCGGCCAATAACCCCGGCGGCCCCGCGGCCATCGAGGAGCAGTTCGAATATGCCCGGGCGTTCATGGCGCGGACGGGCTTGCCCGTCTACATGGGCGAGTTCGGGGCAGCGGACAAAGGCGACCACGCCTCCCGCGTCACATGGACGCGTATGGTGCGGAAGGCCGCCGAGGCGCGGGGGATCGGGTGGGCCTACTGGGACGACGGGGGGAGCTTCAAGATCTACGATCGCAAGGCGGCCACATGGGACCGAGCGCTCCTCGCCGCGCTCTTCGACTGAGCGCCGCGACAGTACCCTGCCCCGCTGAAATCCACTACGCTCCGGCCGCGCGATGCTGAAGCCGGGAGACACGTTCGAGCGCTACACCGTCGAGGCCGAGATCGGGCAAGGCGGGATGGGCTGCGTCTACCGCGCCCATGACACCCGCCTCGGGCGGCGGGTGGCGCTCAAGGTCATCTCGGAGCGCATCGCGAGCGCCGAGGCCGACGCTCGCCTGCTCCGCGAAGCGCGCGCGGCCGCGGCCCTGGATCACCCGAACGCGGTCGCGATCTTCGACGTCGGCGAGGTCTCCGGGGCGCTGTACATCGTGATGGAGTTGGTCGACGGCCGCACCCTGCGCAGCGCGGTCGGGGACCTTGACGTCCCGCTCTCGAAGAGGCTCGCCTGGCTCACGGACGTCGCGCGCGCGCTCGCCGCCGCGCACCGGCGCGGGCTGGTTCATCGCGACGTCAAGCCGGAGAACGTGATGGTGCGCGCGGATGGGGTCGTGAAGGTGCTCGACTTCGGCATCGCGCGCCGCGCGGGCGGCCGCGTCGATCCGCACGGGCCGACCAAGGCGCCGGCCTCGGAGACGCCGCCCCTGCCCACGCTCACGGTGGAGGGCGTCCGCATGGGGACGCCGCTCTACATGTCGCCCGAGCAGATCCGCGGCGAGGAGTTCGACGGGCGCGCGGATCAGTTCGCGTGGGGCGTGCTCGCGTACGAGCTCTGCGCCGGCCGGCTGCCCTGGCGCGGGGAGACGGACGCGCTCGCGGTCGTGGCCTCGATCCTCACGGACGAGGTCGACGACGCGCCGCTCGACGAGGCGCGCGTGCCCCGCGAAGTCCAGGCCGTGCTGAGGCGCGCCCTCGCGAAGCGGCCCGCGGACCGGTTCGCGACCATGGAGGATCTCCTCAAGGCGCTCGAGGGCGCCGAGCGAGGCGAGGCCCCGCCGCCGCCAACCCCGCCCGCGGCCCGTGCACCCACACCGCCGGCGCCGAGCGCGACCACGGCGCAGCGCTTCTCGACCGAGGAGGTGCGCGAGGTCCTCGCGCGGGCGATCGATCAGCAGGCCTCGCCCAAGCTCGGCTTCAACGATCTGCTCGCGGTCGCCAGGGAGGTGGGCGTCGACGAGGAGTCGCTGCGCGAGGCGAGCCGCGCGCTCCGCGCCCGCGAGGAGAACCGGGCGCTCGTGGCCGAGCAAGACGCGAACCAGGCGCTCGTGACCGAGCAAGACGCGGATCGGGACGCGTGGATCCGGCGCAGGCGGCGAGCGTTCCTCCGGCACGCGGGCATCTTCCTCATCGTCAACGTGGCGATGGCGGTGCTCGGCCTGATCGTGGATGTGGATGCTCTCCCGTACATGATGATCCCAGGGCTGTTCTGGGCCATCGGCCTCGCGATCCACGGCCTCGTCGTCCTCACCACGCACGCCGACGACTGGAAAGAGGAGAGCCGGCGGATGCGCTGGTGGATGGAGCGGCAGCAGCGCAAGCACGAGGTCGCCATGGCCCGCGCCACAGAGAAGGGCCAGCGGAGGCAGGAGCGGATCGCGTCGCTCCGGCAGCGCTTCGACCCGCCCGCGCAGGACAAGCTGCGCGTCACCGACGGGGCAGAGGCCGAGCGGGCCGCGGAGGCGGAGGCCGAGGTCGCCGACCTGGCCGCGCGCGAGGAGAAGCGCCGGCGGCGCTGAGGCAAGGTGCTAAAAAAACAGCACCGAGGACTTGCTAAATTTTTAGCACCGCGTTACCACTCTCTCGCGATGACGAACACACCTGCTAAACCCCCGCTCACGCGCCGCGAGCGCGAGATCATGGACATCCTCTACCGCCTCGGCCGCGCCACGGCCCACGAGGTCCTGGAGCAGCTCGCCGACCCGCCGAGCTACTCCGCGGTCCGGGCGCTCCTCCGGCTCCTGGAGGAGCGCGGGCACGTCCGCCACGTGCAGGAGGGGCAGCGCTACGTCTACCTGCCGGCGGTCGCGCGCAGCGACGCCAGGAGGAGCGCGCTCTCCCATGTCGTGCGCACGTTCTTCGGCGGCTCCGTCGAGCAGGCCGTCGCCGCCCTGGTCGACCCCTCGCGTTCGAAGCTCTCGCGCGACGAGCTCGACCGGCTCGCCCAGATCATCGACGACGCCAGGAAGGAGGGTCGCTGACATGAACGCGCTCCCCTACCTCCTCGACGCCGCGCGCGGCGCGGTCATCCTCGGCGCGGCGCTCGCCGCGATGCCGCTCGCGCGGCGGGCGCCCGCGTCCGCCCGGCGCGCGATCCTCGCCTCCGCGCTCGCCGCGGTGCTGATCGCGCCGGCCCTCACGCGCGCCCTCGCCGGATCGACCGCCGCGCGCGCGGCGGAGCTGCCCGTCGTCGTGCGCGCGGTGGAGCTCGATCCCATCGTGGACGCGCCCGCGGCTTCGCCTGCGCCCGAGGGCGCGGCGCCGGCGGCCGCCGGAGAGGCCGAGAACGCGCGGGCCACAGCGCTCGTCCGCGCCCCCCAGAGCCCTGCGTTCCAGCGTGCGATCGCCGCACTCTGGGCGCTCGGCGCCCTCCTCGTGATCGCGCGCCTCGCCCTCGGGCACGCGCGCGCGCGCCGCCTCGTGCGGCGCGCCCTCGTGAAGGATCCGCACGCCTTCGGCGACGTGATCGCCGCGGCCCAGCGCGAGGTCGGGGCGCGCGCCCGCGTGGTGATCACCGAGGACGTCGACGCGCCGGCGGTCACGGGCGTCCTCCGCCCGGTCGTGCTCATGCCGCGCGCCGCGCTCGCGTGGAGCGAGCAGCGCTGGCGCCTCGTGCTCCTGCACGAGCTCTCGCACGTCCGCGGGCGCGACTGCCTCGTCAACGTCGTTGCCCAGCTCGCGTGCGCCGTGCACTGGTTCAACCCGCTCGCGTGGATCGCGGCGCGGCGGCTCCTGCGCGAGCGCGAGCTCGCCGCGGACGAGCAGGTGCTCGCCGCGGGCGCGGGCGCGAGCGACTACGCGGGGCACCTCGTGGCGATCGCCGCGGCGGCCCAGCACAGGCTCGCGGCCCCCGGCGGCGTGCTCGCGATGGCGCCGCCGCGGTCGGAGCTTTCGGCGCGCGTCGAGGCCATTGTCCGCGGCGGCCCGCGCCCGCGCCCGTCGAGGGCGCGCGCGCTCCTGCTCGCCCTCTCGAACGCGACGCTCGCGTTCCTGGTGGCGTGCGCCGGGCCCCGCACCGCGACGCAGGGCGAGACGGCGGAGGGCACGGCGCCCCCGAACCAGAGCCCGCAGGCGCAGGGCTCTGCGAGCCCCGCGAGCGAGGCGCAGAGCCCCCTCGCTGAGGAGGTCGCGGCCGTCATGGGCGCGCCCGCGTCCCGCGTCGACCTCACGATCGAGCCTGCGCTGCAGCGGATCCTCGACGAGGAGATGGCGCGGGTCACCGCCGACTGGCAGCCGGCGGCCGCGACCGGCATCATCCTTGAGCCTTCGACAGGGGAGCTCCTCGCCATCGCCGACGCCAAGACCGCGCGCCGCGCGCTCGTCACGGGCTCGACCCTGAAGCCAATGACCTTCGCGGCCGCGCTCGACACCGGCGCCGTGCGCGCCGAGGACAAGATCGACTGCAAGGAGGGCTCCTACGTCGACGGCGCGCTCGTCATGCACGACGCGAGCCCGCACGGCGTGCTCGACGTGGGCCAGGTGCTCGCCGTCTCGTCCAACGTCGGCACCGCCAAGATCCTTGACGCGCTCGGGAGCGAGCGGCTCGGCGAGTACCTCGGGCGCTTCCACTTCGGCTCCCCTTCGACCGTGCAGCTGCCGGACGTCGCGCGCGGGGACGCGCCAACGCTCACCGCGCTGACGAGGTTCCAGGCCGCGACCGTCGCGATCGGCGAGAGGCTCTCGGCGACGCCCCTCCAGATGGCGGCCGCGTACGCCGCGTTCGCGAACGGCGGCGAGTTCGTGGCGCCGACGCTCGCGCGGCGCGTGCGGGACGACGCCGGGCGCGCGACGTGGACGCACACGCCGGCGCGCGAGCGCGTCGTGCGCGCCGAGACGGCGCGCGCCGTGATGGCGATGCTCGAGGGCGTGGTGCAGAGCGAGAAGGCGACGGGCACCGCGGCGCGCGTCTCCGGCGTGCGCGTCGCGGGCAAGACCGGGACCGCAGAGTGGACGACGCCCGACGGCAAGGAGCACACCTACGCGAGCTTCATCGGCATCGTCCCCGCGGACGCGCCTCGCTACGTGATCCTGATCGGCGTCGAGGAGCCGCGCGAAAAGGGCCCCGGCGGCAAGGTCGCCGCGCCCGCCTTCGCGCGCATCGCCGCGCGCGCCCTCCCGATCAAGCGCTGACCCTCCCGCTACCCCGTCGCGTCGGCCTGCGCGACGTTCCCCGGCACGCCGAGCGACACGTCGCTCGCGCCCTTGCCCTTGAACTCGTTGTGCCAGAGGCTCACCCCCGTGAGCGAGAAGCACTCGACCTCGCCGCCCTTCCCCACGATCAGCCGATCGCCGTCGAGCAGCAGCGTGCACCGGCCCCGGGCGCGCGTGCGCACCGACCACACCATCTCCCCGGTGGGATAACGCACGCACGATAGCTTGGAGAAGGTCGCGGCGTAGATCGCGTTGTTCGTTATCACGAGCGAGGTCGCGTTCGCGGCGCCGTCGAGCTCATGCTCCCACAGGACGCGACCGCTGGTGGGCTCGAGGCCGAAAAGGCGGCCGGAGAAGGCCGCGACAAGCACCGCTACAGGGCCGGTTTCCCGGTAAGCGCTCATTTATATCTCCCTAGGCCAAGCATCGATTTCATCTCTGACGGCTCTCTTCCGTGTTCCCGTCTTCGCCCTCCGCCGCGGTGTCGAGCGGCAGCCTCACCCTGAACTCGGACCCCGCCCCCAGCGCGCTTGTGACGTCGATCGTGCCCTTGTGCGCCCTCACGATATGACGTGTGATGTAGAGCCCGAGCCCGAGCCCGCCCTCCGAGATCGACGACACGGCTCGCTCGAAGCGGTCGAAGATCCTCCCCTGGTTCTCCGGGGCGATGCCTATCCCCTGGTCTCTCACGACAAGGACGCCGGTTGAACCATCCTCGTGGACCGTCACCTCGATGGGGTGCCCGCGGCCGTACTTGAGCGCGTTCGAGAGCAGGTTGGTGATGACCTGCTCGATCCGCATGGGATCCCAGCGCCCGATCACCGCCGCGGGCCCGTCGAACGCGATCAAGGTGCCGTCGCTCGCGCGGCTGTCGGCGATCCTCGACGATATCTCGCGGGCCGCGCGGCAGAGATCCATCTCCTCCTTGTGGAGGATGAGCTGGCCCGAGCCGATCCGGGACACGTCGAGCAGCGCGTCGATCAGCGTCGACAGGCGATCGATCTGGCGCTCGGCGATGTCGGACTTGGCGGCGGCGTCGGGGATGGAGAGCGGCACGCGCCCCTGCCCGCGAAGGCCTCGGCCAATCAGCTGGACCTGGATCTTCAGCGAGGTGACGGGCGTCCGGAGCTCGTGCGACGCGATGGAGAGGAACTCGTCGCGCGCCCGGATCGCTTGCTGCGCCTTGCTGTAGAGCCGCTTGCTCTCGACGAACATCGCGACGCGCCGGCCGATGTCCTTCACGAACGCGATGTCGTCGGCGCCGCGCCCCATGTCGGGCGCGAGCCCGAGCAGCGTGAGCGCCCCGATGACGCGCCCGCGCGCCTCGATCGGGACCTCGATGTCGGCCAGCGCGGCGGGAGGGTCCTCGGCCGTCTGCGAGCTCAGCGTGGTCGCGCTCGGCGCCGCGGCCATGGCGGCGCGGAGGCGCGCCTCCTCCTCCGGATCCCGGTGCGCGATCGCGGCCGGGATGATGTCGGCGCCGTCGTCGATGATCTCGATGATGCACCCGTGGCTCACCGTGTCGACGAGGTGCCTCGCGACCTTGACGAGGGAGATCGCGTCGTCGAGCGACTCGTTCAAGAGGCGGCTGACCTCCGCGAGGATCGCCCAGCGCCGCTGCATCCGCTCGGCCTCGCCGCGGGCATGCTCGGCGTGCCGGAGAAGGAGGAGCCGCTCCTCGTCGGCCCGCTTCTGCGCGTCGACGTCGGTGTACGTGCCGAGCCACCCCCTGACCTCTCCCGTCTCGTCCTTCTCCGGCAGCGCCTGGCAGAGGTGCCAGCGCGGCGCGCCGCCGGACTCGCTCGTGACGCGGCACTCGGCCTGGAACGTGGTCCCCGCCTTCAGCGAGGTCGCCCACTCGGCGCGGAGCCGCTCGCGATCCTCCGGATGAATCGCCGAGAGCCACCCCCACCCCTCCGACTGATCGAACCCCATCCCCGTGTACTCGCACCAGCGCTTGGACACGTAGTTGACGGCGCCGTCCGCGTTCGCCCTCCAGACGAGCTGCGGTATCGCCTCCGCCAGATCGCGGTATCGCCGCTCGCTCGCCGCCCGGAGCTCGGCGAGCTTCTGCTCGCGCTCGCGGAGGGAGTGCTCGCGGAGCAGCTCCGACTGGCGCTTGATCTCCTCCGTCTTGCGGAAGAGCTCGACGAAGACCGCGACCTTCGCCCGCACGACCTCGGGCGCGACGGGCTTCGGGAGGTAGTCGACCGCGCCGAGCGAGTAGGCCTCGAGCACGCGGTCGACGTCCATCCCCGCGGCCGTCAGGAAGATGATCGGGATATGCCTCGATCGATCGCGCTCCTTGATGAGGGAGGCGACCTCGAGCCCATCCATGATGGGCATCAGCACGTCGAGGAGGATGACCGCGAAGACCTCCTTCAAGATGAGCTTCAGCGCCTCGGATCCAGAGTTCGCCGTGAGCAGCCGGTAGCCCGGCTGGTCCAGCATGCTGATGAGCGCGGTCAGGTTCTCCGGGCGATCGTCGACCAGGAGGATGTTGACGGGCTCGGTCCGCGTCGTGCTCATGGCGTCCCTCCGCGGCGCGTCATCGATAGAGCCAGACGCGGAGGAGCGTGAACAGCTGCGCGATGTCGACGGGCTTGGCGATGTAGTCACTCGCGCCTGCCTCGATACATTTCTCGCGATCTCCCTTCATCGCTTTCGCGGTCAGCGCGATGATCGGCAGCGCGCGGAACCGCTCGATGCGCCGCACCTCGCGCATGGTCTCGTAGCCATCCATCTCCGGCATCATGACGTCCATGAGCACGGCGTCGATCCCTGGCACGGCGGCGAGCGCCGCGAGCGCGGCGGCGCCGCTGTCGGCGTGGACGACCTCCATCTTCTTGCGCTCCAGCACTGTCGTGAGCGCGAAGATGTTGCGGCCGTCGTCGTCGACGATGAGGATCTTCTTGCCGGCTAAGAGCGGGTCGGTCGAGAGCGTCGACTCCAGCATGCGCCGCTTCGCCTCCGGCAGGTTCGCGACCTGCCGGTGGAGGTGGAGCGAGACCTCGGCGAAGAGCAGATCCGGGGAGGCGACGTCCTTGATGACCACGGCCTCGGCCATCCGCGCGAGCTCCGCGCGCTGCTTGTTGTCGAGCTCGCGGCCCGTGTAGACGATGATCGGGACCTGCCGGATGCCGGGGTCCTTCTTGATCGCCTCGACGAGCTCGACGCCCGTCATGTCGGGTAGGCCGAGATCGATCACCACGCAGTCGAACCGCTCCGCCTTGAGCGCGGCGAGGGCCTCCGCGCCGCTCCCGGCGGTGCTCGAGGCCACGTCGTCGCCGCCTACGAGCTCGATGATGCTGGTCCGCTGCCGCTCGTCGTCGTCGACGATGAGGAGCTTGCGCACGGGGCGATCGACGAACTCCGCGATGCGGTCGAACGCAGCCTCGAGGGAGGCCGGGTCGGCCGGCTTCTGAAGGTACGCGAACGCGCCCCGGTCGATGCCGCGCTTCCACTCCTTGTCGATTGCGATGAGGTGGACGGGGATATGGCGGGTCAAAAGATCGTGCTTGAGGCGCTCAAGGACGGTCCAGCCGTCCGCGTCGGGGAGCTTCACCTCGAGCGTGATGGCCTTGGGCTGGAGCTCCCGCGCGAGCGTCAAGGCCCGCTCCGCGCGCGGGGCGACGAGGCCCTTGAAGCCTCGCCGCCGCGCGAGCTCGAGCAGGTGCTCGGCGAAGACGAGGTCGCCCTCGACGATGAGCAGCGTCCGATCCCCCGGGTGCGCCTCGCCGAGGTCGTCGATGACCTCGGGCAGCAGCGCGGGGATCGGCTCCCGCGGGCCCGGCGCCGTGCCGTGCTCGGAGTCCTCCGACGTCGGCAGCGCCTTCGGAGGCCCGGAGTTCGGGACGCCGTCCGTCGCCTGCGCCTGGCCCTGCGACCTGTACGAGAGCGGCAGGAACAGCGTGAAGGTGCTGCCGTGCCCGGGCTCGCTCCGGAGGTGGATCTCGCCGCCGAGCAGCCGCGCGATCTCGCGGCTGATCGAGAGGCCGAGCCCTGTGCCGCCGTACTTGCGGCTGGCGGTGCCGTCCGCCTGCTGGAACGCCTCGAAGATGATCTTCTGCTTGTCCTTCGGGATCCCGATGCCCGTGTCCGTGACCGCGAACGCGATGACGGTCTTCGCCCGCCGCAGGATGTCGTGCTCCTGGTTCCACCCCGAGCTCGCCACGCCGATCTTGAGCGAGACGTTCCCCCGGTCGGTGAACTTGAACGCGTTCGAGAGCAGGTTCTTGAGCACCTGCAAGAGCCTCCGATCGTCGGTGCGGATCGTCTTCGGCAGCGCCGGATCGAGCTCCACCTTGAACTCGGTGCCCTTGGAGAACGCGAGCTGCCGGAACGTCCGCTCGACCCTGTCGCAGAGGTCGGGGAAGCGGTGCTCGGCGATGTCGACGCCCATCGTGCCGGACTCGATCTTCGACAGATCGAGGATCTCGTTGATGAGCTCGAAGAGCTCCGTGCCGGACGAGTGGATCGCGCGGAGGAAGCTGAGCTGCTTCTCGGTGAGGTTCTGCTCGGTGTTCTCCGAGAGGGTGTTGGAGAGGATGAGCAGGCTGTTGAGCGGCGTGCGGAGCTCGTGCGACATGTTCGCGAGGAACTCCGACTTGTACTTCGAGGTGATCTCGAGCTGCTCGGCGCGCTCCTCGAGCGCGCGCTTGACCTCCTCGACCTCGGCGTTCTTGCGCTCGACCTCGGCCTTCTGCTCGCTGAGCAGGTGGGCCCGCTCGTGCAGCTGCTGGTTCGCCCGCGTGAGCTCCTCCTGCTGCGTCTTGAGCAGCTCCTCGGACTGCTGAAGGACGGCGGCCTGCTGCTCTAGGCGCTGGTTGCTCTCGGTCAGATCGCGCTGCTGGGTCTGGAGCTCTGCGGTGAGCGCCCTGGACTCCTTGAGCAGCTCCTCGGTCCGCGTCGTCGCGGAGATCGTGTTGAGCACGATCCCGATGGACTCCGTGAGCTGCTCCAGGAACGCGAGGTGCACCTCGGTGAACTGGTCGAGCGAGGCGAGCTCGATGACCGCCCTCACCTCCCCCTCGAAGAGGACGGGGAGCACGACGATGCAGGTCGCGGTCGACTCGCCGAGGCCGGTGACGATCTGGACGTGGTCCACGGGCACCTTGGTGAGGAAGATCCGCTCCTTCTCGACGGCGCACTGCCCGACGAGCCCCTCGCCGAACGCGAACCGGTTCGAGACGTTCTTCCGGGTCTTGTAGGCGTACGAGGCGATGAGCTTGAGCTCCTGGAGCTCGCCGTCGCTCTCGGCGACGTAGAAGACGCCGTGCTGCGCGTTGACGAGCGGCGCGAGCTCGGAGAGCAGGAGCTTCGAGACGGTGGGCAGCGCGCGGTGCCCTTGCAGCATGCGGGTGAACGTCGCGAGGTTCGACTTGAGCCAGTCCTGCTCGACGCTCTTGCGCGTCGTCATCTTCAGGTTCCGGATCATCTCGTTGATGTTGTCCTTGAGCGCGGCGACCTCCCCCTGCGCCTCGACGGAGATCGAGCGCGTCAGATCGCCCTTGGTGACGGCCGTCGCGACCTCGGCGATGGCGCGCACCTGCGTGGTCAGGTTGGCGGCCAGCTGGTTCACGTTGTCCGTGAGCGCCCGCCAGAGGCCCGCGGCGCCGGGCACGCGCGCCTGGCCGCCGAGCTTGCCGTCGATCCCGACCTCGCTGGCGACCGTGGTCACCTGCTCGGCGAAGATCGCGAGCGTGTCGATCATCCCGTTGATGGTGTCGGCGAGCTCGGCGATCTCCCCCTTCGCCTCGAGGACCAGCTTGCGCTCGAGGTCACCGTTCGCGACACTCGTCACGACCTTCGCGATGCCGCGCACCTGGATGGTGAGGTTCGCCGCCATCGAGTTGACGTTATCGGTCAGATCCTTCCATGTGCCGGCGACGCCCTTGACCATGGCCTGGCCGCCGAGCTTGCCCTCCGTGCCGACCTCGCGCGCCACGCGCGTCACCTCCGACGCGAACGAGTTCAGCTGATCAACCATCGTGTTGATCGTGTTCTTCAGCTCCAGGATCTCGCCGCGGACCTCCACCGTGATCTTCTTGGACAGATCCCCGTTGGCCACCGCCGTCGTCACCTCGGCGATGTTGCGCACCTGCCCTGTCAGGTTACTCGCCATCGAGTTGACGCTATCGGTCAGATCCTTCCACGTCCCCCCGACGCCCCGCACCGTCGCCTGCCCGCCGAGCTTGCCCTCCGTGCCGACCTCGCGCGCCACGCGCGTCACCTCCGACGCGAACGAGTTCAGCTGATCGACCATCGTGTTGATGGTGTTCTTCAGTTCGAGGATCTCGCCGCGGACATCGACGGTGATCTTCTTGGACAGATCCCCGTTGGCGACGGCGGTCGTCACCTCCGCGATGTTGCGCACCTGGGCGGTCAGGTTACTGGCCATCGAGTTCACGCTGTCGGTGAGATCCTTCCAGGTCCCGGCGGACCCCAGCACCACGGCCTGCCCGCCGAGCTTGCCCTCGGTGCCGACCTCGCGCGCCACGCGCGTCACCTCCGACGCGAACGAGCGCAGCTGGTCCACCATCGTGTTGATCGTGTCCTTGAGCTCCAGGATCTCGCCGCGGACATCGACGGTGATCTTCTTGGACAGATCGCCGTTGGCGACGGCGGTCGTCACCTCCGCGATATTGCGCACCTGGGCGGTCAGGTTACTGGCCATCGAGTTCACGCTGTCGGTAAGCTCCCTCCATACGCCCGAGACGCCCTTTATCGCCGCTTGCCCGCCGAGCTTGCCGTCGGTCCCGACCTCGCGCGCCACGCGGGTCACCTCCGAGGAGAAGGTGCCGAGTTGCTCTACCATCGTGTTGACGACCGTCGCTGTGCGCAGAAACTCCCCCCGGAGCGCGCGCCCCTCGATCTCGAGCGCCATCGTCTGCGACAGGTCCCCCTTGGCCACGGCGCCGATCACGCGCGCCGTCTCGCTCGTGGGCTGGACGAGGTCGCCGATGAGCGTGTTGACCGACTCGATGCAGTCGGCCCAGCCGCCGGTCGCGTTCCCGATCGACGCGCGCTGGGCGATCCGCCCCTCCCTGCCGACCACGGCGCCGATCCGGCGGATCTCCCGCGCCGTCCGCTCGTTGAGCTCGACGATGTCGTTCATCGCGTCGGCGATCTTGCCGGCGATACCGGTCTTGTCGACGGGCATCCGGGCGGAGAAATCCCCCCGCTTGAAGGCGTTCAGGAAGGTGAGCAGCTGCTTCGTGTCGAGCGCGTCCTCTAAACGCCGCCGCTCCTTGGTCGTGCTCGTCGTCCGGCTAGGCATGATCAAGCTCCACAATCATTTGATCGCTCGTGTCCGTCGCGCCCGAAACCCCGCGGGTGCCGGGGACAAACGTATCCGACGCTCTTGTTCGGGCCAAGCACGTCCGTCCGCTCCTCGTAATAATGGATGCGTCATCGATGGAGCGATGTAATCACGTGAGGGTAGCCACCCGATGTCGATCGGGTGAATCCTGACTGCCGCGAACTACCCTTCCCTGCTTTACTGACCCTCCATGCACGGGAGCGAGGCGCTCGGCACCAAGATCGCTGATCCGTTTATTGGCAGGACGATCGCCGATCGCTACGAGATCACCTCGCTCATCAGCATCGGCGGGATGGGGCGGGTATACCGCGCCAACCAGCGCTCCCTCGGGCGGGAGGTCGCGATCAAATTCGTCCATCCGCACCTCCTCGGATCGGACATCCTCGTGCAGCGGTTCATGATGGAGGCGCAGGCGGTGAGCCGCCTCAACCACCCGCACGTCGTGAGCGTCTTTGACTTCGGACAGATGCTCGAGGCGGACGGCGGCCACCTCTTCCTCGTGATGGAGCTGCTCGCAGGCGAGAGCCTCGCGACGGTCCTGCTCCGCGAGGCGCCGCTCCCCTTCGCGCGGATCACGGCGATCCTGCGGCAGACGCTGGAGGCGCTCGGCGAGGCCCACCGCCTCGGCATCACCCACCGCGACGTGAAGCCCGACAACATCATCCTCGCGCAGTGGCGCTCCTTTCGCGACTTCGTCAAGGTCATCGACTTCGGGATCGCGAAGATGGAGGCGCGGCGGCGGATCACGGAGAGCGGACAGGTCTGCGGCACGCCCGCGTACATGGCGCCGGAGCAGGGGTTCGGGGAGGCGATCGACCCTCGCGCCGACCTCTACAGCGTCGGCGTGATGATGTTCGAGCTGCTCACCGGCAAGCTGCCGTTCGAGGGCCTGTCGCCCGTCGCGGTCATGCTCCGCCACATGCGGGCCGAGCGCCCCGATCCGCGCAAGATCGCCCCCCAGCGCGACATCCCCGACGCGCTCGCGACCGCGTGCCTGCATGCGCTCGAGATCGATCCCCGGCGGCGGTTCCAGACCGCGGAGGAGTTCGAGGAGACTCTCGCCGACTGCGCGGAAGCGCGCACCTCCAGCGTCCGCATCGGCGAAGACCCCCCGCTCCGATCGCAGACCCCCACGCGCACCGGCCTCGACGACGCCGTCGAACACGTCGCGCGCGCGGCGATCGAAGCGACGATCCTGCAGGCGTCGCACGTCCGGCGCTCCTTCGTGCGCGCGAGGTCCGGCTCCTCCGCCGACGATCACCCTGGCGGCGCCCGAGAGCTCCCCTACCCGTCCGCGATCCGCTCGTCGGCGAGCAGCATCTGCACGACGTAGGGCACGGCCTCGGTCCCGGCGAGCTCGGCCAAGGCGTAGGCGATGTGCTCCCGGCTCGCGTGCGGCGGGATGCCGACGATCGCCCAGGTGGACCCCTCGCGGCGCAGATCGCGCCCTGACTCGACGCGCAGCGCCGACACCGCCGGGTAGACGGCGACGGTCATCCGCTTCGGCCGCAGGCGATGGAGCGCCCGCATCGCGAAGGCGATCCGGTCGAACTCGGTGGGGTCGTGGTACTCGAGGGAGCGCCACGGATCGATCTGCTCGTAGCGGCTGTCGCGCGCGGGCACGCCGTGATTGTAGCCGGAGCTATTGGCGAAGCACGCTTCGTCGCGCCGAACAATTGGCGAAGGCTTCGATCTTCGTCTATGAACCTGAGTGTTGGGCAAAATGGCCGAGGATCGAACCCCCACGCGGACCCCTCGCGCGCTCGTCGCAGCCGCGCTCGGGCTCGTCGCGCTCGGGTTCTGGGACCTCGGCGCAGAGCCGAGCGCCCTCGCCAAGGAGCACGCGTCGAAGGCCGTGTTCGAATACGGCTGCCGCGTCCAGGGGCCGCAGCGGTTCCTGGAGCGCCGCAGCTTCCTCGACCACGGCACGCTCGATCTGCGCAAGCAGTCGAACGCCGTGCGTTACCTGGCCGAGCGCTACGGGAACGTCGACAGCGAGGGCACGAGCCGCTGGAACAGCAAGAGCGCGATGTCGCAGGCGAAGGGCGTGCGCTTCATGGGGCTGCCGCTCTCGGTCCACGCCAAGATCGCCCCCGCGCTCGCGTGCGTGGAGAAGCGGATCATCAAGACGTGCACGGGCGGCTCGCGGTACACGCCGCGCGCGGTGGGCGGGTTCCGGTCGGCGAACACTTACCGCGGGGCCGAGGTCTCGAACCACCTGTTCGGCATCGCCATGGACATCGACCCCGACAAGAACCCCTGCTGCGGCTGCGTGGATCCGTGGCCGAGTAACCCGATCTGCAAGAACGCCGGCCCCGTGTACAAGCGCACGGCGCTGCCGAAGTGCTGGATCAAGGCCTTCGAGCGCTCAGGGTTCGACTGGCTGGGCCACGACACGCTCGAGGACACGATGCACTTCGAGTTCCTCGGCGACCCGGACAAGATCACGAAGTAGGCTCAGGCGGCGCGGGCGGCGCAGGCTCGGCCGGGCCTTCTTCCTCGAGGATCTGCTCGCGCCAGGCGAGCAGGTCGCTGGCGCGGTGGAGGGCCGTCGCGTGCGAAAGGCCGGTCAGGCGCTCGATGCGGGCGCCGAGCGCCTTCTTGGTGGGCGGCTTCGCGGAGAGCAGGCTCGCGCGAGGGCGCGGACGATCTCGCTCCCCTCGACGCTGCTCTTGAACACGTCGCGCTCCGCGGCGCTCTCCTGCTCGGTCTCGAGCAGGCCGCGGCCGAGCAGCGTGGGCTGCTTGGCCGCGTCGAGGAGGCCGAGGATCTGCGCCGCGCGGATGGAGTAGCTGACGTGGCGGGACGACACGTCGGTCTCCTCGGCGACCTGTTCGATGGTGGCGGCGCCGCCTGCGATCGCGGTGACGACGCAGCGGATCCGCGCGAGGTTGGGAGCCTGGGGAACGTCGCCGGTGGTGAGCTCAAGAGTGGGTCGAGGCATGGCCGGTGCTGGGTCGGGCGAACGTAGCATCGTGGTGAGGGACAAACCAAGGGGTTCCGGGTGGCGTTCGTCGATGGTCGCAAGGCGGGGCTTTTTCAGGGCGTGCTCGAGTCACCAGGTGAGCCTTGGGCCAAGGTCGGGAAGCGCGTCCCGCCTGGCGTCGTGGTCTGGCATCACGCTCCCGAGCTTCGCCCAGAACGCGGGCGTGTGATCGGGGTGCTCGATATGGCAGAGCTCGTGCGCGACCACGTAAACCACGAGCCGCTCGAGCGCGGAAGGCACAGGCACCACGAGCCATCCGCGGATGAGCCCGACCTGCCCGGCTTGCTCGCGCTCGACCCTGAGCCGGTGCTGCCGGCCGAGATAGAGGAATGTCTCACCCGAGAGGTACTCACGCATCCCTGGGGCGGGCCGCTCGCTCTTCCTGCGTACCCGCTCGACGATCCACTTCGCCTTGGCCAGCACGAGCTCATCGAGCCGACCGATCGTCGCCTTGTACGGCGCGGCCAAGATGACATCGCCGGCCTGCGCGACGGCGATGGAGACCGTGGTTCGTCGCGCGCTGCGGCGCACAACGTATGGGATGCGCGTGGTCCCCCAGCGGACCATGGAGCGCTCCACCGCGGGGATCGCATGCCTCTCCTCCGCTTCAGCAGGGCATCGCCGACATACGGCAGCGCCCTCGGATCGGGCAGGAGCATGTCCAGCGACTGCGACGCAGGCCTCGAGGTTCTCCCGGTCCGTCACCCGCCCCCTTCACGTCGGTGGGCGAGAAGATAGCCAGGGCATCTGTCAGCGCCTCGGACACGCCCCAGTAGTCCACGACCAGGCCGTAATCTTTCTTGTCGAAGACGCGGTTCACCCGGGCGATCGCCTGCAGGAGCGTGTGCTCCTTCAAGGGCGAGTCAAGGTACATGACCTGCTCGACCGGGGCATCGAACCCCGTGAGCAGCATGTCGCAGACGACCATGATCGAGAGCGGATCGTCGGGCTTGCAGAGGTGCGGTTCGAGCTGGTCACCGTGGTAGCTAAAACCGTTTGGATGCCTATCCGCTGGCCCGGGCATCCGGTAACTTACGAGCATGCGGGACCACCGTGGGCCGGGCAGGGACAGACAGCGACGTCGCGCGGGCTCCCCACGTCTCGCGGTGCACTGGCCGCGCACGCGGCGCGCAGTGGAGCCCCTCGCCCGAGCCGCAGCGGTGAGGGGGAGGGCCGCGCTCGTCCGACTCGCCGTGCTGGTGGTCCTGGTCGTCCTCGCGGGAGCATGCACGTGCCGCGGCAAGAGCGGCGGCGCGCCCGCACCCGGGCCGCGCGCGGATCCGGGCCCGCCGAAGCGCGGCGGCGTCCTGCTCATGGGCACGACATGGCTCCCGGCCATGCTGGATCCCGTGGTCAATGGAGGCGCCAATGCGAATATATGGACTTCCCTGCTCCTGTATGATCAGCTCGTCCGTGTCCAGGAGGACGGGCTCGGCGCCGAGCCAGGGCTCGCCGAGTCATGGGACGTTTCCCCGGACGGCCTCGTCTATACGTTCCACCTCCGGCCCGGCCTCACCTTCTCGGACGGAGAGCCGCTGCGGGCGAGCGACGTCAAGTTTTCGCTCCTGCGCGCCGCGACCGATCCGAAGAGTATCGGCGCGACCCTCTATCCTTCGTTCGAGATCCAGACCCCCGACGACCGAACCGTCGCCCTGAAGCTCAAGGCGCCCTGGCCTCCTGCCCTCGCGACGCTGGCGCTCTTCACCTCCTCCGTTCTCCCCGAGGCGTATTTCAATCGAGTCGGCGGCGAGAAATTCAACCAGGCCCCGATCGGCTCGGGCCCATTCGTCCTGGCAGAGCTCCGCAACGGGCAACACGCCATCCTCAAGCGAAATCCGCGGCATTGGGATCCCGAGCGGCCTTACCTCGATGAAGTGCGCCTCATTCCAATCTGGGACGACATGACGCGGATGCTCAAGCTCCAGGCAGGTGAAATCGACGTGGCTGAGAGTGTGCCGTTCAATCAGGTCGAGTTCTTACGAGGCATGTCCAATGTGACGGTGCACATGGCACCGATCATGGTCAGTGATTTCTTGCTGCTGAACCCTCGCGCGAAGGTGTTTCAGGACATCAAGATCCGGCAGGCGATCCACTGGGCCATTGACCGGGCGGCGCTGGTCAAGCTCGCTTACTTTGGCAACGCCGAGGTGGCTAGCTCCTTCTTCCCGCGGATGCTCTATTCGGACCCCGTACCGTATCACCAAGTCCTCCAGAAAGCTAGGCAACTCCTGGCCGAGGGCAATCATCCGGAGGGTCTATCTGCTGAAATGATGATCTTCCCCGGCATGGGTATCGATGAGCAGGTTGCCACCGTGCTCCAGAGCCAGCTCGCCCCTCTCGGTATCCACCTGGATATCCAGAGGATTGATGGCCCGACCCGATGGAATCGGGTGGAGCGCGGCGACTACGATGCGATCCTCTACCTGGGTGGGACCAGTGACACCTTCGATCCCGCCCCGCTCGTCGATGCCTGGGCGGTCAGCACGCAGGCGAATCCCAGGAGGTGGGGGTACAGGAACGCGGCGGTGGACGAGCTGGCCACGAAGGCCAAGGTGGAGATGGATCCGATAAAGCGCGCCGAGATGTACCTCGCGATCCAGCATCTTGTGCGCGACGACGCAGTCATGATTGCCCTGACGCGACCCCATAAGCTGACGGCCGTTCGCGATAACGTCCACGGCTTCGCCGTGCCGCCCACGGCCAATTACCTGTTGCAGGACACCTGGAAATCGCCGTGACGCAATCGCCTCGCACCATCGCCGGCGTCATCGCTCGCCGCCTGCTCCAGCTCGTGCCGCTCCTCCTTGGCATCACCCTCGGCGGCTTCTTCCTCCTGCGCCTCATCCCGGGCGACCCGGCGGTCGAGATCCTGCAATTCCGCGCCACCCCCGAGCTCATCGAGAGGCTCCACGCTGAGTTCGGCCTCGACAGGTCCATCCCGGAGCAATATGCGATCTTCCTTCGCCGCCTCCTCCACGGCGATCTCGGCATGTCCTACGTCTTCCGCCAGCCCGTCGCCAAGCTGGTCGTCGAGCAGATCCCCACGACCCTGGCGCTCGTCGCCTTCGCCACGGTCCTGACCATCGCCATTGCCTTCCCCCTCGCGCTCGGCGCGGCCCTCCGGCGAGATTCCGCCTTCGATCGGGCCGTGCGCGCGCTGCTCATCGTTAACATCGGCGTGCCCGCCTACTGGATCGGCCTGCTCTTCCTGCTGTTCTTCGCGGCCCAGCTCCGCCTGTTCCCCGTGGGAGGATACGGCCAGACCACGATCGAGCACCTCCATCATCTGTTCTTGCCGTCGCTCACGCTGGCGGTCATCGCCGTGCCCATCGTGCTACGTGCATTGCGCACGAGCCTCATCGAGCAGCTCCGCGCCGAGCACGTGGCCATGGCGCGCGCCAAGGGCTTGCCATGGCGCGCCGTCCTCTTCCGGCACGTCCTGCGCAACGCGATGATCCCCGCCGTCACGATCGTCGGCATCAACGCGGGCCGCCTGGTCGGGGCGACCATCTTCGTCGAGGTCATCTACGGCGTGCCGGGCACAGGCCAGCTCCTCTTCAATGCCATCCTGTTCCGCGATTATCCCACGGTCCAGGCCGTCACCATGACGTTTGCCGCGCTGGCCGTGCTCATCCAGCTCCTGACGGACATCACGTACATGATGCTCGATCCGCGCATTCGCACGAGGACCTCATGAAAAATGGGAAGCGCCCCACGCTCTTTGGCAGAAAATCTTTCCAGCACAGTGGGATCCGAAGCTTGGAATTCACGTGACTTGAAGTCGCG
>JADMIO011096017.1_pt1 | contig 26305 bp, 23 predicted proteins | sample 8958161 | NCBI WGS metagenome assembly JADMIO01 (sample SAMN16585339, study PRJNA669376) | soil metagenome | isolation source: Crop rotation soil | place: USA: Cullars Rotation, Alabama | collected 2011 | reverse complement strand
CGGCATCCGGCTTCTCTTGCTGTGATGGTAAATCGCGCGAGCCACCAGTTCCTTGCCCGTCCCGCTCTCCCCGGTGATCAATGCCGTCGCATCAGATGCGGCAAGCTGCCCGATCATTTTGAAAACCTGCTGCATCGCCTCGCTCCGGCCCACAACCCCGAGTTCGTAATCCTCCGATTCAAGTAGCGGCTGATAGGAGACGACGCGTTTCATGTCGCGCGCCGCTTTGAGAGCGCCAAAAATGATCTCCTTTAGCTTCGGGACATCGAAGGGCTTAAGCAGGTAATCGTACGCGCCCAGCTTCATCGCCTCGATTGCTGTCTGAGTTGTCCCGTAAGCGGTCATCATGATCACGGGAAGCTTCGTATCGACCTGCCGGATGCGCCGCAGGGTTTCCAGACCGTTGAGCCCGCCCATGCGAACATCCATCACCACGAGATCCGGCTTAAGGCGGGGAATCGTTTGAAGGGCTTCCTCGCCGCTGCTGGCAGTGCTCAATTCGATATCAGGAGAATCGAGAATCCGGCGGAAGGAATACTGCACGTCCACCTCGTCATCGACCAGCAACAGCTTGTCCATACGCGCTCTTGAGTTAACCGCTGGGACCGGAGCGCGCAAATTGATTTTGGTGGGCCAGAATCTCGGGAGAAGCCGCTTCGCGTTGGCTGATTTCCTGGTAAGCCCGCACGAGGGCTTCGATCAGCGCCTCCCAGTCCGATTCAGTCGTTTCCCATCCGCTGCTGAAGCGGAGCACACGGCTGCTCTCCGCCGAGTCATAGCCCATGGCGGTCAGAACATGCGACGGCTTTTCCTGTCCACTCGAGCAGGCCGAGCCGGTCGAAACCGCGAAACCCAGCTTATCGAGCTTCACCACCCAACGTTGCTGGCAATCGGTTTCTGGCATTAAGGCCGAAACGGTATTCCAAAGACGCTGGCTACCTTCGCCAACGATCTCGCTTCCCGGCAGCAGCTTCAGCATTTTCTGTTCGAAGCGCTCTCGCCCTTCCATTTTCGCCTTTTTCTCGCCGTTCATCAGAGCCGCTTCGCGATTCTCCAACGCCGCGATCATTGAAAGAACGCCGGGAACATTCTCGGTCCCGGCTCGCCGCCCCTCTTCTTGCGGACCACCACAAATCATCGCGCGAAGCGGATGCCGACTCGAGCATTTCAGAAAACCCACTCCCTTCGGCCCGCCGAACTTATGGGCGCTGCCGCTGACAAAATCGCAGTCACCAAGACCTTTCGCCGGCAGTTTGCCGATCCATTGCACGGCATCGCAGACGAAGCGAATATCAGATTCACGGCACAATTCGAGCACTTCGCGCCATGGTTGGAGAACGCCTGTTTCGTTGTTGACCGCCATAAGCGCGATGAGCTGTGGCCGTTCGTGAGGCAATTGCCTTTTTATCCACTCCAAGTCAATGACACCTTCATGAGTGGTTGGAATAAAGCAATGTCGCTCCGCGAAGTTCTTCCTGGCAGGGGCTAGTACCGACGGATGTTCAATGCTCGATGTCCAAATCTCCGCGCCCGCTCGGGCACTCGAAACAAAGTGATGAAATACTGCGTTGTTCGATTCCGTCGCGCCGGAAGTCCAGACAATGTCCTCTGGATTGCAGCCAAGAAAAGCACCAAGCTTCTCGCGAGCTTCACTCAGCGCGCGATCGGCCCGAGCGCCAATGCGATGCGGGCTCGAAGCATTGCCGAAGAATTTCTCGTTCGCTTCCAGCCAAACTTCACGCGCCCGCGGGAGCATGGGCGAAGTCGCGTTGTGGTCGAAATAGCAGTGCATATCGGCAAGCAGAATGGCGTCCTCCGGAGGCCCTAATCTCTGCCCGAAGTCATAGGTTCTGTATCATCTCGGTAAAGCACCTTCTTAAGCCACTTCCTGCATCGGTCGCGTTTTTGGTGCGGGCAATTTTCGGCCTTCCATTTGGAAATGATTAACGATATCTGCCACAACTTCGCATAACTCGGCGTAGAGTTGGACAGGGTTGTCGCCGTGAATACCGGAAATGAGATCCGGACACTTCCCGACGTACACTTGATCCGCATCGCTCCATTCGACCCACTTGTGATATTGATCGCCCGGTCTCATTACTTCACCGATTCTATAGCATCCCGCACTTGCCTCTCCTGGTAGTGCTTTGCATCATCGCCGCTGCCGCCGCTCAGAGTCACTGCCCCTCGATAGCGGGCGTGCGAAAACTTCCGGTGAGATCCCTTACCACCTCCAGATATTTCGTAGAAGCCTGCATCGAGAAGATCTCGGACCAACTCTCGAACTTTCCGCGGCACACAGATAACGTTATCCGCCCTGCTAAGAGGTGACAAGGCAGGAGAAACTTCCGTTCATTTGCATTCGTTCCTGAGCAAATCCATCCTTAAGCCGGTCCGATGGATGTGGATATCCAAAATGTAGCACCCGAGCCGCAGGCGCGGATTTCCGCGCGATCGCGCCGGCAGGCGATGGATTGGAGCCTGGTGCTCGCCAGTCAGGATATTCATCCGGTGATCGCGCCGCCCGATGAGAACCGGGCCTGGGGACTGTTGGTCGAACCGGGTGATTACGATCGGGCGCTGGCCGCCATTCAGCAATATCGGCTGGAAAATCGCGGATGGACCTGGCGCAGAGAATTGCCCGGAGCAGCGCTCGAGGTCCATTCGGGGGCACTGTTTTGGTGTTTATTCCTCGGCTTTTGGCACTGGGTTGAAACTTTCATTTGGCCGCCCGTCTATTCCGCGGGGCAAATGGATAGCGCCGCGATGAAAGCGGGGGCCTGGTACCGTCTGTTCACGGCGGTCATGCTGCACGCGGACCTTGCGCACCTTATGGCCAACGCCACCTTCGGTGTGTTGATCGTGGGGTTGGCCATGGCCCGTTTTGGCCCCGGAATCACGCTCTTGCTCACGTTTCTAGCCGGCGTTCTTGGCAATGTGACCGGATACTTCCTTTACTCGCATCCTTATCATGGCGTCGGCGCTTCCGGAATGATGATGGGCGCCCTTGGCCTGCTCTGCATTCACTCTTTCGGACTCTGGCGTAAAAATCCGAAAGCGGCGCGTTATGTTCTTAGTGGCGTTTTCGCCGGCTGCCTTTTATTTATCCTCTTTGGGGTGAAGCCCGGCTCCGATATTTTGGCTCATTTTGGCGGGTTTGTCGCGGGCCTGGTGTTCGGTGCCGCGCTCTCTTTCGTGCCTGAAAAGAAACTACAGAATCGACGATTGAATGTTGCGGCTTTCGCAGCGTTGGTCCTTATAATCGTGCTGACGTGGACCTTGGCATTGCGCTAGTCCAAAACTGGCAAGAATAGAAATATAATGTTTTGCGCCGCGAAAAAACTTCTCAGTCCTCTGATCTTTTCCGCTCTGATCTATGCGATTCGAGCGGATGCCATCGACTATCGCGGATCACATTTTGTGGGCTTCACATCCTTTCAAAATTTCCAAACGGAAACGAACTCGACCGGAATCGTCTTGATTTCACCGCCGATCGATCCCGCAATCGAGTGGAATGAGCTGATCCCCTCTTGGAATTACACCAATCTGAATGGCGGCCTGATTTGCGAAATTCGCGTTCGTTACGGAGATCGTCTGACAAAATGGTATTGCCTCGGGCGCTGGGCATCAAATTCAGAAAAATATCCGCGAGAAAGTGTTAAACACCAAAAGGACGACGATGGTGACGTAGCGACGGACACCCTCGAAATGAAGCAACCGGCCAAGGCCGTGCAGATGCGCATCACCCTGTCGGGTACCGGCTCATCCACCGCCGGGCTGGAGTTCCTCGGACTTTCGTTTAGCAATACAAAAACAGCTTTCGATCCTTTGCCACCAAACACAAACGCGTGGGGAAAAAGCTTAACGGTTAAGGAACGCTCGCAGGCCAATTACCCGGAAGGAATCAGCTCCTGGTGCAGTCCGACCAGCACTTCCATGCTCCTCAGTTTTTGGGCCTCGCAACTCAATCGGCCGGACCTCGATCACGATGTCCCAGAAGTTGCGCTCGCCGTCAATGATCCCAATTGGCCGGGCACCGGGAACTGGCCCTTCAACATGGCGTATGCGGGCGAGCACCACGGAATCCGCGCCTACGTAACCCGCTTCCGTGATGTGTCGGAACTGGAGACCTGGATCGAGAAGGAAATTCCCGTGGCCGTGTCGCTTTCATACAATCTGCTGAAAGGCAAAGCGGAAGGCGGCAGCGGGCATCTCGTCGTTTGCATTGGCTTCACCGAACAAGGGGACCCGATCTTCAACGATCCCGGACGCAAGCAGGTCCACCAGGTTTACAAGCGCGAGAACCTCATCAAAGCCTGGGCCGAATCCCACAATACGGTCTATCTGGTTTACCAAGTCGGCGCCGCCCTGCCGCGAAATCTGTATGGTCATTGGTCGGATTGAGCGATACAACTCGGGGCCTTTCTATGATCATTGGAGTTCCGAAGGAGATTAAACAAAAAGAATTTCGCGTCGCGCTGCTTCCCTCCGCCGCTTATCAACTCATTAAACGCGGTCACACCGTTTTGGTGGAGCGCAACGCGGGTGCGGGTTCCGGTTATCCCGATTCCGATTACGAGCAGGCTGGCGCAAAGCTCGTCGAATCCCACGAACGAGTCTTTGCCGAGGCAGAGTTGGTCGTTAAGGTGAAAGAACCGCAAGCGAGTGAAATTCCGCTCCTGCGACAAGGGCAGATTCTCTTCACTTATCTGCATCTTGCTGCGAGCAAATCACTAACGGAAGGTTTGCTCAACTCCCGCGTCACTGCCCTCGCTTACGAAACAGTCGAAGTCAAAGGCCGCTTGCCTCTACTCGAACCAATGAGCGAAATCGCCGGACGCATGTCCGTGCTCGTCGGCGGATATTTTCTCGCGAAGCATTGTGGCGGCAGCGGCGTGCTCCTCGGCGGTGTTCCAGGCGTGCTGCCCGGGCGCGTCGTCGTCCTTGGCGGCGGCGTATCGGGAGTCAACGCGGCCAGAATGGCGACCGGCCTCGGAGCAGACGTGACAATCCTCGAAGTGGACGTGGAACGGATGCGTTTCCTGGACATTACCCTCCACACCGCTCACACTCTCTACTCAAGTGAGGCCCATCTCGTTGACCTCCTGCCTAACGTTGACTTGCTGATTGGCGCGGTGCTCGTTCCCGGCGCCAAGGCCCCGAAGCTCATTCGGCGCGATATGCTTCGCCGGATGCGCCACGGCAGCCTCCTTGTTGATATCGCCATCGATCAAGGCGGTTGCGCCGAAACGAGCCGTCCCACCACCCATGATGATCCCATCTTTGTTGAGGAAGGCGTCATCCATTATTGTGTCGCCAACATGCCGGCCGCCTACGCTCGTACTGCCACCCAGGCACTGACAAACGTAACCTATCGCTACATCGAACAACTCGCAGATTTCGGCCTTACAGAAGCCTGCCAGCGCAATCCCGCTTTACTCGGCGGCTTAAATACGCAGGATGGCAAACTCACCTACAAAGCCGTTGCCGAAGCGCATGGGCTCCCTTACTCCTCTGCAAATTACGTTTAGATGCTATTCAAAGAGTCGGAAATTTGCCTGAGGCTCTCAGATACGCTCGACACTGCCGGATGACCTCGAACCGGAACGCCTGAAAGCTGATGCTTCTCAGCCCGGTCTCATCGTAAATCCGCGCGACCTCCCGGTTGAATTTCGATTCATTGGACTCCTGCTCAGCGTCAAACGGATCGAGCGGATTAGTAAACCTGTCGTACAGGTTCGCCAGCGCCTCAATCTGGCGCCTGCTTATTGCGATTGGTGCATCGTCTGGAGGCGTTGGCATTTGTTAGCTAAATCCAAAATACGGTCGATATAAACGCCGACGCCGCAATCCCTGCGATCGCCCACCAACTGAGCAAGCTTTTTCACTGCCTCCTGACAGACCTGCGCCATCGCGCCCCACAATCGCGCGATTTCTTCCATATCATCGGTATTCCTCGCCTCGACCGCCGTCATCCGATAAACGACCTTGATGGCTGACTCGATCTGAATCGCGGCATCGTGGAATTGGCCAGCCGTATCCGGCGGTGCGGACAGGATGCTCTTGTCGAACTCAGCAGCCGTCCCCTGCCATACGTCCAGGACTCCGTTAGCTTTCACGCCACAAATCTAAAGCTCGTAGATTCGATTGCAATCTATTCCAAGGATGGTCAATTGCTGGGCGTACCGCAATGAGTCGATACTTTCGAATCACCATCCTGAATTCCGTCCTCTCCATCCTTTGCCTTCTTTGCGGCTGCGCCTGCCCGAATGAAACAGCTCGGCGCTTTCAATACCCAGGAGACTCCTTTGGCTTCAGGAATGAACTTCGTTGGACTTACGAATTCAGTGATTCGAACGACGTGACAACCAGGGAAACCGAACCGCCACCCGAATATTCGCTGCGCTGCTTTCCGATGGTGCGGGCGGCGCGGGAATTTTTTTATCACGCGCGCTTCGACCCGGGTCTCTCGAAAACCAATGCTCTCGAATATAAACGCCTCGCACGCCAGGTCATTGGTCGCAGCAGTCGATGTCCCTCAAAAGATGAGGAACGAATTATCATTCCTGGCTTCGCAAACCTGCATGAGTTTAGCGCCGCTTATCCTGACCTTCTCAAAGCCGAGTGCGGCACGGCCTGGGCCAGCTTCTTTCAGCGTGGCAACTGGCGCATGGTTCTACCGATAACTCGCCGAGCGGAAGCGAAAATCGCCGCGAAGTTTTCCGACGAACTGGCGCAGGGCCGCGTGCCTATCGCGCACATATATCGTTTTCCCGATACGAGTCTGAATCATGCGCTCCTCATTTACGATCCAGTCTCGACCGAGTCGGGGATAATTTTCAAAGCTTACGACCCCAACAACCCTGGGCGGCCCGCCGAACTCCGTTTCGATCGCGCGACCCGAACTTTCTTTTTTGAGCGAAACCAGTACTTTGCCGGTGGACCGGTGAAGGTTTATGAAGTTTATCACGGTCTGGCCTTTTAACGTGCCCTGATGTCGTTGTTCAAAAAACATTATACGCGCGATGAAGCGCGCGAGCTTTTGCCGCTCGTTCGGCAGTGGCTCGATGAATTGAGCAACATTCGTGAACTGCTCCAGAATTACGACGAGCGGATCGCGAAAGCTCTTGGCGTGGGCGACGATCTCGGCGGCGAACTCGTGAACAAATACATCAAATGCATCGCAGCCATTCGCGATATTCTTCTTCGGTTCAAAAAACGCGAAATTCAAATCAAGGACCTGGAGCGCGGGCTCATCGATTTTCCCGCCTTTATCGGCGGCAAAGAGGTTTTTCTCTGCTGGGAAAAGGGAGAAGAGGACATCGAGTTCTGGCATGACTTGACCAGCGGGTACGCGGGGCGCGAGCCACTCTAACGAAACTCTCCGCCGCCTTCTGATGCGCATTCTGATCACATTCGGACCCACTTACGAACCGTTGGATCAGGTTCGCCGCCTGACGAATTTTTCGACGGGCAAGCTCGGGACAGAACTTGCCAATTTCATGACAGTTTCCGGCCACGAAGTAACGGCGCTTCGTGGATATTACAGCACGTTTCGCGGTAAATGTTCCGCGGTGAACGTGATTGAATTCACTACCACCAGCGATCTTCTTGTCCGCTTGCGTGAACAGGCTCTTGGCTCATATGGGGCGGTGTTTCACGCCGCCGCCGTTTCCGATTTCTCATTCGGTACTGTTTTTCAAAGGAAACAAGATGGAAGCCTTCAGAGAATTACCTCGGGTAAGTTTTCGACTCGCGATGGCGCGTTGCTCGCGGAATTAGTCCCGACCCGCAAAATTATCTCTGAACTTCGGCCGCTCTTTCCAGCAGCCAAAATTTTCGGCTGGAAATACGAGGTCGATGGAACACGCGAAGAAGCGCTGGAGCTTGGAAAAAAACAGGTCGTCGCAAATTCCACCAACTACTGTGTAGTGAACGGTCCCGCTTACGGCGATGGGTGGGGGATTATTTCATCGAGTAGTCCGGTCGAGCATTGCGCGACGACCGAATGGCTTGCGCAGGCGCTCCTCCGCCGCTTGCGCCAGCAGTGACTCGCCTCTTTCACGTTGAATGAGCGGATCAGCCAAGTTACTTTTTTGGTATGAGCATGAGCGAAATTATCGAAGAAATCTCCAAGCTGCCAGTTCCGCAGCGACGGGAGATCGCCCGGCGGATCTTTGACATGGAGAATGATGCTGCGCTCTTGGATTATTACTCCCACCTTGCCGACGAGCAATTCCTCGAAATGGATCGAATGGAGGCTGCCGATGCCGAGAAGCGAACCGGGTGAGATCTGGTTGGTCGATTTAGGACTCGCGGCGAAGGTTCGCCCAGCGGTTATTCTCAGCGATTATCCGCTTGGAGAGGAACTCGCGCTCCTTCTCATCGTCCCGCATACGACTTCCACTCGGGGAACCAAATGGGAACTCAACATTCAGGTTCCTTTCTTGAAACCCGGCGTGTTCCATCTGCAGGCATTCAGCCGGTTCCTATCCCGAAGCTTGAACGCCGTCTCGGGAAACTCTCGGATGACCAATTTCGGTCTTTGAAGGCGCGCTTAGTTGATCTGCTCAAGCTTGCCGGCTAATTCAGTCACACTCTGGATTCCCCGAGCACTTTGCTTTGCAGCCCCCCTTCACCGATCACCAGCTTTCCTTCGGAACCTGTCTTTTCCTCAGGAATTCGCATGCCGTAGAACGAGCGGTAAACGAAAATCAATGCGATCACGAAAAAGACGCCGCCGATCCAATGCCGAGTCACTGGATTCTCCATTTTTACAGCGATCTCAACCGCGAGAAGGCCGAAAAGAGTTGTGAATTTGATCACCGGATTCAAAGACACAGAGGACGTATCTTTGAATGGATCGCCAACGGTATCGCCAACGACCGTAGCAGCATGCAACGGCGTATTTTTCGCCCGCATATCAACCTCCACGATCTTTTTGGCGTTGTCCCACCCCCCACCGGCATTGGCCATGAAAATCGCTTGGAAAAGGCCGAAAAACGCGATTGCCACAAGATATCCAATAAAGAAGTAAGGGTTGAAAAACGGAAGCGCGAGCGCAAAACAGAAAATCACAATAAATATGTTCACCATCCCTTTTTGCGCATAGATCGTACATATCTTTACGACCTCCTTGCTGTCTTCGATTGACGCCTTGGCCGCATCCAGCTTGAGATTTTCCTTGATAAACACCACCGCCCGATATGCCCCCGTTACGACTGCTTGAGTTGACGCGCCGGTGAACCAGTAAATGACGGAGCCACCCATCAGCAGACCCAGAATCACCGCTGGCTGAACGAGACTGAGGTTCGCTACGACATTCCCATAATTCGGCGAACGCTGCAACAACATGATAATGCCGAAGATCATCGTGGTAGCGCCAACCACCGCTGTTCCGATCAGCACCGGTTTAGCCGTGGCTTTGAAGGTGTTTCCCGCGCCATCGCCCTTTTCGAGCTGGATTTTGGCATTCTCAAAATCCGGTTCAAAACCGAAGTCGCGCTTGATCTCTTGCCGCACGTTCGGCACTGCTTCGATCTGGCTCAATTCATAGACCGATTGCGCGTTGTCCGTCACCGGTCCAAAACTGTCCACCGCGATCGTCACCGGCCCCATTCCCAAAAATCCAAACGCCACAAGGCCGAACGCGAAGATCGGGGCCGCAAAGCTGAATTCCTGCGGCATCAGTCCGGTCAGTGACGGATTCTGCGAAAAGACATAACTCAGGAGCATCAGCGAAAGAATCACCAGCCCTTTCCAAAACGCGGAGAAATTTCCCGCGACGAAACCAGAGAGGATATTCAGTGACGCCCCACCATGTTGCGAAGCATTCACGATTTCCCGAACGTGACGCGAATGTGTGCTCGTAAATACCTTCGTGAATTCGGGAATTAACGCTCCCGCCAGAGTTCCACAACTGATGATCATCGAGAGCACCCACCAAAGGTCCGGATATTTCAGCATCCCGCCCAGAAGGAAATAGCTCGCGACGAACGTCACGCCGATCGACACGATCGACGTAATCCAGACCAGCCAGGTCAGCGGCATTTCCATGTTAAAGTCCTTGAGATTCCCGTACATCGCCGCGCTGATGCGGTTATTGACGAAAAAGGAAAATACAGACGTTACGATCATGAGCGCCCGCATCGTGAAGAGCCACACAATCAACTGCCCGCACATCGCCTGTTGTTCCGGAGCCGCCAGCGCGAGCGCAAGAAAAACAATCAGCGCCACGCCCGTGACACCATATGTCTCAAAACCATCCGCGGTCGGCCCGACGCTGTCGCCCGCGTTGTCGCCGGTGCAATCCGCGATCACACCCGGATTTTTCGGATCATCTTCCGGCAATTGAAAAACGATCTTCATCAAATCCGCGCCAATATCCGCAATCTTTGTGAAGATCCCGCCGCAGATACGCAACGCGCTCGCTCCCAGTGATTCACCAATCGCAAACCCCATGAAACAGGCCCCGACCAATTCAGTCGGCAGGAAGACCAGGATGCAGATCATGAAGAAAAGCTCCACGCTCACGAGTAGTAAACCCACGCTCATCCCCGATTGCAGCGGGATGTTTAAAGTGCGCAGCGGATTCCCCTTCAGAGAAGAAAATGCCCCGCGTGAGTTCGCCACTGTGTTGATTCGGATGCCGAACCACGCGACGCCATAAGAGCCTAGAATACCGAGAATCGAAGCGATCAGAATCAGAAGAACATTCCCCGCCGGCATACCCTGGAGAACCTTGAAATAGTACCCCATACACGCCGCGATCAGCACCCAAAGAACGACCAGGAACTTGCCTTGCTGGAACAAATAGGTCTTGCACGTCTCCCAAATAAGATTCGAGACGTTGCCCATCGATGCGTGAACGTCCAGCGCCTTCGTCTGCTTGTACTGCATCCAGCCGAAAAGCATCGCGAGAATGCAGACGCCCAGGCCGGCATAAAGCAGCGTCAATCCATGCACTGTTCCTCCGCGCACATCAAAATTCACCGTATTTAGATTGGGAATTTTGAGATCCGCCTCGCTGGCAAAACTGCCGGCGTGTCCGAGCCAAAAAAACATGAATACAGCAAGAGCCAATGTCCTTAAAACCCGTAGTAGCATAAGGCGATAGTAGTTATTTGGGTGATTTTTGTCTATATGACCTGAGTTGCGTCGGGAAGCGAGCCAAAAACGCACATTCATCGCGGAACACAAAACACCAGAAAAGCTCGTCTTTCTGCCCAAAAATTGCCGAATCTTTTGCAAAATATTGCTCATGAGCGGCGCTCCTTCAGCCGCGCCGTTGCGACCTCTCCCGAATCCTCCAACGGGATTCCGTATGTCCCCCAGCGTTGTCGCCAGGACAACAGAGCGCGGCGAATTGTCGCGTACCTGGCTCTACCCGCCTTTCGAATGGCATTTCACCGCGCGGGCGATTGCCCCCTCCAAGCCGTCGAGTTGAACGCCGCCTCGTTGTTAATCCGCGCCGAGGAAGATCCAGTGTTCGGCTATGAAGTGATGAAACGAATCAGCAAACAAGTCGTCCAGCGTTTGCAAGCGACGCGCCGCCGCCTCATCCAGGAAATTCAATCGCGCGAAGCAAGTGTTTCTTAACAGGTGCATTACCACCCGCAATGAGGAAGTCGTGAGCTGTTCCACGTTGATCACACTCCCGCCGTCGAGCCACTCGAATGCACGTCGGAATGGGAAAGTGGCGAGTTTCAAGAACCTGTCCTATCCAGCGGAGTTTGGATATGAATACAAGAAAGGCAAAAACCAGGATCGACCAGGCGAATTCGCGTGACGTCCTGGGAGAGCGTCATGGCCATACATTTCCGCGAATGCGACCGGAATGGCGGCCCCACTACAGCCGTCTGCTCGCCATTCGAGAGGACCTACTGCGCGAACGCGGTCAATTGCGGCAGGGCGCCGCCTCCGAGATTCCGATTGGACAGATGCATCCCGCCGAAAGTGCGTCCGACGAGTTTGATCATAACCTCACCTTCAGCCTGCTCTCCGCGAGCAGGATGCACTCTACGAGATCGACGAAGCTCTGAGTCGAATCCCAAACGGAACCTATGGAGCTTGCGAACTAACGATCACGACGCGCACCCATTTCGGCAGCAAGTGAGTCAAGCTTCGCCGATGATTCAATCTCCAAATCAACGTTCAGGAAGCGGGGGCTTTTGGCACTTTCCAATTGCATAACAATCTCGTGAATTCTGGAAATCACTCTTCCGAGCTTGGGAACCCTGCCTCAGGATTCTGGAGGATTAGGTCAATAGGGATGATTCCGGACGAGTTCGCACCAGGTTCCCTGGCTCCACATCGAAAGCGGGCAGGTTGTCCGCCTCACGATACCAAAGGTCACCAAACCGATGCCGATGGAAGACGAAACCCAACGAGACGAACTCGGCCCGGATCTCCTCGTGGGTTGGAGGATTCCCGCGAATGAACGGTTGCCGGGTTACAATTCGAACCCGCCCGATTTCGCGAACAAGTCCCAAGACATCCCAAACCAATCCAAAGTTCTCTTCCGTAAGCTGAATTCGGCGCAAGTATTCGGATGGCAGAGCAAACCGCCGACGGCCCCAGCGGCGACCAAAGGTTCCGGGTAAAGTCGCCTTAATGACCCGTTGCGAAATTGCACGCATTTATAAAAGTCGTATGTTCAAGCCGATCTGGACGCCGAACGCGGAGGTGGGAATCTGGAGGCAAATGAACGACGCTTTGGGTTGGTCCAAATTTTAGTAGATTCTCGCTGAGCAGACACTGGAGTGAAGTTCCAGAAGAGACCTTCGGGATTAAGTAAGTAACGTGTTGTATTGGCGAGAGATGAAAATATGAAACAGCTCCATTACCTCCCGGCAGCAGCCTGCCTTTTCCTGGCGGCCTGCGCCAGAAAGGAACCCGAACCCGTCGGAGCCGCGCCAAGCACCCGAACCCCGGCCGAAGCCGTTGACTTGGGCACCGTCAAAGATTCGGTCTATGCAAACAACTATTTCAAGTTTCGCGTGACCTTCCCGGCCGGGTGGGCGGTTCAGGATCGCGCCGCGCAGCAGCGCCTCGCCGAAACCGGTTCGGAGGTTTTGGCTGGGGACGATTCTGGGCTGAAGTCGGCGATTAAAGCTTCGCAGGTCAAGACTCTCAATCTCTTCGCCATCGCCAGACATCCCGTCGGCACGCCCGTCCCTTTTAATCCCAGTATTAATTGCACCGCAGAGAACGTCGCCGATTATCCAGGTATTAAGAGCGGCAAGGACTATCTCTATCACGCAAAAAAACTGTTCGGCGGCAGCCAGCTTAAGATCCAATTCTCAGATGATCCCACGACAGTGAATCTCGGAGGAGCCGAATTTCATTCCATGCGAGGCTCGATGACAATCGGACCCACAACGATCCACCAGATATACTACAGCACGATCCGAAGAGGCTACGCCCTTAACTTTACTCTCACCGACAGCAATGCCGAAGAAGAGGCTCTTTTAAAGAAGATCATCGAAAGCATCTCGTTTCAATAGCAGCGATTTTATCGTGACCACCATCCGTACTGGTGGGTCCCGAAGGCTGGCGGTTATGATATCGCCGTAAAGAAGACATGGGGTGATCACGGTAGCGAAGCGCTATCTTGAGAGACTTATGATATTGACAAACATCGCTCCATAAGGGAGGGGTCGTCCATTCCCTCCCCCTCCCTGAATCTCACACGTCGCAGGCAAGCGTCAGCCACAACATTTGCCTTTGACTCGCCCTGAAATGCGCTTGCAGCGGACGCGGTTTTTTGCTCTCCTTTTCCCAACGAAAACGGCCTTTGGGCGGCGTGATTGAAAAGTAATCTTGGTAGATTCCTCTTCACTCCCGCTTTGGGTGGCGCACGCGTTTCGCGTGTCTCTCATCGGCGTCCCGCCGATGCTCCCTTCCCGAAGGCCAAACAGAACAAAGTTTGCGCCATGAAAAACTCCGCCACCACCGGCCTGAAAAGCCGAACCGTCCGCCATTCCCCGAAACCAATCCCTGGGTTGCATCAACACAACCGAAGGCAACGCTGTGGGCGCGCCAAAAGATGCTTTCTTCCCTCGCTTGTGGCTGCTTCACGAAAGAAGCCCCATTTTTTACCTTCCTTCCCACGCAAGCCATTGATTTCACGCATTTTCACGCTTCCTCACATTTATCGCGCAAAAAATTTCTTCTCCTTCCGCCCAACCGGAGATCTCCCTGTCCCGGTTTTGTCCCTCCAGTTCGAAAACCTTTCGGACCATCCTTTCCTCAGAAAAAGCTCCCCGCATGCACAGATATTTGTGCATGCATACACAACCATTTTTCGCGAGTTTCCTATGCAACATCCTCCGACACAGCAACTCCGAACTATTTTCACCAAAAGTCAGTCAACATTTCCATGCACAAACCTCCCGTCCTCTTTGTTCATATCCGGCGAGCTCGAGACTGCCGTCTCAGTTCTTCCTGTCCCACTTTGTCCCTCGAGTTCAAAAAAATTATTGGCCTTCCGTCCCGAAACTTTCGCGCCGCTCCAGCCAGCTCTTCCTCGACCTCCCGGCGAGAGATCCGATAGGCCGGATCTAAAAAAGGCTTTTCCTTTGAACCCCCCTTTGTCGTAACCTTTCGCAGCCCTATGAAGAACCACATTCGAGTTCTGTTGCCTTTAACTCTCATTGCGCTCCTTTATCAACCATCGACTGGCGCGGATTCAATCACGCTGCACACCCGCAAGCGCGTCGAAACCGCCCCCAAAAGCGGCAAATGGAACGCCGAGGAAAAGACTGTCCAATGGGACCCGCACAAAACCGCCATCATCATCTGCGATATGTGGGATCAGCATTGGTGCAAGGGCGCGACAGAACGCGTTGGGGAAATGGCCCCGCGCATGAACGAAGTGATCAAAGCCGCCCGCGCCAAAGGCGTTTTCATTATTCACTCACCGAGTGACACCATGAAGTTTTACGAGGGCACCGCTCAGCGCAAACGCGCCCAGGCCGCGCCGGTCGCGAACCCGCCCGTCCCATTGCAAAAATGGTGCAAAATTGACCTGACTCGCGAAGCACCCTTGCCCATCGATGATTCAGATGGCGGTTGCGACGACGAACCGCAATGCAAAAACTACACCGCATGGAAACACGAAATCTCCGCGCTCGAAATCGCGGACGACGATGCGATCACCGACTCTTCCGAGGCTTACAATCTCCTCCAGCAGCGCGGCATCGATAACGTCATCGTCATGGGCGTGCACGCCAACATGTGCATCCTCGGCCGCCCCTTCTCGATTCGCCAGATGGTCGGCGAAGGGAAAAACGTCCTCCTTATGCGCGACATGACCGACACCATGTACAACTCGCGCATGCGTCCGTTCGTCAACCATTTCCGCGGCACCGACCTCCTCATCGAACATATTGAGCGCTATTGGTGCCCATCCATCACCAGCGTTGATTTTCTCGGTGGCCAGCCATTCCGTTTTTCCAAAGATCCCGAGAATCCCAAAAATAAATCGGCCGCCAACCATTACGTGAAACCGGCCGAACCGCGGAACGGTTCTCCAAATCAAGATGGCCCGCTCAGCCCCGAAGATTCCGCGCGAAGCTTCACCGTTTTCGACGATTTGGAATTCGAACAGGTCCTGGCCGAACCGATCGTGCGCCAGCCGCTCCAATTGAACTGGGACGAGCGTGGCCGCTTGTGGGTCGTGCAATACATCCAATACCCCGCCCCCGCCGGCTTGACTCTCATCAGCAAAGATAATTGGTGGCGCGCCGTCTATGACAAGGTTCCGCAACCGCCGCCACATCATTTCAAAGGCGAAGACAAGATCACGATCCACGAAGATACGGACGGCGACGGCAAGTTCGATAAGCACACCACTTTTATTGAAGGCTTGAGCATCACCACGTCGATGGCAATCGGACGCGGCGGTGTTTGGGTGCTGAATCCGCCCTATCTCCTTTTCTTTTCCGATACGAATCATGACGACGTCGTCGATTCCGATCCAGTCGTTCATCTCGCCGGTTTCGGCCTTGAGGACACCCATTCGGTCGCCAACAGTTTGCGCTGGGGACCGGATGGGTGGCTTTACGGCTGCCACGGGAGCACGGTCACCGCCAACATCACCCGCCCCGGCCTCGACGAAAAACCCATCGCACATATCATGGGCCAGGCTGTCTGGCGGTATCATCCTGAAACGCGGCGTTTCGAAGTTTTCGCTGAAGGCGGCGGTAATGCGTTCGGCCTGGAGATCGATGACAAAGGCCGGATCTTCTCGGGACACAATGGCGGCGACACGCGCGGCTTCTACTATCCGCAAGGTGGCTATCTTCAAAAAGGATTCGAAAAACACGGCCCGCTCTCGAACCCGTACGCGTTCGGTTACTTCAGGCAAATGCCCCACAATGCCGTTCAGCGTTTCACGCACACCTTCGTTCTCTACGGCGGTGGCTCGCTGCCCGAAAAGTACAACGGTGAACTCTTCGGCGCCGAACCTTTACAGGGCCGCATCGTTCTGAGTCATATCGAGCCGGATGGTTCCTCTTTCAAGACGCACGACCTCGGTCACGCCGTCACAAGCTCGGATAAATACTTTCGTCCGGTTGAAATCAAAGTCGGCCCTGACGGCGCGATCTACGTCGCCGATTGGTATGACCGCCAGGTCACTCACACGCACAACTACGAAGGCAACATCGATAAATCCAACGGCCGCGTCTATCGTCTAAAGCCCAAAGGCCAAAAGCCGCAGCCGAACCCTTTGACCGCGCGCGCAGGCTCCGATGTCGCCCAGTTAGGTTCTCTCTTTACACTAAAAAATCCGAACCGCTGGGTCCGCCAAACCGCGCTTCGCCAGATCGCCGATGCTCGCTATAATCGCGCTACCGCGGAGTGGACGAAAAAAACTCTCGCGCCCAGCCTGAAGAAACAGTGCCTTGAAAGCACCGGCCAACCCGCGCTCGAATTTCTTTGGGCATTCAATCTGGCCGGCGCTCTGGATGACAGTTCGGCTCTTGAATTCCTCGACCACAAAGATCCCTATGTCCGCCTTTGGACCATTCGCTTGCTCGGCGATGAAAACCATCTTACCCAAAGCATCAACGAAAAGATTCAGCGGATCGCTCTAACAGAACCCAACGTAGAAGTCCGCAGCCAGCTTGCCAGCACTGCCAAACGATTGCCCGCAACGCAGGGCCTGCCTCTCACGCGAAATCTCCTCACTCACGATGATGACGCGAACGATGTCCATATTCCGCTTCAGCTTTGGTGGGCCATCGAATCCAAAGCGGAATCAGATCGCGACGCAGTCTTGAACCTCTTAAACGATCCAGCCTTTTGGAATCACAAAATCGTCCACACGACTATCCTCGAGCGGCTAATGAAACGATACGCCATGGCCGGCACCCAACCCGATCTTCGCACCTGCGCGCGCCTCCTCCGCCTCGCGCCCGCGCCTCCCGACGCCAAATTGCTCCTCAATGCCTTTGAAGAGGCCTTTAAAGGCCGGTCCCTCGGTGTCATTCCGCCTGAATTGCAGGAAGCTATCGCCCGGGTCGGCGGAGAAAGCACCGCCCTGGCCTTGCGGCGCGGCAATCGCGACGTCCTGCCCGAAGCGCTCAAGCTGATCGCCGATAGCTCGGCTCAAAAACAAAAACGAACCCAACTCATCCAGGTTTTCGGTGACGTAAATTATCCGGAAGCCGTCTCCCCTCTTCTCAGAATCGCGCAGCAAGAGAGCGATCCAGCTCTGCGCAAAGAAGCCATCTCCGCTCTCCAAATTTACGATGATCCAAAGATTGCCTCCACTATCATTCCGCTGACTGCATCACTGCCCACTGATGCAAAACTCGCCGCCTTCAATCTCCTGGCCAGTCGTCGAACTTCGTCCTCAGCCCTGCTCAAAGCGGTCGAACATGCCGACATTTCCGCGAAATCCATTCCTGCCGAAATCGTCGATAAACTGCGACTCGATGAATCGCTCGCCCCCACGGTCGATCAGGTTTTCGGCCCAAAAATCACTTTCGACAAAACGGCGCTCGATGCGCGCCTGAAATCGCTCGAACACACAATTGCATCCGGTAGCGGCGATCCATTCGAAGGCTTCAAAAATTTCAGTCTTGCCTGCAGCACCTGCCACACACTTTTCGGGAAGGGCGGCAAAATCGGTCCCGATCTCACCAGCTACAAACGCGATGACCTCGAAATCATGTTGATGAACATCGTGAACCCGAGTGGCGAGATTCGCGAAGGCTACGAAACAGTGGTGATCGATACAAAGGACGGCCGCAGCCTGTCCGGTTTTCTCGCGGAACGATACAATGATGCGCTCGTCCTGCGCGGGCTCGATGGCGCTACAACCTTGATTCCAAGAAATGACATCGTCTCAATGAGGTCCGCCGGCCGCTCTCTCATGCCCGACGGTCTGCTCGATTCATTTAACGCTCAGCAAATCCGCGATCTTTTTGCTTATCTTCGAAGCAATCAGCCGCTGGCCAGGTAGGTACTTCTACTGGCACAGGGCCATTTGGGCGGAAAGCCCCAAACCCGATCAGGTAGCGAGAATATTCCCCGATCAGGTTTCTGTCGCATTTCGATAAGCCTCGCACAAGCCCCGTATTTACAAGACCTAACGCGCACCTGCCGCCCGCTTCCTTTCCTTTGAAAACAGGGCACAAAAACTGCCTTTGGGTTTGCACACTACTATGAACCACGTGCTGCAACATTCTAAGACAGGATTGTTTCTTGCCCCCGACGGCTCCTTCACTCGAAGGGCGAGTGCCGCACATCAAGTTTCCGACCTCACGGACGCTGTTCTATTCTGCCGGGAACACGAGTTAAGCGCTGCCGAATTCGTGTACCGCGTGCTGGATAATGACCCCGAACCGGTCTTTTCCATGCCCGCGTTCTGGGGATTGGCCACCGCCTAATCCGACGTCCAATTCAATAGCCGGATGGATACGTTTCTGGCAATTCTCCCTCATCCCATTCGGACGTGCGATCCAGCGGCTCCAGAGCGCGCGTCTCATCGAAGTGGATCACCACATCGAACTGCTGCGGCAGGTTCGCAAAAAAGTAGTGACTGTATCGCTCCGTCTCCGGCAGATAAATTACGCCTATGGCGCGTTCGAGCATATCACGACGCAGCGCCTGCTCCACGCCCGGTTGCGAATCGAAGCGCAGCATAAAGTCACCAATCTCCGCTTCGTGAAAAGCTCTTTCGAAGCTTCCCTCCATTCCCGGCCGCACCCGTTTCCGTTCGGTGATACCTCCCCAACTTGAAGCCGCCGTAACCGTGCCGGAATTCGTCATGAATCCAACCAACACCGCTTCATCGCCGTGCCGCTCGCGCATGAGTTGACCCACACTCAATTCATCCCGCCTCGACATCTGGGTGGCACGCGCATCACCCAAGTGCGAGTTATGCGCCCAAATAATTGCCTTGGGATTTTCACCCTGCCGGCCTAAATGGTTCACCAGATTTTCAAGGGTATCGACCATGTGCGTGTCGCGCAGGTTCCACGTATTCGGCCGGCCACGATACATCGCGCGGTAATACTTCTCCGCATTCTTCGCCACGATGGCATTCTGTTCGGCGTAGAAAAGTTCGTCCGCCGCGAGTCGTCCGTCGCGCTGTAAGAACTCCCCTGCCCTCCGTTGCAGCTCGATAAGCTGCTGAACTACTTCATCCTCGCAGGATAGGGAACGGTGTACGCTCGCGGTCATACCGTAGGCTTGCGGATCATCGCCAAACTCCTCGAAACAGGCATAACGTTTTCGCGCCTCCTCCGCAGCTTCAGGATTGATTCCAGCCAGGTACCAAATCACCGAATTCATCGACGCGTGCAAGCTGTAGAGGTCGAGACCATAAAGTCCAACCTTCGGCGGCTTCGGCCCAAGCTGCGCGTTCCAGCTTTTTAACCAGGTAACAAACTCCACGATCTCCGTGTTCCGCCACATCCAGATCGGGAATCGTTTGAATCCATCCAACGCCTCGACCGCGGTGCGATCATTCCCCTCACCACGAATAAATCGGTTGAGACGCAACGTATCCGGCCAATCCGCTTCCCAGGTAATGACGGTAAAGCCCTTCTGCTCGATCAACCGTTTGCTTATCTCCGCGCGCGCTTTATAAAATTCGTGAGTGCCGTGAGTTGCCTCTCCCAAAAGCACGTAACGGCAGTCGCCAATTCGATCCAACAGTTCTTCAAAACGCGTTTCCGAATGCTCAATTCGAATTGCATCCCGCTCGATCGTGTCATGAACCTGAGTTCTTTCCTGCAACACTGTCATGTCTGCCTCCTGAACCAAATAAAGCCGCTTACAGAGGTTTCGCAACCCAACGAGTCACAAAAAGAGAGCGGCCTCGGGATCAGTTCACCTCGAGGCCGCTGCAGTTCCTGGTTTTGAAAAGAACCTAACGCTGGTGCGTCCGTCCCGTTCCGCCCACGTTGAAGCCGATTCCGATGGTGAAGCCAAACGTTCCATCGGTCGCGTGACCGCTGACGTCTTCCAGCCGGTCAAAAAGCCAGCGATACTGTCCCATCACAAAAAGAAAAGTCTTTTCATAGACATAGTACTTGAGGCCGACTTCAGGCCCCATGCCCCACTGACCGTTGACGCGAGTGCCATAGTCAGCGCCAATATTGGCGCCTATGAAGGGAACGAACTTGCCCAGCAGAAAGTGGTAATCCACGGCCATGCTGGTGCTTCCGTTCCAGACATCAGAGCCGCCGCCGGAATAGGTGACTTGCTGCCGAACAGCGGCTTCAAAGTTCGGTGTGAAAAAGTAACCTGCTGAGCCTACCAGGCTGGCTCCTCCATGATCGAACTCATTATCGGCCGCACCGCCGCCGCCTAAGGTGAATTCCCATTCGCTGGCGGTTGGTTGAGCAAAGGACGTATGAGCCGTACTCATGAATCCAAACGCGAAGGCGAACGCCAAGACGCTCTGTTTAACTTGATTCTTCATTGTTCCTCCTAAGGCCCTCAAGGATTCGTGAGATCAGAGGGATTTGTCGATGAGGGGAATCCCTTAAAACATCCTTAGGTAATACCACTAGAATTCGCAGGTACTGGTTGGTACGCTCTAATTCTTCGCCTTGGAATCGGTAGTATTCGCCACCCACTTGCGCGCGTCTGTTCCATGGCCAATCACCGGGAAGGAGGTGATTCGCAAACGTGCCGCGCCCATCGGAATGAGCGTGATCGTTTCCGTGGATTGGTCAGATTTAACAGGACTCGGTTGAAGTTTGCCAACAACGTTAAGCTTATCCATCTGCCACTCGGGAATTCGGCGCGCCTTCGCGTGCAATTCAATTGGAGCATTGGCGGCGATAAACGGATTCTCGGCAAGCGGTCCTGATTTCTTCACTACCTTGAAAGATTTTTCGGGATTGCGCGGATTCAGTTCGAGTCCGTAGTTCCACGGACTCGCGGGCAGAACCTCGTATTCGGGCCAATTGGGATTACGATTCCCATATTTCTCCCAGTTCTCGGCGATTTTCAGAGAAAACGTCAGCGGTCCATAATTAACGGAAACGGCATTCTCGTTTTTTGGCCACGTGCGAACGCTTACGCGCATCGGGAGCTTAATCGCAACATCGTCACCATTTTTCCACTCTCGCGAAAGGACGGCGAACGAGCCGGGTGCGGTCGCAACCATCTGTCTTTTGCCATTAACTTTGATTTGCGCATCCTCAGCCCAGGCGGGAATGCGAAGGTGCAAAGGAAATGTGACCGATTTCGCTGTGGCAAGTTTCAGCTTAATCGTATCGCGAAACGGATAGTCCGTTTCTTCAACAAACCTGATTTCGGTTCCTTGTCCTACCTTCGCCACCACCTCGCTGGCTGAATATAGCGAAATCGCCAGCCCATTGTCGGCTGTGGCAAGCCAAAGTTCCTCCGCATAGTAAGGCCACCCGTGGGAAACATTGTGCTGGCAACAGCGATAAACCTCGAACGGCGAATAACTCATCATGGTGCCGCCGTTCTCGATATCGGGAGCCTTGTTGTTTTTATCCAACTGCACCTGATTCGCGCAGGTCAAATAATGCAAGCCCTTCCAATCGGGCGTGAGTGCCGCGGGGAAGGAATTAAACGCGATGTCTTCCGTGCGATCGGCCCAACGAACATCGCCGGAAATCTTCGTGAGCATTTCGAAGCTGTGCATGAACTCGACAATGCCGCAGGTTTCAAATCCCTGGCGTGGATCGCTAAAACCGGGCCGGCAATTCTCGTCGCCCGCAAAACCGCCGCCGGGAAATTGACCATACATATCGATAAGTTGGCGGTAATTGGCTTCCGCCTGCGCGAGATCGCGAGGCGCGCCAGACCCTGTAAAGAAAACCCCAGGCGCACGAAATCCCTGCGCCAGATTAACGTTGTGCCAATTCACAATGCCATTTCGCCACGGGGCCATGTTGTCGTAAATGCGTTGAGCAAGTTCCAGGAGGAAGCTTTCGCCGGTCCGATTATAAAGCCAGAAACAGGTTTCGATATTGTCTCCAAAGCGAATGCGCGGCCAGTAGCCATTAGAGAAAGTGGAGGGCGGCTGGGCATTCAGCCATCGATGGTACTTCAGCAGAAATGGAATTACTCGATCATCCCCGGAGTACTCGTACCAGCTCTGAAGAATATTGTTGACCAGCATGTGCGGCCAAAGGTCTGGTTTTCCTTGAAGCGAAGTCAGAAGCATGCGCGGACCGTAATAGCCATCGTCGCGCTGCGTTTTTAAAATCGCTTCGATCCATTTTCTCCCTTCCGCGATCAACGCTTGGTCCTTGAGGACGTAGCCCAGGTCACCAAAACCTTTCAACCAATATGGCATCTCCTCCCATCCGAATTTTCCAGAGCCGTCTGGCGAAGCCCACGAACTTTTTTCGAAGTCCAGCCATGGCGAAAGCTCTTTTAATCGTCCGGTCATACCGTTTGCCTCGAGTTCCAACTGATGGCGCAGCCAGCCGCGCGGCGTGATTGCACCAATCGGCAGTTTCATGAATGGCGCGGCAACCAGCGGCGCATGACTCTGGACATACAGACCGCCGCGCGGAGGGTGTGGAATTGGAACGGTTACCTCAAGACCGTTGACATTCGTCGCGATCTTTCCCGCAAATTGCGCAGCGCTTTGGGTTTGGTTCTCGACACCACCCGGCCTGGCACCTGAATTCTGAGCCAAGGCAATGGCCACCGTCATCTGCAGAACACAAAGTCCTGCCAGCACTAGAGTGCGTCGCATGTCGATCTATTTACCCGCTCCGGACCGGAGGCAAAAGCCAATTTCATCAATCGTAAGCGCCGTCCACAAACCAAAGATTTCCTTCACGCGATACGCGGTAAAGACCGCCTTTATTTGTTTGAACGTCCCATTCCTCACGGGACCATGGGTTTTCCCACCAATTCCCTGATCTTCGCCACGGACCCTGTGACTGAACGATCTTGGCATTTACAGCGGAACTGCGAACCGCAATTGGTTGCCCATCCGCAAGCTCAACGGTCGCAGGTTGTGCTGGCCGAAAGCGGCGCAAAAGGGGGCCGCGTGCAACTGGCTCTGAAACTTTTCGAGAAGCATCCTTGGAATTTCGAATACCACGTGAAGGCCGCTCCGCCGCGCTGATGGGTTCGATTTTAAAATCATCGGGACGATGCGATTCCTGAATCACCGGTATCCCGACACGATCCGGACCGAGCAAAGCGCCGAGCCTTCCAATCGTCTCATAGAAACGGTTCGGATCTCGAACGGCCGTTTCGAAAAGTTGAAATTGCTGGTTCTCGGATGCACAGGGCTTAACGCGCAGCGAAATACCAACTATCGGTGATGCGGTGCGAATCGTTTCGAGGTAATTGTGCAGGATTCGGAAGAGCACATCGATTTCGCGAGTCGCTGCCGGAACTTTTAAACTGCGGTCGTCCGATTGACCAGATTCAAGCTTCAAGGACAAAAAGATCTCTTCGATAGCCAAAAACGATTGTTCCAGGCGGCGCGCCAGTTGCTCCAAAAGGCGGCGAATAATGAACAAGAGGGGTTCCAGCATTTCCACCGGCTGAGCAAATTCGAAAGACTCTTCGTAAATCTGCTTTGGTGTTGTGAGATTCAGCGGCCGAACCCTATCCGCGGACGCATTTTCAAAGAGGTTGATGCCTTCAGGTCCGAGTCGCTCCGCAATTTGGTCTTTTCCAAGAGCGAGAAAAGCACCGACCGTGTTGATACCCCACTTTTGTAAGACTTCGAGCAAATCCACGGGTGGCGCGGCGGATTCAATCGGAAGTGTCCGCCAGAATTCCACCGGGTCAGTGATGAACAAAAAGGGAGCGGCCGTGTGCGCTGCCTGCAAAGCCAACCCAGGCGCCTTCGCTACGCCGATTTGGGCGGCAAGATGGAATTGGGCGAGTCGTGCGCGGAGCTGCGAGGCCCAGTGCTGAAGATGCTGAGTGAGTGGAGTTGCTTTTAAAAGAGGCAGTCCGCGAAGATCAATCGTGCAAACGCCCAGCGCAGTCGATTCGAGATAAGCTGCAGAGTTGTAAGCGCATTCCAGAAGGACTTCGTGCGCCGCTTCTTCCTGGGAAATGGAACGAACACGAAAGAGAATCTGCTCACACCGGGCTTTCGCCTGAGTCGAAGTATTTCCCGCCGCTATTCCAAAGCTTTTCGCGACGGAAGTCGTTTGCCAGACCGGCGACTTAGGCGAATCGTCGCGCAGCAGTGCTAGAGGTGCGGACCGCAATTCCGGTTCGTGTCGGAGAACCGATTGTAACGAGAAATCGGGAATATAGATTACGGCGAACATGAACAACTTCTCATGCAATTCTCACGATCCGTCGGCGCGCATCGACGGCTTCTTCAATTCGTGGAGTGATTTGGGCGAGCAATAGCTCACGATCTTTTTCAAGCGATTCCAAAGTAAAACAGGGCTCGAGAATGAGCCGCGCATCTGCGTTGCTGATCATCGGTTCGGGAGTGAAAACGAGGAATGCCGTCGAAGAGCTTTCGAGAAGTCGTTGAAGCCGAAACCAGGTGCTTGAGGGAATTCGACGCAATTGCGCGGCTGGACAGGAAATCAAGTCGAGAATGACAACTGGAACTGTCCCGTCGTGCAGCAGGAGATCCGCGGCTTTGATTGCTTCTTTCGCGTTAGAACAGCGAACCCAAAGGAACCGTTCGAGACTTTCGTTCTCGAGTGCAGTCACATCAAAGGAATCAACGGCATCAACGAACGCCAGCCATTCGCCATTGACATGAGTCTGGCCGACAAGCGCGCTCAAAAAAAGTGAACTGCCCGAAGCCACACCACTACTGATTATCTCGCTGAGAGCGCCTTTCGCGAATCCGCCGTCGAGCAAGGAATCAAATTGAGAAAGGCCAGTCGGCCAACGCTTTGAAAGACTTTCGTCCCGGCCTGCTTCCATCCGGAGACCCGGAAATTTCTCCGCGAGAAGCTGGCGCAATTCGACGATATTACTCGCTTTGGACGATTTCACTTGGGCAATCCTCCCATTGAGGGGCAGACAAATATAGTCGCACCCCCAATCAAGGAAATGCGATTTTTTAGCGCAAGAACCTGGAGTTAGGACGGCGCAATGACGTCAAGAGGCTGCCGACGTTAAGAGCGGGTTCTCACCAAGTTCGCTTTTTTAGGGTGCCCGAAGGGGCTTCAGGCACTTGCGCACAGAGGGATGGAGCCCCTGAATGATGCGATCCACCGCTTCCTCCGGCGAATCCGTAACGTGACCAAAACCAATTTCCTCGCGCGCAAACACGCCTTCGGCCATCATGAATTGGAACCATTCGCGCAAACCGTTCCAGAATTCTTCACCCATCAAAACGAGAGGAAATGGGCCAATTTTCCCGCATTGGATCAGCGTCGCGGCTTCAAACATTTCATCGAGGGTCCCTAATCCGCCGGGCATGACGATGAAAGCGCAAGAGTATTTGACGAGGCAAACCTTGCGCGTAAAGAAGTAACGAAACTCCATACTGGCATCGACGTGTGGGTTAGCGCTCTGTTCATGGGGAAGAATTATGTTGAGCCCGTAGCTCAGGCCGCCTGCTTCATGTGCGCCACGGTTGGCGGCTTCCATGATTCCGGGGCCGCCGCCCGTTAGAGTGGCGAAACCCGCGCGGGCCAACTCCGCGCCAACCGCGCGGGCCAGCTTGTAATAGGGATGCATTTCCTTGAAGCGAGCGGAGCCAAAGACTGTGACAGCGGGACCAACGCGGTACAACCCTTTGAAAGCGCGGACAAACTCGTCGTTGATTCGCTTAAGGCGCGCCTTTTCCTTCTCTTTTCCAGCACATTGGGATCCTAAGCTTAGAATTCCACGTGGACAAGTTGTCGCG
>JADMIO011107771.1_pt1 | contig 26308 bp, 19 predicted proteins | sample 8958161 | NCBI WGS metagenome assembly JADMIO01 (sample SAMN16585339, study PRJNA669376) | soil metagenome | isolation source: Crop rotation soil | place: USA: Cullars Rotation, Alabama | collected 2011 | reverse complement strand
CGCGACAACTTGTCCACGTGGAATTCTAAGCTTAGGATCCCAATGTGCTGGAAAGGGTTTGATAAAGGTAGGCACTTTCCGAATCCGCGACGAACACTTCCACCGGCACCTGAAGCTCGCGGCAGTACGCAAGCGTGGTGTGATGATGATGCGAGATCCGCATCGGACCGGCGTTGAAGTACAGCCCGTCATCGAATGCGGCGGTTTGGCTGGGACCGTCTTCTTCGCTCAGGGTGCCACGACGCACCGTGAAAACGCGGCCGCCAGGTCGCGCGCGGGCTTCGAGGAGCCGGCAGTCGTAGCCGACTTTTCGCAGTTCGTACGCGGCGGTCATTCCCGCAAGTCCGGCGCCAAGCACGACGATGCGGACGCCAGACACGCGGCCCGAAAGTTGAAATGGCGCCTGAGAGGGAGCGCCAAGCAGCTCGAGGCCTGTCATGGCCTCGTACAGCAGGGACGCACCGCCGGCGGCACCGATACGGACGAGGAAAGCGCGACGCGACAGAGCCATGCAACGTTTGAACTGGACCCGGCCTCGCCGATAGTGTCCAGCTTCAAGTCTCCGGTTTCAAGTTTCGACTCAAACTATTTGATATCCGCCTACCCCTGAGCTAGCATCCGGAACACATACCAACTCGGCGTCCTCGGGAAACCGTCATCAGGGAGGGGTCTATGATGCGACGGATTACCCTCGTGGGCTGTCTCTCCGTGTTCCTGGCAAGTCCCGCTCTCGCGCAGCAAGGTCAGATTAACGGGCTCGTCACCGATACATCCGGCGCCGTCGTGCCGGGAGTCACCGTGACCGCCACCGAAACCGCGACGGGTTTCGAACGCACCGCAGTCTCCGGCAGCAACGGGAACTACGTGTTCACGCAGATGCGGCCGGCCGTCTACGAAATCAGGGCGGAGCTCAACGGGTTTCGCACGTTCGTGCGCAAGGACGTCCAACTGCAGGCGAATCAGGCGTTGACGGTCAATGTCTCGATGGCGATCGGCGCGCTCGAAGAGTCGGTGACGGTCGCGGGCGCGGCCGCGACCGTGGACATCACGACGGCGACGATTTCCGAAGTTGTCGAGCACGAACGGATCGTCGAGCTGCCGTTAAATGGCCGCGACGCGTCGAAGCTCGTGCAGCTGACAGCGGGAACGATTATCGGCTCGATCAGCACCGAGACCGGCAAGTCCATCCCGGGAGGATTGCGCCTCAGCACCAACGGATCGAACGAGAAGGACGTCTCGTTCCGTCTCGACGGCACGAGCAATAACGATCCGTACTTTCAGGAGAACATGACGTTTCCGTTCCCCGAGGCGCTCCAGGAATTCAGCATCGAAACGAGCAACTACAGCGCCGCGGAAGGCGGACAATCGGGTGCCGTCGTCAATGCCGTGACGCGCTCGGGCACGAACGATTATCACGGCGGCGCGTTTGGATACCTGAGAAACCGGGCGTTCAATTCCAAGCCGTTCTTTGCGCCCGAACGGGATCATCTCGAGCGCGAGCAGTACGGCACCTACCTGGGCGGGCCAGTCAAGCTGTTCGGCTACAACGGCCGGAACCGCACGTTCTTCTTCACCGGCTGGCAGGGGACCCTCATCAATAATCTGGGGGCGTCGGCGAACGTGTTTCTCCCCACCGACGACATGCGCAACGGCAACTTCGCGACGTGCGGCCAGGCATGCAGCGTGGTCATCAGGGATCCGCAGAACGGCAACCAGCCCTTTCCAAACAATCAGATCCTGGTGTCGCGCTTCGATCCGGCGATCGTGAATATCCTGGCCCAGCTGCCGCATGTGACCGGAGACGGTCTCTATCAGATTCCCCGGCAGATCGAGCAGGACATGAACCAGTTCGTCGCAAAGATCGATCAGCAGATGGGCCCGAAGAACCAATTCAGCAACCGCTATTTCATCGATCATTTCGACAACGCTCCGGTGTTCACCCCGGGAAATCTCGCGACGTACAGGAGCGGCACGCTCAGATCGCGCGTCCGCACGCAGAACAACGTTCTTTCGTGGAAGCGCACATTGGGCACCGTGCTCAACGATGTGCATTTGGGGTTCAGCCGCGTGCACGCGCGGCGCGGTCCGCCGGAGGAAGGTGTTCCGACGCTGCAGTCTCTCGGAATCCGTCTTCCGCTCTATCCGACCCTGCCGTCGCTGCAAGGGCTCCCGTTCGGCATCGGCGACAACCTCGAAGGGTCCTTCATCCGCAACAACTTCGAAGTCGGGAACCGCACGAACCTGATCTGGGGGAAACACTCCATGCAGTTCGGCGGCGACATGTCGTACTACAAAGTCGACATCGTCAACGAATACCGGCGGGGCGGCGCCTATACGTTCAGCAGCGGCAACAACTACACCGGTATGAACATGGCCGACATCATGCTCGGTCACATGTCGAATTTCACCCAGGGCACCGGCGAATACAAGAACAACCGGGCGCGTTACTACTCGGCGTTCATCCACGACGACTACAAGATCTCGCGGCGTGTCTCCGCGCAGCTCGGCATGCGGTGGGAACCGGCACCTCCCTGGCGCGAGCTCGTGGGACGGTTCCAGCAATTCCGGATCGAGGATTACAACAACAACGTGCGGTCGACGCTGTTCGATAACGCCCCGAAGGGGCTGCTGTTCCGGGGTGATCCAGGCGTGCCGTTCGACGGCACCAACATCGACTGGTTCAATATCGGGACCCGGCTGGGCATCGCGTACGATCTCACCGGCGACGGCAAAACGAGCATCCGCGGCGGATGGGGCATGTTCTACGACCAGCAGCTCGACGGCGAGTTCTACAACGTTGGCGTGAACTCTCCGCCGTGGAGCATCACGTCGAACTACAACGAGCCGTCGGCGCCGTTTTCGGATCCCTATCGCGGACGGCCGGAGGCCGAATTTCTCGCGATCACTCCCGCGGCGATCGGGCGGCGAGATGCGGCCTTTCCAGCGCCGGTGCAGGCCAACGGCTACGACGACAAGTTCGAGACGCCGGTCACCTACAACACGAATGTGACGTTCGAACGACAGCTGCGGGTTGGATGGATGGCGCGCGTTGGCTACGTGGCCTCGCGATCGCGGAATGAGCGGACCACGATCCAGATCAATCCCGCCATCTATGTGCCTGGTGCGACGACGGCGACGACAGACGCAAGGCGCGCCCTGCAGCCGTACGGCGGCATCAGCGAATACAGGCAGACCGGATGGTCCGATTACGACTCGTTGCAGATGACGGTCAGCAAGAGGTTGTCCCGCGGCTGGTCGTTCAACGCGAACTACACACGGCGGTGGACCGACGGGCAGACCGACAGCTTGATTCCGTACTTCATGCCTCAGGACCCGGCGCTCGTCCTGACGCACGGCGGCGCCGGGCGATTTGTTTCGTCATGGGTCTGGCAGTTGCCGGATTTCGGGGGTGACGGCAGTTTTTCGCGGCATGTTCTGGGCGGCTGGCAGCTGACCGGCATCTATCAGTACCAGCAAGGCGGCTTTCTGTCGGTGAGCTCCGGGTCCGACACCTCCCGCGACGGTCTCGGAGGCGATCTCGCTTTGCGCGTTGCGGGTGTGTCATTGGACCCGCCGGCGGGATCCGATCAGACGATCTGGTTCAACAAGGACGCCTTCAAGGCGGGCGACGTGGGCACTTTCGGGAGTGGAGCGGACTCGCGGAATATCATGCGTGGGCCGTCGATGCACACATCCGACATGGGGCTCTTCAAGAACTTCAGGCTGACCAACGACCTCGGATTCCAGTTCCGGATTGAGGCGTTCAACGTGTTCAACACCGTGAATTTTGGGAACCCGAACACGACGGTCAGCAGCGGGTCGTTCGGCCGCATTACATCGACCCACAGCGTGTATGGAGATCCGAGAATCATTCAGTTTGGATTGAAATTCGTGTACTAGCGATCGGCGTCGCCTCGCGCGCTGGCGAGCCCGCGAACTCCGGGCTCGCCAGCGAATCTTCGGTTTGTAGTCTTCGTCGCCTACGTGTTCGTGCGGTGCGTGTCAGGGCGTTGGAGCTAGCGGCCGCGAGATACTGCGGGATTCACACCGATCTGCTGCCGTCGATCGTTCAACCGGCGGCGATCTCGCGGACCGGCGGCATCGAAGAGACGGGCGCGCCGCGCGCGACTGCGTGTTTCGCTCCGCACCCAGCCGGCGGCTGTCAACAGGATCGCGAGATTTGGAGAGACGTCGAAGACTTCACCCAGACGAAAATTGTCTTCGGGGATTCCATCCAGGTCGACCAATGGACGCTTTATCGTCACAACTCGCACAATCCGCACTCTTGCCCGATGGTCCAGCAAGTACGCGGCCACCTGTCATTCGAGTTTGAAGTTCACCGTCACGGTCATGATGACAGGCACGGGGCGCCCATCGAGGAGCGTGGGCGTGTACTCCCAAGAGTGCACGGCGTTTAGCGCCGCCTGATCAAGCAACGGCACCGATCGCAGAACGCGCGCGCGCTGAACGCGTCCGTCTACGCCGATCACGGCCTCGAGAATCACCAGGCCCTGCACACGATTCCGTCTGGCAATGTCCGGATACTCCGGCGTCGCGTCTTTGATCTTTGCGGGCGCCTGAATGCCCCGACTGATACGCACGGGCTGTGGTGCCTGCTCGCGAACCGGCGGAGGGGCTGTTTCGATGATGGAAGAGTCCGCGCCGACGAAGCCGTCAATCACACCTTCGAAAAGAGCGACGTGTTCCGATGCGATGCTCAATCCCTTTTCCGGTGAGATCCCCTCCGGTGCGACGATCGGCACCAGCGCGGTCGGGTCGATCGCGCGCGGAGGTGCGGAGGCCCGGAGCTTCGGCGGCTCCGTCACCATCGTGGCCGGCATCGGCGGCGCCATGTACTGCAGCAGCGCTCGCGGTTGCGGCAGCACATCGGCGGCGACGAGCGGCACGACGATGAGAATACCGATCGCGATCGTGTGCGCGAGAAATGACACCGGCGTGTACCACCTCCGGTTCGCCGCGCTGCCAGGGCACACCACTTCCTGAAACATGTCTGCGGGCATGTCGTCTCCCCTTTCGTGCAATCGTGCTGATTGGTTACACGAGCTTAGACACCAATCATTGGTGATTGGGTGACGGGGGATTGGGCGATGGTTGGGTAGCGACGATTGGCGATCCGCGATAAGCGATTGGCGAGAGCCGTGGGCAGGTGGCGAGGCTTTTGCTCAACTCCTGATAGGTCAGACCGGTATGTCCGCTGTCTGTACAGATGAGGAGGATGGAAATGAAAATTACGTCTTTAGGCTTACCGGCGGCACTGCTCGCGACGTCGCTTTTCGCGGCATGTCAGAACACCGCCAGAGGCATCGAACAGGACACCGAAAAGAACACGGCGGCCGCGAAGGACGCCAGCCGTGACGCGGGGTACAAGGCCGACGAACTAGGCGACCGCGCGAAAGCCGAATCGAGAGAAGCATCCCAGGACGCGAAGGAGGGGATGAGTAATCTCGGCGCCAAGGTCGATGCGGCGCAGCAGACCATGGATGTCAAGACTGCCCTGATGGCCGACAAGACCGTCGACGCGTCGGGTATCGATGTCGATACCAACGCAGACACGAAGACGGTGACGCTGAAGGGCCACGTGAAAACCGCCGCCGAAAAGCGGCGCGCCGAAGCCATTGCCGCGGAAAAGGCTCCTGGCTATCACGTGACGAACGATTTGGTGGTTCGGTAACGACTTCAGACTTCGGGCTTCGGACTTCTGGCCAGTGGCCAGAGTCTGGAGCCCGAAGCCTGGTTCTGCGTCAGTTCGTTCCCCCCGCCGACGGCCACAAGAGCGGCGCCACTTCGTTCAGATACCTTCGCCAGACAATCCAGGTATGCGCACCGGCTGTTGTCTTGAACGTGTGCTTGATCCCTGCGGAGTTGAAAAACTCTGACGTTCGCCTCGCGCCCAGATAACCTGGGTCATCGTCGCCAATCGCCATCCAGAACACCTTGAGCTGACTGTTGAGGCCCTTCGCGTTCGCGGCGACGTCCTTCATGCTTTCTTGTGGATTCTGACCGCCGCCGGCGCTGAACACCGCGAGACGGCTGAAGACTTCGGGGTGGCGCGGTCCGATCGCCAGCGTCAGGCTGCCGCCCATCGACAATCCCGCGAGCGCGCGATGATCGCGATCGACAGCCGCGCGATAGTTCGCCTGCACGAACGGGATCAGATTCTCGAGGAGGTCCTTCTCGAAGTCGGCGCGCTGTTTCTCGCCCGCGACGCCCGTAATCGGCGGGTAAGCATAGGCCGACGGCGTGACCACGATCATCGGGGAGGCCTTTTTCTCGGCGATCAAATTGTCGAGTATCGCGTTCATCTTTCCGAAATTCGTCCACACGGTTTCGTCGCCGTCCGCGCCGTGCAGCAGATACAGCACCGGCAGGCGAGCGCTCATCTTGTCGTAGCCCGGAGGGGTGTAGACGAACGCGCGCCGCGTGCTGCTGGTTGCCTTCGACTCGTAGTAGCGAATCTCGACCTTGCCGTGCGGCACCGCTCTCGTGTCGTAAAACATCGGCGCCGACCCGGGCACCTCGACGATGCTCTCGATGAGATTTGGACGGCTGTTGTACTTGACGACGGGATTGCGCGGGTCGAGCGTCTCGAAGTCGTCGATCCTGAAGTGATATTCATACAGGTCGGGCTCGACGGCGGGAAGCGTCAGCGTCCAAATACCGTTCGCGTCTTTCGTCATCGCCCGCTCGCCCTGACTGGAACGCACGGTCGCAAGCGCGCGATTCAACCGGGTGAGCTCGGGATCGCTCGCGGGCCGCTGGCCGAGCTGCGCGATCTGCTGTTTCAACTTCGCGGCCTCTTCGAGCGTCAGGCACTCACAGATCACCGAAACGGCGGCGGCTTTCGGCGCGGCCAGCCGGAACGTGACACGCCGATCGGCAGCCACCTCCGGTGAACGCACGTTCGCCGCGGCACCGGCGCCGGGCGCCTGCGGCGCAGCCTGTTGCGCGAACCCGGTCTGCGCGGACACGCACAGCGGAAGCAGGAGCAGCATGGTGCGGATTTTCATGGAACCTCCTTTGACGTTGCCGAAGCGCGGGAGCGGATGGCGGATGTTACCATCCCAACGGCGAAATGCCAGCGTCCAGCCTCGCCCGCCGGGTTCTCTATCTGATCGCATGCCTCGCTCCGGTTTGGGCGGTTATTGCCTTCGTGACCGACGGCTTTTCGGTCGCGCTTGGGCCGCTTCGGGTAAAAGCCACCGAACCTGTGCGTCCGATTATCGCAGGAGCGATTGCAACGGGGATCTATGCATGGCGCTACTCGGCGGCCGACATCGATCGTTTCTGGCGCGCGACGTTTGGGGCGATCAAGACGACGGCGGTTCGCGCGATGCCGGTTATCGCCCTCATGGGCTTCGTCGTTGGCGTTTATTACGGAAGCTTTTCTGTCGGCGGTGCCGACTCGTATGGTTATGTCAGTCAAGCCGAGCTCTGGTTGAAGGGATCGCTTCGCATCGAGCAGCCGTGGGTGCAGCAGTTCTCATGGCCTTATCGCGGATGGACATTCGCGCCGCTTGGTTACAGGCCCCTGTCCGAGGATGGCACCCTCGTGCCAACGTATGCGAGCGGACTTCCGTTATTGATGGCGTTGTTTCGCCTGGTCCTGGGGGCCAACGGGCCGTTCTTCGTCGTGCCCGTGCTCGCATCGCTGGTGTTGTGGCTCGCCTATCTGATCGGCAGACAGAGCACCGGCAGCGCCGCCGCAGGGGCGCTCGCCTCCTTATTGCTGCTGACGTCACCGGCATTTCTCCTGCACCTCTTGGTGCCGATGACGGACGTTCCAGTGGCGGCCGGTTGGACGCTTGTCGTCTGGCTGGCGCTGCGGCGCCCGGCACCGAACGCGTTTCTGACGGGTCTGGCCGCGGCTGCGACACTGATGATTCGGCCGAATCTCGTGCTTCTTGCGTTGATCCCGATTCTCACGTGGCGTGCGCGTCCTCGAGCAGTTCTCGCGTTCGCGGCTGGGCTGGCACCTGGCGTGGCGGCGATCGCGTTGATTAACACATCTCTCTACGGATCGCCGTTCGAGTCGGGCTACGGCGGCCTGGGAGATCTCTACGGTTGGGCGTCGGTATACCCGAACGTGCAGCGCTACGGCCGTTGGCTGATGCAGAGTCAGACACCGCTCGTCGCGCTGGCAGTACTGCCGTTTGCGCTGACCGACGCGTTTGATCCGCGCGACCGGCGACAGACGATGATCTGCTTTGGATCGGTTCTCTCGCTAACGCTCTTGTCGTACCTCTTCTATCAGCCTTTTGAAACGTGGACGTATCTGCGATTTCTTTTGCCGGCATTTCCCGTCATGTTCGTTCTGATGGCGGCGGGGATAAGGGTCCTGTGCCATCGTCTTCCAGCGCCTGCGCGTGCGCCGGCAGCCCTTCTGCTTTGCGGATTCTGCCTGTGGTCGACCTACGGGTTCGCGAAAGATCAATATATCTTCAGCTCGCGAGATTTCGAACGGCGCTACAGGGATGCCGCTGCGCACGTCGCGCAAATTGCCCCGGAACGCGCCGTAATCGTCTCCGTGCAGCACAGCGGCAGCGTGCGGTACTACGCGCACAGGATTACGCTGAGATACGATTCGGTCTACGAGCACCGCCTCGATACAACGTTGACCGAGCTCCGCGACAAGGGATACCGGCCCTACATCGTCCTCGACGATTGGGAAGAGCGCGAGTTTCGCACGCGATTTGGCAACTTGAACCGCGCGGGACTCCTCAACTGGAAGCCCATCGCACGCGTCGAGACCCATCCCGAAGTCCATATCTACGATCCCGAGGGACACTTCTGATGAGGCGCGCGTGGATGGCGTGCCTCGCCTATTCGATCGTCACGCTGGCGCTGACGCACCCGTTGATCCTGAAACTGGGAAGCGTCCTGCCGCACGATGCTGGCGATCCCGCGTTGAACACGTGGATTCTCTGGTGGAACGCGCAAGCGGTTCCCTACACATCGGGGTGGTGGAACGCGCCAAACTTTTATCCCATTCCCGGAGCGCTGGCGTTTTCGGAGAACCTTCTGGGCCTCAGCCTGATTGCCTCGCCGATTCAATGGCTGGGTTTCAATCCGCAGGTGGCCTACAACGTGGTGTTCCTGCTGACGTTCCCCCTGAGCGCGCTGGGAGCATTTCTGCTGGCCCGCGAGCTCGTCGGCCGCGACGACGCCGCGTTTCTTGCCGGATTGTTGTACGGGTTTGCGCCCTACCGCATCGCGCACCTGCCTCAGATCCAGGCGCTCGCCGGCTTTGCGATGCCTTTTGCATTGCTGGGGCTGCACCGGTATCTGCGCGAGCCTCGCGCGAAGTGGCTTGTGCTCTTCGGTGCCTGCTGGCTTCTGCAGGCGATCTGCAACGGCTACTACCTCTTGTTCTTTGCCGTCTTCGCAGGCTTGTGGGTTCTCTGGTTCGCCTCGCCGTGGTCGAAGCCTCGAGAGTCCATGGCAATCGCTATCGCATGGGTCATTTCATCGCTGCCGCTGATTCCGCTGTTGTGGCAATACCAGGTGATTCATCGCGGGTTCGGATTTGCGCGCGACTTCGGAACGATTCGCGAATTCGGCGCCGATGTCGCGGCGTTCCTCAACGCGGCGTCCACGCTGTTGTTCTGGGGATGGCTGCGCGTGTTTCGGCGCGCCGAGGGCGAGCTCTTTCCCGGCCTGACGATCGTCCTTCTGCTTGCTGCCGGAGTGCTGTTCTTGCGGGACGATCTTCCGGCGCGCAGCCGCAGATGGATGGCGATTCGCCGCGCCTTGATGCTTGTAGCCGCGGGTGCCGCTGTCGTGTCGCTCAGCGCGATCGTGATCGGGACCTGGCGCTTCAGCGCATTCGGTGTGCGAATATTTTCGGTGTCGAACCCTATCAAGCCGCTCACGTTCTCGCTGCTGATCGCGATCGGTCTCGCATTGACGAGCCCCCGTCTGCGTCACGCGTATACAACGCGATCGGTACTCGGCTTCTACGCCCTGGCCGCGTTCGTGATGTGGCTCTTCAGCCTCGGACCATCCCCGTCGCTGATGGGGAAGCCGTTCATGTATCGCGCGCCGTACGCGCTGCTGATGATTCTTCCAGGCTTCAATGCGCTGCGCGTGCCCGCTCGATTCTGGATGATGACCGTACTGTGTCTTGCCGTGCTCGGGGCCATCATCTTCGATCGGCTGGCGGCGAAGCTCGGGCGGAGTCGGCTGGGAATCGCAGGTCTGGTCGCGCTCGGGATTCTCGCCGACGGCTGGGTCGCGCCGTTTCCGCTCGTTCCGGCGCCCCCGGCGTGGGCCGCTGAGAAATGTATTGCGCCGCAGCCGACGGGGATGCCCTACGGCGCGGTGATGGAGCTGCCGCTCGGCGAGCCCTTCCGCGACGTGAGCGCCATGTACCGCGCGATGGCTCACGGTCGTCCGCTGGTCAACGGCTACAGCGGCTTTTTTCCACCTCACTATCCCGCGCTTCGCTTCGGATTGGATCTGCTGGAGGATGACGTCCTGACGCAGCTGGCCAGTCACGGAGTGGAGTACGTCGTCGTCAACGGAAACGACGATCGCGAGGGCATCTGGCGGCGTTATGTAAGCGCGCACCGCGGGACCACGCAGGTTTGTTCCGAAGGGCAGCAGTCGCTGTTTCGGTTGGCGCCAACGTCGGAGTCGAACGCGGCCCCGAAGTCAACGAATCCTCCGCTGCAGATCTCGACGATCCGCGTGACGGTCAACGAGCATGCGATACCGAACATGACCGACGGCGACCGTACGACTCGCTGGGAATCCGGTGTGCAGCGCGACACCGTCGAAATGCAGATTGATCTTGGCGGCGTGCGATCCGTGGACGAACTCGAGCTGCTGCTCGGACCGTTCATCGAGGATTTTCCCCGCCAGATGCTGATCGAAGCGTCAGAAGACGGGAACACCTGGAGCCAGCGGTGGCGCGGAGGAAGTGCGGGCCTGGCGTTCGTCGGGGCATTTCAGGATCCGGCGAACGTTCCGCTGACGTATCCGCTGGCCGGCACCCGCGCGCGCTTCCTGAAACTTCGGCTGCTCGCCAACGACGAAACATATTATTGGTCGGTGGCGGAAATGAAAGTGCGAGGCTCGTAGCGATGGCGAATCAGGAAGACGCACGACGCACGAGCGCGTTGGGGATCATTCTTGCCCTCGGAGCCCTCGGAGTGCTGCTGATGCTCCTGCTGCTTCAGTCGGGACCGCCAAGCACCGTGCCGGCCGATCAGCGTCCCATGGCGAAGGCGGTCGTCGATTCCATGATGACCAACGGCGTCCTCGTCAATTACGACTGCATGCAGTCGCGAGCCTGGGTCAATCGCGCCGTCTGGGATAAATCGAATCAGGAACAGAAACGCAACATGGTGATCAGCCTCGCGACGGTGTGCGAGTCGGAGCACGCGGGCTATCGCATCAGTGTGATTGACTACGACAGCAAGTCAGAAGTTGCGTCGTTCGATGGCAAATTAGTCGATAGTCGATAGTCGAGAGTCTATAGGCGACGTCGAGAGTCGATAGGCGACGTCGAGAGTCGATAGGCAACGTCGAGAGTCGATGGGCGACGTCCAGGGTCGAGGGGCGGAGTCGAAGGTCGAACTGAAAACTGAGAAACGCAACTATAGACCGATAACTGAATACCGAACCGATAACTGAATGCCGAGAACCGAGAACTGACAAAGTGGCCCGCATCTCCATCCGCCCAGCGACCCCCGACGACTCCGCGCTCGTCTTCGCGCTGATCCTCGAGCTGGCGGAATACGAACGGCTCGCGCACGAAGTTGTTGCAACGGAGGACACCATTCGTGCGTCCCTTTTCGGAGAACGTCCGGTTTCCGAAATCGCGATCGCGAGCCTCGATGGGACCCCGGTCGGCTTCGCGCTGTTCTTTCCGAATTACTCGACGTTTCTCGGACGGCCGGGGCTGTATCTGGAAGATCTATTCGTCAGACCCCATGCACGTGGATTCGGGGTGGGGCGAGCGTTGCTCGAACACCTGGCGCAACTTGCCGTAGGCCGCGGGTGGGGAAGACTCGAATGGCGCGTCCTGGACTGGAACGCGCCGTCGATCGCGTTCTACAAGAAACTCGGCGCCGAGCCCCTGGATGACTGGACGGTTTTCAGATTGACAGGCGACGCGCTGCGGGCGCTTGGCTCTAAATCGGGAACTTGAAAAATTGTTGAATCCGGTAATTACCGTAACGGGTGACAGGTGATAACTAAAAGTGGCGCGACGATGGACCCATGGACGCATGGACGCATTTCCCCAATTTCCCAACTACCCAATTTTTCAATTTAGTCGATCCACCCGCCTCCCACGACTCTGTCTCCATCGTAGAACACCACGGCCTGGCCGGGCGTAATCGCGATTTGCGGCGCATCGAACTCGAGGCGCGCGCCCATGTCGCCGATGGCGGTGACAGTCCCATGTGCAGCCTCGTGCCGATGACGGATCTGCGCGGTCACCCGGAGAGGGCGATCCGGTGTCTGGCCGGCGATCCAGTTCACGTGTGAAGCGGTCAGCGTTGTGCGCTCGAGCTCACGGCGCGCCCCAACGACGACTTCCTTTTCCGCAGGACGAAGCTGAAGCACGTACGTCGGTTCGGCGAGGGCGATGCCGAGGCCCTTGCGCTGGCCGACCGTAAAGCGATGGATCCCCTCGTGACGCCCGAGCACGTCGCCGGACTGATTGACGATAGTGCCCGACTTCTCGAGATCCCCAGCCTGCCGCTCGATAAAGGCGGCATAGTCCCCGTCGGGCACGAAGCAGATTTCCTGGCTGTCTGGCTTGTCCGCGGTAACGAGTCCGCGCGCGCGGGCGTACTCGCGCACGGCTTGCTTGGTGAGGTGACCGACAGGGAATCTGGCCCGGGCGAGTTGCGCCTGCGTCAACGAGAAGAGAAAGTACGACTGATCCTTCGATCGATCGATCCCGCGCCGGAGGATGAAATCACCATCCACCGTCCGCTCGACGCGTGCATAGTGTCCCGTGGCGACCGCCCCGGCACCGTACGCCTCGGCCCTCTCGAGCAGCGTCGAGAACTTGAGATCGCTGTTGCAGTGAGCGCAAGGGATCGGCGTTCGCCCGGCCGCGTACTCGCTGATGAAGTTCTCCACGACCGTTCGGCGAAACTCCTTCTCGAAGTTCAGCAGGTAGTGCGGGATGTTCAGCCTGCGGGCCACTTGCCCGGCATCATGGAGATCGTCGAGGCTGCAACAGCTGCCGTATCCATGTTCGCCCTCGCGCTGATCGTAGAGCTGCATCGAGAGGCCGATCACCTCGTGCCCCTCGTCGGCGAGCAGTGCGGCAGCAACCGACGAGTCGACGCCGCCCGACATCGCGGCCACAATTCTCATGAACGGGATCCAACGGCTGAGAGACTTCGCAGCTTGGTCACGATGGCCGGCAGAATCGAAATGACGCGATCGATCTGCTCTTCGGTGTTGGCGGCTCCAAGGCTGAACCGGATGGAGTTCTGCGCGCGGTGAACCGGAAGATTCATCGCCTTCAAAACATGGGACGGCTCGAGCGTGCCGGACGAGCACGCCGATCCGGTCGACACGGCGACGCCTTCGAGATCGAGCGCGATCAGCAGCGACTCGGCCTCGATCCGGTCGAAACTGATATTGGTCGTGTTCGGCACCCGCGAGCCCGGAGCTCCGTTGATTTGCGTCGCCGGCACGGCCTTGAGAATCCCTTCTTCCAGACGGTTCCGCAGCGACGACAGGCGCACCGACTCGCCAGGCATATTGTCGTTCGCGAGCCGCGCCGCGACTCCCATGCCGACGATGCCGGGAACGTTTTCGGTGCCTGCTCGCCGGTTGCGCTCCTGCTTGCCGCCTGCCATAAACGGCGACAGCCTGATGCCCCGCTTCGCCCAAAGCGCGCCAATGCCCTTCGGGCCATAAAACTTGTGAGCGGAAATCGCGAGCAGGTCCACCCCCAACGCCCTCACGCTGACGGGAATCTTGCCGGCCGTTTGCACTGCATCGGTGTGAAATAGTGCTCCGTTCGCGTGCGCGATTTCTGCCAGCTCGGCCACCGGCTGAATGGTGCCGATTTCGTTGTTCGCGTGCATGATCGACACGAGGGCCGTATCGTTCGTGATCGCCTCCCGCAACCGGTCAGGCGACACGATGCCGCTCGGATCGAGCGGAAGCACCGTCGTCTTCCAGCCTCGGCGGGCGAGAGCTTTGAACGTATTGAGCACCGCTTCGTGCTCGATACCGGAGGTGATCAGGTGCCGCCGGCCCGTGGCCTCGAGGGCTTCGGCGACCCCTCGAATCGCGAAGTTATCGGCCTCCGTCCCGCCGCTCGTGAAGATGATTTCTCCCGGTTCGGCCCCGACAAGCGCGGCGATCGCGCTCCTGGCCCCATCGATTGCCGACTTGGCCTGCTGTCCGTAGTAATGAACGCTCGACGCATTGCCGAAAAGATCCCCGAGGGTCCGCATCATTGCCTCGGCGACGGCCGGGTCCACAGGCGTCGTCGCGTTGTGATCGAGGTAGATGCGCATGGTGAACAGCGATCTTAGCATCGACGCTAACCCTCAGCAAAATAAGGGCTAGACAGGTATAGGCCGGGCCCCTATACTTGCTTACCCCCTCACGGTCCCGGGGTCGCATGCTCGGGGTCTCCTGTCAATATCCCGAAAGCTCGGGGAGGTTTAGAAATGTGGAAGCGCGACGAAGCAGTGCGACAACCGGCGGTGCCTACTACTGAAGCGCCAGCTGCGACGGCTCAGGCAGCAGGAACGCAGGCTATCCGTCAAGAGGCGTACAAGGGCCAGAACGAGAGGGATGTCGTGAACATTGGGAAATCGGTCGTCATCAAAGGCGAGCTCAACGGCAGCGAAGATCTGACCATCGAAGGTCATGTCGAGGGAAAGATCGAACTGCGCGACCACGTGCTGACGATCGGCCCGAACGGCAAAATCAAGGCTGAGTTGTACGCAAAATCGGTCGTCGTCCTCGGCGAGGTCAAGGGCAATGTGACCGCCACCGACAAGGTCGACATTCGTGAGAATGGCTCGGTCGAAGGCGACATCACGGCGCCTCGCGTCGCGATTGCCGAAGGCGCGCAGTTCCGCGGCAGCGTCGACATGGCGGCCAAGAATCGCCCGCAGCAGCAACAGCCCTCGAAGCCGACACCTGTCGAGGTCAAGGCTCAGAGTGCGCAACCGATGGCGGCGAGCTCGTCCGTTCAGCAGGGACAGCGCGTCGGAGCGTAGACAGGCTTGATCTGGGACTCGCGCAAAAGTCGGAATGAGGTGGCGGCTTCGGCCGCCACGCTCGCCAACGACGGGCAGACATATCCGACGAAGGCGCTGAAGAAATTTCTTTCGAGCCTCAAGTCGCGTGAAGGTCCCGTTCTGATGGATCTCGGCCCGGTCGTCGGGCCCAACATCACATTTTTCGGCGAACAGCTCGGCTGCAAGATCGTGGTCGAGGATCTGTTCGGCGACCTGGAGCGTCACTGGAAAAATCCCACGGTGACGTTTGCGGAAAAGCTCAGCACGCGTTTTACGCAGGCCCCGGGGAGCGTCGATGGAATTCTGTGCTGGAATTTCTTCGACTATCTCGATCTCCCATCGGCCCAGACGCTGGCGGCATCGCTTACACGGCTGCTCAGGCCGGAGGGGGCGGTGTTGAGTTTTTTCGCGACGGTTCCCGCGCCCGACACGAAATTCTCCAAGTACATCATCCTCGACGAAGACACGATCAAGCAGCGCGCCTATACAGCCGGCGGCAAGAAGCAGACACCGCTGCAGAACCGCGACATCATCCGCATGTTCGAGGGGTTGAAGGTATCGGAATCGTTCCTGCTGAAAACGAACGTCCGCGAGTTTTTGTTCAGGAAACCTGTCCAGTCGTAAATAGGAATCTGAAACCTATAATCTATAATTTGAAATCTACTCGAAGTGGCAGTCCATAGATGTCAGATTCGAGATTTCAGATTTTAGATTCTCATGGCTCGCCCTGTTATCGCCTTTCTGACCGATTTCGGCACGCGCGACCATTACGCCGGCACGATGAAGGCCGTCGTCCTCGGGCTGTGTCCCGACGCCACGCTCGTCGACATTTCTCACGATATCCCGGCCCACGATGTTCTGACGGCCTCGCTCGAGCTGGCCGCGAGCTACAAGTATTTCCCCCAGGGCACGATCTTCCTTGTCGTCGTCGACCCGGGTGTCGGATCGGCGCGGCGGGGGATTGCCGCCGATACCGGCGATTACCGGTTCGTGGCGCCGGACAACGGCGTGCTGACATCGGTCTTGAGAGAAGTGCCGGCCAAGCGGATCGTCGAGCTGACCGAGCGCCGTTACGCGCGGCCGACGGTGAGCCGAACCTTCGAGGGGCGCGATCGGTTTGCGCCGGCCGCAGGCTGGCTGGCCAAGGGCGTCGACCTGTCGGCGCTTGGCCGCAACGCCGGTGAGATTCACCAGCTGACGATTCCGGCGCCTCAGGTGCACGAAGATACGCTCGCGGGCGAGGTGTTGCGCGTCGATCGCTTCGGCAATCTCGTGACGAACATCGATCACAAACTGTTCAGCAAGTTCGCGCAGTCGGCGGCCGGTGGCATCCGCGTGGCTGCCGGCGACCGCCAAATCTCTCGCGTCGTGACGACCTATGCCGAAGCCCCCGCCGGGGAGCCAATCGCGCTCTTCGGCAGCACCGATCATCTCGAGATTGCCGTCAATACCGGCAGCGCCGCGGAAGATCTCGGCCTTAGCCGGGGGGCACGAGTCACGGTGACAAGAAACTGACCGAGGCAGGATTTCGCTGTGAATTTTGATCTGAGCGACGAGCATCTTTTACTTCAGCAAACTGTGCGCGAGTGGGCGGCGCGCGATGTGGCGCCCCAGATTCAGCAGTGGGATCGGCAGCACATATTCGATCGGGGCTTACTGCCGAAGATGGCGTCGCTCGGTCTGCTGGGGATCTGCGTGCCCGCGCGGTACGGCGGCGCGGCGATGGACTACATCAGTCTCGGCGTAGCCTGCGAGGAGCTCGAATACGTGGACACCTCGCTGCGCGTGATTCTTTCGGTTCACGTCGCGCTCAACAGCCTGACACTGCTCGCGTGGGGAAATGAATCGCAAAAACAGAAGTATCTGATGCCTCAAGCGCAGGGGAAGACGATTGCGACCTACGGCCTGACCGAGCCCGCGGCCGGCAGCGACGCGCGCGGAATCCAGACGACCGCCGAGAAACGGGGCGACCGCTACGTGTTGAACGGCGAGAAGATGTGGATCTCGCTGGCGGATGTGGCCGATACATTTCTGGTGATCGCCTGGAGCGATCAGGCGAAAAAAAGACAGAAGGATCCGTCGGGCCTCAGCGCCTTCATCGTCGAACGAAACTTCAAGGGCTTCTCGAGCGGAACGCTGACGCAGAAGTGGGGCATCCTCGCCGGCAACACCGGTTTTTTCAAGATGTCGGACGTGGAGGTGCCGGACGAGAATCTCGTCGGCAGCGAGGGCGAGGGTTTCAAGATTGCGATGTTCGCGCTCGACCAGGGAAGGCTCACGGTTGCGGCCGGAGCGACGGGCCTGATCCGCGCGTGCCGCGATGCCAGCGCGAAATACGCTCTCGAGCGGAAGACGTTCGGCGTCGAAATCGGCCAGCACCAGCTTGTCAAAGAAATGCTCGCGCAGATGGAATCCGACTATCAGGCGTCGCGGCTCCTGTGGCAGCGTTCGGCGTGGCTCAAGAACGAGGGGCGTAGAAACACGCGGGAAACCGGCCTCGCGAAATGGTTCTCGACCGTGGCGTCCGAGCGTGCCGCGTCGGACGCGGTCCAGATTCATGGCGCAAACGGCTACTCGGACGAGTACCCGGTGGGCCGTTTTTACCGAAACGCGAAAGGCGCGGTCATCTACGAAGGCACGCGCGAAATCCACAAGCTGATGCAGGCCGATTACGTGCTGGGCTACCGCACCGACAAGGAACTCCGGTGTAACCTGCCCCCGGCACCGCGGGAATAGTTTTGACTTGCCCGTGCCAGTTCCAGTTCCCTAGTTCTCTAGTTCCCTAGTTCCCTAGTTCCCTAGTTCTCCAGTTCTCCCAGTTAGTTTCAAGTTTCAAGCTTTTAGTTTCAAGTTGCAGGTATCTATCTGTTAAGCTCGCGCCTTCACAAAAACCAGGAGGCAGCTATGAAGCGGGCAATGTTTCTTGTCGCGCTGGTGATGGGGGTCGTGGTGTCTGCCGGCTGGCCTCATGCGCAGGCACAGGCAGGCGGACAGGGAGGCAGGGCGGGCGGACGTGGAGGCGGCGGCGGAGCCGCGGCCGCTCCCGTACAGCACGCCAACGGCACGCTGACGCCGATGGCGCTGGATCCGGGACGGCCGTGGGGTTGGGCCACCAAGGCCTTCATGGAAAACCCGAACCGGAAGCTCTACAACAAGGCCAAGGCGAAGCTGTTGTCGGGGCAGCAGGTGTTCAGCTTTACCCAGAGCCAGTTCAACCCCGAGCAGTATTGCCAGTACGCGCCGCACTACGATTTCACGTGGTTCGAGATGCAGCACTCGACGCTGCGTTTCGATCAGGTCCAGACGATGATGCAGGCGTGCCCGCTGACCGGGGCCACGCCGATGATCCGCATGCCGGACGCCCTCGAAGCGAACATGCAGAAGGCGTACGACCTTGGCGTGCTTGGAACAATCGTGCCGACGGTCGACGACGTGTTCGAGGCGCGCGATGCGTCGCGGTACGCGCACTTCCCGCCGCAGGGACGGCGCAGCCAGGGCGGCAGCCAGCTGTGGAACAGTTTCCTGAATCCCGGGGAAACCTATCGCAATTCGATCAACGACAACGTCCTGGCCGTTGTGATGATCGAAACCCCCGAGGGTGTCGATAACGCCTACGAAATCGCCGCGACCCCCGGTATCGACGTCGTGATAATGGGGAACAGCGATCTGACGAGCTTCAGCGGGTTCGCGCAGAACAGCAATCAGTATCAGGATTTGCTGACCCGCACGCGTGACGCCACCTACAAAGCGGGCAAGTACTGGGGCAATGCCGGGCAGCAATTCTCCACAGGGAACAAGCTGAGTTCCGACTCGCGCTTCCATCAAAATGGCAAGTCGAACGACGGATGGATGCCGCCGGCCAGGGGCAATATGGTGCAGCCGCCGGCGCAATAGATGACTGTGGCAGCTGCAACTTAAAACTGCGAACTGGAAGCTGGAAACTGACTTCAACACTCAGTTTCCAGTTTCTGGTTTCAAGTTTTCGGTTGTACGATCGCGCCGTGACAGCGATCGAACAACTGGACGTTCTTCTCGCCGAAATCACCGATCTCCGTTACGCGATCTCCCTCGTGGGCTGGGACGAGAGGGTCAATCTTCCGCCGGGTGGCGTCGCGACTCGCGGGGCCATGCTCGCGACGCTTCGCAGCATCGAACACGCCAAATTCACCGCCGATCGCCTTGGTCGTCTCATCGAGCAGGCCACGGCCGAAGCCGCCACGCTGGACGCTGACGATCCGGCGCGACGGAAAATCGCCGTCGTCGCGCGTGATTTCGGCAAGGCAACCCGCGTCCCGGGAGCGTTCGTGGCGGCGCATGCCGAAGCTGTGTCGGCGGCGCATCAGGCGTGGCGCGAAGCGCGGGAGGCGTCCGACTTCTCGAGGTTCGCTTCGCATCTCGAACGGATTGTCGATCTCAAGCGCGAATACGCCGGGTTCTTCAAGGCCGGCGAGCACCCATACGATGCGCTGCTCGATGATTTCGAGCCGGCGGCGACGACTGCCGATGTTCAGCAGATGTTCGACGCGCTGCGGCATCGGCAGGTTGCGCTGCTGAAGAACGCCGCCGGCCGCCATCACGCCGACGATAGCTTCCTGCGCGCGCCGTACGCCGAACAGGAGATGTTGGGATTCGCGATCGAGGTCATCACGAAGCTGGGATTCGATTGGCACCGCGGACGGCAGGACAAGTCGACCCATCCGTTCGCGGTCGGCATCTCTACCGGCGACGTGCGGATCACGACGCGCTTTGTCGAACATCACCCCTTCGAACTGCTGTTCAGCATGCTGCACGAGACCGGACATGCCCTGTACGAGCAGGGGATAGACGCGCGGTGGAATCGCACGCCGCTCGCCGGGGGGGCGTCGCTCGGCGTGCACGAATCGCAGAGCCGGCTCTGGGAAAATGTCATCGGCAGGTCGCGGCCGTTCTGGGTCCATTTCTATCCGCAACTCCAGCGACGCTTCGCCGCGCAGCTCGGACACATTTCGCTCGACCAGTTTTATCGCGCCATCAATAAGGTGGAGCCGTCACTGATTCGCGTCGAAGCCGACGAAGTCACGTACAACCTGCACGTGATGCTGCGTGTCGAGATGGAGATCGGCATGATGAACGGCGCGATCGCGATCGCCGAGGTCGAGGCCTGCTGGAACGATCGAATGCGCGACTATCTCGGCGTCATGCCTTCCGATGCCGCGCACGGCGTGCTGCAAGACATGCACTGGTCGGTTGGGCTGTTCGGGTATTTCGCGACCTACACGATCGGCAACCTCCTCTCGGTGCAGTTGTGGCGCACATTCCAGGCGGAACATCCGTCCTGGGAGCGCGATCTCAGTGCCGGCGAGTTCGCGGGCCTGCGGGACTGGCTGCGCGAGCGGCTGCATCGGCATGGGAAGGCCTATCAACCCAAGGAGCTGGTCGCGCGTATCACCGGAAAGGGGCTGGATCCGGAGCCTTATCTCACCTACCTCGAGCAAAAATACTCCTGAAATCCAACCTGTTGGATTTGGAGGATCTGAAATCCCGTAGATCCAGGATTCTCGCCTCTGAAAACACGTATTTTCAAGCATTTAAACCAGTTGCGACCGGCACAATGCTTGCGATATCGTTGACGCACTTTCCGTTTAAATAGCTGGAATACCAAGGTCTACCGCGGGGCGAATGTCGCGGTCCGTCAACGTTTTTTTCGGAGGTTGTCTATGCAGCGGAGATTCTGGTTAGGGATACTCGCGCTGGCGTGCGTCCTCGCGCTGCCATCCGTCGTGATGGCGCAGAGTTCGATCGCTGGTCAGGTGAAGGACGAGTCGGGCGGCGTGCTGCCCGGCGTCACGGTCGAAGCCGCGAGCCCCGTGCTGATCGAGAAGGCCAAGAGCGTCGTCACCGACGATCAGGGCCGGTACCAGATCATCGACTTACGCCAGGGCACGTATAAAGTCACGTTCTCGTTGCCCGGTTTCTCGAGCGTCGTGCGCGACGGCATCGAGCTGCCGGCGAACTTCACGGCGACGGTCAATGCCGACATGAAGGTGGGCGCGCTCGAAGAGACGATTACCGTGTCGGGCCAGACGCCCCTGGTCGACGTGTCGCAGGCCGCCCGCACGCAGGTCATCACGCGCGACATCATCGATTCGCTGCCGACCACGCGCAACATCATGTCGATCGGCAACATGATTCCGGGCATCCGCCTCGGCACGCCGGACATCGGCGGATCGCGCGCGATGGAGCAGACCAACCCCCGCGGCCATGGTCTCAACAACACGCACACGGTTCAGCAGGTCGACGGCATGAGCGTCAACAGCCAGGAGACCTCGAACCAGCAGAGCTACTACAACGACGCGCTCACCGCCGAAGTCGCGGTGACGACAGCCGCGCAGACCGCCGAAAACCAGTCGGGCGGGATGCGCGTCAATGCCATCCCGAAGGACGGCGGCAACATCGTCAGCGGGTCGGTGTTCATCGGCGGGTCGGACGGCAACTGGCAGTCGGACAACATCGACGACTATCTGAAGACGCAGAACATCTCGAGCGGCAACGGCATCGTGCACATCCAGAACTTCAACGCGTCGCTCGGCGGCCCGGTGAAGAAAGACAAGATCTGGTTCTTTACGGCCGTGCGCCACATCTCGACCGACGAGACGGTGGCCAACACGCCGCTGTTTCTGGTCGCGCCGAACGGCGATTTCATCCGCAGCATGCTCGATCAGTACATTCGCGACACGCTTGGCCGGATGACGTGGCAGGTGAACCAGAAGAACAAGCTCGCCGCGTTCATGCAGCGCACGTGGAAGCGCAAGGGGAAGGACTTCGGGTTCGGAACCGACCCGCGCGCCGGCACGCAGCGCGACCCGCACAAGGGGCACTACGCGATCGGCAATGCGAAGTACACGAACACGCTCACCAACAAGGTGCTGATCGAGGCTGGTTACTCGACGGCCTACCAGCACTGGACGGGCCTGAACCAGCCGTATAACGACTACGACCGGTACCTGGCGGACGGCACGACGATCAATCCGCTCTGGTTCAACAACGGCCGCTCGACCGACAGCGCGCTCAACATCAACAAGAACTGCGCGTACAGTTTCGGCTGCACGGCGTGGATCTCGAACGGGCAGGATCAGCGCACGGAAGATACGCGCCGCGTCGTCGTCGGCTCGGTGTCGTATGTCACCGGCACGCACAACTTCAAGTTCGGCGTGCAGGACTCGTTTGGTCCGGTGCATGTCTACACCGATCGGCAGGCCGATCTCGTGCAGAACTACACCAACGGCGCTCCGGCGACGGTCACGGTTTACACGACGCCGTCGAATCGCTTCACGCACGTCAACTACGACCTCGGGTTGTACGCGCAGGACTCCTGGACGCTGAAGCGCCTCACCCTGAGCCCGGGACTGCGCCTCGAGAACTTCAGCTCGATGATCGAAGAAACGGCGATGCCGGCCGGCCGGTTCGTCGGATCGCGCTTCTTCAAGGAACGCAAGGACGTCCCGACCTGGAACGGCGACCTCGCCCCGCGTTTTGCCGCGGCGTACGACGTGTTCGGCAACGGCCGGACAGCGTTGAAGTTTGCGTGGAGCAAGTACTACGAACCGCTCACCGGCGGGTTCGCGGATACGTATGCGCCAGGGGTTGCGAACGAAAACCGCAATTGGTTCGACTGCACGATTAACGCCGCAGGCAACGGATGCGCCACGGGCGTGTCGCTGCCGACCGACCGGGACGGTGTCGCGCAGAACAACGAAATCGGCCCCGGCTCGGCGACGTTCGGCCTGGCCGCCGAGCGCGATTTCGACCCGAACATCAAGCGCGAGTCGAACACCGAAATCATGGCTTCGATGTCGCACCAGCTCACGTCGAGGCTCTCGGCCACGATCGGCTACTATCACCGGACGTTCGACAACATCCGCGCAACCGACCGCACGACCGTCACGAACTCCGACTACGTCGCGTTCACGACGACCGTTCCGGCTGTCACGTCGCCGAACCTGGCGGGTGGCGTGGATGCCACGCTCGACGGCATCGTTACGCCGGGCACACCGATTACCGTCTACAGCTACACGAAGAACCAGTCGGTGTTCAACAGCTCTCCGCAGCTGGACCGCAACGTCGACTACACGTCGAACTACAACGGCATCGATCTGTCGGTCCAGGGCCGTCTGCCGCGCGGCAGCACGGTTATCGCCAGCTGGACGATGGAGAAGAACGTGTCGAACTTCTGCGCCAACGACGACAATCCGAACGGCACGAGCACGGGCGATCGGTACACCGGGGCGACCGTGACGGCGGGCGGACCGTTCTGCGACCAGGGCGCCCTCGACATGCCGTTCCGTCACGAGTTCAAGGCGGCGGGCAACTATCCGTTCCCGTACGGCGTTGAAGTTGGCGTCGTGCTTCAGAGCTATGCGGGCAGCCAGCGCGACATCACGTGGCAACCGGCGGCGTCGTTGTTCCCGGGCGGCGTGCGCAACAAACAGGAAACGGTTTTCCTGACGGCGCCTGGCACGCTGTTCTATCCCCGGTACAACCAGTTCGACATCAACTTCAAGAAGAACTTCCGGGCGGGCCGGAAGAGCTACAGTGGACAGGTCGACCTGTTCAACGCGCTCAACGGCAACGCGGTGTTCACGCGCAACAACGCCATCGGCGGGTCGCTCGGCCAGGTGCAGACGATTCTGCAAGGCCGTGTCGTTCGCCTGGCGTTCCAGATGAGGTTCTAGGTACCTACCTGAAAGGTGGAAAGTGGAAAGTGGAAGGTTGAAGGTAGGTAAGAAAGTGAGAAAGTGAACAGGTAAGAAGGTAAGAACAGGTGCGAAAGTAAAAAAGTGGGCTGGTCAGAGACATCTGGCCAGCCCGTTTTTGTTTACGGTTCGTTGCTCACTTTCCAGAGATTCCGGTTTTAAGTTTCTGAATCGCTGCTTGCGCCTCGGCGTCGTCGGGGCGAAGTTCAAGTACGCGCATGTAGTGGGCGAGCGCCTCGTCAATCTTGCCCTGCGCGGCTAGCACGCGCGCAAGATTGAAGTGAGCGTCGGTGAAGTTCAGGTTGAGAGCCAGCGCCCGGCGATAGGCATCGGCCGCTTCGTCGAATCGGCCGAGACCGTCGAAGGCGACGCCAAGGCCGTACAGCGATTCGGGCATGTCCGGCTTCAGGGCGAGCGCCTGATTGAATGCAGCGCCGGCCTCCGGGAACCTGCGCATCAAGAGAAGCAGACGGCCAACGTCGTATTTTCGCAAGGGTGACGGATCGAGTTTTTCCGCAAGGCGTAACTGCACGAGCGCGTCATCGGCGCGTCCTGCTTCGGCGTAGCACATCGCCAGCTCGGCGTGCAGCCGCGCATCGGACGGGTTCATCTCGAGCCACTTCTCGTTGCCTGCGATGTCGTCGGCGAGGATTTTTGGAGAGAAATCGCGCTCGAGTACAGCCAAATCGGCGGGCGAGCGCGGAAGCACTTGAATCCAGAGGCTCCCCATCTCCGAACTGCTGGTCTGACCGAACGTCACGCGTTTTGGCGGCTTATTCGGATTTCGTGGATTGGCCGACGAGTTGTCGTACGTATACCGCATCGTCAGCGTGGTTCCTTTCGGAAGGGCGAGCGGCGCGGCGAAACGGTAAACATCCTGCCAGTGAAAATCCCAGTCTTTGATGTAGATCAGCGGCCGCGTCGATCCGTCCGGCAGTGTCGCGAATCCGCGCACTTCTCTGGCGAGATAGTGTGCGTGCGGCTGAACCTCAAGCACATCCACATCCACGGGCAGCGTGTAGGAGTCCGTGTTGACGTATGACGGCTGACCCGCGGGGATGTCGATATCCTGCCGGCCAAGGCGGAGCATGTATGCCGTAGTCGACGGAGGTTCGTCGGTGAAGAAAAGACCGACGCTCGCCTGAATGCTTTCCGGCGACGCCGAGGGCATCAGGTGCATTTCGATGACGAGATCGCTTCCGGGATCGATGTGCCAGGACATGCCTCGCGACGATACCCGTGCCGATTGTCCCGGCGTCCATCCCAGGAACTGACCGTCCGGGAATTTCGCTTCCCGGCTGCCGCCTCCGTCGTAACCTGGACCGGCCTCGCCATCATCCCACTGCCTGGACAACCGTGTTTGGTCGATTTTGATGTTCGCGTGGTGCACCGCCCTGAAATTTCCTGGATGAAATTCGAGCGCGCGTACGTAGCGGCGAGCGCCGAGCGGAATAGGTACCACGAACGTCCGGAAGACGTCCTTACCTCCGGCCGGCAGAACATACGGGTCGGGCATCGAAACAACCAGATCGGGGACCCCTAATTGCCAGCCGGACGGCCACTGGGGAGGCTGCGGCAGATCCGCGGCATTGCCCTGGCGACTTCCTTGATTGACCCATCGTTCGATTATGGCGATCTGCTGATCCGAGAGGCGGCGAACCCCTTCGAATTCGCCGTGCCCGGCTTCCGGCTTCCACGGCGGCATCTCGCGACTCTTGACGGCCCGGAGAATTTCGCGCGCGCGAGGCCTAACTTCTTGAAACGTGATGAGGCCGAACGGTCCGATTTGCCCGGGCCTATGGCAGCCCGCGCAGTTTTGCCAAATGACTGGCGCGACGTCCTTATTGAACGTCACTTGCTGGGCCGCGGACTGCTGGCTGCCAGCGACAGAGGCGACCACAAACGCGACCCAAAGCCGCGCATATCCCGGCATGCGTCTAGTGTACAGTGCCTGAATGATCCGGCTGCGCGTGCGACCCGGGAGTGTCGACGCCACGATGCTGAAGCCCGCGATCGACGCGCTGCGGGAAGGCGGCGTCGTGGCCTATCCCACCGAAACCTTCTACGGCCTCGCCGTCGACCCGCGCCTGGCGTTTGCGGTCACAAAGCTGTTCATGCTCAAGCGCCGTCCTCCTGATCAGCCTGTTCCGCTGATCGCCGTCGACGTGGAGCAGGTCGTCGAACACGTCGGCACGATGACGCCGCTTGCCACCAAGCTCGCGTCGCGCGGATGGCCTGGCCCTTTGACGCTGGTCATTCCAGCCTCGGACGAGCTGACTCCCGACGTGCACGTCTCGACGGGATTTGCGGCGGTTAGGGTGCCCG
>JADMIO011814744.1_pt1 | contig 26316 bp, 23 predicted proteins | sample 8958161 | NCBI WGS metagenome assembly JADMIO01 (sample SAMN16585339, study PRJNA669376) | soil metagenome | isolation source: Crop rotation soil | place: USA: Cullars Rotation, Alabama | collected 2011 | reverse complement strand
GAGATGCCGCTGCCGATGCAGGCCAAGCTGCTGCGCGCCCTGCAAGACCGTCAGGTGCGCCCGGTGGGCTCGGACCGCGAGCTGCCGTTCGAGGCCCGCGTGGTGGCGGCCACGCACCGCGATCTCGAGGCCGAGGTCGCCGCGGGGCGCTTCCGGCAAGACCTGTTCTTTCGCATCCACGTCATCGAGATCATGCTGCCGCCGCTGCGCACGCGCGGCACCGACCTGCTCACGCTCGCCGAGGCGTTCGTGCGGCGCTTCGCGGCCCGCGGCGGTCGTCCGGGCCTGCGCCTGGGCTCGGATGCGGCCGAGCGGCTGCTCGCCTACGAGTGGCCCGGCAACGTGCGCGAGCTCGAGAACTGCATCGAGCGCGCGGTCGCGCTGGCGGCGCGCACCGACGAGATCGTGCCGGAAGACTTGCCCGAGCGCGTGCGGCGTAGAGCGCCTGATTCGGTGCTGATCTCGGCGGCCGGGCCGGATGAGCTGGTGTCGCTCGACGAGATGGAGCGGCGATATATCTTGCGCGTGCTGAGGGCGGTCGGGAACAACAAGAAGCTGGCTTCGCAGATCCTCGGGTTGGACCGCAGCACGTTGTACCGGAAGCTCGAGCGGTACTCGGGCGCGAGCTGAGCCTAGGCCGCCTTGCGCAGCGGCAAGATCACCCGAAACACCGCGCCTCTGCCCCGCGCACTCTCCACCGTGATGCGCCCGCCGTGCTCGCGCACGATGCCGTCGGCGACCGACAACCCGAGGCCGGTGCCCTCGCCGGCGCGCTTGGTGGTGAAGAACGGCTCGAACACCTGACCGAGCTGCTCGGCGGGGATGCCCTCACCGCGATCCTGCACCGTGATCGCCACCTCGCTGTCGAGACGCTCGACCTTGACGTCGATGGTCTCGCCCGCCGGGCTGACGTGCAGCGCGTTGACGAGGAGGTTGGTGAGCACCTGGTGGATCTGACCGGCGTCGAGGGACAGCGTGAGCGGCTCGGGGCTCGGTTCGAGGCGCAGCTGCACGTTGCGAGAGCCGGCCAGCGGCTCGACCAGGCGCAAGCTCTGGTTGACGAGCCGTCCCACGTCGCACGACGTGAGCGTGGGCTGCTGGCGGCGCGCGAAGTCGAGCAGCTGCCGGATGGTGTCGCCCACGCGGTCGACCTGCTCGACGATGATCGCGCCGATCTCGCGCATGCGCTGCTCCGAGACTTCGCCGCTCGCGATCATCGAGCCGCGCACGCGCACCACGTTGAGCGGCGTGCCCATCTGATGGGCGATGCCCGAGGCCAGCTCGCCGACGGTGCGCAGCCGATCGGCGTGGCGCAGCTGCTCGAGCGCCTCGAGGCGCGCCGAGGTCTCGCGCTCGGCCTGGCTGCGCGCCTGCTCGAGCCGCTCGCACATCTCGTTGATCGCCTGGGCTACGTCGCGGATCTCGTCCTCCTGCGTGATCTCCAGGGGGCCGCTGAGATCGCCGCGACCGATACGCTCGGCCTTCCTCACCAGAGCGCGCAGTGGCCGCGCCACGAACACCACGCCGAAGCCGAAGATGATGAACGCACAGAACGTCTCGATCATGCCGGTGGTGACCACCATGCGCTGCAGGAACGTGCGCACCGCCACGCTCTCGCCGTGCAGCACCTCGTACAGCTCGATCGCGCCGTCGCGTTCGCCCGGCACGTTCACGGGCGCGTAGGTGACCAGCCGCGGCACCGGCCCGTCGAGCAGCACTTTGCTCACCGGCATCTTGCCTGGCTTCGGGATGAGCGCGGGAACGAGCGCAGCCCGGCCATCGACGCCTTCGCCGCTGGCCCACACGAAGCGCACGGAGCCCTTCACGCCGCTGTGGTCCATGCTGCGGATCAGCCCGAGCGCCCGCTCGGGGCCCTCCTGCTCCCAGACGGCTTTCACCGAGGTGGCCAGCGCCGAGCCCAACACCTCGTGGTCGCGCTGCTCGTCGCGGCGATAGTCGTCGCGCTCTTCCATGGCGCGCACCCAGACGCGAAACCCCAGCACCAGCGCCACGCCGAGGCTGATGGCCAGGCTGAGCTTTCTGACCAGCTTCATACCCTGAAATGTATCAGACCCAGCTGGCGTACACCCCGACCACGTGGCGGCGCCGCCGATCGGTGGCATCGCGCGCAAAAACGCGGCGGCAGAACAGCTCGAGCACCGACTCGGTGATCGGCGGCATGGCCAGGTGCGTGTACTCTTGGTCGGCGATGGGCCAGCCCCCGAACTCGATCAGGGCATCCTTGGGTCCGAGCTTGGTGACCCGCACCCCGCCGCCGCGCCACACACGCTCCCAGAATCGGTTGAGCTGCAACATGGCGTGCCAGGGCGTCGCGCCGGACTCCTTCACCAGGCGCACCACCGTGCTGAGCGACGTGCCATGCACGCGCTGCGTCACGGCGCGGCCTATGTGGGCAATTTCGCGGGGACTGATGCCCATGCGCTCGCAGGCCTCGTAGTGAGCGATGGCGACCTCGATGGGCACCCAGACCCCGGCGACGCTGTACAGCACGGTGTCGTGATGCTCGGCGGGCAGCTCCTTCAGGTAGCGTTCGAAGACGCCGAGCTCCTTGAGCGCGCTCAGCGACGAGGCCAGCCAGGTCGTGCGAAACGCAGAGGCATCGGTCAGCGGTGCGGGAAAAGGCAGGACCACCTCTTCACTCAGCCGGTTGGAATCGGCGCCAAAGGTGCGGGGTTGCAAGCAGCTCCAGTGTTCCAAACCCGGAGACAAAAAGGTCCAGGCTCCCCCCGCGACCAACGCTTTGGTGAGCGCACGAGTGGACGTTCAGCAGGTGGACCGACCTGCACCGACACTCAGTCCAGTCAGAAGACAGGGTGCGACCGCGCGCGAATCGGCCAGGACCTTACTGTTCGTGAACCCGCTCACGTCCGCGCACAGAAGCGGTGGAATTGATTCCAGCCGCTGATTTATGGTGCCCGCATGCTCACCCTCCGCGCAGCCTTCGTGCTGGGCCTCTGCACGGCATTGGCCTGTTCGATTCCCGATGACGATGCCGGCAGCGGCCCTCCCGCAGGGGACGGTGACGGCGATGGCGACCACATCGACGCCGGCCACACGGGGGACGGTGATGGTGATGGTGATGGTGACGGTGACGGTGACGGTGACGGCGACGGCGACGGCGATGGAGACGACGCCGGCGTGCCCCCGCCGCCCTTCATTCCGCCCGGCATCGAGTCGGTGCGCGCGCCAGCCTATCCGCTGATCGCCTCCGATCCCTACTTCAGCGTGTGGTCGTTCTCCGATCAGCTCTGTGGCAGCTGGCCCGCGCACTGGACGGGGCGCATCCACGGCATGGCGAGCATGGTGCGCGTCGACGGCACCAGCTATCGCCTGATGGCGCCCGATCCGGCCAGCGTGCCGTGCGCTCCGCAGACGAGCGTTCACGTCACGCCGACCCGCACCATCTACACCTTCACCTTTCAGGGTGTCGAGCTGCGGCTGTCCTTCTTCTCGCCCGCGCTGGCCGGCGATCTCGACGTGATGGCGCGGCCCGTCGCTTACCTGACCTGGGAAGCGCGCAGCAGCGACGGCCAGACGCACGACGTGTCGGTCTACTTCGACAACTCCGGCGAGCTGGTGGTCAACGACGTGGTGCAGCAGATCAGCTGGAGCGACGAGCTCACCGGCGACCAGCTCCTCGTGCAGCGCATGGGCAGCGTCGAGCAGCCGATCCTGGCGAAGAAGGGCGACGATCTGCGCATCGACTGGGGCTACCTCTATCAGGCGGTGCCGCGCAGCGAGAGCGTGAAGCAGGTGGTGGCCGGTCACCTGACCGCGCGCAATGCCTTCGCGAGCAACGGCACGCTGCCCGGCGCCGACACGCGCAAGCCGCGCGCCGTGAACGACGACTGGCCGGTGATGGCCACCACGCTCTCGCTGGGCTCGCCGAGCGGCGACTGGAGCGGCAAGACGCTGCTGCTCGCCTACGACGACGAGTACAGCATCGAGCACATGGGCACGCGCCTCCGCCCCTACTGGCGGCGCAACGGAGCCGATGCGCAGGCGCTCATCGCGCAGTCGTTCGCAGAGTATCCGGCGCTGCTGCAGCGTGCCGAGGCGTTCGACGCCGAGCTCGTGGCCGATCTCACGGCCAGCGGCGGCGCCGACTTCATGCGCCTGGCCGTGCTCTCCTATCGCCAGGCGCTCGCCGCGCACAAGCTCGTGGCCGCGCCCGACGGCACGCCGCTCTTCTTCTCGAAGGAGAACTTCAGCAACGGCTGCATCGCCACGGTCGACGTGACCTACCCGTCGGCGCCGCTCTTCCTGTTGCTCAACCCGGCGCTGGTGAAGGGCATGGTCACGCCCATCGCCGATTACGCCGCCTCCGATCGCTGGCACTTCGACTTCGCGCCGCACGACCTCGGCACCTATCCGATCGCCAACGGTCAGGTGTACGGCGGCGGCGAGAACAGCGAGGCCAACCAGATGCCGGTCGAGGAGTCGGCCAACATGATCCTGCTGTTCGCGGCGCTCGCCAGGGCCGAGGGTAACATCGACTACGCGAGCCGCTACTGGAGCCTGCTCGGCAAGTGGGCCACCTACCTCGAGGGGCAAGGCTTCGATCCGGCCAGCCAGCTCAGCACCGATGACTTCGCGGGGCACCTCGCCCACAACGTCAACCTCTCGGCCAAGGCCATCGTGGCGCTCGGCGCCTACGCGCAGCTGGTCGAGCAGCACGGTCCGGCCGAGGAGGCGGCGCGCCTGCGCGGCGTGGCCCAGACCTTCGCCGACAACTGGGTCACGATGGCCGAGGACGGCGACCACACGCGCCTGGCCTTCGACAAGCCGGGCACCTGGAGCCAGAAGTACAACCTGGTCTGGGACGTGATCCTCGGCCTCGATCTGTTCCCGGAGTCCACGCGCACGCGCGAGCTCGACTACCTGCGCGCGCACCAGATGCACGACTTCGGCCTGCCGCTCGACAACCGCGAGACCTACACGAAGCTCGACTGGACCGTCTGGACGGCGACGCTGAGCCGCGATCCGGACGACTTCAGCGCGCTCATGGCGCCGCTCGTGCACTTTTTGAACGAGACGCCGACCCGGGTCCCGCTCACCGACTGGTACTCCACCACGGACGGCGCGAAGACGGGCTTTCAGGCCCGCTCGGTGGTCGGTGGCGTGTATCTGCCACTCCTTTACGACGAAGCGATCTGGCAGAAATGGACGACCCGGGCACAGTAGGGGGATGAGAGCCTCCGCTTTGGCCCCGATCGCCGCGTGCCTCCTCGCCGCGGCCTCCTGCGCAACCCCTCCTCCCAAGGGCACGTACGACGACGACGGAGCCGGCGACGGCGACGGCGATGGAGACGGCGACCTCACGCCCGATCCCGAGGCCTGCAAGGCGAACAGCGCCGAGCCCGCGCAGCCGTTCGGCAGCCATCACGTGCCCTACGCGAAGGGGGCGATCCTCCCCAACCATGTCGACCAGGCCACTCTCGATGCAGCGGTGACGGCCTACTACGATCGCTGGAAGCCCAACTGGATCGAGGAGGGCTGCGGCGACGACAGCGCCTACCTTGCGGCCCACACCACCGACACGCTGATGACGGTCAGCGAGGCGCACGGCTACGGCATGCTGATCCTGGCCTACATGGCCGGGCACGATCCCGACGCGCACCGGCTGTTCGACGGCTTCTACCGCTACTACCGCGATCACACCGCGGGCGGAAACCTGATGTCGTGGGCCCAGGGCGCCGACTGCACGAACAAGGAAGGCAACGACAGCGCCACCGACGGCGATCTCGACGTCGCCTACGCGCTCCTGCTCGCCGACAAGCAGTGGGGCTCGGGCGGCGACATCGACTACCGCAGCGCGGCGCGCACCATGATCGACGACATCTGGAGCGGCGACGTGCACACCAGCGGCAAGTACACGCTGCTCGGTAACTGGGTCTCGCCCGGCGACGACGACGACTCCACGCGGACCAGCGACTTCATGCCGGGTCACTTCACGAGCTTCGCCAAGGCCTCGGGCGACGACAAGTGGGAGGGCCTCAGCGACGCCACCTACACGATGCTCAAGAAGCTGCAGGACGGCTTCGCGCCCGACACCGGCCTCATCCCCGACTTCGTGGTCAACCCGGTGGACGACCCGAAGCCGGCGCCGCCGAACTTCCTCGAGACCGAGCACGACGGCGAGTACAGCTACAACGCCTGCCGCGATCCGATGCGCATTGGCATCCACTTCCTCGTCAGCGGCGACAAGCGCGCGCACGACACCGTCGAGCGCATCAACGACTTCGTCGAGATGAAGACGGGCGGCAACCCCGACGAGCTCTTGGCCGGCTTCTCGCTCGACGGCGACTTCAGCCGCGAGTTCATCGACATGGCCGTCAACGCCCCGATCGGCGTCGGCACCATGGTCGACGCCTCGCACCAGGACTTCCTGAACGCGCTCTGGGATCAGACGACCGAGGGGCCGTGGGGAGGCTACTTCGGCGACACGCTGAGCATGATCTCGCTCATCGCCATGAGCGGCAACTGGTGGGCCCCCGAAGCAGTCGACTGCCCACCCGAGTGAGCGGGCACCGGCACGCATCGCTGCCGCGAGGCTGGCACAGGACAGAGCGCAGACGCGGTCCGCGCTGGGTCACCACCACATCGATCCAGAGATCATGATCGCGTGCGGATCGGTCTTCTGGCTGTGCGTGGTGCCGTCGGCCTTGAGGACCTGATCGTTCGGCCACGGCGGCCGCACGTTGTCGCCGAGCATGTAGTACGAGTATTGCAGCTGAATCTCTTCGTGGCTGATGTAGTTGCTGCGCAGGATGGCCTTCAGCGAGTACACCGAGAACGACTGCGTGTTGTCGCGCAGGTTCGGCTGCACGAGGTCGAAGCGACCGCCCACGCCGAGCCACTTCATCGGCACGTAGGTGACGTCGCCGCCGTACTTGAGCTTGTCCTTGGCACCGCTGAAATTCGGGTCATTGCTCGTCACGTGGTTGTACATCGCGAACGCCGAGATGAGCAGGTCGGGACCCTGGCCCCAGAACTTGTCGATGCCCTGGATGAACGTCGACACGCTGAACGTGTGCTGGAAGAGCACCGTCTGGATGGTGCCCGTGCCGGTGGCCTGGTTGTCGTAGTCGCGGCCGTTGTCGAAGTAGGCATCGCGCAGCGTGTAGCCGCCCACCGCGTGGATGGTCTCGAGCGCACCGGCCTCGCGCAGCGGGTTCTTCGAGTCGAGGTAGGCGTAGCCGAGGAAGCCGTTGCCGATGCGGCTGCCCACGAGCTTGAGCTCGCCGCCGACCACCGTGATGCGCGCGTCCTTCTCGGGCTGCTCCTCGAAGTTGATGCCGCGGCGCGCGTCGTCGGTCCAGCTGTTCAGGTAGTGCGCGGCGATGGTGAGCTGCCCCTTCCACGTCATGCCGATGTGGGCGTGGTGCACCATGGTGCCGCCAATCTGCACGGGACCGACGTACGGCGTGTACGGGCTGTTGCCGTCGCGCGCCGCGTCGTCGTTGGTGTATTCGGTGGAGAACTGCGGCATGTCGAGCTTGGCGCCCACGCCGTGCTCCACACGCAGCGTCCAGTCGTCGGTCAGGTCGTACGCCACGGACAGCGTCTCGCCGGCGGCGTGCGTCGCGCCGAACAGATAGGTGTCGTACTTGCCGGTGTCGTACTGGCCCGCGGTGCCGTAGCCGTTCTGGAAGGCGCCCACGTTCCACACGATGCCGCCGCGCGGGCCGAGCAGCCGCGGCAGGCGCAGCGTGACGAACGCCTCGTTGATGCCGAGCTGCGCCTGGATGTTGCGGTAGCTCGAGTCGGTGATGTCGAACGCCGCGACCGCGACCGTGGCCGATGCCGTGCCGTTGCCGTAGCTGAGGCGAACCTCGGCCCACGGCGTGTACATGTTGTTGATGTATCGCCAGTCGTTGTAGTTGTCGTCGGGGATGAGCGGAGGCGTGTGGGTCTTGTGACCCTTCTCCACGCCCGGATCGACGTTCTGACTGGGGCCGAAGCTGACGCGCGCCGGCACGCGCACGAAGCCCGTGGAGCTCGCCTCGATGGGGCCGCCCTCACCCTCGTACTCCTCGCTCTCGCTGGGCAGGGCGGTCGCGCCGCGCTGCACGCTGCTCGGATCGAGACCGATGCTGTTGGAGTGCGAGACGGCGCGCTGGTGGCTCTCTTCTTCGCTCTCCTCCGCTTCCTGCGCGCGGACGGGGAGCGCGAAGCAGAGGGCGACGACACAGGACAACAGGGCGCGGGGGGAGAGGAATGGGTGCTTCTGCATCTCTTTCCGGGGGGTGTGAACTTCGCCTCAGGGGGGCGAGCTCGGCACGCTAACACCGCACTTCGATAGCGAGAACGAACGGCGCGATTCGTCCATTGGATTGAGTGGAAAGTTCCGACGGCGACGCCGCTCCGAGCCCTTCGTGCTGCAGGAATCTACACGAGTTCGGGCACTTGGGAACCATTTGGGCAACTCGTCTGGACCGCTTCCACAAGTGGTTCAAATGGCGAGGAATTTCACCCCAAGGCCGGGCTGGGGCGCCGAAGTAACCATTTCTCCGTGTCACGCGGGCACAGGGTCGCCGTCATCCCCAGAGAGACTCACGGAAGGCGGTCTGGATGCGCTTCGAACCCCGAGCGAAGTGGACGCTGCTCTGCGTCCTGAGCGGCTGTTCTGGTGGCCTGCAAGGCGGCGACGTCGACACGAACCAGCTGGCGCTGACCATCGAGGGCACCTTCTCGGTCGAAGCCGTGCACTCCGGCAAGTGCCTCGACGTGGCCCAGCGCAGCACGGCGGACGGCGGCACGGTGCAGCAATGGCAGTGCGCGGACGTGCCGAACCAGGAGTGGGAGATCGTCCACCTCGGCGGCGGGCAGCACCGCATCGTGTCGACGAACAGCGGCAAGTGCCTCGACGTGAAGGGGAAGAGCACGGCGGACGGCGCAGTCGTGCACCAGTGGCGCTGCCACGACGGCGCCAACCAGAAGTGGGAGATCTTGAGCGCGGGCGACGGCGTTTACCAGCTGCGCTCCGTGAACAGCGGCAAGTGCCTCGACATCGCGGGAGCAGCCACCACGAACGGCACGGCGGCGCAGCAGTGGACGTGCGCGAATGTTCCGCAGCAGACCTTCCGGCTCGAGCGCACCGATGCGCCGGGCGACGACCCCACCCTGCCCTCGTTCTGCGCCGCCAATCCGCCGCCGACGCGGGCCGGCCAGTGGCAGTCGGCGAAGGTGAAGATGGACGCGCAGGGACACCTGACGTATCCGGCCGACGCGGACAAGAACCGCATCGTCGACTTCAGCTACGCCGGCTATCGCTACGGTGCGGCCGCGCTGCCCAGCGTGCCGGTGGTGGGCCAGCTGGGCCCGGCCAGCGGCGACAACACGCGGCGCATCCAGGACGCGCTCGACGCCATCGGCCAGCGCACGCCGGACGCCAATGGCCTGCGCGGCGCGCTCTTGCTCGCGCCCGGGCGCTACGAGATCCAGGGCACGCTGAAGGTGAACAAGAGCGGCGTGGTGCTGCGCGGCGCGGGCGACGGCACGGATGCGGCCTCGAGCACGATATTGGTCGGTAAGGGTGATTCGCCGCACCAGCGCACGCTCGTCGTGGTGGGCAACGGCGGCGGCACGCCCTGGCGCGCCGGCACGGCCGTGAACGTGACGACCAGCTTCGTGCAGGTGGGCGCGCTGTCGCTCGACGTGCAGAGCACGGCAGGCTTCTCGGTGGGCCAGGAGGTGATCGTGAAGCACCCCTCCACGCAGGCCTGGATCGACGCCCTCGGCGGCGGCGGCGCCACGAGCGGCAAGTGGGCGGCCGGCTCGAAGGACATCACCTACACGCGCCGCATCACCAAGATCGCCGGCAACACGCTCAGCTTCGACGCGCCGATCTTCAACCACCTCGATCGCGCGCTCGCGCAGGCCACCGTGGCGCCGGTGACGAGCCGCACGCTCGTCGCGCAGGCGGGCCTCGAGAACCTGCGCATCGACATCCAGACCGGCGGCGGCGAGGACGAGAACCACGTCTGGGATGCGGTGGGCGTGGTGGGCGCCGAGGACAGCTGGGTACAGGGCCTGAGCGTCGTGCACTTCGGCCACGCGGGCGTGTTCACGCGCAACGCCATCCGCATCACCGTGCGCGACGTGAGCGCCACCGAGCCGGTCGGCATCCGCACGGGCGGGCGCTTCTACAACTTCGATGCGGAGGGCAACAGCCAGCTGGTGCTGTTCACGGAGTGCGAGGCCAAGGACGGCCGCCACAACTACATCTCCAACGGCACGCAGACCACCTCGGGCATCGTGTGGCACCGCTGCAAGGGCGGCGGCGCGTCGACGAGCGAGGGCCACCGCCACTGGAGCCAGGCGCTGCTCTTCGATGCCATCAGCGACACGGGCGGCACCATCGCGCTCTCGAACCGCGGCAACTACGGCACGCAGCACGGCTGGGGCAACGCGCACTCGGTGGTGTGGAACTACAACAAGACGATGCGCGTGCAGAAGCCGCCCACGGCGCAGAACTACGTCATCTCGTCGAAGGGCAGCGTGTCGACGAACAATCCGTTCCCTGGCTCGGCCGGCTACAAGGAGATCCAGAGCGGCGAGCTCGTGCCCGAGTCACTCTACGAGGCGCAGCTGTGCGAGCGCCTGCGCCGTCAGTGACGGGTCTCGAGCAGGCCGTCGACGTGACTGAGCAGGAGCGCCGAGCCGAATGGCTTCTGCAGGAAGCGCACGTGGTCGGGCAGATCCGACTGATCGTGATGGCCGACGTCGCCGGAGATGAGCAGCACGGGCAGCTCGGGACGACGCGCCAGCAGGATGCTGGCCAGCTCGATGCCGGACTTGCCGGGCATGACGATGTCGCTGATCAGCAAGTCGATGGAGGCCAGCACGTCGTCACCGAGCGAAAGGGCCGCCTCCGCGCTGTCGGCGTCGCGCACGGAGAGGCCCGCCGCGCTGAGCTGCCGGGTGAGCAGGCGGCGCAGATCGTCGAGATCCTCGACCAGCAGCACGGTGCGCCTTCGATCACCCCTCTGGGTGACTGATTGCTCGCGCGCCTCGGGAGGCCAGGGAGCCTCGCTGGTGATGGGCAGCAGCACTGCGAACTCGCTGCCCTGGCCGGGCGCGCTGCGCGGAAAGATGCGACCGCCGGACTGGGTGACGATGCCGTAGACGGTGGAGAGCCCGAGCCCGGTGCCCTGACCGTGGGCCTTGGTGGTGAAGAAGGGCTCGAACACGCGCGCCAGCGTGGCCTCGTCCATGCCGACGCCGGTGTCGCGCACCACGAGCGCCACGTAGTCGCCGCGCGGCAGCGGGTTCACGGGATCTTCCTCGTCGAGATGGCGCCGCTCGGTGCGCAGCGTGAGCGTGCCGCCGCGCGGCATGGCATCGCGCGCGTTGAAGGCCAGGTTGAGCACCACCTGCTCGAGCTGACCGGGGTCGGCGCGCACGTACGGCAGGCTCGGGTCGAGCTCGACCACCAGATCGACGCCGAGGCCGAGGCTGCGGCGGAGCAGGCTCTCCATCGAGCCCACCACCTCGTTGAGCGACAGCGGTCGCGGCGACAGCAGCTGGCGGCGGCTGAAGGCCAGGAGCTGCCGGGTCAGCTCGCCGGCGCGCACGGCGGCGTGGTTCAGGTCGCGCAGCGTGTCGCGCGCCGGTCCGTCGTCGCCGACCAGCGGCGCCAGCATGTGACAGCAGCCGAGCATCACCGTCAGCAGGTTGTTGAAGTCGTGCGCCACGCCGCCCGCCAGCCGGCCGATCGCCTCGAGCCGCTGCGACTGGCGCAGCTGCTCCTCGAGCGCGTTGCGCTCGGTGACGTCGTGCACGATCGAGAACAAGAGCTCGCGATCGTCGACGTGGATGGGCCCCGAGTGCACCTCGACGTCGTGCAGCGCGCCGCCCTTCTCGCGGTGCCTGAAGCGGAAGTAGTCGCGGCGCCCGGTGTGCGCGGCCTCGAGCTCGGCGGCCAGCTCCGCCGGCGACAGCATGTTGATGTCGCCGATGCGCATGCTGCGCAGCTCGTCGCGCGACCAGCCGTAGAAGCGCTCGGCGGCCGGGTTGGCGTCGACGATGGCGCCGCTCTGCGGGTCGATCAGCAGCTTCACCGCCGAGTTGAGCTCGAACATGGCGCGGTACAGCTGCTGGCTCTTCTCGCGCTCCCGCTCGGCGCTGCGCTGCGCGGAGACGTCTCGCAGCAGCGCCAGCGCGTAGCCCTCGCCGTTCAGGTGGTAGGTCGTCGTGCGGATCTCGACGTCGAACTCGCTGCCGTCCCTGCGCAGCGCGCGCGCGTGATAGGCGCCGCTGACCGGCAAGCCACCTTCGCGGCGTCGCATGGCCTCGCTCAGCTCGGCGCGGCTCGAGGGCGTGAACAGCTCGAGCACCATGCGGCCGAGCAGCTCGTCCTCGCGCTCGTAGCCGAACAGCCGGACCAGGGCGGGATTGATGATCTGGATCACGCCACGGCACGACACGCCGATCGCGTCCTCGCCGGTCTGGAAGACGGCTCGCAGGAGCGTCGCGGCGGTGTCGGTGTCGAGATCCGGCACCGCAGGTTGTCGGGGAATGCCGTCCATCGAGCAGTGTCACGATAGCGAATGCGCAGGAACGCCGCTACCGAGGCAAACCGCAACGCAGGCCACGCCAGCGCAGGTGAGCTACCAGACGGAAGCACACGGCCTCACCGCACGGGGTGAGTGAGCCAGCGCGCCCTGCGCAGCTCTGCCCACCTGACCGGCCGTGGGCTCGCGCGCATTCGTGCGCAAAAAGCCCGCGATTGCCGACCTTGATGCGTCGGCGATAGCTACATACGATCTTCATAGTGGCCGTCGCAGCGCGTACCTACGAAGTGATCGTGCCGCCCACGGTGCGTGGCCTGGTCAGGCCAGCCACCGAGATGCGCGGCTCGCTGCTCGCCAATTCCATGGCGATCCTGCGCGACCACAACCGCGAGTCCGAATACTTCGCGGCCCTGCCGACGAAGCACCACGAGGAAGTTCGCTTCGTGGTCGCCCAGGCCTGGATGCCGATGGAGCTGGCGGTCGTCCACTACGAGACGATGGGCACGGTCTTCCCGAGCATCCGCGAGCAGCTCCTCAACGGGCGCACGGCCTCGGAGCGCACGCAGAACGGCTGGGTGCGCACCGTCGCGCGTACGCTGCAAGCCACGGGCACGCTCGACATTCCCTCGACGCTCAAGCGCCTGCCTGCCGGCGTGGATCGCTTCTGCCGCGGCGGCGGCTCGGTGGCCGTCTATCGCACCGGCCTCAAGGATGCCCGCATCGAGCTCGACGGCTATCCGTTCGTGCGCATCGAGTACGCGCGCAACGCCTGGCAGGGCATGTTCGAGAGCGCCCTGTCGCTGATCACGCCGCGCCTGTTCGTCCGCCAGGATCTCGGCTACCAGCAGGGCGACCGCATGGCGCTGACGATTTCCTGGGTCTAGCGGCGATCGCTAGATGCCGCGCGCCGCGAGCACGCGCTCCACGGTGTCGACGATGGCCACCGTGCGCGGATCGAGCTCGACGTTCACGCGATCGCCCAGCTGACGGTTCGCGAAGTTGGTCAGCCGCAACGTCTCCGGGATCAAGTGCACGTCGAAGCTGCCCTCGGGGCGCACCGCGCCGACCGTGAGGCTCGAGCCGTCGAGCGCCACGAAGCCCTTGTGCAGGATGTATTTCATCCAGGCCGCCGGCACGCGGATGGTGAGATCGAGCTGCTCGCCGACGTGGGACCGCGCGATTACCTCGCCCGTGCCGACGACGTGACCGAACACGTCGTGCCCGCCCAGCTCGTCGCCGACCTTCACGGAGCGCTCCACGCTGACCAGCCGGCCCAGCGCGAGCGAGCCGAGCGTGGTCAGCGCCATCGTCTCGGCGATGGTCTCGAAGCTCACCTGCGAGCCCTGGAAGGCGACCACGGTCAGGCACACGCCGTCGATGGCGATGCTGGCCCCGAGGCTCACGCCGGCCGCGAGCTCGCTGGTGAGCTGCACGGTCAGGCGGGTGACGCCCTCACGCGGCTCGAGAGCCACGATCGGGAACAGGCCGCGAGTGATGCCGCTGTACATCCAGCGCACCATAGCAAACGCCCTGCTACGCTCCACGGCATGCTCTTTCGATGGCTCTTCGGCTCCTCTCCCGACGCCGCACCGCCCACCGCCAGCGACGAGCTACGGGCGCTCGTGGCGCGCTCGATGCCCGGCGCCGACCCGGCCGCGGCGGCCACCGTGGGCGCCGTGGCGGGCCTCCTGGCCAGCGTCGCCCACGCCGATCGCGAGTACACGCCCGAGGAAGAGGCGCACGTGCGCGAGGCCCTGAAGCAGGTAAAGGGGCTCGATCCGGGCGCGGTCGACGCGGTGGCCACGCTGCTCGGCGAGCGCATGGCGGAGCTGGCTCACGAATCGCTGCAGACCTACACCCGCGTCCTCTATGAACGGCTCGCCCGCGAGGCCCGGCTCGAGGTGCTCGACGTGCTCATGGATCTGGCCGCGGCCGACCAGGTGCTCGCGATGGAGGAGACCAACCTGTTGCGCCGCATCGCGCGCGGGCTGGGGCTGTCCGATCACGACTACCTGGCGGCCCAGGAGCGCCATCGCATGCGGCTCAGCGTGCTCACGCCCTGACGCAGCTCGTGGCGCGCCCCACAGCGGCGCTGCCTGCACCTGCGCTGATTGGGCGCCACGCGCGCACGCGGCTTGCGCGGCGGCTCACGCAGCAGCGGGTCTGCCTCTGTGCGGAGCCGCGGAGAGATGTGCGCGAGAGGTCTACCAATCTCGCGGCAGCGCGCTTTTTGCCGCTGCACAAAACCCGACAGGGGGTGCTAGCGTCCTTGCATGACCACGGAGCTTCAGCTCGCGTTTCCCAGCCTTCCCCCCGGGGCCTCGGGTCCTCGCGATGCGCTCGCCAACGCGGGCCCGGAGCTCGAGGCCATGTCCAGCGATGAGCTCGAGCTGATGGCTCAGGGCATCGACGACCTCGCGCAGGGCCTCACCTACTCGCACGACCACGTGAAGCGGCTGAGCACGCCGGACTGGCGCGGCCGCGCGAGCTCGCTGATCAGCTGCCCGGCCACCTTGCGCATCGAGTGGACGCGCGCCGCCGACATGAGCCATCTCGGCGAGCCCAGCGCCGAGCGGCGCGTTCACGATGCCCTGGAGGGCTTCGCGAGCAGCGGCTTTGGCCAGGTGTCCGCGCTGCCCGCTGAAGCCGTGTACCGGCTGCACGCGGGCGACTTCCGCATCACCTTCCGCCTGTTGCCGCGCAAGCTCGTGGTGCTCTCCACGTGCCGCTGCGTGCGCCCGTCGCGGACCGTCCCGCGCAGGCCCTAGTCGTTCATCAGCTCGTCGGCGTGCGCTTGCGACGGCGAGAGCGCGCGATGAGCGCGGACAGACCGAGCGCCATCACGCCGACGTGCGGCGATGCCGCCTGGCCCATGGTGCCGACGGAGCAGCCGCTCGTCTCGTCGCCGCTGCTCTCTGGCGTGCCGTCGTCGTGATCGCTGCCGCTCGTTCCGTTGCCATTCCCGTTGCCGCTGTTCCCTGTCATGTCGTCGCTCCCATCCTCGTCCGCGTCTGTTTCACCGTCGCCATCGTCGCTCGGTGTACCGCCGTCCATCGTGGTGGCGCCTGCGTCCAGATCTCCCTCACCGTCGTCGCCATCGCCATCACCGTCCGGAAACATGCTTGGGTCGTATTCGGATCCCTCAGCCACCTGGATCATCGTGATGCGCACGGTGGTCGGGAAGAAGTGCTGCCAGTCTTCGCGAAGGCTCGCGAAGCCGTTGCTGTCGTCCTGATCCTTCAGCACGAGGTGCATCTCCTTGACGCCCTTCGTCCAGTCGATGAGCTCGTTCTGCCACCACTCGGTCATGCCCTCTTCGTGGTCGTAGACGCCCTCGGTGGTGTACGTGCCGCTGCCGGTGCAGCCGTAGGCATCGCCCTGGCCCTCCTCGGCGATGTAACAGATCACCCACTGCGTGATCTCGTCGCCTTCGGGCTTGTCGATGACCTCGGTGCGGATGTGCACCTTTCCGTTGCGGTAGTCGATCGGTGAGGTCCAATCGACGGGCCGATCGGGGTTGAGCACGGAGCCGTAGTAGTGAGACGGCGATTCACCCGAGTCGGCCATCTCCTTCGTGAAGGTGAAGGTCTCGTCGATCAGCACGAACTGCTCGGCGCGAGCCGTGCTCGCCAGCTGCGCAACGCCGAGCGTCGCGATCGCGGCCGCTGCGTGCTGCGTGAGGAAGCACCTTCTCATGCAACGAAGCCTAGCTTCGAGGCCCACTCTCGATCTGTTCATTCCCGTTTGAGCCGCTGTTCATTCACGCTCGCCGAGGTCCGCGAACACACTGCGCAAATTGGGGGCTACAAAACTTGCATGTTCTACCGACGAACAGCCGCGACACCCCCAAATAACGACGAATTTACCCGTGGCACGTCACTTGCTGAATAGCCGCGCGGAAAGGGGTCAGACATGAGCATGGTCGCCCGTTTCGAAGCAGTCCGGATGCGCTGCACACGCTTCACTGCACTGTCATTCCTCCTCGCACTGAGCGCGTCCTGCTCGGGCTTGATCGGCGGAGAATCTGGGCCCAGCGGCCCTGGCGGCCCCGGAGATGAAGGGCATCCACCTGGCGAATGGGTCGATGGGCCCATCTCCAGCCAGCCAGGCATGTCGAGTCGCTTCGTGCGTCTCAACCACCGGCAGTGGGAAAACACCGTACGAGACCTGCTGCGTCTCGACGCGCCGCTCGGTCTGTCGAGCACCTTCGTGGCCGAGCCGCTGCGCGGTAACTTCGACACGAACGGCGGAATTCTGACGGTGTCGCAGGACCTGAGTCGCGACTATCAGAACGCGGCCGAGAAGATCGCCGAGAAGGTGGCGCGCGAGCCGGCGTTGCTCGCACGGCTCGCGCCCGACGACGGCAGCGAAGGCCGTGCGCAGCGCTTCATCGAGAGCTTCGGCAAGCGCGCCTTCCGGAGGCCGCTTAGCGCGGACGAGATCAGCGGTGCAGAGGCCCTGTTCGCCAAGGGCGCCGAGCTGATCGACAGCGGCGATGCGTTCGCCGACGGCGTCGAGCTGGTGGTGAGCTACTTCCTGCAGTCACCGAACTTCGTCTACCGCACCGAGCTCAGCGACAGCGCCAGCGGCAACAAGGTCTGGCTGAATAGCTACGAGGTCGCCTCGCGCCTCTCGTACGCGCTCACCAGCAGCATGCCGGACGACGACCTGTTCGGCGCGGCCGACCGCAACGAGCTCATCAACTCGAAGACGCTGCGCGAGCAGGCGACGCGGCTCGTCGGCTCGAGCGCTGCGCACGACACGGTGTCGACCTTCCACAACCAGCTGTTGAAGATGGCGCAGTACGACGCCATCTCGAAGAACGCCGATAACTATCCCGAGTTCCAGGGCGCGTCCGGCGATCTCAAGCAGGAGACGCTCCGCTTCGTGGACGACGTGGTGTTCGCGCAGAACCGCGGCTTCGAGGAGCTGATGTCGGCGCCTTACACCTTCGCCAACGCACGCGTCGCGGGCATGTACGGCCTCGATGCGGCGGCGCTCGGCCTCGGCGACGACTTTCGGCGCGTGGAGCTCGACCCGAGCCAGCGCGCGGGCCTGCTCACGCAGATCGGCTTCCTGGCTTCGTTCGGCGAGAACAGTCTGCCCAACAGCATCCTGCGCGGCGTGTTCGTGGCGCGGCGCGTGCTCTGCGTCGACCTGCCCCGGCCCGACAAGGTGCCGATGCTGCCGCCCATCGAGCCCGGCGGCACCAACCGCACGCGCATCGTCAACATCACGAAGGACCAGCCCTGCGCCAGCTGTCACGCCAACCTGATCAACCCACTCGGCTTCGGTCTCGAGAAGCTGTCGGGCGTGGGCGTCTACCGCGAGGCCGAGGACAGCGGCCAGCCGATCGACGCCACCGGCACCTACAAGTTCGACGGCGAGGACGTGAGCTATGACGGCGCCGTCGAGATGGCACAGGCCATCGCCGTGAGCCAGGACGCCCACGACTGCTATGCGCGCCACTGGGTCGAGTACCTGTACGGTCGCGACGTGGACATGACGCTCGATGCCGACACCTCGCTGGTCGAACAGGCCGGCGCGCTGTCGCGGCACGATGCCTCGCTGCAGAAACTGCTGGTGGAGCTGGTGTCCACCGAGTCCTTCGTCACCCGCATGCCCAACTGAGCGGAGCAAGAAGCCCATGCACAATCCGAAGACGATGAAGCGACGCTTCTTCCTCACGGGCCTCGGCGGCGTGATGGTCGGCCTGCCCATGCTCGACATCTTCCTGCCGCGCGGCCGCGTGAAGGCAGCCGGCGACAAGAAGATCTACGCGGCGTTCATGCTGCAGCAGAACGGCTGCATCCAGGGCCACAACGGCGATCCCGAGAAGTTCTGGCCGAGCGCGGAGGGCAGCATCCAGAAGGCCAACATGATGGGCCAGGACGCCGGCCAGACCACGAGCCAGCTGGCCGACTACGCCGACAAGCTGATGTTCGTGCGCGGCCTCGACTTCCACTACTCGAACAACCACGACGGCGGTCCGGTGGCGGCGATCACCGGCGCGCCGGTGCGCGGCTCGGGCACCGACCAGATGCCGAACGGCGCGTCTGCAGACTACTTCATCGCCTCCAAGATGACGCCCGGCAAGGATCCGCTGACGCTCTACGCCGGCAACAAGGAAGGCTACCGCGACGACGCCTTCTCGTTCTCCGATGGCGGGCAGCTGCGCGTCGGCGACAACAACCCGTGGAACGTCTATCAACGCATCATGGGCCTGTCGGGGGTCGATCCGGTGACCGTCGACAAGATTGCCAAGCGCCGGCTGTCGGTGAACGACCTGGTGCGCAAGGATCTGACGGCGCTCTTGTCGCGCACGGACCTGAGCAAGGCCGACCGCGACCGGCTCGACCTGCACTTCTCGAGCATCCGCGATCTCGAGATGGGTACGACCACGATGGTCACGCCCGCGCTCGACCTCGAGGGCATGCAGGCCGTCGATGGCCAGCACACCGAGTCCGCCACCATGGAGAGGTGCGTCGGCTACATGCTCGACCTGATCGCCTTCTCGTTCGCCTCCGACCGCGTGCGCACGGCCACGCTGCAGGTCGGCGGCTGCAACGACCACACGCGCTACACGATCAACGGCGTGGAGCAGCCGCCGTACCACTTCATCACCCATCGCATCATGAGCGACGGCGACAACGGCGCGACGATCGACGACGCCATCGAGCTGCACCATCAGATCGACTGCATCCACGCGCGCTACTTCAAGCACCTGCTCGACCGGCTGGACGCCTACTCGTCGCCCGAGGGCGGCTCGCTGCTCGACTCGAGCGTCAACCTGTGGATCAACTCGGTCGCCGATGGTCCGCCGCACGGCGGGCGCGACATCCCGTGCGTGCTCGCGGGCGGCGCCGGCGGCTTCCTCAAGACCGGCGTGCACCTGCGCACCGAGGGCTACACGAGCAAGGTGCTCAACACCATCATCAGCGCCTGCGGCGTTCGCAAGGACGACGGCGGCCTGGTCGACGACTTCAACGATCCCGACGGGCGCGGCCTCGTCGATGAGATCGTGAAGTAGTCAGACGGCGCCGCCGCGCAGCACGCGCGCGAAGCTGGCGGCGAGCTGGCCCAGCCAGCGCATCAGCACCGACCATGTGGAGAGCTGGACCGGTGCGAGCGCGGCTGGCTGCGGCGCCGGCGTGCCTTCGGCGGGCGTGCTGCGGTGCGTGACGAACAAGAGCGTGTCTTCACCGCGCGACAGCTTCGCCGGGCTGTTCGGCAAGGCGCCCGGTGGCGTGGACTCGCGCAGCACGGCCTGCGCCTCTTCCTCGACGGCGGAGCGTGCGCTGATGATGGGCAGCGTGGAGGCCGCCGAGGTGCCCGGCAGCTCGGGCAGCTCGAGCTGCGCGCTCTTCTCTTCGTACGCGAGCTCGAGAACGAGCCGCGGCACGCCCTTCTCCATCACCACGCTCACGCCGCTCACGCGCGCGCGCCGGCCGGAGTCGTCGTGCACCACCGAGTCGAGCTTGAGGAACGGCAGCTCGCGGCTGACCGTCAGGTGGGTGGCGCTGCGCTCGCTGACGCGCGCGACCACGTGCGCACCGATCGCATCGAGGTAGAGCCGCGCCGAGGGCCGATCCATGCCGCAAGTGGATCGCGGCGATCGATCCAAGTCAAGCGGAATGCCAACAGATCGAAGCGCGCCGAGGGGCCCGCGAGCAAAAAGGCTCACTCCGAGGGCGGCGGATCACCCTCGAAACAGACGGTGTTGTACGACGTCTGGGCGACGTAGAAGTCGGTCCAGACCACGCTCCCGAGCAGCGTTCCATCGGCCGCGTACCACTGATTGTTCGACTTCGTGGCGTTGAGCGGCGCCGCCACGTAGCGGTAGTAGTAGTAGTAATCGCAGGCTTTGCCGCCGTCGGTGTAGCGACCGTGCATGGCGCCGTGCATCTCGGCGGCCGAGCCGCGATAGGTGTCGAAGCCGTAGTGGCGATCCAGCTTGCCTTCGTGATCGCAGTCGGTGCTGCTGAGCCAGGCGTCGTTCCACACCATCGCCAGCTCGGTGCCCTGGTAGGCGCAGCTCTGCTGGTGGTTGGAAGCGCAGTAGTCACCCTGGAACGAGTGCTCCTGGTAGTCGTAGCCCCAGCCGTCCTCGCCGAGCGCGACGGGCGTGCCGTCGGAGAGCGTCAGCGTGCCGTCTTCGATGAGTGCGCACTCGGGGGCCGCGCTGGCCTGGGTGGGCGCCAGCAACAAGGCCAGGAGCGCCGCGCGGGCCGTGAATCTCGACATCTAAGCAACTCCGCAGTGGGGCATTGCCAGCATTCTGGCACGAGCGAGACGTACCGTTTTCTTGGCTTCTCTTCAAGCTTTGGTGGGCCGGCCAGCAGCCATTTTTTCACGGTTCGCGGGGTGGCAACTCGCGTATCCACTCTTCAATTGCGCCGAGACCTGCCGTGTCGACGACGCCCGTGCCGAGCGGCGGCATCTGCAGGGTGCCGAGCCCACGTTCGCGCATTCGCAGCACGATTTCGCTGCGGTCCGGGTCGCCTGGCTCGATCATCGAGAGCTCGGGAAGGATGACGTTCTCGCGGCAGACCGTGGAGGCGTAGCCGACCGTGGCCTCGAGCGTGGCGAGATTCGTGGTGCGCTCCCAGAGGTCGGGGCCACCCGTGCCGATGGGGCGGCGCAGCATGGCGCGGTACACCGCCGACGCCGGGTTGTGGCAGTGCCCGCAGTTGGCGTGCAGCACGCCGAGCGCGGCCTGTGCTTTGTTGCTGCCCGGCAGGCCGAACGACGCCTCGGGTGCGTGCGTGAGCCGCCCTTCGCTGGCGAGGCTCGTGAGATTGAGAGGGCTGGCGTCGTTCGAGAGCTGCAGCGCCGTGAAGCCGAGCAGCTTGTCGACCATGTTGTCGTGGCAGCCCTTGCAGGTGTTGCGATCGGGAATGTCGTGCCCCGTGCCGTTCGCGCCGGACACGCCGTCGGGCACCGCGTCCGCATCGCTGCCGTCCACTCGCCACATGTACGCCACCATCTGCCAGACGTCGGGCGCGACCTTGTGCAGGAGGCGGGTCTCCACGACGCTGCCGCCGACAGCGAACTCCTTCCACACCTTGGTGCCGACCGGGTAGACCCAGTAGTCCATGTCGGAGCTGTCGATCTGCGTCCCGGGCGGCAAGTACACCCAGCGCTGCTTGGTCGCGCCATCGGACCACAGCGGCCAGCGCGGCGTGAAGGGATGCACGTTCGGCGCGAGCGTGCGCGCCGCGAAGTTCGCGTAGAGGCCGGTCTCGGAGAGCTTCGCGGGGGGCGTGCCTGGATCCGCGGGCGCTGGCTCGGGCTCGAGATCCCAGTCGAGCGGCGCGCCGGCGTCGATCCAGGCGCGGATGATCGCGATCTCGTCGGCGGCCAGCGGCGCGTACTTGTCGGGCATGTGCACGCCGCACGGCTGGCGGTTTTCGAGCTTCTGCACGATCAAGCTGTCCTCGGCGTCGCCTGCGATCAGACGCATCGCGCCGCTCGATGCGCAGTCGTTGCCTTCGGCCGCGTGATTGACGAGCGCGTCGTAGGCGCGGCGCGGGTTCGAGAGATCGAGCTTGCCGACCGTGATGCCGATACCGCCGTTGGTGTGGCAGAAGACGCAGCGATCGAGCAGGAGCTCGTAGGCGCGTCCGAACAGCGAGTCGGGCGGCGGGCCCGCGTCGAGCACGGTCGCGTCGCTGCCAGCGTCGGGTTCGGCTGCGTCGGGCTGACTCGGCTCGGACGCGTCGGGCATCGCGACGGCAGCGTCGTGCGCGCCGCTCGGGTCCCCGACCGTGCTCGGAGTCGAGACGTCGCCCGTGCATGCCGCGGAGAGCAGCAAGGGCAGCAAGAGCAGCTTCGAGGCGCGAAGCCAGGACATGGGGTGCACGTGCTTTAGCAGAGCAGGCACTCCGTTTCGCTCGACTTCGAACGCCGGAATGGGGAACCCTCCCGTGTCTGCTTACGGTCTGCCGCGCCGGAAGTTGCCCTACAGCGTCGTGGCCCGGCCCTGACACACGAGTATGATGGGTCCGATGTTGGACAGAACCGCGAGCAATTCCGCAGCGGACGCGGCCACGGCTCCAACATGCGAGCGCTGCGGCGACTACGCCCCGCTCGTGTCGCTTGGCTCGAGACGCCTGTGCAAGGCATGCGTGGCGCGCCTCCCGATCGCGCAGAGCGGCATGAGCGTGGGCACGAGCCTGCGCGAGACGTTGTGGGTGACGAAACAGCTGTTCCCGGCGGTCGGCGTGTTCTGGTTGTTTCACCTCGCGGGACAGCTCTTCAACTCGCTGCTGATGTGGCCGCTCGCGGCGCTGGTATCGCCCCAGGCGATGCTTGCGCTGGGCCCTCTCGGAACCTCCTTGTTCTTCGGACCTGCGCTGGGCTTCGTGGTCGTGTGCACGACGGATCGGATCGCCGGTGCAGAGCGGCCGCTCGAGCTCGCGCTGGGAACCACGCTGCGCACGTGGCGTCCGCTGGTCGCCATCGCGCTGCTGATCCAGGGGCCCCAGCTGCTGAGGGCGCTCGTGGACATGGATTCCACGGCGTCATTCACGCTCGTCGTCGCCGTCGCGAACCTGCTCAGTAGCATCGTGGCGTTGCTGGCCTTCTACGCGCCTGCGCTGATCGTGAACGAGCGCCTCGGTGCGCTCGCCGCGCTGCGCACGTCGATCACGCTGCTCGGCCACTCGTTCGCGACGACGTTGCTGTGCTCGCTCGTGCTGCGGCTGCCGCTCATGTTGTTGCAGCAGCTTCCGTACGCGATGCTGCTGGCGTTCGCGGCGCCGGGCCAATTCGCGGTACTGAACGGCATCGCGATCGCGCTGTTCTTTCCTCTGTACTTCCCCCACGCAGCCCTGCGCGGCGTGCTGTGGTTCAAGCTGCGCAGGCCGGGCTGAGGGAAGCTTCGGTCGCGAGCGGACGTATCAGGACAAACCGCGGGGCGCCCTTTCTGGCGCGGCGGTGAGGAGCGCCCAGTGCACAAGATCGCGAACGTTGCCGGCGTGGGTCTGTTGCTCGTCGTCGCAGGCGCCTGCAGCCACGTGACGAAGCTGAGCGACACGAACTACCCGACGCACAACGACAAGGTCTGCATCCTCGAGGGCTTCACGCCCAAGGGCATGGAGCTCGTGCCCGTCGCCGATCTGGAGATCAAGCTCAAGACCTACGGCGGCGACAAGCGCGGCAAGACCGGCCTCGCGAAGTACGCGCGCAAGCTCGGCGCCCAGGCCGTCGTCGACGCCGAGATCTGGAACGTGATGGGTGGCCCGCGCGCCAGGGGGCGCGCCGTGCGCTTCGCGAGCGCCGACGCAGAGCCACCTCCGGAATGTCAGTGGTATTGACGCCCGCGTAAGGCGGATCACCCCGAACGCTGGAATAGGCCGGGGCCCCCTCGGCGTAGATGAGCCGCAGAGGGAGTTTGCATGTCCAACCAAGCCCTGGCTCGTCTCGGTGGTCATCTGGCGCTCGGTTCGTTGCTCGAGGTGCTCGTCGCCGAGCACTGCGCCTACGAGCTGATCGCGCACTGGAAGCAGGGCGAGTTTCACCACGACGTGGTGCTGCGCGTGAAGAAGCAAGGCGGCTTGCCCGGCGACGTGCTGGTGATCGCGACCAACTGCAACGGCGGCGTGAAGGAAGTGCTGTGCTTCGACGCGGCCCCCGACCGCTACGCGCTGTGGCATGCGCGCTGCCCGGAGAATCCCGAGTTCGAGGGCACGCTGGGGCCCATTCTGGGCGAGATCCGCACCACGCACTGGTTCGATCCGTGCGTGCTGCTCGCCACCGATGCCCGCAGCGAGATGAAGCCGGAGTGCCGGCGGCGCCAGCGCGGCGGAGGCTTCGAGCCGCTCGACTAAACAAGGACCGTAGCGACGCCGGAAACCTGCGCGCCGCCGTGCTGTCGCATGCAGGGAGGCAGGTCATCGCGAACATCTCCACGGGCGGCGGCGCAGGTGGCCAGAAGGCCTTGATGGACGACGCGCAGGCGGCGGGCTTCGCACGGCTCGAGATCAGCAGCTCGGCCCTCTGATCGTCGGGCCGACGCGCGCGAGGCGCAGGATGCGCGCCGTGATCACGCGGCCGGTGGGACGGCCGTCGACCTCTTCGTAGAGCTCCATGCGGTCCCCGGGGACGCCCGCCATGAACACCTGTCGCTCGCCAGTGCTGAGGATGAAAGTGCAGCGTGTGCTGGGTGGGTCGTGATCGTCGGTCATGTGCATCTGCCTTTGCTGCAGCACGTATCGGCCTCGGCTCGGCGTGGTTGCTAGGGTTCGTCGTCGACCCACTTGAGCGCGCGCGTGGGCCACGCTTCGGCGCCGCACTCGCAGAGGATCGGACCGTCATGCTCCGCTGCCTGACTCGACGTGCGCTCGCAGGCTGGACACAGGTAGCTCGTGCCGTGGCGACGTTCGCGCAGCCGCTGCCGAACCAGCACGAGGCCGGCGATCACCACGGCGACGGTCAGGACGCTGGGAAAGTCGATGCGGCGCGACTTGAGAAGCAGCCCGGCGCACAGCATCACGAACGCGATGCTCGCCCAGATGACGAAGGTGTGCTCGAGGCGCTCCTTGCTCTCGGCGCTGCGTTGCTCTTGCGACTTGAGCTTCCATGCCATGGTCTGGGACATAACACTGCCCTGCTGAGGCTGCTCGATCCGCACGGGGTGATCCTCCCGCCCGGCGACGTGGTAGAGTGCCGGAATGGCCGAGCAGGGAACCACGAATCACGTGAGCACCTGGACGGTGCGCGAAAAAGCCTTTGGCATCGCTGCGCTGCTGTCGGCGGCAGTGGCCACCTACTTCGCCATGCGCGGCTGGCGCATCGGCGGCTTTGCGGTGGCGACCGTCGCCTTCAGCATTTCGTGGTGGTCGGCGCGGCGTGCACGCATCAAGGGCGACCTCTGAAAGATCGACGCGTGAGGCGTCCCCAGGCGGGGGCGAAGTCGCACGATCAGTGGCAATCAAACCATTCGTAGGTGGCGCCCCCGTCGGCGAGTTCCTGGTAGAGCAGGCCGCCCGATGCGAGCACGCTGTACTGCCGGAAGGGTGTGCCCGCTGCCTCGCCGACCGGCGCCGGAAGCGTGACGAGGCCCGCCGGCTCGCCGCGCGCATCGAAGCAGGCGAGCCCGCGCTGTCCGCCGTACACGAGGACCACGTAGATGGCGCCCTGGGCATCGCTCTGCACGAAGGGAATCGCCAGCAGGGGCGCGGCCAGCTGGTAGTGGTGCGAGAACAGGTGCTCGGGCGGCTCGCCGCGGATGGCGCTCACGAAGAACTCACCGCGCGCGGCGCTGTCGATGCCGGCGCTGACGACGGTGCGACCATCGGGCGCGACGTGGCCCGGGATGATGCCGTCGTCCGGGTCGTCGTAGAGGCCCGGCGTGTCGTCGCTGGCCGAGCCGTCGGTCTCACCGGCCTTGATCGTCGCGAGCCCTTCCCTGGTGAGATAGATGGCGTTGCCCACGGTGTAGAGGCCGGTGGCTAGCGCGCCGGGCAGCGCTGGCAGCTCGGCCTTGGTGCTGCCGTCCGGGTTCAGGATCACGAGGCCCTTGGTCTGCACGCCTTCGTGGTCGAGCACCACGAGCGTGCCGTCGCCCGCGACCGCGACGTCGGCGGGCGCGACGAGCCCCGGAACCGGCAGGGTGCGCGCCATGCGGCCGCGCGCATCGAAGAAGGCGAACCGGTGCTTGGCGCTGTCGAGCACGACGAGATCACCCGTGGGGGTGAAAGCGAAGCCTTGCGGCGGGAACACTTCGCCCTCCCCTGCCGGCAGCTCCTTGCCGAGCTGATCGGCCCCGGGAAAG
>JADMIO011683319.1_pt1 | contig 26318 bp, 22 predicted proteins | sample 8958161 | NCBI WGS metagenome assembly JADMIO01 (sample SAMN16585339, study PRJNA669376) | soil metagenome | isolation source: Crop rotation soil | place: USA: Cullars Rotation, Alabama | collected 2011 | reverse complement strand
GATCGTCCCGATGTTGCAGTGCGGCTTGTTCCGCTCGAATTTTGCCTTGCCCATGTGATCTCTCCGTAACCTGAATTAGTTTGTTCGTGTTTCTAGGCGTACTTCGCCTTGACTTCGTCCGCGATCGCCTGCGGCACCTGCTCGTAGTGATGGAACTCCATCGAGTACTGCGCGCGGCCCTGGGACATCGAGCGCAGCTGGTTGATGTAGCCGAACATGTTGGCGAGCGGGACCATCGCGGTCACGACCTGCGCATTGCCGCGGCTGTCCGTGCCCTGCACCTGGCCGCGGCGCGAGTTCAGATCGCCGATGACGCCGCCGAGGAAGTCCTCGGGTGTGACGACCTCGACCTTCATGATCGGCTCGAGCAGCTTGACCGCGCCCTTCGCCGCGAGCTCGCGGAACGCCGCGCGCGCAGCGATGTCGAAGGTGAGCGCGTTCGAGTCGACCTCGTGGTACTTGCCGTCGACCAAGGTCGCTTTGAAGTCGATGACCGGGAAGCCGGCAAGCAGGCCGCTTTCCTTTTGCGCCTTCAGGCCCTTCTCGACCGCCGGGATGAACTCCTTCGGCACCGTGCCGCCGACGACCTCGTTCTCGAACACGAAGCCGCCGCCGGGCGGCAGCGGCTCGAACTCGATCTTCACTTCGGCGAACTGGCCCGAGCCGCCGGTCTGCTTCTTGTGCGTGTAGAGCACCGTGACCGGCTTCGACAGCGTCTCGCGATAGGCGACCTGCGGCGCGCCGACCGTGGCGTCGACCTTGTAGGTGCGGCGCAGGATGTCGACCTTGATGTCGAGATGGAGCTCGCCCATGCCCTTCAGGATGGTCTGGCCGCTCTCCTGGTCCGTCGACACGCGGAAGGACGGATCCTCCTGCGCCAGACGGTGCAGCGCCACGCCCATCTTCTCCTGGTCGGCCTTGGTCTTGGGCTCGATGGCGACCTCGATGACCGGCTCCGGGAATTCCATGCGCTCCAGGATCACCGGGTTGTTCGGATCGCACAGCGTCTCGCCGGTGGTGGTGAGCTTGAGGCCCGCCAGCGCGACGATGTCGCCCGCAAGCGCTTCCTTCACGTCCTCGCGCGAATTCGCATGCATCAGTAGCATGCGGCCCACCCGCTCGGTCTTGTCCTTGACCGAGTTGAGCGCGCCGGTGCCCGAGGTCACCGTGCCGGAATAGACGCGCACGAAGGTGATCGAGCCGACGAACGGGTCGTCCATGATCTTGAACGCGAGACCCGCGAACGGCGCCTTGTCGTCGGCCGGACGCTCGACCTCGTTGCCCTTGGGATCGGTGCCCTTCACCGCCGGGATGTCGAGCGGCGACGGCAGATAGTCGACGACGGCGTCGAGCAACGGCTGCACGCCCTTGTTTTTGAACGCCGAGCCGCACATGACGGGGACGAAGCGGAAGCTGGTCGTGCCCTTGCGGATGCAGCGCTTGAGGTCGTCGATCGACGGCATGTGGCCGTCGAGATAGGCCTCGAGCAGCTTCTCGTCCTCCTCGACCGCCATCTCGACGAGCTGGGTGTGCAGCTCATCGGCCTTGGCCTTGAGGTCGGCCGGAATCTCGACCTCGTCGAACTTCGCGCCGAGCTGCTCGTCGTGCCAGACCAGCGCCTTCATCTTGACGATGTCGACGATGCCCTTGAAGTCGCTCTCGCCGCCGATCGGCCAGGCGATCACCGCCGGGCGCGTGCCCAGGCGGTCGATCATCATGGAGACGCAGCGCGGGAAGTCGGCGCCGGTACGGTCCATCTTGTTGACGAAGCAGATGCGCGGAACCTTGTACTTGTCGGCCTGGCGCCACACGGTCTCGGACTGCGGCTCGACGCCGGCGACGGCATCGAACACCGCGACCGCGCCGTCGAGCACGCGCATCGAACGCTCGACCTCGATGGTGAAGTCGACGTGGCCGGGCGTGTCGATGATGTTGATGCGGTGGTCTTTCCAGTAGCACGTCGTCGCGGCCGACGTGATGGTGATGCCGCGCTCCTGCTCCTGCTCCATGAAGTCCATGGTGGCGGCGCCGTCGTGCACTTCGCCGATCTTATGGGACTTGCCCGTGTAATAGAGGATGCGCTCGGTCGTCGTCGTCTTGCCGGCGTCGATATGCGCGGCAATGCCGATGTTTCGGTAGCGGTCGAGCGGGGTGGTGCGGGCCATGGTCGTTACTCTGAAGTTCTTTAAGCGTTACCAGCGGTAGTGCGAGAAGGCGCGGTTGGCGTCGGCCATCTTGTGCGTGTCCTCGCGCTTCTTAACGGCGGAGCCGCGGTTGTTCGCGGCATCGAGGATCTCGCCGGACAGACGGCCGGTCATGGTCGGCTCGTTGCGGGCGCGCGCGGCGGTGATGATCCAGCGGATGGCGAGCGCGCGGGCGCGGTCGGTGCGCACTTCGACGGGGACCTGATAGGTCGCGCCGCCGACGCGCCGCGACTTCACCTCGATCGCCGGCGACACGTTGCGCAGCGCCTCGTGGAACACCGCGAGCGGCTCCTGCTTGGTCTTGGCCTGGATCGTGTCGAAGGCGCCGTAGATGATGCCTTCGGCGGCCGACTTCTTGCCGTCGTACATCAGGCTGTTCATGAACTTGGCGAGGACGAGATCGCCGAACTTGGCGTCGGGGACGATCTCACGCTTCTCTGCGCGGCGGCGGCGGGACATCTGTGTCTCTCCTTATTTCGGACGCTTGGCGCCGTAGAGCGAACGGCGTTGCTTGCGGTCCTTCACGCCCTGCGTGTCGAGCACGCCGCGGATGATGTGGTAGCGCACGCCCGGAAGGTCCTTCACGCGGCCGCCGCGGATCAGCACCACCGAGTGCTCCTGGAGGTTATGGCCCTCGCCGGGGATGTAGGTCAGCGCCTCGTAGCCGTTGGTGAGACGCACCTTGGCGACCTTACGAAGCGCCGAGTTCGGCTTCTTCGGGGTCGTGGTGTAGACGCGCGTGCACACCGCGCGCTTCTGCGGGCACTGCTGGAGCGCCGGAACCTTGTTGCGCTTGGGCTTTTCGCCGCGCGGCTTGCGGATCAACTGATTGATCGTCGGCATTCGTCTTCCTCATCAGCGCCGCATTGGCGGCAAAAACGGCAAACAGGGCGCGACGGGCCATTTGCGGGCCCTGCCCCTTTGAAGTCGCGGAGGACTCATGCGAGTCGCGCGGTTCAACGCATCTCAAACTGGCTTCCCAGCAGCGTTTTTGCGCTTTTCGCGGCAAACGGCCTGCCTTGGAAGGTGCGGCTATATAGAGGGGCAGCTTTTGAGCGTCAAGCGCGGAAAGCAAGGAAATTTCAGGGCGCGGGTGGGATTGCCCCTCTCACATTAACCTTGCTACATAGTCGCCCTAAGGTAGATTTCTGAGAACTTCGCAGGGGAACAGAATATGACTCCATCTGGAAAAAGCGGCGGCACGGGCGGCGGTGACGGTCCGGGCAATTCCGGCGGCAGCGGGTCGAGCAGCGGCAGCGGTAGCGGGGGCGGCGATCATCCGACCCGGCCGCCCCGCCCCAACATCCTGCTCATCACGTGCGATCAGTACCGCTTTCCGCGTTTCTCGTACGGCAAGAACGCCGGGTTCGTGCAGGACCTGAAAGAGGTTCTGGGCTTCCAGCCGCTGTCGAGCGGCAATACCTACGCCCAGTACTTTCCGGGCTTGGCCAAGCTGCGCAAGAACGCGGTGGTCCTGCGCAACCACACCATCGCTGCCAGCGCCTGCACGCCCAGCCGCGCCGTCATCTATACCGGTCAGTACGGCACGCGCACCGGCGTCACCCAGACCGACGGGCTGTTCAAGAACGGCGACGCGCCGAACTTCCCCTGGCTCGACGCCGACGGCATCCCGACGCTCGGCACCTGGATGCGCGAGGCCGGCTACACCACGCATTATTTCGGCAAGTGGCATGTCTCCAACCCGCCGGAGCATTCGCTGAAGCGCTACGGCTTCGACGATTGGGAGGCGTCCTATCCCGAACCGCACGGCAGCCAGTCGAACAACCTCGGCATCTATCGCGACATCGGCTTCACAGACAGCGCGTGCGCCTTCATTCGCCGCCAGGGCATCGCCAACAACTACAACCGCGTCTATGCGAGCATGCTGGCGAACGATCCGAACGCGTCCGCGCCGGAGACGACCGATATCCCGCCGTGGTTCGCGGTCGCCTCGTTCACCAACCCGCACGACATCGCGACCTATCCCGGCGTGATCAGCCAGGCGGTCGGCGGCAAGCCCACCGGCCCGCTCTATGTGCCGTCCGACACGCAATACACCCCGGCGCCGAAAGCGGGCACGATCGAGATCCCGCTCAATCCTCAGAACTTCCCGCAGAACTGCGCCAGCGCCTCGCCGACGCAGAACGAGGACCTGTCGACCAAGCCCAGCTGCCAGCACGAATACGCCTACAAGATGGGTCTCGCGCTCGCCTCCAAGCTCGGCTTCAACGTCGCCGAGGCGCTGCCGGGCAACGACCAGTCGCGCCAGATGAACGTCGGCGTCGACGTCACGCTCAAGAGCTGCATCCCGTTCCAGCTCTCCGCGGATCCAGACGGCTATTCGGTCGGCTTCCTGCAGTTCTACGGTTGGCTGCATGCCGTCGTCGATCCGCATATCGATGCGGTGCTGAGCGCGCTCGAAGAGTCGGGACAGGCCGACAACACCGTGGTGATGTTCCTGGCCGATCACGGCGAATACGGCGCGGCGCACGGCATGATGATCGAGAAGTGGCACACCGCCTATGCCGAGGCGCTGCACGTGCCCGTCGTCGTCTGCGCGCGGCCGGCCACCGGCATCGACTACGACGAGCCCGTGCAATGCGACGCGCTGACCAGCCATGTCGACATCCTGCCGACCGTGCTGGGCCTGGCGCAGGTGGGGCCGGTGCAACGCCACAAGATCGCGCAGAAGCTGATGCAGTCGCGCCCCGTGCCGAACCTGCCCGGCGTCGATCTGGCGCCGCTGATCAAGGGCGAATGGCTGCGCGACGAGGTGCGCGAGCAGGACGGGTCGCTGCGCGAAGGCGTGCTGTTCATCACCGACGACGAGATCACCGCGCCGCTGCCCTTCGAGGAAGACGATTTCTCGAAACGCTCCTATGCCGAGTTCGAGGTCTATTGCGCCAGCGTCGACGCGGTGCGCACCGGCTATCACAACAGGCCGCAGGTGCAGATGCAGCCCGGCCCGGTCAAGCAGCCCAACCACGTGCGCTGCGTGCGCACCAAGGACTACAAGCTGGCGCGCTACATCGATCCGTCGGGGCATCGTGCGCAGGAATGGGAGATGTATGATCTGAGGAGCGACCCGATCGAGGCGGTGAACCTGGTCAAGACCGACGTGTCGCCGCCGCAGGCACTGTCGCGCGATGTCGACATGCAGAAGACGGTCAACCAGCTGGCCGCGCTACTGGCGAAGCTCGAGGCGAAGTATCTGAGCTAGATCTCGCCCTCGTACTGATCCACGAGCCAGGCCGTGCGCGCGGCCGGGTCGCGTTTCGACAGGAGGAAGCGGCGCCACGCGGCGCTCTCATGCGCAACCGCGCCCATCTCCCATACGCAGAAGGTCGGCAGATGCGCACCCGGCCGCGGCCAGTCGCGGAAGTTCGCGTCGTCGCGGTCCTTGGCGAACACCGTCTCCCAGATCTCGTTGTTGCCTTGCCAGCTGCAGACGATGAGGAAATAGAAGTCGGGGCCGCAGCGATGCAGCACCACGAAACCGAGCGGCCCCACGCCCTCCAGCTTGGCCCTGGCCAGGAAGTCGCGCGCCATGGCCTCGATGCCCGCCGGCACCGGCAGGTCGGGCATAGCCACCTGGTACCACTTGAGCTGCCGGCCCTTGAGCTCGAGGCGCGGGCCGGGCGAGACCAGCTTGTCGCGATGGACATAGGCGGCAGAGACGGCGGCGGGCACCCCCACGGAAGCGGCGGACATGGCGGAAATCCTCACTTTTCGGGCCGATCCTAGCCGGCCCTTCTCCCAACTGCGGCAGCAGAGATTGACAATCAGTCGCAATTGCACCATATGAGGGGAGGCTATTTTGGGATCGACCGGATGATCGTCTGCGTCTGCAACCGCCTGAACGAGTCGCGCATTTGCCGTGCCATCGACGATGGCGCGCGCACGCCCGAAGCGGTCTATGCTGGCTGCGGCGTCAAAAGGAATTGCGGACGATGCCAGGAAACGATCGCCGAAATGCTGGATCAAGCCCGCAGCGCGGAAGCGCTGGACAAAGCGGCATAGGTCCCAAACCCGTCGCCTCGGTCGCCGGCGACGCGGAAGTCATCCGCCTCCTCAATCTCGTGCTCAAGAACGAGCTCACCTCGATCAACCAGTATTTCCTGCACTCGCGCATGCTCGCCGATTGGGGGCTGTCCGAGCTCGCCAAGAAGGAATACGACGAATCCATCGACGAGATGAAACACGCGGATCGTTTGATCCAGCGCATCCTGTTCCTCGGCGGCCTGCCCAACCTGCAGGACCTCGGCAAGCTCTTGATCGGCGAGAACGTGCGCGAGGTGCTGGGCTGCGACTTGAAGCTCGAGCTGCGTGCCCGGGACGACCTGAAGCCCGCGATCGCACATTGCGAAAAGGTCGGCGACTACGTCACCCGCGAGCTCTTCGTCGACATCCTGGAGAGCGAAGAGGAGCACATCGACTTCCTCCAGACGCAATTCCGTCTCATCGAGCAGATGGGCATCGAGAACTTCGTCCAGCTGCAGACCAAGCCGAACCATTCGGGCACGTAGCTTCCGCCACGCATTGGCGCGGCAGCTTACGCTGCGCCATCGGCGCTAAAGCCACACGCCCGCTGCTATAATTCCTTCTTGCGACTAATTCTCATTGACACGCCCTGGCGGCCTTGTCAGGGTCCTTCGCGCTATTGCATATCATTATCAACGCGTGAGGGATTTCGTGAGAACCGGCAATCGAGGCGGCCGTCTTATCGCCGGCGCGGCAGGGTTGGCTTCGGCTGCCGCGGCGACAGGGGCGTTCGGCCAGGACGTGGCCGTGACCGACACCTCGGCAACCGGCGGCGTCGAGACGGTGGTCGTCACCGGGCGCAAGGCCACGCTCGATCTGATGCCCGAGAAGATCCTCGACACGCCGCAATCGATCAATGTCGTGCCGGCAAAAGTCATCGCCGAGCAGGGCGTGAACAATCTTCAGGATGCGCTTCGCAACGTGCCCGGCATCACCTTGAACGCGGGCGAAGGCGGCACGCATGGCGACCTCGTCAACCTGCGCGGCTTCCCGGCGGGCGACGACTATTTCATGGACGGCTTGCGCGATACCGGCATCTACGACCGCGATACCTTCGATATCGCCAATGTCGAAGTCTACAAGGGCCCGGCCTCGACCTTGTTCGGCCGCGGCTCGACCGGCGGCGTGATCAACCAGGTCACCAAGGCGCCGGAGCTGTTCCCGATCACCGACGTGACCGTCACCGGCGGCACCAATGCCGAGCTGCGCGCCACCGCCGACGTGAACTTCGTCACCGGCGACACGAGCGCGCTGCGCATCGCGCTGATGGGCCAGCGCAACAATGTCGAAGGTCGTCCTTTCGTGCGCGGCCAGCGCTGGGGTGCGGCGCCGTCTTTCGCCTGGGGCCTCGATACCGACACGACGGTGACGCTCAAATATTTCCACCAGCAGGAAGACAACATCCCCGATTACGGCATCCCGTTCGTGTTCGATAAGCCCGCACCGGTTGCGCGCGACACGTTCTATGGCCTGCCCACCGACGACCACTTCAAGACCGATGTCGAAGTGGTGACCGGCCGCATCGACCACAAGATCAACGACGTCTTCTCGGTCAGCAACACGTCGCGCTTCGGCTCCTACTGGTTCGACTCGCGCCAGACCGGCGCGATCTACGGCACGGCGAACTGCTTCGACGCCGCCTCGCCGAACCAATATCGCTTCGCCGGCGAGCCCGAATGCACCGGGGCCGCGGGCGAGGAGCCCGTCGAGCTGAACGACCCGCTGTTCCCGCTGGCGGGCACGCCGCTCGACAAGATCTGGGTGCTGCGCGACCGGCCGAGCTCGAAAGGCGTCATCACCACGATGATGAACGAGACCGACCTGACCGCGAAGTTCGCGACCGGCGACATCCAGCACACGCTGATCACCGGCATCGAGGTCGACTCGGAGGCCGCCAGCCTCAAGCGCTTCGAGAACGTCGACGACGTGATGCGGCCGCAGCCCCTCCTCGATCCCGATCCGTACGACACCTTCCCGTTCGCCGCCGATCAGCTGCATCAGACCGTGATACGCCAGACGCCGATCACCCAGACCCGCACCTTCGGCGTCTTCGCGTCTGACACGATCGAATTCTCGCCCGAATGGACGCTGACGGCGGCGGTGCGCTTCGACCATTTCTCGGCGCATTTCGACCAGGTGCTGGGCACGCCGTACCATTTCCACCACGTCGACAACATCGTCAGCCCCCGCGCCGCGCTGGTCTACAAACCGGTAGAAAACGCGAGCGTCTATTTCTCCTACGGCACCTCGTTCAATCCGTCGGCGGAGAACCTCTCGCTCGCGGCCGGCAACAAGGACCTGGGTCCCGAGCGCGACCGCACCTTCGAGGCCGGCGGCAAGATCGAGGTGCTCGACGGATTGCTGTCGCTGACCGCGGCGCTGTTCAACACCGAGATGACCAACGCGCGCATCACCGATCCGCTCGACCCGCATCTGCAGGCGCTTGCCGGCAACGAGACGGTCAACGGTTTCGAGCTCAATGCCCAGGGACGCCTGACCGAGAACTGGGAGGTCATCGCGGGCTACACCTATCTCGACGCCACCGCGGTGGGCTTGGCCGGGGCCGGCGTGCACGGCCCGATCCCCAACACCGCGCACAACCAGGCCAACCTCTGGACCGCCTACGATTTCGACAACGGCTTGGTGATCGGTGGCGGCCTCAACTATGTCGGCCGCGTCAGCGCCGGCGTGGACACCGAGACCATGCCGGGCAAATTCCTCGTCGCCCAGGTGCCGTCGCACGTCACTTTGGACGGCATGCTGGCTTATCGGGTCAACGACAACCTCAACATCCGCTTGAACGGCTACAATCTGACCGACGAGTACTATTTCACGAACTCGTACTTCGTGCGCGCGGACGAGAACCACATGGTTCCCGGCGCCGGGCGCACGTTCCTCTTGAGCCTCGAAGGGAGCTTGTAGTTGATCGTCCCCGTCCCCAATGTGCTGACCCCCGACGAGCTCGAGACAGCTCGTGGCCATCTCGCCTCGGCGCATTGGGGAGACGGCCGCGTCACCGCCGGTCCGCAATCGGCGAGAGTGAAACACAATCTCCAGCTCGCCGAGGACAGCGAGGAAGCAAAGGCGCTGGGCGAGCTGGTGCTGCGCGCGCTGGAGCGCAACGCGCTGTTCGTGACCGCGGCGCTGCCGCGCGTTGTCTTCCCGCCGCTGTTCAACCGATACGAAGAAGGCATGGCGTTCGGCGCCCATGTCGACAACGCCATGCGGCCCCTGCCCCGCTCGCCGCGCCGCATGCGCACCGACCTATCGGCGACCTTGTTCCTGAACGACGACTACGACGGTGGCGAATTGCTCATCGAGGATACGTTCGGCGTGCAGAGCGTGAAGCTCCCCGCCGGCCACATGGTCCTCTATCCCGCGACCAGCCTGCACCGCGTGGCACAGGTGACGCGCGGCGCGCGCATCGCCGCGTTCTTCTGGATCCAAAGCATGGTCAAGGACGACGGCGAGCGGCGCATCCTGTTCGACCTCGACCGCGCCATCATCGAGCTGGGTTCGACGGCGCCAGAGCATCCGTCGCTGGTGCGCCTGACCTCGGTCTACCACAACCTCGTGCGCAAATGGGGCGAGGTGTGAACGCCCCGCAGCCTCGCGAAGCCTGGCGCGTCGCCGCGCTCACGATGATGTCGCCGGAGCAGCTGGCGACACTGCTCTCCGGCGCCGAGGCCGCGCCCTGGGTCGAGGCCGCGGCGGCCTGCGGCATACCGGAGGCACAGGTGCGGCTCGGCCGCATGCTGCTCGAGGGCCAGGGTGTGGCGAAAGACGAGCGCGCGGCATTCGCCTGTTTCCTCTGCGCGGCGGATGGCGGCGATGCCGAGGCACGCAACATGCTCGGCCGCTGCACCGAGAACGGTTGGGGCGTGCCCCAAGATTTCGCACGCGCTGCCGAGCACTACCGCATCGCGGCCGAGGCCGGCCTCGACTGGGCCCAGTACAATCTCGGCCACCTGCTGCTCGACGGCACCGGCGTCGCGCGCGACCGCGACGAGGCGTTCGCCTGGTACCTGCGCGCCGCCACACAGGGCCACGTGCGCGCGATGAACCTGGTGGCGCGCTGCTGCGAGGAAGGCTGGGGCTGCCCGCGCGATCCGGCTGCGGCGCGCGTGTGGTACCGCAAATCGGCCGAAGGCGGGTATTTCCGCGGCGCCTACAACTACGGCTCCATCCTCGCCGACGAAGGCAACGATGCCGAAGCACAGCGTTGGTTCGCGCGCGCGCTCGAAGGCGCGCCGGCGCACACCCGCGCCAACATCCAGGCCGCACTGGCCGCGCGCCTCAAGTAAGCGCGATCACCTCGCGCACCGCGATCGCCATCAAGACGACGGTCGACAGCGCGAAGACCGAGAAGCGCAAGGTCACGTTGTTGACCGTGCACTGGATCAGCGAGTGTACCACCCGCAAAGCCACATACGCCCACGCCAGATAGATGTTCATCTGGTCGGTATGGGCGACGAGCACCACATAGAAGACCAGCGCATAGAAGATCGTCGGCTGCTCCATCAGGTGGTTGTAGTTGTCGGCCACCTGGCGCGCCCCGCTCGGCAGGCCGTCGAGCGAGCCCGGATGGCGCGCGACTTGCGGATCGATCCCGGCCTTCTGCATCGCCGGGATGCGCGTCGCGTACATCCAGACCCAGACGATCAGCGACCAGACGATCAAAGCCAGCACGGGCGTCAGCATGGACATCATCGGCGGTTCCCCTTCGTTGCCTGGAAGCAATCTAGCCTGAGTCGCGCCGCGCTATTGGGCGGCCCCGACCGGGTGGCATGACGCCCATTACGGAAGCGCAACCCGGGTGGCGCGGTTGTGAGGACGGCGATGTTGCACTTTGGCGCCCGTTTGCCTCCAATGGCGAAAACGAGGGGACCCCCATGGATTCGATAAGACTGAAGAAACTCGCGCTGACGCTCTGCCTCGGCACGGCGCTGATCGGCGGCTTCGTGTATGCCGCCGCGCCCGACAAGTCGGCCGATACCAAAGCGGCGCAGAACCCGAGCAAGTACTTCAAGCCCGACGAAGTCGTGACCGACGGCTCGGTCGGCACCGCCAGCGGCCGCGTCAACTACACGGCTTACGCCGGCACCATCGTCGTGCATGCGAAGAACTGGGAGGACGTCGCCCCCGACAAGGATGACAAGGAAGCGGTGGCCAAGAACCCGTCGGCCGAAGCGTCGATGTTCTACGCCTATTACGCTAAGAAAGGCGCGGGCGCCGGAACGCGGCCGATCATGTTCCTGTTCAACGGCGGCCCGGGCTCGGCCACGGTGTGGCTGCACATGGGGGCGTTCGGACCCAAGCGCGTCGTCACCTCGGACGACAGCCACACCCCGGCCGCGCCCTATTCGGTCGTCGACAACGAGGGCAGCCTGCTCGACGTCGCCGACCTCGTCTTCATCGACGCGCCGGGCGCGGGCTTCAGCCGCATCGCCGGCAAGGACAAGGAGAAGGCGTTCTGGGGCGTCGACGAGGACGGCCACGCCTTCGCCGATTTCATCAACACGTTCCTGACCAAGTACGCGCGCTGGAACTCGCCCAAATACATCTTCGGCGAAAGCTACGGCACGACGCGCGCCGCGGTGCTCTCCAACATGTTGGAGAACCAGTACGCCATCGACCTGAACGGCGTGGTGATGCTCTCCCAGATCCTGAACTTCGACATGAGTGTCGACGGGCCGCAGATCAACCCCGGCGTCAACCTGCCCTACCAGCTGGCGCTGCCGACGTTTGCGGCCTCGGCCTGGTATCACAACAAGCTGCCGGGCCAGAAGCCGGCAGACCTGCGCAAGTTCTTGGGCGAAGTCCAGCATTTCGCGATGGGAGACTATGCGCTGGCGCTCCAGGCCGGCGCCGCGCTGAACGAGAAGCAGCGCCGCGCGGTGGCCGAGAAGCTCCACCAGTACACCGGCCTGGCGGTCGGCTACATCCTCAAGGCCGATCTGCGCATCGACGGCGGCATGTTCGAGCAGAACCTGCAAGACGCCGGCGACACCACCACCGGCCGCCTCGACACGCGGTTCTCGGGGCCCACGCTCGATCCGCTGTCGAAGGAGGCGAACTACGATCCGCAATCCTCGGCGATCAGCTCGGCCTATATCAGCGCCTTCAACGACTACGCGAGAGAGACGCTGAAATACGGCGACGGGCGGAAGTACTTCCTGTTCGCGCCGCTGAACGACTGGGACCTGAAGCACCAGCAGCCGGGCCAGGGCCAGGCGCTGCAGACGCCGCTCAACGTGATGCCCGACCTGGCGGCGGCGATGATCCAGAACCCGAACCTGAAGGTGCAGCTCAACGCCGGGCTCTACGATCTGGCGACGCCGTATTACGAGGGCATCTACGAGATGCGCCAGCTGCCGATCCCGCGCAAGCTCCAGGCCAATATCGAGTACAAGCAATACGAGTCCGGCCACATGGTCTATGCCCATGAGCAGTCGCTGAAGGAGATCCACGACGCGGTCGCGGATTTCGTGCGGCGCACGGACAATCTGCACAAGTAGGCGGACCGACACCGCGCAACCGAGAAAGGGCCGGCGCAGCGACACCGGCCCTTTTCTTTTCGACAGCGCGTCAGCCGATCGGATGCGCGATCAGCCACCCGGGCGCTGGTTCTGGAAGCTGCCCGTCTGGATCTTGCTGGTGGTCTTCTGGTCTTCCTGCATGCGGTCGGCCCAGAAATGGTGCGGACGGCATTCGCGATGACCGCCCAAGCGCGAGCCGGTCGGCGGCGCCATCTGGTGACACTCGATCTTGTCGCCCACGGCCGGATCGGCGGTGCCGGCGGGATCGCTCGGCGCCGCGGTCGGCGCGGGATTGGCTGCCGGCGCTTCCTGCTCGGGACCGGCGAACGCCGCCGTGCCGCAGCAAAGCAAGCCGGCGACCGACAAACTCAAAACGATATTGCGCATTCAAGCCCCCTTTGGATTTGTTTTAAGGATGCCCGACGCGAGCGAAAACGCAATCAACTTCCCGATCACGAAACCGTGCCTCGCCGGAAAGTAGAGGTGCCGCTACGTCAGTCCGCTTTGGCGAAGTGCGCCATCTGATCCGCATGCGCCTTCACGAACGCGGGACGCGAAGTGGCGCGCGCGACGTATTCGCGGCACGCGGGATATGGCGCCAGTCCTTCGAACCGGTCGACGGGACGCAGCACGTCCGCCATCAGGACGTCGGCGATCGAAAACGTTCCGGCCAGCCACTCGCGTCCCGCCAGCACCGTTTCCATGTGCTTGAGACGGTGGGCGTTGAGGAAGTCATCGAAGAACTTCGCCATCGGCCCATCGGAAGGCATGTTCATGAACTTGGACATCGTCCACGGCAGGCTCGCCATCTCGACGGAGTTGAGCGCCGCAAAGAGCCATTCCAAAGCCTCGGCGCGGCGGCGCGGATCGGTCGGCAACAGCTTTTCGCTCTTCTCGCCCAGATGCAGCAGGATCGCGCCGCTCTCGAAGATCGTGATGTCGCCGTCCGTCAGCCACGGCACCTGGCCGAACGGCTGGTGCGCGAAGTGCTCGGGCCGCTTGTCGCGGAACGGCACGCTCTCGACGCGATAGGGAAGCCCCGCTTCCTCCAGCGCCCAGCGCACGCGCAAATCGCGCACGAAGCCGCGCGGCGGCTCGGGGACCCAGTCGAAGGTGGTCAGCACGAGATCGGCCATTCGCATCTCCCTTGATGCGCAAAGGGCCGGCGTTTCCACCGGCCCCTTCGCATTCGCCATTCGAAATAGTTCACGTACGGACTATTCCGCCGCCTGCGGCGCGGGCGCCTCGAGCTGCGGCGGCGCACCCTTGGCCTGCTCTTCCTGGATGGCGCGATCGCGCTCGGCCGCGACATGGCGCAGACGCGCGATGGCGCCGCCGGTGCCGGCCGGGATGAGACGGCCCACGATCACGTTCTCCTTCAGGCCCTCGAGCGTATCGACCTTGCCGTTGACCGCCGCGTCGGTGAGCACGCGGGTGGTCTCCTGGAACGACGCCGCCGAGAACACCGAGCGCGTCTGCAACGACGCCTTGGTGATGCCGAGCAGCACCGGACGGCCTTCGGCATGCTTGCCGCCGGACTCGTCGGCCTTCTTGTTGGCCTCGTCGAGCTCGAGCTGGTCGACCTGCTCGCCGGCGAGCAACGTCGTGTCGCCGCCGTTGATGATCTCAAGCTTCTGCATCATCTGGCGGCAGATCACCTCGATGTGCTTGTCGTTGATCTTCACGCCCTGCAGGCGATAGACGTCCTGGATCTCCTTGACCAGATAGGTCGCGAGCTCTTCCATGCCCTTGATGCGCAGGATGTCGTGCGGGCTCGGGTTGCCCTCGACGATGTAGTCGCCCTTCTCGACGTAATCGCCCTCGCGCACGCTGATGTGCTTGCCCTTGGGGATCAGGTACTCCGTCGGCTCGAGCTTGTCGGACTTCGGCTTCACGATCACGCGCCGCTTGTTCTTGTAGTCCTTGCCGAACTCGACGAAGCCGTCGGTCTCGGCGAGCACCGCCGCTTCCTTGGGCTTGCGCGCCTCGAACAGCTCCGCCACGCGCGGCAGGCCGCCCGTGATGTCGCGGGTCTTGGCGCCCTCGGTCGGGATGCGCGCGAGCATGTCGCCGGCCTTGACGTGCGAGCCGTCGTCGACCGACAGGATGGCGTCGACCGAGAGCGCGTAGCGCGCCTCGCCGCCGCCGGCCAGCTGGATCGGCTTGCCGGCCTTGTCGACGACGACGAGCGTGGGACGCAGCTCGGTCGCCTTCGAGCCGGTGCCCGTGCGGCTGTCGATGACGACGCGGTTGGTCACGCCGGTCTTTTCGTCGGCCACTTCCTTGACCGAGACGCCCGAGACGATCTCCTCGAACTTCACGGTGCCGTCGGCATCGGTCAGCACGGGAAGGCTGTTCGGGTTCCACTCGGCCAGGCGGTCGCCGCGCTTGACCATCGTGCCCTCGTCGACCTTGAGACGCGCGCCGTACACGATGCGGTACGAGGCACGCTCCTGGCCCTTGGAGTCGGTGATCACGACCTGCATGTTGCGGCCCATCGCGATCAGCTCGCCGTCGGAGTTCTTGACGACGTTGCGGTTCACGACCTTGACCTTGCCGTCATACGACGCCTCGATCTTGGACGAGCCCGCAACCTGCGCCGCGCCGCCGATGTGGAAGGTGCGCATGGTGAGCTGGGTGCCCGGCTCGCCGATCGACTGCGCCGCGATGACGCCGACGGCCTCGCCGATGTTCACCACGGTGCCGCGCGCCAGGTCGCGGCCATAGCACTTGCCGCACACACCTTCCGGAAGCTCGCAGGTCAAGACGGAGCGCACGCGCACCTTCTGGACCTGGGACTTCTCGATCTTCTCGGCGAGGTCCTCGCTGACTTCCTTGTTGCGCTTGACGATGACTTCGCCCGTCTCCGGGTGCTTGACGTCTTCCGCGGTCGTACGGCCGAGGATGCGCTCGGACAGCGACGAGACGACCTGGCCGCCGTCGATCTCGGCCTGGACGGTGACACCTTTCTTGGTGCCGCAATCCTCGGACGTGATGATGCAGTCGTTCGCCACGTCGACGAGACGGCGGGTGAGATAGCCCGAGTTCGCCGTCTTGAGCGCGGTGTCGGCCAGGCCCTTGCGCGCGCCGTGGGTCGAGTTGAAGTACTCGAGCACGGTCAAGCCTTCCTTGAAGTTCGACAGGATCGGCGTCTCGATGATCGAGCCGTCCGGACGGGCCATCAACCCGCGCATGCCGGCGAGCTGCTTCATCTGCTGCGGCGAGCCGCGCGCGCCCGAGTGGCTCATCATGTAGATGGAGTTCATCTCCTTGACGCGACCGGTCTCGGTGTCGATCTTCTCGGCCGCGATCTCCTTCATCATCTCGGCCGCGACGAGATCGGTGCACTTCGACCAGGTGTCGACGACGAGGTTGTACTTCTCCTTGTCGGTGGTCAGACCGTCCTGGTACTGCTGCTCGTACTCGCGCACGCGATGACGCGTCTCGTCGATCAGCTTCTGCTTCGTCTCAGGAACGACCATGTCGTCCTTGCCGAAGGAGATGCCGGCCTTGCAGGCCTCGCGGAAGCCCAAGCCCATCACCGCGTCGGCGAAGAGCACGGTCTCCTTCTGGCCGCAGTGACGATAGACCTCGTCGATGATGTGGCTGACCTCCTGCTTGCGCAGCAGGCGGTTCACCAGCGTGAACGGGATTTTCGGATGCCTGGGAAGGATCTCCGCGATCATCATGCGGCCCGGCGTGGACTCCACGCGCAGGGTGACCGGGTTTCCCTCGGCGTCGACGGTCTTGTACCGGCACTTGATCTTGGCGTGCAGCGTGACCGAGCCCGAGAACAGCGCGTGCTCGATCTCGCCGATGTCGTTGAACATCATGCCCTCGCCGGGCTCCTTCGGGCGCTCCTGGGAAAGGTAGTAGAGGCCAAGAACGATGTCCTGCGTCGGCACGATGATCGGCTTGCCGTTCGCGGGGCTGAGGATGTTGTTGGTCGACATCATCAGCACGCGCGCTTCCAGCTGCGCCTCGAGGCTCAGGGGCACGTGCACGGCCATCTGGTCGCCGTCGAAGTCCGCGTTGAACGCGGTGCAGACGAGCGGGTGGAGCTGGATCGCCTTGCCCTCGATCAGCACCGGCTCGAACGCCTGGATGCCGAGGCGGTGCAAGGTCGGCGCGCGATTGAGCAGAACCGGATGCTCGCGGATCACCTCTTCGAGGATGTCCCAGACTTCCGGCTTCTCTTTCTCCACCAGCTTCTTGGACTGCTTGACGGTCTGGCTGAAACCCTTTGCTTCCAAGCGCGCGTAGATGAACGGCTTGAACAGCTCGAGCGCCATCTTCTTGGGCAACCCGCACTGGTGCAGCTTGAGCTCGGGACCGACGACGATCACCGAACGGCCCGAATAGTCGACGCGCTTGCCGAGCAGGTTCTGACGGAAGCGGCCCTGCTTGCCTTTCAGCATGTCGGCCAAGGACTTCAGCGGACGCTTGTTGGCGCCGGTGATGACGCGGCCGCGGCGTCCGTTGTCGAACAGCGCGTCGACGGACTCCTGCAGCATGCGCTTCTCGTTGCGCACGATGATGTCCGGCGCCTTGAGCTCGATCAGGCGCTTCAGGCGGTTGTTGCGGTTGATGACGCGGCGATAGAGGTCGTTCAGGTCCGACGTCGCGAAGCGGCCGCCGTCGAGGGGGACGAGCGGGCGCAGCTCCGGCGGGATGACCGGCACGACGGTCAGGATCATCCATTCCGGACGGTTGCCGGAATCGATGAAGGCCTCGACGACCTTCAGCCGCTTGACGAGCTTCTTGGGCTTCTCGCCGCCGTCGCAGCCCGCGATCTCGACGCGCAGGTCGTCGCGCAGCTTCTCGAGGTCGATCGCCTGGAGAAGCGTGCGGATGGCCTCGGCGCCGATCATCGCCGTGAAGGCGTCGTTGCCGTAGTCGTCCTGCGCCTTATAGAACTCGTCCTCGCTCAAGAGCTGACGGTCCTTGAGCGGGGTGAGACCGGGCTCGGTGACGATGTAGTTCTCGAAATAGAGAACACGCTCGAGGTCCTTGAGCGTCATGTCGAGCATCAACCCGATGCGCGACGGCAGCGACTTCAGGAACCAGATGTGCGCCACCGGGCTCGCGAGCTCGATATGGGCCATGCGGTCGCGGCGCACCTTCTGCACCGTGACCTCGACGCCGCACTTCTCGCAGACGATGCCCTTGTATTTCATCCTCTTGTACTTGCCGCACAAGCACTCGTAGTCCTTCACCGGCCCGAAGATGCGCGCGCAGAACAGTCCGTCGCGCTCGGGCTTGAAGGTGCGGTAGTTGATGGTCTCCGGCTTCTTCACCTCGCCGTGGCTCCAGCGCAGAATCTGGTCCGGGCTGGCCAGCGAGATCTTGATCCGGTCGAAGGTGGGGACGTCCTTCGCCTGGAAGACGTTCATCAGCTCTTGGTTCATGTGCGAGCCTTTCTTTTCCAATCTGTCATGGCCCGGCTTGTCCGGGCCATCCATCGCCCGCATGTCGATGCGGGCATCTGAGTTCTTCGATCCGTGGATGGCCCGCATGAAGCGGGCCATGACACGGCGGGATGGCTATCCGTTCACCAGCTCCACGTTGAGCGACAGCGAGCGCATTTCCTTGACGAGCACGTTGAACGATTCCGGAATACCGGCCTCGAACGTGTCTTCGCCGCGCACGATCGCCTCGTACACCTTGGTGCGGCCTGCCACGTCGTCCGACTTCACGGTCAGGATCTCCTGCAACGTGTAGGCGGCGCCGTAGGCCTCGAGCGCCCACACCTCCATCTCGCCGAAGCGCTGGCCGCCGAACTGCGCCTTGCCGCCCAGCGGCTGCTGGGTGACGAGCGAGTACGGACCGATCGAGCGCGCGTGGATCTTGTCGTCGACAAGGTGGTGGAGCTTCAGGATGTAGATGTAGCCCACCGTCACCGGACGCTTGAACGCCTCGCCGGTGCGGCCGTCGAACAAGGTCACCTGGCCCGACGAGGTCAGCCCCGCCTGCTCCAGCATCTGCACGATGTCGGCTTCCTTGGCGCCGTCGAACACGGGCGTGGCGATCGGAACGCCGGTGCGCACGTTGTCCGCAAGCTCCATCAACCCGCCTTCGTCGAGCTCGCCCAGGCGCGCGTCGTTGGCATAGACGCCCTTCAGCGCCTTGCGCAGCGCGTCGTGCTTGCCGTCGCGGCGCACGCGATCGAGCGTGTCGCCGATCTGGCGGCCGAGACCGGCACAGGCCCAGCCGAGATGCGTCTCCAGGATTTGGCCCACGTTCATGCGCGACGGCACGCCCAGCGGATTGAGCACGACGTCGACCGGCGTGCCGTCGTCCAGATGCGGCATGTCCTCCATCGGCACGATGCGGCTGATGACGCCCTTGTTGCCGTGACGGCCGGCCATCTTGTCGCCGGGCTGCAGCTTGCGCTTCACCGCGACGAACACCTTGACCATCTTCATCACGCCGGGCGCCAGCTCGTCGCCGCGCTTCAGCTTCTCGACCTTGTCGGCGAAGCGCTTGTCGAGGCGGGTCTTGGACTCGTCGTACTGCTTGCGCAGCGCCTCGATCTCGCCCATCGCCTTCTCATTGCGCAGCGCGATGTTCCACCACTGATGACGCGGCAGCGCGTCGAGCACGCTCTGCGTGATCTTGGTGTCGGCCGCCATGCCCTTCGGGCCCGACGCCGCGGTCTTGTGCAGCAGCAGGTCCGACAGGCGCGAGAACATGTTGCGCTCGAGGATGGCGAGCTCGTCGTCGCGGTCTTCCGCGAGACGGTCCTCTTCCGCCTTCTCGATCGTCATGGCGCGCTGGTCCTTGTCGACGCCGTGACGGTTGAAGACGCGGACCTCGACGATCGTGCCGGTGACGCCCGGCGGAACGCGAAGCGAGGTGTCGCGCACGTCGGCCGCCTTCTCGCCGAAGATGGCGCGCAGCAGCTTCTCTTCCGGGGTCATCGGGGTCTCGCCCTTCGGCGTAACCTTGCCGACCAGGATGTCGCCCGCGTTGACCTCGGCGCCGATATAGACGATGCCGGCCTCGTCGAGGTTCTTGAGGTTCTCCTCGCCGACGTTGGGGATGTCGCGCGTGATCTCTTCAGGACCGAGCTTGGTGTCGCGTGCCATCGTCTCGAACTCCTCGATATGGATCGAGGTGAAGACGTCGTCACGCACGATGCGCTCGGAGATGAGGATGGAGTCCTCGAAGTTGTAGCCGTTCCACGGCATGAACGCGACGAGCACGTTCTTGCCGAGCGCGAGCTCGCCCAGCTGGGTCGAGGGGCCGTCGGCGATGATGTCGCCTTTGGCCACCTTGTCGCCCACCTTCACCAGCGGACGCTGGTTGATGCAGGTCGACTGGTTCGAGCGCTGGAACTTCTTCAGGCGATAGATGTCGATGCCCGGCTTTGTCGGATCGGTCTCCTCCGTCGCGCGCACGACGATACGGGTGGCGTCGACCTGGTCGACGACGCCCGAGCGGCGCGCCGCGATGGCCGAGCCGCTATCGCGCGCCACGACGTCTTCGAGACCGGTGCCGACCAGCGGCGCCTCGGGGCGCAACAGCGGCACGGCCTGACGCTGCATGTTCGAGCCCATCAGCGCGCGGTTGGCGTCGTCGTTCTCGAGGAACGGCACGAGCGCCGCGGCCACGGACACGAGCTGCTTCGGCGACACGTCGATGAACTCGACCTGGTCGGGCGTCGTCATGACGAAGTTCCCGCCCTTGCGGCACGAGACCAGCTCGTCGGTGATGCGGTTGCGCGCATCGATCGTCGCGTTGGCCTGGGCGATCATGTACTTCGCCTCTTCCATCGCGGAGAGATAGATCACCTCGTCGGTGACCTTCTTGTCGACGACCTTGCGGTACGGGCTTTCGATGAAGCCGTACTTGTTCACGCGGGCGTACGTTGCGAGCGAGTTGATCAGGCCGATGTTCGGGCCTTCCGGCGTCTCGATCGGACAGATGCGGCCGTAATGCGTCGGGTGCACGTCGCGCACCTCGAACCCGGCGCGCTCGCGGGTCAGACCGCCCGGGCCGAGGGCCGACATGCGGCGCTTGTGGGTGACTTCCGACAAGGGATTGGTCTGGTCCATGAACTGGCTGAGCTGCGACGAGCCGAAGAACTCGCGCACCGCCGCCGCCACGGGCTTGGCGTTGATCAGGTCGTGCGGCATGACGGTGTCGATGTCGACCGCCGACATGCGCTCCTTGATCGCGCGCTCCATGCGCAGCAGGCCGACGCGGAACTGGTTCTCCATCAGCTCGCCGACCGAGCGGACGCGCCGGTTGCCCAGGTTGTCGATGTCGTCGATCTCGCCGCGGCCGTCGCGCAGTTCCGCCAGCGCCTTCAAGATCGCAAGGATATCCTCCTTGCGCAGGGTGCGCAGCGTGTCGGGCGCGTCCAGCCCGAGCCGCATGTTCATCTTCACGCGGCCGACGGACGACAGGTCATAGCGTTCGCTGTCGAAGAACAGCTGGTTGAACAGCGTCTCCGCCGTGTCGAGCGTCGGCGGCTCGCCGGGACGCATGACGCGGTAGATGTCGATCAGCGCCTGCTCGCGGGAGTGGTTCTTGTCCACCGCCATGGTGTTGCGCAGGTAGCCGCCGATGGTGATGCCGTCGACATTGATGACGTCGACCTCGTGGAAGCCCGCTTCGTTCAGGGTCTCCAGATGCGCCGCGGTGATCTCGTCGCCGGCCTCGAGATAGATCTCGCCCGTCTCGGGGTTGACCATGTCGAGCGCGCTGTAGCGGCCGATCAGCTCGTCCTCGGAGAGCGACACCTGCTTCACGCCGTCTTCCTGCCACTTGCGCAGCGAACGCTGGGTGATCTTCTGCCCGGCCTCGGCGAGAGCGTCGCCGGTCTTGGCGTTCTTCCACTCGCTGATGGCCTTGGCGTTGCGCATCCAGGTCGGATCGACCGGGGTCGTCCACGAGCCGTCCTTGTGACGCTTGAAGGCGATCTTGGAATAGAAATAGTCCAGAATCTCTTCCTGGGTCAGACCCAGCGCATAGAGCAAGGTCGTCGCCGGCAGCTTGCGGCGGCGGTCGATGCGCACATGCACGATGTCTTTCGCATCGAACTCGAAGTCGAGCCACGAGCCGCGATAGGGGATCACGCGCGCAGCGAACAAGAGCTTGCCCGACGAATGGGTCTTGCCCTTGTCGTGGTCGAAGAAGACGCCCGGCGAGCGGTGCATCTGGCTGACGATCACGCGCTCGGTGCCGTTGACGATGAACGTACCGTTGTCGGTCATGAAGGGGACGTCGCCCATATAGACGTCCTGCTCCTTGATGTCCTTGACGGACTTGGCGCCGGTCTCCTGGTCGACATCGAACACGATCAGGCGCAGCGTCACCTTCAAAGGCGCGGCGAAGGTCATGGAGCGCTGCTGGCACTCCTCGACGTCGTATTTCGGCTCTTCGAAGTGATAGTCGACATACTCCAGCAACGAGGATTCGCTGAAGTCCTTGATCGGGAACACGGACGAGAATACGGCCTGCAGCCCCTCGTCGGCGCGGCCGGCATCGGGCTTGGCGACCTGGAGGAATTGCTCGTAGGAGGTCTTCTGGACCTCGATGAGGTTCGGCATCTCCGCGACCTCGACGATCTTGCCGAAGTACTTGCGGAGCCGTTTGCGTCCCGTGAAGGAGAGTGTCATGAGTCTTCCGTTCCCTGCTGGCCGCAACCGGCCGTTCCGCGCTGAAAAGACGTTCCATTTAATGAAAACAGCACCGGCCCCCAGGAACCGGGTTCCTGGGAGCTGGTGTGATACCCAGATATGTACTCGTCGCGGATATTCAATACCGCGAGCACTCCTTATTTCAGCTCGACCTTCGCGCCTGCGTCCTCGAGCTGCTTCTTGATCTTCGCCGCTTCGTCCTTGCTCACATCGGCCTTCACTTCCTTGGGAGCCCCTTCGACGAGGTCTTTGGCTTCCTTCAGGCCGAGCCCGGTGATCGCGCGGATTTCCTTGATCACGTTGATCTTCTTGTCGCCCGCTTCGGCCAGGACGACCGTGAACTCGGTCTTCTCGACCGCGGCGGCCGCCGGAGCACCGCCGCCGCCGCCCGGCATCGCCATGGCGACCGGAGCCGCGGCGCTGACGCCCCACTTCTCCTCAAGCAGCTTCGCCAGGTCGGCCGCCTCGAGGACGGTCAGGCCGGACAGGTCTTCAACGAGTTGTTCGATCTTCGACATTTCTTTCAGTTCCTTCGTTCGTTTCGTTTCGAGTTGATGTTGCTTGTCGCTTTACGCGGCATCTTTCTTGGAATACGCGCCGATCACGCGAGCGAGCTGTCCGCCCGGAGCCTGCAGGAGGCCGGCGAGCTTCGTCGCCGGAGCCTTGAGCAGACCCACGATCCGCCCCCGAAGCTCGTCGAGCGACGGAAGCTCCGCCACCGCCTTCACGCCGGCGGCATCGAGCATCGTCGTCCCCATCGAGCCGCCGAGGATCACGAGCTTGTCGTTGTCCTTGGCGTAGGCGATGGCCGTCTTCGAAGCCGCGATCGGATCCTCGCTGTAGGCGATGCCGGTCGGGCCTTTGAAGAGATGAGCCATCCCCTCTACGGGCGTACCCTTCAGAGCGCGCACCGCCAGACGGTTCTTCGCCACCTTGAACGAGGCTCCGTTCGCGCGCATGCGCGTACGAAGGTCGCTCATCTGGGCAACCGTCATGCCGGTATAGTGGGCGACAACCACCGAGCCGGACTTCGCAAAGACACCTTGCAGGTCTTCGACGACTTCCGCCTTTTTGGCTTTCTCCACTTGTTGCTCCTCTAACAACGGACTAGCGAGGCGATCCGCCAGTCCCCCTGTTGCTCACTCTGCCCCAGGGTCCAACTCGAACCCTGTCTGCGCTGGATATTTAGGTGCCTAAGCACACCAGCGGTCTTGGACAGTCATCCGGCGATCGCCCGCCGAATCCTTCAAACTCAGTGCGCCTCCGCGCTCGCCGCGCCGACGGAGGCCAGCGCGATCTTCACGCCGGGCCCCATCGTCGAGGAGATGGAGATCTTCTTCATGTAGGTGCCCTTGGCGCCCGAGGGCCTGGCCTTGATGACGCTGTCGACGAACGCCTTGACGTTCTGCACGATCGCGTCCTCGGTGAAGCTCGCCTTGCCGACGCCGCCTTGGACCACACCCGCCTTCTCGACGCGGAACTCGACCGCGCCGCCCTTGGCGTCCTTGATCGCTTGCGTCACGTCCATCGTCACCGTGCCGACTTTCGGGTTCGGCATCAGGCCGCGCGGGCCCAAGACCTTACCGAGACGGCCCACGACGCCCATCATGTCGGGCGTGGCGATGCAGCGGTCGAAGTTCACCTCGCCCTTGCCGACGGTCTCGGCCAGGTCTTCGGCGCCGACGATGTCCGCGCCCGCCTTCTTGGCCTCTTCGGCCTTCGCACCCTTGGCGAATACCGCGACGCGAAGCGAGCGGCCCGTGCCGTTCGGCAGCGCGACCACGCCGCGCACCATCTGGTCGGCATGACGCGGGTCGACGCCCAGGTTGATCGCGAGCTCGATCGTCTCGTCGAACTTGGCGGTGGCGCGCGACTTGATCAGCTTCACGGCCTCTTCGACCGCATAGGCCTTGTTGGTGTCGATGCCTTCGCTGGCTTTGTTGAATCTCTTGGACATGGCTTACCCCTTCACCTCGATACCCATGGACCGCGCCGAGCCCTCGATGAGCATCATGGCGTTGTCGATGTCGTTGGCGTTGAGGTCCTTCATCTTGGCCTCGGCGATCTGGCGCACCTGCGCCTTGGTCACCGAACCCACGAAGCCGCGGCCCGGGGTCTTCGAGCCGCTGTCGAGCTTGGCGGCCTTCTTCAGGAAGTACGACGCCGGCGGCGTCTTCATCGCGAAGGTGAAGGACTTGTCCGAGAACACGGTGATGATCACCGGGATCGGCATGCCCTTCTCCTGGTCCTGCGTCTTGGCGTTGAACGCCTTGCAGAACTCCATGATGTTGAGGCCGCGCTGGCCAAGCGCAGGACCGATCGGCGGCGACGGATTGGCCGCGCCGGCGGGCACCTGCAGTTTGACGTAACCGGTAATCTTCTTTGCCACTCTAAGTCCGCCTCCTTAGCGGTTTGCGGTGCAAGCGGAACGGCACGTTCCTCCCGCGTCCATGGCCGGGTCCATCCCGGCCATCCAGTCAAACAAACTCAAACCTTCTCGACCTGCGTGAACTCCAACTCGACCGGCGTCGCGCGACCGAAGATCGACACCGCGACCTTCAAGCGCGAACGATCCTCGTCGACCTCTTCCACCGTGCCGGTGAACGAGGTGAATGGGCCGTCGGCCACCTTCACCTGCTCGCCGATCTCGAAGATGATCGAGGGCTTGGGATGCTCCACGCCTTCGTGCACCTGGTTGAGGATGCGGTCGACCTCGGCCTGGCGCAGCGGCATCGGCTTGTTGCCCTGGCCGAGGAAGCCCGTCACCTTCGCGACGTTCTTCACCAGGTGGTAGACCTCGTCGGTCAGCTTGGCGTGCAGCAGCACGTAGCCGGGCAGGAACTTGCGCTCGGAATTGTGCTTCTGGCCGCGGCGGACCTCGATGACCTCCTCGGTCGGCACGATCACGTCGGCGACGAAATCCTCAAGCTCCTGGATCTTCGCCTGGCGCTTGATCTCCTGCTCGACCTTCTTCTCGAAGTTCGAGTAGGTGTGGACGATGTACCACTTGGCGTCCGGATGCGCGGTCCTGGTTCCAGCTTCGCTCATCGCTCGATCCCGTTCTCGGCCGGCTTGTTCAAGATTTGGTCGACCTCATCGCGGCTCAGCGCCATCGGCTTGCCGCCGGTGCCGTGGAAGCCCGTGACTTTCGGCGTCTCCTTGACCATCCGATAGCAGGCATCGGTCAGGTGCGCGTGCAGCAACACATAGCCCGGCAGCGAATCCGGCGCGACGACGTCGAGGACATCCTGCTCGAGACCCAGGCCGACCACCCGTATTCTGATCCGCTCGACGACCCGCGCTTCATAGCCCGAATTGGTGTGGACGATGTACCACGGGGCGTCCGGACGCGTCGCTTTGATTGCAGCTTCGCCCATGGCTTCAGCTCACCGCGCCGATCAGAAGCCGCTCGCCATAGGCCAGCAGCCAGTCGACGACGAAGAAGAACAGCATGGTCAGCGCCACCATGATGAACACCATCAGCGTCGTCAGACGGGTCTCCTTGAAGGTCGGCCAGGTCACCTTGTCGATGCCCTCGCGGCGCACTTCCTGGAAGAACTGGAAGATGTTGCGGCGCGCGCGCGGCGCCGGCGCCGGCAGTTCCTTGCCCGCGCTTCCCGCATCCATCGTCTTCTTCGCGTCTGCCATGTTCGTCTTTCGTATGTTGGCAGGAGTGGAGGGACTCGAACCCCCGGCCTACGGTTTTGGAGACCGCCGCTCTACCAACTGAGCTACACTCCTATGCAGGGGTTCGGGCTATTCCGCTTCGCGGGCCCTCACCCTGCGATTCCAAAAACTTGTCTCCGCGTCCTTCGCTCTACCTGCCCAATCCCTATTTGATGATGCTTGCCACGACGCCCGAGCCGACGGTGCGTCCGCCTTCGCGG
>JADMIO010980252.1_pt1 | contig 26321 bp, 23 predicted proteins | sample 8958161 | NCBI WGS metagenome assembly JADMIO01 (sample SAMN16585339, study PRJNA669376) | soil metagenome | isolation source: Crop rotation soil | place: USA: Cullars Rotation, Alabama | collected 2011 | reverse complement strand
TATGGCAATAATTTTGTAAAGACTATGGTTCGACTGATGAAGGAAAAGAATTCACTAAATATTGTCAACGATCAAATTGGTTCGCCTACTTATGCTGCTGATCTTGCAAAGGCTATACTCTTAATTATTGCCAAATACCAACTTTCCATTGTAAACTGGCACTCGGGTGTCTTTCATTTCAGCAACGAAGCCGAAATTAGTTGGTACGATTTTGCAATCGCCATCAGAGAAATCATTAACAGCAGTTGCATTGTTCTTCCTATTCCAACCACTGCCTATCCCACACCGGCTAAACGGCCAATATATTCACTGATGGATAAGAATAAGTTTGTTTCTACTTTTAATATCCCATTAAAGCCGTGGAAGATGAGTTTAAAGGACTGTATTGATCTGTTGTAATGGCGCTAATATATAACCATTATTACTATTTTGTTCAAAAAATATTTCTTATTTGTGTTGGCTTGATAAAACCATAACGGCTCATTACATTTAATACTGCATGATGAGTCATATAATATATATTATAACTTTCATATAATTATTAAAGTAAAATTGTTTATTAATAGTTTGATCAAGTAAATCATAATTAAAGTACTTAATATTATCTCTCTAATTCATAATTAATAATTATGGTGATATAATTTCATTTTGGGGAAAATATGCCCCATTTTACCTTTCTTGACTGTTTGCTTTGTTAGATGAATACACCTGTAACTCCCTACTGGCACATAAATAGTAATTACGAAGAGGAATTATTGTAGTTAACCCTTTAAATTATTTTTATGGAAAACGTCAGTTCAAAATTTGCAGACTTAATTTGTTTTTCTCATTTGAGATGGAATTTCGTTTTTCAAAGGCCGCAACATCTATTAAGCAGATTTGCGAAATATTATCGTGTTTTCTATGTTGAAGAAGCAATCTTTAACGATGGCCCAGACAAACTAGGTGTTAAAAAAGCCGATAAAAATATTTGGATTATAACGCTTCAAATCAATCAATCAGGAACAGAAAAAGAAAAGACTGAACGTCAAAAAAAATTTTTATCGAATTTCTTTGAACTTGTTGCAATTAAAAATTATATATCTTGGTATTATACTCCAATAGCCATCGAAATTAGTAATCATTTACATCCAGAATTAATTATATATGATTGCATGGATGAGCTATCAGCTTTTAAATTTGCACCTGCTAGTTTAAAAAAATGGGAACAAGAGCTAATAAATTGCGCTGATATTGTTTTCACAGGGGGGAATAGTCTTTATAAAGCAAAAAAACATTTGCATAAAAATATTCATTCTTTTCCGAGCAGCATTGATAAGGAACATTTTTCACAAGCAAGAATGGCCTGTGAGGAACCGTTGGATCAGGCAACTATTCCTCATCCAAGGATTGGCTTTTTTGGTGTAATAGATGAGCGAATGGATATAGATCTTTTAATGAAGGTGGCGAATGATAAACCAGATTGGCATTTTGTCATAATTGGTCCTATTATTAAAATTAATCCTGAACATTTACCTCAATATCAAAATATACATTATCTCGGAGGGAAATCTTACCAAGAGTTACCAAAATACATAGCTGGTTGGGATATTGCTATGATACCATTTGCTAAAAATAAGGCTACGGAATTTATTAGTCCTACAAAAACGCCCGAATATTTAGCGGCAGGCAAGCCTGTTATTTCGACAGCTATCCATGATGTGGTAGATCCTTATGGTAATAATTGCTTAGTACATATTGTTAATAACGCTGAAGAATTTATTAAAAGTGTGGAATATGAATTGGCTATAACAAATCGTAAGGAATGGCTAGAAAGAATTGATGCTTTTCTTGCTAAAATTTCTTGGGATAAAACATGGAGATCAATGGTATCAATTATAATGAATGAATTAACTTATAAACATATACAAATACAAACTAATGCTCAATTAACCATCATTAATAAAAAGGAGGGAATATATGTTTGATTATTTAATTGTAGGAGCAGGCTTTGCTGGTAGTGTATTAGCAGAGCGCTTAGCATCTCAAGCAGGTAAAAAGGTATTATTAGTAGAAAAAAGAAACCATATAGGCGGCAATGCATATGATTATTATAATACAGATGGAGTTTTAGTACATAAATATGGCCCTCATATTTTTCATACTAATTCAAGTGAGGTATTTGATTATTTAGGCCAATTTACATCATGGAGACCCTATGAACATCGTGTATTAGCAAGTGTAGATGGCCAATTGGTACCCATACCCATTAATCAAAATACAATCAATAAATTATATGGCCTGAATCTTTGTTCACAGGAAATAGAAGTGTTTTTAAATTCAAAAGCAGAAAAAATAGCCTCTGTCAAATCATCAGAAGATGTAGTAATAAGTAAAGTAGGAAAAGAATTATATGAAAAATTTTTTAAAGGTTATACAAAGAAACAATGGGGTCTTGATCCTTCCGAGCTAGATGCATCTGTAGCAGCTCGAATACCTATACGTACGAATAAAGATGACAGATATTTTACTGATACCTACCAGGCAATGCCTTTGTATGGTTATACAGAAATGTTCCATAAAATGCTAGATCATCCTGATATCCATATCATGTTGAAAACAAATTATAAGGATATTATTGATATTATTCCGTATCAACATATGATTTATACTGGCCCTATTGACAGTTTTTTTGATTATTGTTATGGTATATTGCCTTATCGTTCGCTTAATTTTAAATTTGAAACAATTGAGGCAGACTATTATCAACCAACAGGCAGTGTTAATTACCCTAATGAACATCCCTATACTCGAATTACAGATTTTAAATATATAACTGGGCAGAAGCATCATAAAACAACAATCGTATATGAATATCCTGTTGCGGAAGGTGATCCATATTACCCAGTCCCAAGGCCTGAAAACGCAGAAATTTATAAAAAATATCAACAGTTGGCCGCTACTATGGCCAATACCTTCTTTGCTGGGCGATTAGCCACATATAAATATTATAATATGGATCAGGTAGTTGCACAAGCTCTAACCTTGTTTAAAAAGCTGGTATCCAACCATTTTAAAATGCAGTTTAATGGACAAAAAATTTCACAACTTATATCCTGAAATATGGGGAGGAATAGAATGTACCATTAATAGAATTGGCCACATCTATCTAGATCAATTAGAATATGCAGGTCATTATATAAGAAAAAATGATATTGAAAGCATTGCTGCCTTAGGCATAAAAGCTTTACGATATCCTGTACTTTGGGAGCTTCATCAACCGAATGTAAATGTTAACATAGATTGGACGTGGGCTGAAACTCAATTAAATAAAATTAAGGCTTGTTCTATTATTCCTATTGTTGGACTCGTTCATCATGGAAGCGGGCCGAGGTATACAAATCTATTGGATGAGAATTTTGCTGATAGACTTGCAGCATATGCAGAAAAAGTAGCGGAAAAATTTCCCTGGGTGACACACTATACACCGGTAAACGAACCATTGACCACAGCACGTTTTAGTGGCTTATATGGTATTTGGTATCCTCATAAAAAGGATGATTTACATTTCATACGCATACTTCTAAACGAATTAAAAGCAATAGTGCTTTCGATGGAAAATATTCATAAAATAAATCCTGAAGCAAAACTTATTCAAACAGAAGATTTAGGTAAAACATACAGTACTCCTATATTAAAATACCAAGCCGATTTCGAAAATGAACGTCGTTGGCTTACCTATGATATTTTATTCGGGAAAGTCAACAAAGAACATCCTTTATGGAATCATTTTATAAGATTAGGTATTTTTCAGAAATCTTTAGAATTTTTCCTCGAACATCCTTGCCCACCAGCAGTTTTAGGGTTCAATCATTACATAACATCAGAACGATATATCGATGATGGTATTAATAACTATCCTATTCATATTCATGGTGGGAACGGAATTCATAAATATGCCGATGTGGAAGCTATAAGAGTTGATCATGGCCAACCAGCAGGACTTAAATTGTTGTTAACAGAAGCATGGGAAAGATTCAGATGGCCCATGGCCCTTACCGAAGTCCATCTTCATTGTACAAGAGAAGACCAAATGCGCTGGTTTAAAGAAGCATGGGATATTTGTGTAGAACTTAAACAGAATGGAATTGATATAAGAGCAGTAACTGCATGGTCTTTACTGGGCGCCTTTGGATGGAATAAATTACTTACATATTCAAATGGTGATTATGAATCAGGTGTATTTGACCTACGTTCAACTAAGCCGAGGCCTACTGCTTTAGCAAAGCTTATTCAATCTTTAAATGCCGGTAAAAATTATACACATTCCTTGCTCCATCAAAAAGGTTGGTGGCATGGAGAGCATAGATTTTTAGGTGGGTCTGTCCAAAAAGTAAACAGCAATAGCGTTCGAACAGTTATAGTTAAAGAACTAAAGCCCATATTAATTGTTGGTAAACGGGGTACACTTGGCATTGCCTTTTCGAAAATATGCGACCAAAGGACAATTAATTATAAACTACTTGGCAGAGATGAAATGGATATTTCTAAAAAGGATGAAATTGAATCTAAGATTAATGATATTAAACCATGGGCAATCATAAATGCTGCGGGTTATGTGCGTGTAGATGATGCGGAAACAGAAATAGAAAAATGCTTTAAGGAGAATACAAAAGGTGCGGAGAACCTTGCAAATGTGTGTAATAAACACGGAATTAAATTAATGACTTTTTCTTCTGACCTTGTATTTAATGGTCAGAAGAATACGCCTTATGTAGAGAGTGATAAAGTATCGCCTTTAAATATTTATGGAAAAAGTAAAGCATTTGCTGAACGTATTGTATCGAACACTAATAACAATGCATTAATTATACGTACCAGTTCCTTCTTTGGACCATGGGATAAATACAATTTTGCACAAAATGTATTATATACACTCAGTAAAAAGCATACTTTTATTTGCGCAGAGAATGTATTAGTATCGCCTACATATGTGCCTGATCTTGTGCAATCATCATTAGATTTACTTGTTGATGATGAAAAAGGAATCTGGCATTTAACAAACCAAGGGGAAATTAGCTGGATGGATTTTGCAATTGAAATAGCACAACATGCTGGTTTAAATAAAGAACATATAAATGGTCGCCCCTTACATGAAATGCAATGGAAAGCACAAAGACCACAATATAGTGTTCTACATAGTGAAAAAGGAATTTTTATGCCCGCGCTTGAGGACGCATTGAATCGTTTTACATGTGAAAAAGAAATGTTATTTATGTAGAATTTGATAATGGAGTAGCGTATTCCATAGCATTGCCTGTTCTATCACGCATTCATGAAGGCAGACATTTTCTACAATAATTATTAGGTGTTCAAATTATTTTTTACTTCCATTCCTAAACAGTTTAATTTCACGATATCAGAAGCGTTGATTGACACCAATACAACAATACTCGTGAGCAAAAGAATATTCTTATTAAATTAAAGTGATGCGAAATCTATTATCAAAAACTCTAAGGAAAACAACTATCAAAAAAATTACTCTGTGAAAATCACTTCACCTTTAAAACAACAACATTACGAGGACATTCATTCTGTTGATACTACCAGGCAAGTCTGGAATTATTCTTTATTCTCTGAAGAAGATATTAACAATTTTAAGCAAGGAACTTTATACAATGCTTACTCATTCATGGGGTCACATCAACTTACTGTACTTGGGCAGCAGGGATATTATTTTGCGGTATGGGCGCCTAATGCATCATCTGTTTCAGTTATCGGCTATTTTAATAATTGGAAACCATATGAATTTGAGTTGCTAGTGAGGCTTGATAAAAGCGGTATTTGGGAAGGATTCATACCCGGTATACAACCAGGAGAGGCTTATAAATATCATATCATTGGCTTTAATGGAATTACCTTAGACAAAGGTGACCCATATAGTAACTATTGGGAAAAGCGGCCCAACACAGCATCTATTACCTGGCAACTTGAATATAATTGGCAAGACGATAGCTGGATGAATATAAGAAAAAAATATAATTCATTAAATGCCCCGTGGACAGTATACGAAATTCATCTGGCAAGCTGGATGCGTCCTGATAAAGCCAATGAAGAAACATATAATACTTACGAACAGATTAGTGAAAGGCTAGTGCCATATGTACATCAAATGGGCTTCACACATATTCAACTAATGCCGATAATGGAACATCCTTTTGATGGGAGTTGGGGATATCAGGGTACAGGCTTTTTTGCATCTACTAGTCGTTTTGGTACACCACAAAATTTCATGGCAATGGTAGATGCATTTCATCAGGCCGACATCGGCGTGATTCTCGATTGGGTGCCTTCTCATTTTCCATATGATGCACACGGGCTTTTTATGTTTGATGGTACACATACCTATGAATATGCAGATATGCGCAAGGGATATCATCCTGATTGGAATAGTTATATTTTCAATTATAAACGTGGTGAAGTAAAAAGTTTCTTAATCAGTAGCGCAAGGTATTGGCTTGATAAATATCATATTGACGGTATACGAGTGGATGCGGTGAGCAGTATGCTCAAACTCGACTATAGCCGTAGTGAAGGGCAATGGGAACCTAATGAATTTGGGGGTAATGGCAATCTCGAAGCGATTGCTTTTATCAAAGAACTAAATGAAACAATCTATCGCGATTTTCCTGACACGCAAACAATTGCTGAAGAAGCTACAGACTGGCCAGGAGTCAGCAATCCAACATTTGCCGGCGGCCTTGGCTTTGGCATGAAATGGATGATGGGTTGGATGCATGATACTTTAAAATATTTTAAACAAGACCCGTTGTTTCGACAGTTTCATCAAGATCAATTATCATTTAGTATGATGTATTATTACGATGAAAACTTTATGTTACCGCTGAGCCATGATGAAGTGGTACATGGTAAAAGTCCTATGATATACAAGATGCCTGGTGATGAATGGCAGAAATTTGCCAACCTGCGTTTATTATATAGTTACATGTTTACACACCCTGGCGGCAAATTATTATTTATGGGTAATGAATTCGGAGCCACCAAAGAATGGGATTATAAAAGCGAATTACAGTGGGAACTGCTGCAATTCGAGCCACATCGCAAACTCAAAGATTGTGTGAGTACCCTGCTACATTTGGCGAAAAATGAACCCGCATTTTACGAAAAACAATTTGACAAAGCAGGGTTTGAATGGGTAGAAATGAATAAAAGAAGCGAGTGTATTATTGCGTATAAAAGAAAAGGTATCAAACCCAAGGATGATCTGCTTATTATACTTAACATGACACCAGTTACTAGGCATAATATTAGTATTTATGTAAATGGAAAAAAAGAATGGAAAGAAATATTTAACAGCGATGACCAATCATTTTACGGAACAGGAAATATATGCAATCCAATAATTGAAACAACATTAATAGATAAAGAACAAAAACAATATAAATTAAAATTGCATTTACCTCCATTCGGCGCTTTAATTTTGAAATAATCAGGTTGCAACGATTTAGATTAAAAATAAAATATTCACATTAATAAATTATCTTATACTTCCATCAGTTTCTACATTAAGAACATCTTTAATAGATAAAAAAGTATTTTGTAAAATTTGGGGCCAATTTTCTTTATCTAACCAGATAACTTCTTCAATATCTTCTTCTATCTGCGGCATTAATGATTGACCGGATTGGGATGCCATTTTAAACCAACTTGTTTGCTTCAAAACATGCTGGTCAAATGCACGATATACATGCCATGTATGCAGCATGAAATTTTGCAATTTCACGTTTCGTAGACCGGTTTCTTCCTTTACTTCTCTTAAAGCACACTGCTCTAGTGTTTCTCCATCATCATCTAATTTTCCTTTCGGAAGGTCCCATTTACCATGTCGAAAAATGAACAAATATTCACCAAGGGTATTCTTTACCAACCCGCCAGCTGCCCGAATGAACGCAAAGAGTGACTGCACCTTAGCAAATTTTTCATCAACATTATTGGTCAAAACAATCACTGCCTTTGCTGTTGTTAATTCTAAATCGTCAAATGCTTTCTTAAGCAAAGCAGAACCGGGTTGATGCAGCAGCACTGCTCCATCAGTCGAAGCCAATTGATCTAATTCATTGTTCAATTTATCAGTTATGAAGAATGGTTTTTCACCTACGTAAATTTTATATTGTTTCATAACTGCAAAGCAATTCTCATTTTTTACCATTTCCAAATCAATAATATCAATATGTAAACCGACATTCGTAAATCTTTAACTCAGAATTGTTATGACAAACGAAAGGGCAACAGCCGAAAAATTGCTTCAAATTCAAGCTGTTAAACTCAACCCTGAAAAACCTTTTACCTGGGCCAGCGGTTGGAAAAGCCCCATCTATTGTGATAACAGAAAAATTTTATCTTTCCCACACATCCGCGATTTTGTAAAAAGTGAAATGTGCAGTATCATATTTGAGCAATTCCCCAATGTAGAAATGCTAGCAGCCGTAGCTACAGCAGGCATTGCGTGGGGCGCTATGGCATCCGATCAGTTAAAATTACCTTATATATATGTTCGCCCTCAGCCAAAAGGGCATGGACTCGAAAATCAGATTGAAGGTCATTACGAACCTGGTAGAAAGGTATTAGTAATAGAAGATTTGGTTAGCACTGGTAAAAGTAGTTTGCAAGTAGTTGAAGTATTGAAAAAGGCTGGATTAGAAATTGAAGGTATCGTATCCATTTTTAATTACGGATTTCCACAAGCCGACAAAGCATTTGCAACTGCAGGGATAAAGTATATTCCGCTGACTAATTACTCAACGCTCATAAAAACGGCTGTTGAAAAAGGAATTATATCAGCAGAACAGCAGGCATTGTTAAATGAATGGAGATTAAAACCAGATGAATGGGGAAAGTAATTTATGATTTATAGCGCTAAAGTTTATTGATGACATTGTTGAAATTTTATTCACAAACTAATTTAATATATTTAAATAATAAACAATGTAATTTATGAAAAAAATAATTTGGCTTTCTTTTGTTATTTTATTTTTGAATAGGAATGTTTTCGCTCAAATGCCAAAACCGATAAAAGCAGAGATCAAAACACCTGCTGCAGTTTGTATGGAGTGTAAGGCTATTATTGAAGCTGCTGTTCCAAAACAGGTAGATGGTTTAATTAAAATTAATGTGATCATTAAACGTGGCATAACACAAGTTCAATGGTATCCGGATCGTACTAATATTGAGGAATTAAAAACCGCTATTGCCAATGCAGGCTTTGATGCTGATGATGTAACGGCCACTATTGATTATTATAATAAACTTCCCATCTGTTGTAAAAAAGTAGAGGATGGAGGCGGCTTACCAAAGAAGAAAAAGCATAATTAAATATATTTTAAAAAAATAATTAGTTTTCTAAAACATAGTTCGTACCTCACTTTCATTATCAAATTTATAATTCACAAAAAAACCCGAACGACCAACACGGGCAAAACCGTTGAATTTTATACGTATAGAATCTTTAGCCAAAAAGGTCAATCCTTTCAGTAATAATGCACCGGTTTTAAGCTGGATAGCTATTGGTAATGAAAATTCCTGTTTGGCCGCAATTCGTATCAAAGTATCAGAAAGGCAAAGCCCTATATCTTCTCCTTCAATGGTAATATTTCCTTCTAAATGTTTCAGCTTTATGGCAAATGAATTAGGGTTATAGAACAACACCCGTGTTGAGAATACATTGGAACTGAGCCCCATTTCATTAATATTCCAGCTTTCAATTTTTTTAAACTCAAAGTTCTTTACCTTACCACAAGAAATAGAAAATAAAATGAATGCAAAGAAATAAAGCTTAAAACTATTATTTTTCATAGGCAGCAAAGTAATCTCCAAATCTCTATTTCTTTTATTTAAGGTTGTAAAATTTCATTAATTCATAAAAAAATTAAATCCTAAGTTTAAGCAATAATATGGTTTTACATGCACAATATTTTCCTTCCATTACCTGGATGCATTCCTTTTTATTACAACACGAAGTAGAAATAGAACAATGGGAGCACTATCAGAAACAGGGATTGAGAAACCGTTGTAGAATCTTAGGAGCAGAAGGTGTCATTACGCTAAGCGTTCCTTTAGTAGGTGGTAGGGAACAAAAGACATTCATGAAGGACATAAAGATCAATAACAGTAGCAAGTGGAATATTAATCATCAACGAACTATCAAAAGTTGCTATAGCAAAGCTCCTTTTTTTGATCATTATTTTGAACCCATAGAAAAATTATTATCCCAGAAACACAGTTATTTATTAGAATTAAATATGCAGGTATTGAATTTACTTATCGGTTGGTTCAGATGGGAAGGGCATGTATCTTTCACACAATCTTTTAAAAAACAAGATTTTCAGCCCATGATCTCTAGTTTTCAAGTTTCAACATATATACAGATATTTAGCGATAGGAGACCATTTGAGCCGGGGCTTTCCATTTTGGATGTATTGTTTTGCCTTGGACCACAGACCAAGAATTTATTATTAAACTGAGAAAATATTTGTTTACATATACGATATATGATTAATTTATCTAACATTAACGTGAAGATTTGATAGAATAATCATCAAAAGAGTATCAATTCAAAACTTTAATCGGTACTGCCATTACATTTAAATCTATTACTTTACTTTATTAGGATTAAATAAAATCCCGCCAAACCTATTATCTTATAACCACTAAATTTGCTTCTATGAAGAAATGCTTCCTGGCATTATTATGTATAATAGTAGAACTGGTTCATGCCCAGCAACGTCCACAGTACACGCAGTATATTTTGAATAATTATATTATCAATCCGGCACTGGCTGGTATTGAGAATTATACAGATATAAAAATAAGCCATCGGCATCAGTGGGTGGGCATACAGGATGCGCCTGTTACTACCTATCTAACTATCTCAAGCCCTATTAATAAAAAAGATGATCGCACTACTGCTACATCATTTCAAATGGACGGTGAAAATCCTAGAGGGAAAGCCTATTGGGAAAATTATACGGCAGCAGCTCCTCATAGCGGTTGGGGAGCAACGATAGTTAATGATAAAACAGGCCCGCTGAACCGTTTTTCATTCTATGGCACCTACGCTTATCACCTAGGGATCACTGCCAGAACCAGTGTGTCAGCAGGATTTTCAGCAGGGTTTACCAGTAATACTCTTAATGCCAGCAAACTCATTTTTGATAACCCAATCGACCCAGCTGTAGCAGGTAGCAGGTATCTCAACAAACTTCGCCCGGATATTGCTGCAGGTCTTTGGTTGTATAGTGCTGATTATTTTGCAGGTTTATCTGTTCAACAAATACTTCCGCAAGGACTTACTTTTTCTAATGACACATTAAAAATAAAAGGCAATAGAGCATATCCTTATATATTCTTAACAGCAGGCTACAAATTTTTGCTGAACGATGATATTAGTTTTATCCCATCGACCGTTGTACGTTTTGCAAAACCATTGCCAGTAGGTGTAGATATAAATGTAAAATTTCAATACCGGGACGTAGTATGGATGGGAGCCAATTACAGATTACAAGACGGATTTGCAGGAATGATTGGGCTAAATGTGAGTAATACATTTAATATTGGATATGCATACGATTATACCACTTCAAGATTACAAACCTTTACAAAAGGAACGCACGAAATTGTATTGGGTTTCCTAATTGGAAATAAATATGGTGACTGGTGTCCAAGAAATTTATGGTAAATATTTATTGTATAAATATTAATTCTAATTAATCACTTTCTATAGCAAAACTTTAGTCCACAACTACCTTTTACTTTTATCATTTTATTAATTTTTACAATAAAAGAATAAAGTTAATAACTTGTTAACCTTAAATTTCTGGGATATCAATTTCTATGCCGACATTTGCGGCATAATTAAACCTTTTCAATAATGATCCTCCCTAAACTCATCAGAAAAGTACCAGTATTAATCCTTTGTATTATTCATGCTCTGCCCTCCTACTCTCAGGAAACTACCTCCGAAATACGAGGGCAGGTATCAGATGCAAAATCAGGTATGGCTGGCGCAAGTATTTCAGTAATTCACCAACCCACTGGCACAACGGTTTCGACTACGAGTCGCAAGGATGGGCATTTTAATTTACCCAATTTGCGGGTAGGCGGCCCCTATACCATTGAAATTACTTATGTGGGTAAAGAACCTTACAAAACAGAAGATATTTACTTAAAACTTGCCGAACCTTACATATTAAATGTAACAATGAAAGAAGTAGGTTCTTCTCTAGAAAATGTATGGGTGACGGCTGCCAATAAAAACTCAACATTAAATGCCAACAGAACCGGTACTACCACCAATATTGGAAAACGGGAAATAGAAAGGCTTCCTTCTATCAGTCGCAGTATAAATGATCTTACACGCTTAACACCACAGGCTAGTTCTACTTCAACCGGTTCTATAGGCGGTGGAAATTTTAGACAGAACTTTATTACGGTAGATGGATCTGATTTTAATAATAACTTTGGTCTCGGCGGTAATCTTCCTGCTGGTGGGTCTCCTATTTCATTAGATGCCCTGGATGAAATTTCTATAAATGTTAGCCCATATGATATTAAACAGTCAGGCTTTATTGGAAGTGCTATAAATGCCGTTACCCGCGCGGGTACAAACAGTTTTTCAGGTTCAGCCTATACTTTTTTCAGAACTGAAAATCAGCAAGGCAACAAGGTGGCGAATAATACACCACTAAATCTTCAACATCTTGATATAAAGACTTATGGTTTTAGATTAGGTGGACCTATCATTAAAAACAAACTTTTTTCTTTGTAAATTATGAACAAGGGAAAACCGTGACCCCAGGACAGCAAAATCTTGCAGCTACCTCTGAAAGGCCTTTTGGTCCATTTCCCAATGTAGTACGCCCTACCGCTGATTCACTTACGTTGATCAGTAATTACTTAAGAGACCACTTCGGTTATGAAACTGGCCCTTTCCAAGGATATGATTTTGTAAGCAACAATACCAGAATGGTTGGTCGTATTGACTGGAATATCAATAACCACCATCGATTCAATGTACGTTACAGTCAGGTAGAAAGCAAAGCGCCAGTTTTTGTGAGCACATCCAGGAGCCCGTTAACAGCTTTTGCTAATACACGTCTCAGTAATTTTGCCTTACCATTTAAAAATTCCAACTACTACCAGGAAGCAAACTTTTATTCATTGGCAGCAGAGTTAAATTCAACTTTTGGCAAATTTTCCAACACTTTACGAGCTTCCTATACTAATCAAAATGATCCGCGCAGCTCTGACAGTAAGGATTTCCCGTTTGTTGATATTCTAAGTGGTGGGGATCCCTACACCTCTTTTGGGTATGAGCCTTTTTCCAAAGGAAACCTTAGACAAGTAAAGTCTTATTCTTTTGTGGATAATCTGACCTGGACTACAGGAAAAAATAACTGGACTATAGGTGCACAGGTAGATTTCCAAAATACTAGAAATGGATTCCAACGTTATGCTACCAGCTATTACACTTTTGCATCTTTTGCTAATTTTGTAAATGGTGCCAAGCCACAAGATTTTGCGCTCACTTATTCTTTGTTACCGAATTATGAACAGGCTTTTGCAAAGTTTAAATTTGTCCAATATTCAGTATATGGGCAAGATGAAATTGCTATAACTAATAAATTCCGTTTAACGGCAGGTTTAAGGTTAGATCTGCCAACTTATCCCGGTGTAGAGGAAATGAAAACTCACCCTTTAGTAGCTGCAGCAACTTTTGCTAATGGTGAAAAATTAAATACTGGTATTTTACCCAAAGTTAGAATTTTATGGAGCCCCAGAGTTGGTTTTAACTGGGATATTAAAGGCGACCGTTCATTACAATTGCGTGGAGGAACAGGTATTTTCACAGGAAGGGTGCCTACCGTTTGGCTCGTCGCTCAGTCTACTGATGCGGGTTTAATACAGTTTACCCAAACGTATAGTGGGCAAGCTAATACACCTGGTCCATTTAATCCTGATCCCAATGCTTATCGCCCTGCGGTTCAGCCTGTAGCAGGCACTTCGATTCCAAGTACCATAAGTGCTATTGATCCAAATTTCAAATTTCCGCAAACATGGAAAAGTAGCCTTGCGCTAGATGTAAAACTTCCTTGGGGAATGGTGGGAACACTGGAAGGTATTGTCAATAAAGATTTAAATATAGCTTTGGGGAGAAACCCAAATCTGGTAGATCCCATCCCCTTAAATATTTCCGGTTATCCTGATAACAGGCCAATATATCCGGCTTCTAATACACAAAAATTTATTAACCCACTTACAGCAGCAGGCCAGATTAGCCCTACCGGAACAAATGCATTTAATCCTATAGTATTGGATAATGCCAAAAAAGGTTATTATTATTCTATAACCCTTAAATTAGAAAAACAATTCAGTAAAGGATTTTCTGCAACTATTGCTTATGTAAAAAGTAAATCAGAAGTATTATTTGACGGAGCAGGAGATCAACTTTTGAACACATGGTCTCTTACGCAAATCGTTAATAATTCCAACAAACCAGAATTAAGTTATGCTAACTATGTGGTGCCCGATCGTTTGGTAGCTTCTATTAGTTATAAAAAGGAATATCTTAAACACCTTGCCACTACTGTATCATTATTTTTCGAAGGATCCATTGCAGGCAGATTTTCTTATACATACGGAGCTGATTTCAATCGCGATGGCCAGACCAATGACCTGATTTATATTCCGAAAGATCCAACGGAAATCACATTTGTTGATAATACCATCAGTGGTGTATTGTACACAGCCAAGCAACAAAGTGATTTGTTTTTCAGATATATAGAACAAGACAAATATTTGAGTGGCCACAAAGGGCAGTATGCTGAGCGTAATGGCGCTAAATTTCCATGGCGCAACCAGGTTGACTTTAAATTTGCACAAGATATATTTACCAATATTGGTGGCAAGCGTAACACTGTTCAATTTACACTTGATATTTTCAACCTCGGTAACCTGCTTAACAAAAATTGGGGATTGTTTAAATCGATCAACGCAAGTTCCATTTTAGTGCCTCAAAATATTGCTGCTTTAGTGCCAGGTGGAACCGTAAAACCAACATTCAAACTGGCTACAGATAGAAACATGCCTGTAACTACTACATTCAGAGATAATAATACTACCCTTTCTACTTATTTTATGCAATTTGGTTTGAGGTATATTTTTAACTAAGCCATTATTTAGGAAGAATAAGGCATACTATTAATAAAAAGCCATCCAAAATAACAATGGATGGCTTTTTATTATTGAGTTTGATGCCTTTTACTTCAAATTAGGTATTTTTTGGTTCGAACTAGATGCTTTTCACTCCGAATTAGGCGCTCTTTAGCCCAATTTAGATGTCCTTTATACTAAATTTGGTATTTTTTGCTCGGAATTTGGTGCTTTTTATTCTGAATTAAGTTCAAATAAATATAAAATGGCTATTTTATACTCCGGAAGAGCATAAATGGAAAAAGGAGAATGCCCTGTTACTTCATAAACCATTTCAATTTATTCATTGCCGTATCCAAAGAAGGGCCGTATTTTTCTTCGTTCACCATTAACCCAAATTTTTGCCAGGGTTTGTACCACGGGACATTAATTTGATAGAATAACTGTAATGTTGTTGAATCATTTCCCATAGAATAAGCTGCTATGCCACCCTTTACCTGTCTTTGTTCTTCTAGATAAAAATGAAGTGTATCTGCACTAGAAGTATGATTTTTTATAAGTAATACTTTTTGATTTGCCTTCTCAAATGCTTTTTCAAATAATTGTGGCAAAGATGACCTAACCGTATTTGGATCTCCAGCCACATTCATGGCACGACTTACATAAGTAGTAGACGGGAGCAATAATGATATAAAGAAAAAGATAATACCAAAAACAATGATGCTGATGATAAACAATTTAAAATACTTCATAAACAGTAATAGGGTCGACAGGATTTCAGCCTAACAAAAATAGGTAAATAAATCTCGCACCTAATTTAACTGTTGATTCACATAATTATAATTATATAGAACCTGATTTTACTCCCACTTGAAAACTTTTACAGCTATTGCATATGTAACTACACCCCATATCCCAAGCATGCCAATTTGTTTTCCGCAGTCGGTTAGATGAGCGCCTTCAAATGCAATTTTACGCATAGCGTCATTGAAGTGTGTTAAGGGTAAAAGCCTGCAGAGAGGCTGCAACCATGACGGAAAAGCGTCAATAGAGAAAAAGGTACCAGCTAGTAAAAACTGAGGTAATGTTATTAGATTAGCAAAGGGTGGTATGGAAGATTCATTCTTGGCCACACTGCTTATGATAAATCCAAAGCCCATAAATACTAATAATGCAACAAAACTTAAAACCATTATTTCAAGAAACGTAAAAAAACCATTTATGAGGGTAAATCCAAATGCAAAATGGCCAATGCCAATGATAACAACTGCTGTCATTAATTGAAAAATGACTCTTGCTAAACCTTCTCCCAAAACGATATATGTCCGTTTGATAGGCGTGGCATAAAACCTTTTCAATACAAGGGTTTGACGAAGATTAAAGAATAAAAATGCAACTCCAAATACACCCGAGCTAAGTAGTGAAAAACCAAGCTGGCCTGGTAAAATGAAATCGATCATTTTGTATTCCCGCACTTCCATTCTTTGTGCAATAATACGTGCCGTAGTAGCATTATTACTAAATCTTGCTTTGTCAATTTTAGAAACCATATTTTCAAGAAACGGAATAAAAGTAAATGCTTTATCGTCACTAGCCGAAGTAAAATTTAGTGTAACTAAATAAGGTGAACTACTATCAATTCTCATCTTTTGTATATCGATTATACCAGTTATCCTACCTTTTTCCAGATCACTTTGTATTTCGTTATCTGTTTTTCCTGAAATAAATTTTACGTTGGCAAAGTGTTTTAATGAATCAATTATTGGATTAAGCGTATCTGCACCTTTGGCCAATACAATTTTATAAACGGTTTTACCACCTCCACCGCCAATAAATCCAAACACTAAAATGAAAATCAACGGAAATGCAATGCTAAAAAGCACGGCAGATGGGCTCCTTAGTATGGCTATCAATGCTCCCTTGGTTAATGACATCATGGCTCTCCACTGGCTATAGTTCTTTTCCATACTGTTTTTTAATGAACGGTCAAATGTAGAACCTTGCACGAAAGGAATTGTATATCCGAATATTTTTTTTCAACTTTATTTCAAAATGATACTATGGAACTTATCGAAACATTGGTCGACAGTTTTCACATCAACAACAATATCCATCTCTATTTGATGGATGCAATACCTGAAGAGCATTGTACAGACAAAGCCACAGGCAAAGGTCGAACTGTAGATGAACAGTTCGCCCATATACACCATGTACGACTAATGTGGCTCAATGTATGCGAACCAAAATTGGTAAATGAATTGGGGAAAATTGACAAAAAAGCAATTACCAAAACAGATGTATCTACATCATTAATTGCATCTGGGAAAGCAATGGAAAAATTATTACTAGAAGGATTTAACAAGGGGGTAATAAAAGGTGCAAAACCATATCCGGCTTCCTTTCTAGCATACATTATATCCCATGAAGGACATCACCGTGGTCAGATTATACTGACATTAAAACTGGCTGGCCATCCGGTTACTAAAAAGATTCAATTGGGTTTATGGGAATGGGGAAGTAGGGGTTAGTTAGCAGATGTGAACAAAAAGTTTACTTCGATCAAGCATAATTCTTTTATTTGATCTCTACAAAAAAAGGCAATCTCGTTTGGGGTTTCCCAAACCAGCTTCTTACCTGCCAGAGCTGTTTCAATATTGGAGCATTATCCAAATTGAATTGTGTTGTATTGAGCAATGATTCATTTACGGAAGGATTATTGGCTTTTGCATTCAATATTTTATCCCAAAAACTTTGAACAACAGGTAATTCTTTTAACTGATAGTTTTTCAATTTTACCATATTTGCAGCGCAGGTAATTGCGTCATGGAGATTACCTAAATGGTCAATAAGCTTCAGTTGTAGTGCTTGTCTACCACTCCATATCCTTCCTTGCGCAATACTATCAACATAAGTAATCGGAATCCTTCGGCCTTCAGCTACTCTAGTCTTAAAAATCCTATAAATATTATCTACGTCAGCCTGGGCTATTTTCCTTTCCATGTCTGTCATAGCACGAAATGGATTTCCGAAATCTGCAGAGGGGCTTGTTTTTACACCATCGAATGTTATACCCAATTTATTATTCATAAATTTAGTAACATCGCCATAAATACTAAAAACTCCAATACTTCCGGTGAGTGTATTAGGGTCGGCAAAAATGGAGTCGGCATTACATGCCATATAGTACCCACCACTTGCGGCATAATCGCCCATACTTATAATAACGGGCTTTTCTTTTCTGGTAATGGTTATCTCTCTCCATATCATTTCGCTAGCCATAGCACTTCCACCACCTGAGTTGATGCGAAGCACAACTGCTTTTACATTTTTATCCAATCTCACTTTCCGAAGTAATGCAGTGTATCTGTCGCCACCAATCTCCTTATTATTTCCTTGTCCGTCAACTATTTCACCTTGTGCATAAATTAAAGCAATTTTATTTTCAGTATCCATTGTATTCCAATCAATTGCTTTAATATAATCTGCCATCATCATAAAAGGAATCTTATCAACTTTTTCGAAACCAATTCTTTCCTGTATTTCTGTTTTCACCTCGTCGTCATATTTCAATCCGTCAATAAGCTTATTTTCCAATCCATCTATTGCAGTCCGGACAGTATATTCATTTGCATATTGATGCAGTATAGAAGTATCCACTCCTGTTTTATCGACAGTTGCTTTTAAAAACATACTATATAATTCATTCAAAAATGACATTGACTGTAAACGATTAGCCGGCGTCATTTGTTCTTCACGTAATGGTTCGGTAGCACTTTTAAACTGGCCGGCATAAAATATTTCAGGCTTTATTTCCAGTTTATTAAACATGCCTTTTAAGAACATATATTCCATAGCAAAACCTTTCCAGTCAAGCATCCCCTGTGGATTGCAATAGAGCTTATCAGCTGTATTAGCCACATAATAAGCTTTTTGAGTAATATGATCAGCATATGCAATTACAAACTTTTTTGATTGTTTAAAATCAATTAACGCATCTCGTAATTCTTCACTTGTTGCAAAGCCATTAGGATTTTCTGCGCATTTAATATAGATTCCTTTTACTGCTGCATCTTTTTTAGCAAATTCGATAGCTCGCACCACATCAAACAATCCATTAATAGATGAAGTTTGTCCTTCTAAAAATGAAATGCCTGCATCAATAGTCTGTTCCATCAAAGGTTTTGAAAGATCAATGACCAGCACCGTGCCGGATACTATTATTGGTTTTTTCGTTTTTATTTTTTTATCAATGAACCATTTAAAAGAAAAAATTCCTATCACAATAAATATGATAAATGCAAGAAGAGAAGCAAAAAATATCTTGAAGAATGATTTCATGAATTTGTAAAGCTATTTATCCAAATATAAAACACAAACTTATAGCAGCATAAAAAGCAGCACTTTTGTATTCGTATGAACAAAGCTTATTTACTGATAGGCGGTAATATGGCCAACAGATTGCACAACCTTACTGCTGCTATTGCTACGATCGCAAAAGACTGCGGCCAAATTATTGCTCAATCATCCATTTATCAAACAGCAGCCTGGGGAAATGAACATCAACCTGATTTCTTGAATCAGGCACTATTAATATATACAAACCTTGGGCCAATGGAATTACTTCAGACACTCTTATCTATTGAAAAAGGAATAGGGCGTATACGTAATGATAAAAATGATCCTAGAACAATTGATATTGATGTACTTTTTTATAATGATCTTGTTTTAAATACAATGGATTTGGAACTTCCTCATCCACGGTTGCATTTGCGAAGATTTGTATTAGTGCCATTGAATGAAATTGCTCCTACCTTTATCCATCCTGTTTTACATCAAACTATTCGCGAATTGTTAGATAAGTGTCCTGATAAATTAAATGTGAAAAAGTTTTCTGTAAGAAGGACATCTGATTACTGATTTTTGAATATTAGTTTAGAATTTTTAATTTGAATTTAATTCAATGCATTATCAGTTTATCACTATAGAAGGAAACATTGGAGCGGGTAAAACCACCCTTGCACATCTGTTGGGCAAACAACTGAATGCAAGGCTGGTATTAGAAGAATTTGCCGACAATCCATTCCTAATAAAATTTTACGAAAATCCCGGCCAATACGCCTTTCCGCTCGAATTGTTTTTTATGGCAGAGCGTTATAAGCAATTGAAAGATTTGCACATGAAAGACTTATTTCAAAATATAACCATATCGGATTATCTGTTTACCAAGTGTTTGTTATTTGCCAAAATAAATTTGCCTGAAGAAGAGTTTCATTTGTATCAAAAACTATTTGACATTATCCATCAGCAGGTACTCCAGCCCGACTTGCTGATATATTTACACGCACCCGTACAAAAACTACAACAAAATATCCGTAAACGAAACCGCAGCTATGAACAGAATATTTCTGATGATTATCTTTTTAGTATTCAGGAAACTTATACGCATTATATCAAACAACACAATATTACAACCCTATTTATAGATGTAAGTAATGCGGATTTTTTATCTAATCCATTACAAATAAAAACGATTATGGATACACTGGAAACTGATTATGGTCCAGGGCAGCATTATATTACATTACCGTGATTCAAAAGGGTATGGTATTAATGTCGGTTATTATATATTTAATTATTTATTGTAAAGCCTGATATACCATCACTCTAAACTTTTCAGCAATATTGCTATGGCTAAAGGGATATATTTGCAATACAAATTGTGCGATTATTTTTTCTTTCGGATCTATTAAATAAACAGAGCCGAACATGCCACCCCACATGCAAGTGCCAAGTGACAATGGCGATTTTGAATAATTAGCTTTCGTAACCAATTCAAAACCCAATCCGAATTTGTTTGACCGACTATTATTCAATTCTCCAATTTGATTCTGCATCATCATACGGATGCTCTGAGGACTTAATATACGATTACCATTGTATTCACCTTCATTCAGAAACATCTGCATAAAAATGGCATAATCATAAGCCGTTGAAACAAGTCCGCCACCACCAGAAAATAAACCGCTGTTGATATTTGGGTAATCCCGATAAAAATCACCGTTCAATTGTATCACTTCCTTCATTTTCTCCGCATGTTTCGTTTTATTTTCTGTATATAACATAGCAAGACGGTCCTGTTTTTCTTTGGGAAGAAAGAAATAAGAATCCTTCATCCCCAAAGGTTCAAAAATTCTTTTTTGAAAAAACTCACTAAGAGTCATCCCACTTGTTACTTCTATCAAATAACCTAATACATCCGCATTTAAACCATAAGTCCATTTTTCCCCGGGTTGATGCAATAAAGGCAATACCGCAAGCCTTTTAATATTATCAGAAAGTTTCATCATTCTCTTTAACCCAATTCCCCCCACTACTCCTGCTTTATAATAAATAGCATTCATCATATCATCACCAATCTGTGCATAACCAATGCCAGATGTATGTGTTAGCAGATCACGAATAGTTATTTCTCTTTTTGCGGGAACGGTTGTGAAACTGGTATCTTCTTTATTAAATTTATCAATCACCTTAGGGTTACTGAATTCGGGAATATATTTTGAAATGGGATCATCTAACAAAAATTTCCCTTCTTCATACAACATCATTACAGCCGTGCTGGTAATAGCTTTCACTTGCGATGCAATACGAAAGATGGCATCTTTTCGTAATGGCTTATTCTTCTCTTTATCATCATAGCCTAATGCTTTGTAATAAATAATATTTCCGTTTTTAGCTATTAATCCGATTGCGCCGGCAATCCATCCGCTATCAATATATTGCTGAAATAATTTATCAATTCTATGCAAGCGATCAGCGGAAAAGTTATTTTTTTCGGGAACACTAATGGTCAATATTGGTTTTGAGAAACTTTGCGCTGAAATAATAGGGCAATAAAACCATATTGCAATAAGAATTAGGAAAGGTTTTTTCATGTTAGGGAGATATCTGAGTGATGAGAGTAAATACTTTCACTAACTTAAAGAAAATTTCAAGAATTATCATTTCAAGGCAAACTATTTCTTATTCATTCACTATGTGAAAGTACATTTATCAATATCTAAAAATTAAATTTTCCTTATATGCCATCTATTAAAATTTCTTTTTCAAGAATAATAATGAAGAGTTTGATGTTCAATTGAGATGGCGGAATACTAAGAAACATCTGTATCTATTTCTTTAAAAATCTTAGCCAAAAGAGAATAAGAGTAAAAAAATATTTTATAAATAAGCGAGCATTCATTTATATTTGTCATCAAATTTCAATTTCAGATGCGAACAAGAGACATAGATAAAGAACAATTAGTAAAACAAAAAGCTATTGAAATGCTGGTGGAAGAAGGCTTTCAGGGCTTTAGCATGAACAAGCTGGCAAGAGCTTGTAGCATTTCTGTGGCTACGCTGTATATATATTATAAGGATAAAGATGATTTGATTAGAAAAATTGGAATAGAGCTTGGTGAAAAATTTATGTCAAAAACCTTGCAGGGTTTTTCATCAAAAATGAGTCTCGCAGAAGGCCTCAAAAAACAATGGGAAAATAGGGTCGACTTTGCTTTACAATATCCAAAAGAACTGACTTGCTATGAAATTATCAGGTATTCACAATATGGAGATTATATATTAGAAGAAAGCAGGAAAGACTTCCAGGCCGTAATGTATGAGTTCAGTCACAATGCTATCAACAATAAGGAACTCATTCCGCTTTCTATGGACATATTATGGAGCGTTGCCTATGGCCCACTATATACACTTTTACGTTTTCATAAAGAGGGTAAAAGTATCGTTGGAAGACCATTTAAATTTTCTAAAAAAACTATGAATGAGGCTTTTCAGTTAGTTATAAAAGCATTGACGCCATAGCGATTCATTTTTTACATATTACTTTTTATGACCATAGATCTCAACCACATACTAATCTTTAAAACCAACATTCAAACAGAGTGCGATAAGCAACGCATTCAAAACGCGTTAGATACTATTGATAAAATACGACAATGGAATATAGACCTGCATGACATTGATTGTGTATTAAGGATTGTATCTGTTTCTCTTACACCTGAACAAATAATTTCCCTCATTAAACAAAACGGCTTTGAGTGTGCCGAATTGGAATAAAATAATTTTTATGAAACAAAAGAAAGATATACTACCTTTTTCAGTGTATCAAAAATTTGCCATTTTTATATTGGCTATTACGCAGTTTACAGTAATACTTGATTTTATGATAATGTCTCCTTTGGGCGACATTCTTATGAAATCGCTAAGCATCAAACCAACGCATTTCGGTATTGCCGTATCGGCTTATGCATTTAGTGCAGGTATTTCGGGACTTCTTACCGCGGGCTTTGCTGACAAGTTCGACCGTAAGAAATTATTGCTATTCTTTTACATTGGCTTTATTGCAGGTACTATCTTATGTGGTATTGCTAATTCATACTCGTTTCTTGTAGGTGCAAGGATTATTACAGGATTATTTGGCGGTATTATTAGTTCTATATCTATGGCCATTATTGCCGATTTATTTACCATTCAGCAACGTGGTCGTGTAATGGGCTTTGTGCAAATGGGTTTTGCCACCAGTCAGGTGTTAGGTATCCCAATCAGTTTATATCTTGCAAATGCCTGGAGTTGGCATGTCCCTTTTCTATGGGTGGCCGCAATGGCAATTATCATAGCCTTTTTTATTGCGGTTAAATTACAACCACTTACAAAACATCTTGCTGTTCAGCAGGATAAATCGGCCTTTACCCACTTGCTGCATACCATTACCAAAACGGATTACCGGATTGGTTTTACTGCTACTGCTTTACTCTCGATAGGTGGTTTTATGATGATGCCTTTTGGCAGTACTTTCGCTATTAATAATTTGCATATTACTCAACATCAGTTACCTATAATATTTATGGTAGCCGGGCTTAGTACACTGTTCATAATGCCATTAATAGGAAAGCTGAGCGATACAAGAGATAAGTTCAAAATATTTCTCATTGCTTGTGTATGGACGATTGTGATGATAGTAGTTTATACTAATCTTGCCGCTACACCGCTTTGGATGGTTATTGTTTTAAATGTGCTGATGACGGCTGGCATTATGAGTCGAATGATACCATCTACAGCGTTAATAACCGCCATACCTGTACCACAGGATCGTGGTGCATTTATGAGTATCAATACTTCATTACAACAAATAGCTGGTGGTATTGCAGCCGCTTTTGCTGGCATGATTGTAGTACAAAAAGATAAGTTTAGTCCTTTGGAACACTACAATACCCTTGGTTATATAATTGTTGGCATTACTATATTAAATATATTCCTGGTGCACCGTGTAAGGACAGTTCTAAAAAGAAAAAGTGCAGAGAAAGTAAACCGAAAAGAAGACACTGTTTTTAGTGCAGTGGAAGAAATATAAATTCAAATAAACTACCTAAGAGCAAGTGCACTGAGAAGGCTTTTCGATTAAAATATTTCATTTATATATCTCAAATAAGTACAACCTAGAACCCACGAAATATGACACAACCTGCCCTTTTGTAGAAAAGGTTTGAACCCGTGGCGAAGCATAGGATAGTATACTTATTAATTTTATTATTACAAATAATTATTTTCTTTATATGTCATCTATTAAAAATTTCTTTTTTAAAAATAATGAAGAGTTTGATACTCAGTTAGTACGTTTTTTTTCATTTAATAAAGAGAGTGGTCTTGATTTAGGAGAAGTTTTATCTATCGCAAGAAGAATTAAAGAAGGGGATTTTACAAGTTGGTATCAGGAATGGACAGTGACTGCTAAACTGATGGAACAAAATGCAAATCAAAACCTTTTGGAACACCATACAGTAAGCGCTCGAGAAAATTATCTAAGATCTTCTATTTGTTATCGCGCTGCTGAATGGTTTTTACGTGATAATCCTCATAATGAGATTAATAAATTTCTAGCGAACAAGCAATGTGAAATGTTTCAAAAAGGAGGTGTTCTATTTAATCCTTCTTTTAAAGTTATTAATATTCCTTTTGAAGGTTCTCATTTACCCGGTTATTTATTTCTTACTGAAGATGCAACCGCCAACCAAAAACCAACCATTATTTATGTAGGCGGATATGATAATTTTTGTGAAGAAAGTTTTTTTTCTGGTGCATATGCAGCCACTAAGCGAGGATATAACTGCTTAGTGTTCGATGGCCCCGGTCAAGGGCGTGCTTTAAGATTGCAAAACTTATATTTCCGGCATGATTGGGAAATTGTGGTAAAAGCTATCATTGATTATGCGCTTACGATTCAGGAAATTGACCCGGATAAGCTTATTTTATGTGGCAGAAGTTTTGGCGGATATTTAGCACCACGGGCAGCTTGTTTTGAAAACAGAATAGTGGCAGTAATAGCTGATGCAGCATTATATGATTTATACGAAGTAGTAAAAACGGCAATACCGACATATGCACTCAAAAGCCTAGAGACTGATGAAAGTGCTATTTCTGCTTTTTTTGAAAAAGTTTTTACGAATTCTATGCAGAAATATTTTTTTACTTCACGTATGGCAGCTCATGGTATTAAAAGTCCTGTAGAATATATTAAAACATTAAAAAATTATTCAGTAAAAGGAATAGCTAAAAATATCAAATGTTCTATATTTATCAGTACTGGTGAGCTGGACAAGAATAGTTTTTCCCAAGCTCAATTATTATATGAAGAAGTGGTTTCTCCAAAAACGTTGGTCATATTTGAAGATAAAAATGGTGCAGGTGATCATGTAGAATTAGGAGCTCCTCAACAATTCTATCAAAAATCATTTGATTGGATTGATAAAATCGTAAAGTAGCATTTGGGATTGCTTATAATCTTAATTTTCTGGGAGATCGATTTATTTGATCATTTTGAATAGCTAATACCTACTCTTACGGATTATCTTTGCCTCATGAAGCAATTCGAAGTTCCTATCGTTTATAGGAGTCCACTGATATCAGCCGTTAAACATTTTCGCAGGGAAAACGATAAATTGAAAAAAGATTTTACCCCTACCCTTCTCAATTTCGGACCAATAAAAATTTATTTGGCTCGCCATTTTGGATTTTGTTATGGAGTGGAAAATGCCATTGAAATAGCGTTTCGCTGTATT